>WNGP01000105.1_pt1 | contig 106419 bp, 96 predicted proteins | sample 5407671 | NCBI WGS metagenome assembly WNGP01 (sample SAMN13153381, study PRJNA577476) | soil metagenome | isolation source: 40 cm soil or saprolite under Garry oak tree replicate 2 | place: USA:California | collected 2016-06-15 | reverse complement strand
GGATGCGCCGTCGCCTTGGCGTCCAGCAGCAGCTCGGTGAGACGCAGCGCGTCCTCGCACAGGAACGGGCGCACCGGGTCCTGCGGGTTGCTGCCGTGGTAGCCCTCGTTGAACAGCAGATAGAGCGATCGCAGGACGGAGTCCCGTCGGGTATCCATGTCAGGCAGGTCGTCCACGTCGGGCAGCCGGCCCAGCTGACGCAGCCGACCGCGCCCCCGGTGCAGGCGCCTGTCGATGGTCTGAGTGTCGACCAGGAACGCCTGGCCGATCTCTTTGGGCGACAGCCCGCATAGCCACCGCAGGATCAGGGTCATGTGCGTCTCGCGGTTCAGGCCGGGGTCGCAAACCGCGAACATCATCGCCAGCTGGCTGGCGCTCTCGGCGGCCGGGGCCAGTGCCGCCTCGATCGTGCCGGTCAGCGCCGTCGTCGTCGCCAGCTCGGGCAGGAACGACCTGTAGCGCTGTTCCCGGCGGATGATGTCGATCGCCCGGTTGTGGGCGGCCCGGATGATCCACGCCTTCGGGTCCTGCGGCAACCCGAAGCGCCAGGCGTGCATGGCGCTGACCAGCGCGTCGTGGACGACGTCCTCGGCGAGCGGCATGTTGGACGGGCCAAGGACCCGGGTCAGCGCGCTGACCAGGTGCGCGTACTCCTTCCGGAACAGGTCTTCGACCAGCTCCGTGGATGACGCCGCGGCGGGCCCTTCCTCCACGAGCGTCAGATCCGATTGTCCTGGACCGGCCGCACCTCGACGGAACCGCCGAACTCGTATGCCGGGCACGTGCGCGCCACGTCGATGGCGTCTTCCAGGGAGGCAGCTTCGAAGATCATGCTGCCGGTCACCAGGTCCTTCGACTCGGCGTACGGGCCGTCGGTGACCACGCGCTCGTGGCCCCGGACCGTGGCCCCCGGGTTGTCGAGCGCGGTTCCGGCGTTGCGCCGCCCCTGCCGGGCCAGCTCATCGGACCAGCGATACCACTTCTCGACGTGGGCCTGAAGCTCCGAGGGCGACAGATCGTGCCGCGAGACAGCGCCCCCACGAAAGATCAGCATGAACTTGCTCCGCAGGGCGTGTTCCTCGCTTCGAGGTTCCGACACCATGGCCTCCACCGTATCCGCCGCCGGCCTCATCGAACCCCGCCACCCAGGCACCAGGGCCTACTCTGGGCGGCACGGCCACCCTCCTGAGGCTTGCCCCGGTTCCCCGGACACGTCGGGTGTGGGTCAGCCGCCATGGCCTGGTGGCCTGAGTCGTGTCTCTTGCCCGCGAGGTCATCTACAGGCTCGACACCGCGGTCATGCTCGCCCACGTCTTGCAGCCGGAACTCGGCGGTCCGCTGTTCAAAGAGCAGACGCCGGGACAGGAACCGGAACGACAGTTACGACCGATTCGAGTCCGCGGAAGTCCGCGGGCTTGGTGGTGAACAGGGGAAGCTTGTTCGCTGCCGCGATGCTCGCGATCATCAGGTCAGCCACGCGGCCGCCGGGCTTGCGGCCCATGGCGATCACCTCGGCGGCGATAATCCCGTACTGCCGTACGGCCTCGACATCGAATGGCAGCGGGCCGAAGGTTGCCTCCACTCGCTGCACGGAAAGGATCCGCCGGGCGCGTTCACCGGCGTCCATGGCCGAATGCACCGCTGCCGACAGCTCGGCGAGGCTGACCGTGCTGGTGAGGAGCTCGAGCGCCCGCAAGGTAATCGCGCGAACCGGATGACTGGGTACGGGCGAGTCGCTCGCGCCACGTTGAACAGCCTGCAGAACCGGTCGAAATGTGTCGCCCACGGCAGTCATTAATAACGCCAAGAATTCGCGCCTAATCGGCAGGAAGGATGTGCCCCTGACGCGAACGACGAGGCTGAATTCGCTATCGCCGTCATCGTAAGCGACATGCAGGCCAGCGCATACGGGCTGGCAGCGCCCTCCAGGAGGCCCGGCGGGCCAGGTGCCCGCCGGATGGCTCCGGCTGGTGCCCGGCGCGGCCGTTCGCGGCGCCAACTCCGGGCCGGTGACGAGCACGCTTCCGTTCCGCCACCAGACTGGCATGTGCCGGCGCCGGGCGGGTGCTGGCCGCCGGCGGCCACCCGGTCCGGGCAGGCCGACACGCCATCGGCTACCTGCGCATGTCGTCCACGCTGGCTGGTCTCGCGCCCGGGCCGCGACGGCAGGTTCCCGGTACTGTGCTGAGCATGGGATCCAGCTTCTGGAGGAGGATCTGGCCATGAGTGACCGCAGGCCGGCGCCGGAAGACCCCGGCGGCCAGCGTGGCAGCGAGCCTGACGTGACGGACACCGCAGAGTTCGCCAAGATGCGGGCCGTGATGCGCGCATCAGAAAAGCACCGGGAAGGCGGGGTGGATCCAGAACTCGAGGACGCGGACCCAGATCCCGGCCCTGGCACCTGAGCCCGCGGTCAGGCAGCGCCCGGAGGAAACGCCCATCCGTTAACCCTCAGCACTGAGGGCCGCAAGCCGACTCTGTCCGCGGCAGAGGCGGACATGCGCTCCGAAGTGTGGCGATGCATAAACATACAGCCTGTCCGGCTGGCCGCCGTCCCCGCCAGCCGACGCCCACAGCCTCAAACCGAGCTCACGGGCGCGGGCAGCGTTGCATGTCGCAGATGATCACGGGGCCAGCATTGTCGTGACCGACGTGTGGCAGACTCCAGCCGTGGCTAGTGAGACGGGCGGCGCGGCGGCTGCGGGAACCTGGACGCTCGGGGATCTGACGGTCAACCGGATCGGGTTCGGCGCGATGCGCTTGCCCCAGCGCGGCCCGGCGTTCGCGCCCGAAGCCATCCCAGGCGACCGTGATCAGGCGATCACGGTGCTGCGCACAGCGGTCGAGCTCGGCGTGAACCACATCGACACGGCCGCCTTTTACTTCTCCTCGCTGCGCTCGGCCAACGAGCTGATCAACACCGCGTTGGCCCCCTACCCCGACGACCTGGTCATCGCCACCAAGGTCGGCCCGCGCCGGGACCCATCCGGTGAGTGGCTGGCCCAGGCCACCCCGGCCCAGCTGCGCGGGCAGGTCGAGGAGAACCTGCGCCAGCTCGGCCGCGACTGCCTGGACCTGGTGAACCTGCGCCTGTCCGGGCTGGACTCGATCGCCGGGCACTTCGGCGCGCTGGCCGAACTGCGCGACGCCGGCCTGATCCGCCACCTCGGGGTGTCCAACGCCCGCCCGGAGCACCTGGCCCAGGCCCAGGAGATCGCGCCGGTGGCATGCGTGCAGAACTCCTACGGCCTCGGCCACCGCCCCCAGCAAGACCAGCTCCTGCGCGCCTGCGGCGAGCAGGGCGTGGCGTTCGTCCCGTTCTTCGCCATTGCCGGAGCCGGGCGCGAGGCCGGGCCCAGCGGCACCGAGCGCGCCGAGGTCCTCGCGGTCGCCCGCGAGCACCAGGCCACCCCGGCGCAGGTCCGCCTGGCATGGGCTCTGCAGCGCGGACCGCACGTACTGGTCATCCCGGGCACATGCGACCCCGGCCACCTCGCCGGCAACATCGCTGCTGGAGCGTTGCGGCTCGCGCCCGGCGACCTGGCCCGGCTTGACGCAGTTCATCAGGACCAGCAGTAGGCCGACCTGTTGTCATTCATGGCATCCCTGGTTGAACAGGTCCTTTAGCCGATGAGGAAGGGCCAGTGCGCGCCGAGGCCGTCGCGCATCTCGTTGGCCTCCATCATGGCGTCGGTGGAGATGGTCACGATCTTGGTGTAGGCGACCTTCAGTTCGGGCTCTATCTGAACGAGTAGCCGGTGCTGCTCGCGGTCCTTCGGGCAGAATGAGCCGCGCGACAGTACCAGGACCATCGGATCGGCGCCCTGCAGCTCGGAGAGCTTGCGTTTGGTTCCGCTGTGGTCGCGCAGCTCATAATCGGGGAACAACCCGCCGGGGACGATGTCTGGGCGCATGATATGCCTCCGTGGTGTTTGGCGTGGCTATAGTTATCAGTGTGGTGTTAGTTATCAGTGTGGTTCCATCGGTCTGATTCCACCGGTGCGGGGGTGCAGACCTTCCCGTCGGGAACCTCCAGGCTGAGATCATCGACCGCGACGATGCCGCCCGAGTAGCGCTTCGTCACGTGCTCAAAGATGATCACGGCGATCCCTCCGACTCCGGTTGAGAACCGAACGCACGTGTTCAGGGTGTGCTGCGGAGGGCGGCAGGGGTATCCGCATGCTGACTGCACCTTTGCGGGAGCTGCCGACGGGCGGCCCGGGCCGGCTCCACGTGGCGTGCCGGTCCGGGCAATCGTTGAAACGGAGGTGAGTTAGCTATCCGTTGTAGCGGGCCAGCGCGATGAAGACGTGGCCGGTGGTGTTGTTTTCGGAGAAACCGACGGCGACGATCTTGCCGTCGGGCTGGACCAGGACCGCGCCGGCGCCGTCGTCGCCGTTGAAGGACGTGGTCAGGGTGCCGCCGGCGCCGAAGCCGACGTCGAGGCTTCCGCCCGGGTTGACCCTGGCCAGCCCGAAGACGCTGGTGGCCAGGAAGTGCGAGCCGGCCGTCATGTTTGATCTCCCTTTCACCAGGCCTGATGGGTCCCACCCTTTTTCACGTCACGGCCCGGCGGCCGGTTCATCGCCCGGTGCCTTCCTGGCTGATCACATCGCCGCACGCAGCGAGCCGAGGGCACGCGCCAGGACCGTTCGGAATTAATTAATGTTCCTGGCCGGCGAGGTGGTGCAGCAGCAGCGCCTCGGCCAGGCAGGCCCGCTCGAAGGTCGGCAGGTGCAGGCTCTCGTTGCTGCCGTGCGCCCGGGTGCCGGGGTCTTCCACCCCGGTGATCAGGATCTCCGCGTCCGGGAAGAGGCCGGCGTAGGCGGTGACGAAGGGGATGGACCCGCCCGCGCCCGCGTCGACGGCCGGCCGACCCCAGGCCTCATTTAGGGCCGAACGGGCCGCCTGATACGCGCGCCCGCCGGCCCGGGCGGTGAACGGCGCGGCGACGGGGCCCGGCTGCACGCTCACCCGTACCCCCCAGGGCGCGTGCGCCTGCAGGTGCGCGGTGAGTGCCGCGCGGGCCGCGACCGCGTCGTCCCCGGGCGCCACCCGCATGCTCACCTTGGCCCGTGCGGCCGGCACGAGCGTGTTGGAGGCCGCCGCCACCGACGGCGCGTCGATGCCGATGACGGCGATCGCGGGACCGGCCCATAGCCGGTCGGTCAGGCCGCCGGTGCCGGTCAGCCGCACCCCGTCGAGCAGGCCCGCCTCGGCGCGGAAGCCCGCCTCGGTCAGGTCGAGCGGGTCGGCCCCCCCGGAGCCAGCAGAGCCGCGGGTCAGGCCGGGCACCGCCACGTCGCCGCGCTCGTCATGCAGGGAGGCCAGGATCCGGCACAGCGCGGTCAGCGCGTCCGGGACCGGGCCGCCGTACATGCCGCTGTGCACGCCGTGGCGCAGCGTGCGCACCTCCACCACGACGCTGGTCCCGCCGCGCAGCGTGGTGGTCAGCGCCGGGGTGTCCTCGGTCCAGTTCCCCGCGTCGGCGAACACCACCACGTCGGCGCCCAGCCGGTCCCGGTAGGCTCGCAGGAACTCCGGCAGGGCGGGCGAGCCGATCTCCTCCTCGCCCTCGACGAGCACGGTGACGCCGACCGGGAGCCGGTCGCCGTGCACGATACGGTGCGCCCGCAGCGCGGCCAGGTGCACCGCGACGCCCGCCTTGTCGTCGGCCGCGCCGCGCCCGTAGAGCCGGCCGTCCCGCTCGGCCGGCTCGAACGGGTCGCTGTCCCAGTCCGCGGGGTCGCCCGGCGGCTGGACGTCGTGGTGCGCGTAGAGCAGGACCGTGGGCGCGCCGGGTGGCCCGGGCCTGCGCCCGAGCACCGCGGGCCGGCTGCTGCCGGCGGTCAGCACGTCGACCTCGGGCAGGCCGGCCTGGCGCAGCAGCGCGGCGACCCGGTCGGCGCTGGCCTTCAGGTGCGGCGCGGCGGCCGGGTCGGCCGACACCGACGGGATCCGCACCAGCCGCTCGAGGTCAGCGCGGGCGGACGGCAGGACCTGCCGCACGGCCGCGGTCAGCGATGCCGTGCTGGGCGGGCCGGTCCCCGGCTCCTCCGCGATCATGATTCCCCGACGCTACCGGCGCGCGCCCGGGGCCTCAAGCCCGTAGACCGGGGTCTTAGCCGGCGAACAGGTGCAGCTCGGCGGCGAAACGCTGCACCATCTCCATCGCTTTCGGCAGCTCGGGATGGCGGACGATCACCATGCCGTCGGCGATCAGGGTGGCCCGCCAGTCCCGGCGGGGCGCGCCGACCGGGAGCAGCTCCAGCGCGGCGACGTGTTCGCCGTACTCGGCGAGCAGGTGGTCCAGGCCCTCGTAGCGGGTGATCCGGCCGACCCCGCGGGCCCGCTTGAATACGCTGCCCGCGTTGTAGCGCCGCTCGACCGGCTGCGCGATCCGGCCGTGCGTGACCGCCTGCGCCCAGGCCGAGAACAGGTTGGCGTCGGTGGCGTAGTTCATCACGTCGACCGTGCGGGCGCCCGGCGGCCGGGCGCCGATCTCGCCGAACACCACCTCGCCGTCGGCCTTGCGGTACCACTCCATGTGGGTGAACCCGTCCCGGAACCCGAGCGCCCTCAGCACGGCGCCGCCGAGTTCGCGGCCGCCCTGCAGCCCGGGCGCGTCCAGGTCGCGCAGCGCCATCGTGATCGGGCTGATCCACTCGTGGATCTTGGTGAGCAGCGGGCGCGGGTGGTACTGGCAGATGTTCTCCACCAGCACCCGCCCGCCGGCGCAGATGGTGTCGTAGGTGAACTCCTCGCCGTCGATGAACTCCTCCACGCTGACCTGCGGCACGTGCCGGAGGCTGGGCAAGATGGCGTCGAGTTCGGCGGCCGAGTCGGCGCGGTAGGTGTCGGCCGAGCCGGCCCCGTCGACCGGCTTGACGATGAGCGGGTAGCCGACCCGTTCGGCGGCCGTCCGGACCTCCGCGACCGTCCGCGCGGCGACGTGCCAGGGGGTGCGCAGGCCGGCCGCGTCGAGCAGCTGCTTCATCCGCTCCTTGTCCCGGAACGGCACCGTCTGCGCCACCGTCAGCCCGGGCAGGCCGAGCTGCTCCCGCAGCCGCGCGGCCAGCACCATATACGGCTCCCACAGGCACTCCACCTGGTCGATGCTGATGCGGCGGGCCAGGTCGCGCACGGTCGCGAAGATCTGGTCTTCGTCGGCCAGCGAGCCGACGCGCACATAGTGGTCCAAGGCGTCCCTGGCGGTTTGCGGGAGCGCGTCCGGGGACTGGTCGCCGAGGCCCAGGACCGTCGCCCCGGCCTGGCCGAGCCCGCGGGTGAAGAACGCCATCTCCGCCGGGTAGCCGGGCGAGATCATCAGCACGTTCATCCGAGTTCGACCCGGATGGTGGTGACCAGCTGTTGCAGGGCTTTTGTGACAACGCCAGTGTCCGGGTGCCGGACGATGATGTAGCCGTCGCCCTCGTAGCTGCCGGAAGACGGCTGGCCGGGCCGGGGCAGCCGCGAGTCGACCACCAGGGAGGTCACCTCGGGCGGCAGCGCGTCCAGGCCGTGAGTGGTCCTGACCAGGCCCGCGCCCTGTCCGCGCAGGTAGACGGTGCCGGCGGACCATTTCCGCTCCGGCGGGTCGAAGGTGCCTTCCACCATGAGCCTGGCCCAGGCGGTGTACAGGTCGAAGTCGTGCGCGTAGCACAGCATCGAGGTGATCTGGGCGCCGGGCGGGCGGGCGCCGACCTCGGACACGGCCACCGTGCCGTCCGGCCGCCGGAACCACTCCATGTGCGTCAGCCCGGTGGTAAGCCCGAGGGCTCTGAGCGCGGCGGGGGCAATCTGCCTGATGCCCTGGTATTCAGGGCCGCCGATGTCGCGGGGCAGCCGCACCACCCACTGCATCCACGGATGGCGCAGCACCTCCAGCGGGGTCGGCAGGTAGTCCGAGACCGAATCCCAGACGACCTGCCCATCGAGCATCACGCTGTCGTAGGAGCCTTCGTCTCCGGTGAGGAACTCCTCGATCATCGCGGGCCGGTCCGGGTCGGGCGGGATGGTGTCCAGCCAGGCCCTCAGGTCGCTCTGGTCATCCAGGCGGAAGGTGCTCTTGGCCCCGGCCCCGGCCGGCGGCTTGACCACGAGCGGGAAGCCGACCTGCCGGGCGAAGTCGGTCGCGTCGGTCGCGGAGCGGGCCAGCCGGTGCCGCGCGCACGGCACGCCCGCGGCCCGCAGCACCGTCTTCATCTGCGCCTTGTCGCGGAAGTTGCCCGCCGCGACCACGTCCATGCCCGGGATGCCCAGCTGCTCGCGCACCTGCGCGAGGGGCACCTGCAGCTGCTCCAGGACGGCCAGCAGCCGCTGCACCTGGCCGAGCTGGCGGCTGAGCCCCTGCACCGCGCAGACGATCTGGCCGGGGTCGAGCGCGTCGTCGATCCGCCAGTGCCCGGCCAGGCTGTCTCGCAGCCCCGGCGACAGGCGGTCCTCCGGCTCGCAGGTGATCAGGGCCGTCCGCACGCCGGGCAGGCGCGCGGCCGCCTCGACGAACCGCGTCGTAGTGTCGAGCAGATAGGGCGCGACGAACCCGGCGGTCACCATGGGAAGAACGTACCCAGTTACCATTCCAGACATGAACGTCGTCCTCGTCGAGCCGTTCTTCCCCGCTAACCAGCGGCAGTTCGCCCGGGCCCTGGCCGAGGCCGGCGCGACGGTGATCGGCATCGGCGAGTACCCGGTGGACGGCTTCGATGATCAGCTGAAGGGCTGGCTGTATCACTACGAGCGGGTGCCGTCGGTCACCGACGTGCAGGCGCTGACCAACGCGGTCCGCTGGGTCCAGGACAAGCTGTGGGTGGACCGGCTCGAGGCGACGGTCGAGGCGCACACGATGGCCGCCGCGCAGGTCCGCGAGGCCTGCACGATCCCCGGCACGTCGGTGCGGACGGCCTGGCTGTGCCGGGACAAGCCGTCGATGAAGGAGGCGCTGCGCGCGGCGGGCGTGCCGACCGCCGCCTCGGCCGCGGTGTCCTCCGCGGCCGGGGCGCACGATTTTGCCGAACGGGTGGGTTTCCCGCTGATCCTCAAGCCGCGCAGCGGCGCCGGGGCGTCCGGCACGGTCCGCGTCGACAGCACGGACGATTTGGATCGCGCTCTTGGGGTTTTCGGCGGCCAGGACGTCGAGTCGATCGCGGTCGAGGAGTTCGTAGAGGGGCACGAGGGTTTCTACGACACGATCGCCGTGGACGGCCAGGCAGCCCTGGACTTCGTCTCGCACTACTACCCGAACGTGCTCGATGCGATGCGGACCCGGTGGATCTCCCCGCAGTTCGTCTCCACCAACCGGATCGAGGTCGCGCCCGAGTACGGGGAGCTGCGCGACATGGGCCGCCGGGTGATCGCCGCGCTCGGCATCGGCACGTCGGCCACGCACATGGAGTGGTTCTTCGGGCCGAAGGGGCTGAGGTTCTCCGAGATCGGCTGCCGGCCGCCCGGCGTGGGGGCCTGGGACCTGTACTCGGCGGGCAACGACATCGACCTCTACCGATCCTGGGCGGACGCCATCGTTCACGGCGGGATCGCTGCCGTGCCGTCCCGGCGCTACGCCAGCGGAATCGTGGCGCTGCGTCCTTCGCAGGACGGTGCGATCAGCGGGTACAGCGGCGTCGATGAGCTGCAGCAGCAGTACGGCGAGTGGGTCATCGACGCGCACCTGCCGCCGCCGGGCACGCCCACCCAGCCGGTGGAGGCCGGGTACATGGCCAACGCCTACGTGCGGATGCGTCACCCCGACTACGACACGCTGCGCGGCATGCTCGACGCGGTGGGCCGAACACTGCACGTCTACGCCTCGTGAGGGTCATCCTGCTCGGACCGCAGCGCAGGCCCACGGTGGACGCGGTGGCCCGGTCGCTGACCCTTCCTGCTGACCGGCCGATCGCCACCATCACCGCGGGGTGGCGGGAACGCGAGCCAGAGGACCGGGAGCTGGGCACGCTGCTCGGCGGCCGCGCGGTCAACCTCGCGCTGTACCGGCGGTGGCTGGACGTACAAGATCGTGATCCGGAGTACTTCGCCGGGGAGCGCCGGCTGGACGAGACGCTGGCCGAGCTGCAGGACGTCTACCTGCTGCGGCTGGACTACGCGCTGCGGGCGGTCTACGCGGTGCAGCGGCGCTCTTCCGGCGCTCTTGGCGCTGCTGGCGTCTTTGGCGCTGCTGGCGTCTTTGGCGCCGGCGCGGTCGCCGAGGCGGTCGACGCGGTCCGCGAGCTGGACGCGGCGCACCTGCGCCAGGTCAACAACGCGCGCGGCGAGTTCTTCCAGCGGCTCGAGCCGCACGGCCGCCCGGTGATCGCCGAGCACCGGGCCGCGGTGGAGCGCATCCTCGGTGAGGCGTCCGCCCTGGTCGTCGCGGGCGGGCACGTGGGCGTGCTGGCCGAGACCCTGCACTTGTTCAACATCGCGGCGGCCCTTCGGTCCGCCGTGATCGCGTGGTCGGCCGGCGCGATGGCGCTGGCGGACCGGATCGTGCTGTTCCATGACCGGTCGCCGCAGGGCCCCGGCCACTCCGAGGTGTACGGCAGCGGCCTGAGCCTGCTCCGCGACATCGTGCTGCTGCCGCACGCCCGGGCCCGGCTGCTGCTCGACGACACGCGCCGGATGGCGGCCTTCGCCCGGAGGTTCGCCCCGGCCCGCTGTATCCTCTTGGAGTCCGGCACCCGGATCGAGTTTGACAGCGACGACGCCTGGCCGCCCGGCGTCCGGGTGATCGGCGAGGACGGCCGCGTGACCGCCCTGGAGGCAGCCTGACCACGCCGAGGCGAGCGGAAGACGCAGTGAGCGGCCCGCGGGTCAGCCGCAAGCTCGCCATCAACCGGCTGCGCGACCGCCGCCCGCTCGACTCAGCCGCCGTCGACCGCTTCCTCGCGCGGCACGAGATCCCGGTCGTCGAGGGCGCCCGCTGCACGTTCCTGTACCGGGGTGAGGCCGACGAGGTGTTCCTCGTCCACCAGACCTTCGGCCTGCCCGATCACCTGCCGCTGCGCCGGCTGCGCGGCACCGACCTGTGGTACCTCGTCCTGGAGTTGCCCGAGGGCTCCCGGGTCGAGTACCGGCTGGAAGTGGCGCGCGGCGGTCACCGCGAGCGGATCAACGACCCGCTGAACCCCAATCTCGCGCACAGCCCGGTCGGCAGTTCCTCGATCTGCTACGCGCACGGGCACGAGATCCCGGACTGGACGCGGCCCGACCTGGAGGCGCGGCCCGGGTCGCTGGTCGACATGGTGGTGCCGAGCCGGGCGCTGCGCCGCGACTGCCCGGTCACGCTCTACCTGCCGGCCCGGTTCCGGCGCACCGCCCGTTATCCGCTGCTGATCGTGCACGACGGCGGCGACTACCTCACCTACGCGGCGGCCAAGACCGTGCTCGACAACCTCATCCACCGGCTCGACGTCGCCGAGATCGTCGCCGCGTTCGTCTACCCCGGCGACCGGCTGGCCGAGTACGCCAACTCGGCGGCGCACGCCCGCTACCTGACCGCGGAACTGCTGCCGCGGCTGGAGGCGGAGTTCCCGCTGGCCGGCACGCCGTCCGGGCGGTGCCTGATGGGCTCGAGCTTCGGCGCCGTCGCCGCGCTGTCGACCGCCTGCCGGCACCCGAACGTCTATGGGTCGCTGCTGCTGCAGTCCGGCTCGTTCGTCTTCACCGATATCGGCCACGACCACGGCGGCGGCCCGCCGTTCGAGCCGGTGGTCCGGTTCGTCAACCGGTACCGGTCCGCGCCGCGCCAGGTCGCCGACCGGGTGTTCGTCAGCTGCGGCGTCTACGAGCCGCTTATCGTGCCGAACCGGTCCATGGTCCCGGTGTTCGAGTCCGCCGGGATGACCGTCCGCTACGTCGAGGCCCGCGACGGGCACAGCTGGGAAAACTGGCGCGACCGGCTGCGGGACGGGCTGTCGTGGATTTTCCCGGGTCCACAAAAGTTCTTCTACGAGTGATCATTCTCCTGAGCGGTAATTTCCTGAGGGAGCTTTGTATGGGTGAGCTTTGTGTGCGCAGGCTTGTATGAGTGATGATCTGAGGGTCAGGGAGCGATGGTTTTCCGACCGCCTGCAGACGGACATCACCGTGGTGCGCTGGGGCCTGGTCGGGACGCCCGTGCTGGTCTTCCCGTCGGCGGGCGGCGACGCCGAGGAGATCGAGCGGCACGGCCTGGTCAACGCGTGCGGGCCGCTGCTGGCCGAGGGCCGGATCAAGCTGTATTCGGTGGACAGCGTGGCCGGCCAGGCGATGACGACGAAGGCGGGTTCGGCCGAGCACCGGCTGTGGCTGCTCAGCCAGTTCCACGAGTGCATCAGGTGGGAGGTCGTGCCTGCCATCCACGCCGATCTCGGCGGCCAGGCCATCGACGTGATCACCACCGGCGCCTCGATCGGCGCGTTCAACGCGGTGGCCGTCCTGTGCCGGTATCCGGACGTCTTCGCCGCGGCCATCGGCATGAGCGGCACTTACCGGATCGAGCGCTTCTACGAGGAAGCCTGGAGCCAGGACCTGTTCTACTCCGCGCCGCTGCAGTTCCTGCCCGGCCTGGAGGGACCGCAGCTCGACCGGCTGCGCCTGCGCCGGGTGATTCTCGCGTCCGGGGAAGGCGAGTGGGAGGACGTCGGCTCGTCCTGGCAGATGGCCGGGGTGCTGGGCGACAAGGGAATTCCCAACCGGGTGGACAACTGGGGGCCGCAGTGGGACCACCAGTGGCACACGTGGCGGCAGATGCTGCCGCAGTACCTCCGCGAGCTCACTTAAGCCCATCTTCTCGGCGATGATCTCGTCACAGAGTTCCAGGCACTCGGTACAGACGGTGGCGGGGGCCTTGCGCTCGGTCCCGGTCCCGGTCCCGGTCTCGGTCTCGGTCTCGGTCTCGGCCAGGATCACGGCCAGGCCGGGCACCTGGTGGCGGTATTTGCCGCAGAAGCTGCACTGCGTCCGGTGCTCGCGGGCGGGCACGGGGTTCAACTGGCCGACCCCAGTGCCAGCCCCAGTGCCAGCCCCGGTGCCAGCCCCAGTGCCAGCGGCTTCGCCCGAGCTGATCACGCCCTGGGCGAGGCCGACGCACCCATCGCAGATGAAGACGCCAGGGCCTGCTATCAGCTTGCTGACCTCAGCTTGCCGTTTGCCACAGAAGGTGCAGATCAGCGGCGGATGAGGACGCTCCCCCTGGCGGCGGCGCAGCCAGCGGCGGGAACCGCCGGCTGACTCGACGATCTGGTGCACCCGCTGGTGGCTGAGCCCGAGGGCGCCGGCCAGTTCGCGCAACGACGAGCCGTTCAGGTGCAGGCACCGAACGGCCCGGTGGAACTCGGCCCGGGCCACCTCGGCGTCGCGCTCGGCATCGATCAGCCGTTCCTGCGCTCGCCTGGCCTCGGCCAGCAGGTTCTCGTCCATCTGTCTAGTGTAACTAGACGATTGACGCCTGCCAAGGGGGGGCGGTTCACAGCCTCAGGTCAGCCCGGCCGCCGCCGCAGACGTGTGCGCCGGCCGACGATCACCGTGAGCACACCGAGCGCGAGCACCGCCAGGGCCAGCCCGGCATATGCCAGCGGAGTCCAGCCGGACGAGGCAGAAGCCCTGGGTGCGGGCGCAGTCGTGGCGGCAGGCAGCCGGTCTAGGTGGGCGGCGCAGACGATCGGACTGCTGCTGCCCGGCGCCGCCGCGCAGGCGACAGCGGCCAGGCGAAGCAGCTGAGCCGGTGTCCTGGTCACTCGCGCCGCCACGCGGAATGTCTCGGTACCGCCCGCCGCGAGGCCGGCGGACCAAGCGACCTGTCCGTGCGCGGCCACGCCGTGACCGCTGGCGGAAAGGAACTCCAGCCCGGCCGGAAGGGTCTGGGTGATCTTAAGGTGCGGCGCGCCGCGCGTGCCGTTGTCCTGGACGCTGACCAGGTAGGTCAGCTGGTCGCCGGGTTTCACGGCCGTCCGGCCGTCGGTGATGCTGATGGTGAGGCGGGGAACCCCCGACGGCCGGGCCGCGGTCACCTGGGGTCGCGGACTGGCGCTGGCCCGCGCGGTCGCCGACGGGGCAGGAGCGAAGTGGCCAGGCAGCACCGCGGCAGGCATCGCGATCAGCCCGGCCGCCGCGATCGCCCCGATATTCGTGTTTCGCAGACACCGTGACACAAGCACTGGAAATCTCCCGCCAAGAATACGAGAAGTAATTCTCTAACTACAAAGAGTTACGGAAGAGCATACTCGCGCCGCCGTCATCCCGGCCATGGTTCTTTCTCAGGCGAGGCGGGTGACCTCCACGGTCACGTCGAGCGCGCCGGCCGGCGCACCGTGGTAGACGCCCTTGAGCGGCGGAATGTCGGCGTAGTCCCGGCCCCTGGCCACCACCACGTGCCGCTCCCGCACCGGCGCGCCGCTGGTCGGATCGCACGCCCGCCAGGAACCGGTCCAGTACTCGACCCAGGCGTGGCTCTCGCCTACCGCGGTCTGGCCCGGCTCGGCCGCCGGGTCGGCGTGCAGGTACCCGGAGACGTACCGGGCGGGCAAGCCGGCCGCGCGCAGCAGCGCCACCGTGACGTGGGCGATGTCCTGGCACACGCCCTGGCCCTGATCCCAGGCCTCCTGGGCGTTGGTCCGCACCCCGGTGGCGCCGGCCATGTACCTGACCTGCGACCGGACCCGCGCCGCGATCTCCTCCGCCGCCTCGGCCGGATCGGCGTCGTGCACGGCATCCAGGACGGTGGCGGCGACGGCCGGCGTCACGGTGGTCAGCGGGGTGGTCAGCAGGAACTCCAGCAGCCGGCCGGAGCCCGCCTGCGCCCGCAGGTCCGCCCAGGGCAGCACCTGAGGCGGGTCGCCCAGAGCCTGACCGGTCTCGACCGTGGCCTGGGCCCGCACCGTGAGGCTCTCGTGCGGGTCGCCGATATCGAACACGTTGACGAACGTGCCCCAGTAGTCGCAGTAGGTCCAGACCGGGACGCCCGGGCCCGCGGAGACCCGGCTCTCCAGGGTGGTCTGCGAGGGCAGCGTCAGCGGGGTCATCCGGACCTCGTTGAACGAGGCCCGGACCGGCCCGCTGTAGCTGGCATGGGTGGTGTGCGTCACCCGCAGCCGCCAGCCCACGCTCAGCCGTCCCGTTCCCAGGCGACCGGCGCCTCGTACTGGAAGTACCGCCCGGTGATCGCCTCACATGCCTCCACGCAGGCCTGCTGCAGGCTGCCGAGCAGCTCGGCCAGCTGATCGGTCAGCTGCCAGGTGTCGGCGTACTCCAGCCTGGTCCGCAGCTGGCCGACCGAGCGCCGGGCCGGGTCGTCCATGCCCATCCGCACCGAACCGGGGTTCAGCGCCGCCAGGCAGTCCTCCGCGGTCACCAGCGAGTACAGCACCGACCGCGGGAACAGCCGGTCGCGCAGCAGGAACTCGGCCACCACGGCCGGCTCGGCGGCCCCGCCGTGCGTCCGGATGAACGACTCGTAGGCGCCGCAGGCGCGCAGCAGCAGCGGCCAGCTCTGCTCCGGCGGCCCCGGCATGCGCGCGAGCAGCAGCCTGGCCGTCATGTCGGCCCGTTCCAGCGACCGGCCGAGCACCAGGAACCGCCAGGCGTCATCGTGGCTCATGGTCGAGTCGGCCAGGCCGAAGAACAGCGCCGCGCGTTCCCTGATGAACCGGAGGAACACGTGCGGGCCCAGCCGGTCCGCGGCGCGGCGCTGACCGGTCAGCCCGTGACCGGCCACGTTCAGGCACTCCCACATCTCGCTCGAGATCACCTCGCGGATGCCGCGGGCCCCGGTCCGCGCCGCGAGCATCGCGCCGGAGATGGCGCTCGGGCTCTTCGTGTCATACGCCAGCCGGAACAGCGCGGTGCCGACGTCGGGCTCGGTATCCAGGCCGGACTCGACCCCAAGGATGCCGAACAGCGGGCCGCAGTCCGCGCCCGATCCCGCCTGCTGGACCCCCGGATCGCCGAGCAGCCGGTGCACGTAGACGTCGACGAGCCGCGCGGTGTCATCCGCGCGCTCCACGTAGCGGCCGGTCCAGAACAGGGTTTCGGCCATCCGGCTGAGCAGTTCGCTGGTCACTGGGCGCTGCTCACTGGGCGCTGCTGCTCACTGGGCGCTGCTCACTGGGCGCTGCTCACTGGGCGCTGCTCACTGGTCTGGGCCGCTCTGCCGGCCCACCGCGGGCGTCTCCGCCGCGGCCGGGCGGGCGGCAAGCAGCGGGAAGACGGCCGCGGGCGCGGCCGGCTCCGCCGATCGCGGGCCGGCCAGCACCCAGGTGTCCTTCGATCCGCCGCCCTGGCTGGAGTTGACCACCAGCTCGCCTTCCGGGAGCGCCACCCGGGTCAGGCCGCCAGGCAGCAGCCACACGTCCTCGCCGTCGTTGACCGCGAACGGCCGCAGGTCGATGTGCCGTGGCGCGAGAACCTCCCCGATGAGCACCGGCGAGGTGGACAGGGCCACCGGCCGCTGCGCCATCCAGCCGCGCGGGTCCGCCAGCAGCCGCTCGCGCAGCACCGCCAGCTCCGTCGCCGACGCCTTCGGGCCGATGACGATGCCGGCGCCGCCCGCCCCGTCCACCGGCTTCACCACCAGCTCGTCGAGCGAATCGAGGACCCAGGCGAGCATCTCCGGGTCGTCCAGCCGGTAGGACTCCACGTTGTCGAGGACCGGTTCCTCGCTCAGGTAGTACCGGATCAGGTCGGGGATGTAGGTGTAGACGAGCTTGTCGTCGGCCACCCCGTTGCCGACCGCGTTCGCGATCGTGACGTTGCCCGCCCGGGCCGCGTTGATCACGCCCGCGCAGCCCATCACCGAGTCCGGCCGGAACTGCAGCGGATCGAGGAAGTCGTCGTCGACCCGGCGGTAGATGACGTCGACCGGGCGACGGCCCCGGGTGGTGTGCATGTAGACCCGGTTGCGTGCGCAGAACAGGTCCCGGCCCTCCACCAGCTCCACGCCCATCAGCCGGGCGAGCAGGGTGTGCTCGAAGTAGGCGGCGTTGTGCACGCCCGGAGTCAGCACAACCACGCACGGATCCGATGTCCCGCGCGGCGCGGCGGCGTGGAGCGCGGCCAGCAGCCGGGACGGGTAATCGTCCACCCGGTGCACGCTCTGCTCGGCGAACAGCGCGGGGAACGTCCTGGTCATGGCCAACCGGTTCTCGATCACGTAGCTCACGCCGGAAGGCACCCTGATGTTGTCCTCCAGGACCCGGAACCGCCCCTCCTCGTCGCGGATGAGGTCGATGCCCGCGACGTGCACCCGGACGCCGTTCGGCGGCGCGAAGTCGGCCACCTCGCGGCGGAAGCGAGGCGATGTATAGATGAGCCGCCACGGCATCACCCCGTCCTCGAAGACGCGCCCGGCGCCGTAGACGTCCGCCAGGAACGCCTCGAGCGCGCGCACGCGTTGCCGCACCCCCCGGGCCACCAGGTCCCATTCGACCGCGTCGATGACCCGCGGGATCAGGTCGAGCGGGAACGGCCGCTCCTCACCCGCGAAGTCGTAGGTGACCCCGCGGTCGGTGAACACCCGGGCCATCTGGTCGGCGCGGAACCGCAGCTCGACGGGGTCCATCGGCTGGAGCACGGACACCAGCGCGTCGTAGGGCGCTCGGGGCGTGCCGGGTGCCGCGAACATCTCATCCCAGGCCTGGGCAAGCCGGTAGCCATCGAAAATGTCCGCCACATCCTAAGCGTAAGCTGGGGACGTTTACCGTGCATCACGGCCATGTTTCCATTTGTTTCCTGGTGTGTCCTGCTGGCTCCGGCGCCACATTCCCGCCTCAGGCGAACCGGGCGATCTGCCGCATCTTGTTCATCGCGTCCAGGGCGGCGACCTTGTACGCCTCGGCCAGGGTCGGGTAGTTGAAGACGGCGTCGACGAGGTAGTCGACCGTGCCGCCGCAGCCCATGACGGCCTGGCCGATGTGGACGAGTTCGGTGGCACCGGTGCCGAATACGTGGACGCCGAGCAAGTTTCGGGTGTCCAGCGACACCAGGAGCTTCAGCACCCCGTAGGAATCGCCGATGATCTGCCCGCGGGCCAGCTCGCGGTAGCGCGAGACCCCGACCTCGAAGGGCACGTTGTCCTGGGTGAGCTGCTCTTCGGTCCGGCCGACGAAGCTGATCTCGGGAATGCTGTAGATGCCGATCGGATGCAGGTCGCTGACCTCGTGCAACGGATCCCCGCAGGCGTGATGCGCCGCGATCCGGCCCTGTTCGGCGGAGGTCGCCGCCAGGGCAGGGAACCCGATAATGTCACCGACCGCGTAGATATGCGGCACCGCGGTCCTGAAGACTTCGTCCACCACGATCCGGCCGCGCTTGTCGGCGGTCAAGCCGGCCGCTTCGAGTTTAAGATCGTCGCTGGCCCCCTGCCGCCCGGCCGAGTACATGACGGTTTCTGCGGGAATCTTCTTCCCGCTCAGCAACGTCGCGATGGCCCCCTCCGGCCGCGCCTCGACCGAGGACACCGTTTCCCCGAACCGGAAGGTGACCGCGAGATCGCGCAGATGGTACTTGAGCGCCTCGACCACCTCGACGTCACAGAACTCGAGCATCCGCTCGCGCTGCTCCACCACGGTGACCTTGGTGCCGAGGGCCGCGAACATGGACGCGTACTCGATCCCGATCACCCCGGCGCCCGCCACCACCATCGAGCGTGGGACCTTCTCCAGGTGGACGATCCCGTCGGAGTCGATGACGGTGCGCTCGTCGAACTCCACGCTGGCCGGCCGGGCCGGCCGGGTGCCGGTGGCGATAACGACCTTGTCCGCGCTGGCCCGCCGGACCCGGCCCTCACCGCCGTCGACCTCCACCGTGTGCGGATCGAGGAAGCGGCCGGTGCCGGTCATGACAGCGACCCGGTTGCGGGACAGCTGGCTGCGCACCACGTCCATTTCACGGCTGACCACGTGGGTGGTCCGGGCGGCCAGGTCGGCGATGGTGATCTCGTCCTTGACCCGGTAGCTCTGCCCGTACATCTCCCGCTGGTCCAGGCCGGTCAGGTAGAGGATCGCCTCGCGCAGGGTCTTGGACGGGATCGTGCCGGTGTTCAGGCACACGCCGCCGATCATGTCCTTGCGCTCGATGATCGCCACCCGCCGCTCGAGCTTCGCCGCGGCGATGGCGGCCTTCTGGCCGCCAGGCCCTGAGCCGATCACCAGCACGTCGAAGTCGTACACATGATCTAGTGTGACGACCCGAGGCCGCCTTTTGAACCCTCTGGGGGCGGCTTTCCGGTCTGGGCTTCTTATGCTGGGATCGTGCGCCTGGTCTCGCTGCTGCCGTCTGCCACCGAGATCGTCTACGCCCTCGGCCTGGGCGACGACCTGGCCGGGGTGACGTTCGAATGCGACGAGCCGCCGTCCGCGCGGTCCGAGAAGGCCATCGTGGTCGGCGGTTTGGACACCAGCGGGATGACCCCGGGTGACATCGACCGCTACGTCCGCGCGCAGGTAGCCTCGGGGCGGGACCTGTACACGCTGCACGCGCGGGCGCTGGCCGAACTGCAGCCGGACCTGATCCTGACCCAGGACCTGTGCCGGGTCTGCGCCATCCCGTCTGGGCAGGTCACCGAGGCGCTGGACTACCTCGGCTGCCATGCGGACGTGCTGACCCTGGATCCGCACTCCCTCGACGAGGTAATGGACTCGATCCTGGCGGTCGGGCAGCGAGCAGGTGTCGCCAACCGGGCCACGCGCCTGGTCGCCAGGCTCCGCGACCGCCTGGCCCGCGTCGCGGCGAGCGTGGCGGGGCTGAGGCCGCCCGCGGTGGCCGTGTTGGAGTGGGTGGACCCGCCGTTCACCGCGGGGCACTGGGTGCCCGATCTCGTCGCCGCGGCCGGCGGCCGACCGGTAGCTGGCTTGGCCGGCCGTGCGTCGGTGCAGACTGACTGGGCTGCCGTCGCCGCGGCCGCGCCCGACCTGGTGGTGGTCGCGCCGTGCGGTTACCACCTGCCCGGCGCGATCTCGCAAGCGGAGTACGTCGTCCAGGCGCTGCCGGGCGTGCCGATCTGGGCGATCGACGCCGACGGTATCGTGGTCCGGCCGGGTCCCCGGCTGGTGAACGGCGTCGAGGCCCTGGCCTCGATCCTGCACCCCCAGGCCGTGCCCGCCGCGCCGCCCGGGGCCACGCACCGGGTCAGGTAACGCCTGTCCGCGTGGGGCGTGGGGGGTCGGCAGGTCTTCGAGCGGGAGCGTCAAGGCGCCTGAGGCGGCAGCGGAACCGCCTCAGGCGCCAGGTCTGCCCGGACCCCGGGCCGTCATCCTTTACAGCGGCGGGCCCGCGGTGAGCGTCATGTTGCCGGTCTTGCGCTGGCCGGACGGGGTGACCCAGGTGAGGGACACCGTGTCACCGGGCCGGAACTTCGCCAGCTTGCTGTGCAGGCTCTGCGGCGCACCGACCGCCTGGCCGTTCACGCCGGTGACGACCGATCCGGCCGACAGCCCCGCGGTCGCGGCCGGGCTGCTGCAGATCGTGCCGACGACCAGGGTGCCCGAGTTCACCGGGGCGATCGTGGACGGGACGGGCAGGTTGGAGTCGTTGGTGTAGCAGCTCTGGCTACCGCCGGAGCCGTTCCCGTTGCCGAAGCCGTTGCCGAAGCCGTTGTTCTGCTGCTGCTGCGCCGCGGCCTGCTGCCGCGGGTCGCTGCTCGAGCCCTGCCCGACGTAGATCCCGATGAACGGCGGGTAGCCGATCGAGATGATGGAGCTGGCGTGACCCGCGGCGATCTGCCGGGCGATCGAGAGGGCCGGGTTGATCGGGATGGCGAATCCGGCCGCCTGCTGCTGCTGGTCGGGGAAGCTCACGTCGTTGCCCGCGGTGTCCATGCCGATGACCTGTCCGCCCGAGTTGACCAGCGGGCCGCCTGAGTCGCCGGACACGATGGCCGCGTCCGTCTGGAGCATCCCGCGCAGCGTCTCCGACTTGACCGTGCCGCCCTGGTCGCTGGCCGTGATGGTCCGGTTGACTCCGGTGATATGCCCGGCGGCGGGGACGATCGCGCTCTGCCCGCCGGCGTTGCCCAGGGCCGTCACCGGGGCACCGGTCCTGACCTTGCCTGAATCGCCGATCGGGACCTTGTGCAGCCCGGACGGGTTCTGCAGCTGGATCAGCGCGATGTCGCCGGTCACGTCGTAGCCGACGACCTTGGCCAGGAAGTTCTGGCCGGTGGCCGCCACCGTCGCGGTGATCTTGGTGGCGTTCTCGATGACGTGGTTGTTCGTCAGCACGAGGCCGTCGCCGGCGTTGATCACCATGCCGGTACCCGCGGCCCGCTCGCTGCTGTACTGCAGCGTGGTGTTGATGATCACGATGCCCTGCTCCACCTGGCTCAGGCTTCCGCCGGTGGTCCCGGTCCCGCCGCTGCTCGGCACGGGTATCGCGGTGCTGGGCAGGGGGGCGGGAGCGCTGCTGCTCGGCTGCGCCGACGCCGAAGAATTCGCGGCCGGGTGATAGAGGGCCACAACGGTGCCGGCCCCCAGGGCGCCCGCCGCCAGCGCGACGCCCAGGTAGCTGAGCAGGCCGAAATGACGCCTGGGCGGCCGGGGAGGCATAGGGGGCAACGGCGCGGTGGGGCCGAAGTCTCCCGACGGCGGCTGGCCGTAGCCGCCGTAGCCGCTGTAATCCTGCATCTGAAATCACGCCCTAGGTCTGCGCGTCCGGTCGCTCGTCAGCCAGGACCGGCCGAGGCTGACGATGGCCGGTCTCGCTCTCTCCAGTGAGCACCATGAACCTGATAGTTAGCTGAAGGCGACCTGCAGATTCACGCTATCCGCTCTCAGCCGGCCCCCTGGGACCGGGCCGATGCCCGCGGGAACGGCAGCACGGGCGCGGCCTGCCTGGCCAGGATGACCTTTCGGCCCAGCTCAGCAGCGGCCTTGGCGGTCAGTGCCCCGGAACCGAAGGCCCCGGAACTGAAGGCAGCGCGCAGCCGCGGCCACACGTGCCGCTCCTCGAAGTCGAAATGCTCCCGGCTAGCCTGGGTGAACGCGCTGAGCAGCTTCTCGAACTCCGGCTGGCTGACGTCCAGCTTGTCCAGTTCGGCCAGCAGGGTCACGATCTCGAGCTCGGCGCAGATGACCCGGTCGGCGAGCACGTCCCCGCCGGGGACGTGCTCGCGCACCGCCTGCCACAGGCAGGTCAGCTCGATCTCCTCGTGCTTGTCTGCCTCGATGATTAGCTCTTCTGTCATTATCTTGCGCAGCATGAGCTGATCCTCGCTGGCGCCCGTCGCCGCGGTCGGACCCTTCTCGAGCTCAGCCAGCGCCTGCCTTATCTCCTCGTGGTCCTCTGCCAGGACATCGAACACGTCCTCCATCGGTTCCTCTCCTCCTCGCGTGTCACCTCGCCGGAGTGCACTGGTGCGGATGATTCCACCGGGAAACGCGAGGTCACAGCGGGCGTAGGCACGAAGTATGCGGCGTTGATGGTGCCGCCACCCGCAGATAATGTATCTCGCGCAGAGCGCAAGCAAGCGACGCTTCGCGCCGAATCCCCCGGACGGCCCGGCCAGGCACGTCTCAGCAGGCAGATCGGGTTCCGCCCCGCACCGCGAGTCGTTCGGCAGCGCGGAAACATCAGATGATTACAGGGTAACCAGGGGACGCACCACGGACCGTTCGGAAAGAAGGATCTTTCAGTGACCGGCCGCGGCGGCGAGTTCCCTGACGAAGGACGCGGCGTCCACCGTGCCGACCCCGGAGGCCAGGTCGTAGCCCCGCACGGCGGTGAAGCCGCGCACCGTGCTCTGCTGCCCGCCCTGGCGGAACGACACCGTGTTGTTGCCCGACCTGACGTCGACGATGCCGGGCGCGCCCGCGGCCGCCAGCCGGTACAGGGCCGGGTTGATCAGCCCCAGGGGATGCCCCGCCACCTGGTCGGCCAGCGCGACGATGCCGGCGAACAGCGGCGTGGCCTCGCTGGTGCCGCACGCCGGGGACCAGCCGGCCGGCGCGCCGCCGAACGTGCCGTAGGTGTCCACCGACCCGTTGCAGGCCCCGCTCATCGAGATGTCGGGCACGCCGCGGTGGCCGCCGACGACGTTCCGCACGCCGTCCTGGTACGACGGCCGGCCGAACAGGACCGACGTGCCGCCGCCGCCGGCCAGCGGGTTCGGGCCCGCGTTGCCGTCGGCGAACTCGTTCGCGGCCTTGTTGTAGGTGTCGTTCCACACGGTCGGCGCGGTGGGCTTGCCCTTGGCGAAGTGCAGCTGCGTGCCGCCGACCCCGGTCACCAGGGGGTCGCTGTCCGGCCACGAGGTCACCGGGAACAGGTAGTAGGTGCTCTCGTCGAGCTTGACGTCGGCGGCGCCGGAGTCGCCCGAGGCGGTGAGCACGGTGACGTGGTCCCTGGCGGCGAGCTGGTAAGCCCCCCGCAGCGCCTGCACCGCGGCGGCGCCGGGGAAGGTCCGCTCGGTGGCGCTGAAGCTCTGGCTGATCACGTCGCCGAGGTGGTGCTTGAGCACGTACTCCTCGGCCGTGACGATCTGCGGGAAGCCGTGCACGCCCTCGGTCTCCGACACCGGGGTCTCGACCAGCAGGAGGCTGGCGCCGGGCGCGATCGTGTGCGCGTACTCCACGTCCAGCGTGGTCTCGCCGGCCCAGCCGACCATGTCGGAGTTGTTCGGGTCGTACCCGGGCACCTTGCCCGCGGGGCGGATGATCTTGAGCGACGGCGGGGCGGGCAGGCCGAAGGTCTGGTCGAACACGCGCAGGTCGTTCCTGATCGTCGGCGAGCCGAAGGAGTCGACGATGACGATCGTGGTTCCCTTACCTGTCACGCCCCTGGCATACAGCGCGGGCAGGTCATAAGCCTGCTGGATTTGGGCCGGCACGTAACATGCGACCTTGTAGGCTTTCTCACAATCAGCGGTGGTCGGCGGGCTGGCCTGCGCGCGGCCGACATGCCGCACGCCCGGCCGGACGGCCACGTCGGCCAGGGCCCGAACCGAAGAAGCAGAGTCCGAAGACCCGGCAGGACCCGCGGCCGCGGGGCGCGCGGCCACCGAACCAGGAATCCCGGGCCCGGGCGCGGCAGCTGCCAGGGCGGCGGTGAGCCCGAACCAACCGATCGCGACGGCCACCCCACGCATATAGACGTCTCCCTCCACCGGCCCCGATGACCATAACACCCATAATCGGATCAAAGAATCACAATCCAACGTCAGGATCCATCGGCTCGCTCGGGGCAGAATACCGGCTGTACGCTTAGCGAACGTCATGTGGCGGGGCGATCCTGCAGTGTCGTGCTGGAATTGGAGGGCGCCACGTTGGACAGAGGGGAGCAATATGCGCTTCCGGGGTAGCGTGGCGATCGATCTCGGCACCGTGAACACGCTCGTCTGGGTCGCCGGCCGCGGCATCGTGCTCGAGGAGCCGACCGCAATCGCCATCGACACGGCCGTGGGCAAGGTCGCCGCGGTCGGCGAGGCGGCCGACGCGCTGGCCGACAAGGAGCCGCAGGACATCCAGGTGATCCACCCGCTGCGGGACGGGGTCATCGCGGACCTGGACGCGACCGCGGCCATGCTGCACGCGTTCCTGCGCCGGACGCGCCGCTTCTCACTTCTGCGGCGCGACGCGCTGGTGTGCGTGCCGAGCGGGGCCACGCCGGTCGAGCGCCGGTCGATCGTCGCCGCGCTGGGCGTCCGGCGCCCCAGGTACAACGTGCGGCTGATCGACGAGCCGGTGGCCGCCGCGGCCGGCGCCGGGTTCGACCTGACCGGCGGGGCGGGCGGCTTCGTGGTCGACATCGGCGGCGGCACCACCGAGGTCGCGGCGGTGGCTGGCTGGCGGGTGGTCAGGTCCCAGTCGCTGCGTAAGGCCGGCAACGCCATGGACGAGGCGATCGTGCAGGCGCTGCGGAGCGAACTCGGCCTGATCGTCAGCCAGCGCGCGGCCCGGCACCTGAAGATGACCCTCGGCGTCACCGGCGGGGCGGAGGGCTTCGCCGAGGTGGTCGGCCTGGACGTCGCGCAGCGGACGCCGCGGTCCGAGTACGTGCCGGGCGGCCTGGTGGCGGCCGCGCTCGAGCCGATCGTCGCCGCGATCGCGGGCACGGTGCACGAGATGCTGTCGGAGATCCCCGCCGGGCTGGCCGAGGACGTGGTCCGGGGCAAGGTCCGGCTGGCCGGCGGCGGCGCGCTGCTGCCCGGCCTGGCCAGCCGGATCGAGACCGCGGCCGGCATCGGCACGGTCCTGGTGGAGGACCCGCTCCGGTGCGTGGTCCGCGGCGCGGCCGAGATCTTGGAGCGCAAGGACTTCGGCCCCCAGTCCGGACCCGGCCTGCGTCAGTAGGCCGGGCCCGGTCCCCCTTACTCCAGCGGCTGCCTGGAGATGGCGGGCGGCTCGCGGCCGGCCATCAGCCAGCCGACGACCGCCGCGATCACCGGCATGCCGACGACGATGAGCAGCAGGTTCTCGATGGGTACGCCGGACAGTCCGGACAGGCCGTCCAGGGGGTTGTCCCAGGCGTAGCCGATAGCGGCGACGTAGGCCGCCACCGTGCCAAGCACGGCGCCGCCCAGGGCCAGGGCGAAGGCGGTCGCGGCGGTCAGCTCCCGGCGGGTGAAGCTGCTCGCCCCGGTGGCGGTCAGGGTGCGCAGGTCCCTGGCCGTCTCACTGCGGATCAGGCCGATGGTCATGGCCAGGATGCCCAGCGCCAGGGCGATGCCGAACGCGGTCGCATAGTTGAGGATCTCCGCCGAGGAGGGCGTGCTCGACTTGGTTTCGATGGTCATGCCGGCCGCGCCGGCGGTGAGCCTGGCGTCGGTGATCTGCGCCGCGGTCGGCGGGTGCGGGGTCCGGATGAGCCAGCCCGAGGCGCCGGTCTGCAGGCCGAGCGCGTGGATGGCGTGCTCGGTGATCACGGTGTTGGGGGCCGACGTGCCGGCCGGAAGGGCACCGACCTGCTGGATCACCGGGTTGGCCAGGCACTGGCCCTTCGGGCACGGCCAGCTGGTGGGCAGCCCGTTGCCGTTGGGTCCGATGCCTTGGCCGCCTTGGCCCTGGCCTTTGTCGCCGTAGTTGAGCTGCATCTGGGAGATGCCGGACAGCCCGGGCCGCGCGGTGAGGATGTCGGCGTCGGGGTTGACGTCGGAGGCCTTGATCGGTCGAGTTCGAGGACGGTGTTCGAGCCGAGAGCCCTGGCGATGTTCTGGGCGACCGCCGCCTGGGCCTGCGGCGTTCTGGCGGTGCCGGATGGGCTGGACCCGCCCGGTCCATTATCCGGGCCGCCGCCCGGGCCGCCGTTCGGCGTATACACGATGATCTGGTTCGAGGCCACGTTCGGCCCGGCGTAGTCCAGGACGTTCGCGTACCGCTGCGCGGTCAGGACGCAGACCAGGGCGGCGATGAAGACGCCGAGGCTGATGGCCGACAGGGCCGAGCCCGACCGGGCCCGGTAGCGGGCCAGGTCGCGCAGGGCCAGGCGTGGTGCGATCGGAGCCCACCGCCCGACACTGGCCAGGATCACCAGGCAGAAGGGCGCCAGCAGGAGGATCGCAACGATGAGCAGGACGATGCCGAGAACGAGTTCCGGTGCTCCGCCCCCGTTGGCGCTCTTGCCGGAGTACGACAGCAGGGCCGCGGCGATGACGAACAGGACCACGCCGGGGATCGCCGAGCGGTGCACCTGCTTCGGCGGCGCGGGCCGCCCGGACAGGGCTGCGACGATCGGGATCCTGGTGATCGAGCGGGCCGGGCGGGAGGCGGCGAAGTAGGTGGCCACCACGGCCAGCGCCATCGCCGGGCCGATCACGATCCACGGCAGCTGGAACGGGCCGATCAAGTGGTGGGCACTGGATTCCAGCTCCGGCCGGTAGGCCAGCCAGGCGGCCAGGCCCAGGATCGCCCCGGCAAGCGCGCCCACGGCACCCACCAGGACGCCGTTGACCCGGACCACGAGGCGGATGTTCCTGTCGGTGGCGCCCAGGGCGCCGAGCATGCCGAGCGAGCGCAGCCTGCGCTGCGCCAGCACCGTAAAGCCCCCCACCGCGACCAGGGCGATGAGCAGCATGCCCACCGTGGTCAGCCCGAGCACGATCGTCTCGGGGTTGAGCGGGTTGCTGGCCACCGCATCATGCCGGGTCACCACGTCCTGGCTGAGGGAGCCGAGTGAGCCGATGGTCGTGCCGGGCGGCGCGGTGAACAGCGCGGTGACCTGGCTTGGCGTGCTGACCTGACCCGGCGCGACGAGGGCGAACTCGTCGAGCAGGCTCTGCGGGTTCTGCACGATGCCGGTGACCTGGCGGACCTGCCCGCCCTCGTGCCACCGGTCGCCGATCTTGAGGTTGAAGGTGGCGGCCACGCCGTCGGTCACGGCCACCTGGCCCGGACCGGCCGGGTAGTGCCCGCTGACCAGGGAGAGCATCGAAACGCCGAACGCACCGTGCGGATCTTGGGCGCGCAGGTCGTAGGTGCTGATCGAGCCGGGGATGGCGACGGTCTGGTTCTCGATGACGTCGACACGGCCGACGTGCTGCTGCAGCGCGGCGAGCTGGTCGGCCAGGTGCGGGCCGCCGGGGAGCGTGGCCATGTCCTGCGCGGTGCCGAAGCCCGCGCCGGCCGGGGGCGGCGTGTTGGTGGCCACCGCCGCCCCGAGGACGGTGGCGGCCAGCGCCACCACGATGAGCGCCAGGACCAGCAGCTGCTGGCGCCACTCGCGGCGGAACATCCGCCAGGACCAGCGGATCACGGCCCGGCGGGCGGGAGCGCCCCCGTTTCCGGCTCCCGCCTGGGCCGGGCGTTCGAGCAGCCCGGTGCTCACTGGCCCGTCCTCTGCGTCAGCAGCGATTCGGGGCCCGGCACGGGCAGGGTCTGGTCGGTCACCCGGCCGTCCCGCAGGAACACCACCCGGTCGGCCCACGAGGCCAGCTGGGCATCGTGGGTCACCACCACCGCGGCCAGGCCTCGCTTGCACGCGGCGTGGATCAGCCGCATGACCCCCTCGCCGTTGACCGAATCGAGCGCGCCCGAGGGCTCGTCAGCCAGCAGCAGCCGACGCTCGCCGACCACCGCGCGGGCGATCGCCACCCGCTGCCTTTCGCCGCCGGACAGCTGGTCGGGGAAGCTCGCCGCCCGCTCGGACAGACCGAGCCCTTCGAGAGCTTGCAGCCCGGCCACGCGGGCCTTCCTGGCGGGCACGCCGTCCAGCTCGAGCGGCAGTGCGACGTTCTCCGCCGCCGTCAGGCCGGGCAGCAGGTTGAAATCCTGGAACACGTAGCCGATCGAACGACGCCGCAGCCGCGCCTTGGCGTTACGCGACAGCCCCGCGAGCTCCTCCCCGCAGACGCGCACCTCGCCGCTGCTTGGATCCTCCAGGCTGCCGGCGATGGTCAGCAGCGTGGACTTCCCCGATCCGCTCGGCCCCATCACGGCCACCATCGCGCCCGCGTCGACCGTCAAGTCAATATCTTGCAGCGCATGCACCTCGGCGGCCCCTAGGCCGTAAGCGCGTGACACGCGCCGCATCTCCAGCACGCTCATCTTCTTGCTCCAATCCTGCGCCGCACCTTCGGTACGGCCGGTGTCATCCCCGTTGTCTTCTTAGGCTGCGGGTCTGCCGACGGGTCGGCGCCCCGCTTGATGCGGCCGTCTGCGGCGTCCAGCCAGCGGACCACGGCGTCGAGCCGGAACAGTTCCGCGTCTACCACCAGCGCCAGGCTCATGTCGGACTCAGCCTCGGTCTCCTTGATCCGCGTCCACTGCTGCATCAGCTCCACCAGGTACCTGCGGTGCACCTGGATCACGTCCCGTACGTCGGTGCCCGGCACCCGCAGCGCCACCAGCACCTTCATCACCAGCTCGTCGCGCGGCGGCGAGGACATATCCGAGGGCGTGCGCAGCCACCCGGTCAGCTCGTCCGCGCCGGCCGCGGTGATCCGGAAGCCCTTCTGCGGGCCGTCCTGGCCCTCCCCGTGGGACTCGACCAGCCCGTCGCGCTCGAGCCGCTGCAGCGTGGTGTAGACCTGGCCCACGTTCAGCGGCCAGACCTCACCGGTCCGCGCCTCAAACTCCTCGCGCAGCTGCAGCCCGTACTTGGGCCCCTCGCTGAGCAGCGCGAGCAGCGCGTGCCGGACGCTCATGCGATCACCATAACGAGTAGCATACTCCGTATAGTACTAGATATGGCCAGGAACGCAACCGGGCTGGAGGCAGCGGCTCGCGCGAGCCTGTGGCGCCCCTTGCCGGCTTGTGGCGCTCCCCTGACCTGAGGCGCTCCCCTGACCTGAGGCGCTCCCCTGACCTGAGGCGCTCCCCTTGGCCTGAGGCGCTCCCTCAACCACGGCGATGTGACATCGGTGTAGCTATAGCAACACCGATGTCACATCGTGTTGGTTGGACGCCGGTGCGCGCGGGCGGGAAGAGGCGGCTGGGGCGGGTGGTACTAACAGCAGCCGGCCCGCGCCCCGGATTGTTATTCTGCGGGCGGGCGCGACGTCAGCACCGGGCAGCAGGTGGCGGAGGTCAGGTACGCCAGCCCGGACGCCTGGTGGGTAGCGAGCTGGAACCGGCGCCTGCCCTGTCTGGGAGAAGATCTCGGAGCGGGACAGGCGGACGGCCCGCCCGCGTGGCCGCGCTGCTCGAACCGCTGCGGGGCCGGACGACAGCCCGCGCCGCGGGCTCAGGTTCTGCGCCACCCGGGCGGTCGTGCCCAGCGGGCCTAGCGGGGCTGCAGCACCGCCAGGATGTTCCCGGCAGGGTCCTTGAACCAGGCGATGTACGGTCCGCCGGCCCGGTTGATGCCCTTCTCGTCCTGCCCCAGGCCGTCATACTTTTCCAGCTGCACGCCCCGGCGGACCAGCTCGTCGACGGCCGCGTCGATGTCGTCCACCTGGAAGTTGAGGATCGTGTAGCTGGCGGGCACGTGATCCGGCTTCGGGTAGACCAGCGTGTCCCGGCCGCCGGCCAGGTGCAGCGTCAGCAGCCCGTACTGTTCGGACGTGCTGAGCCCGAGGGTTTCTCCGTAGAACTTCTTCGCCGCCTCGAGGTCATCGACGGCGAAGCCGCTGAACGCCGTGGTGTTCGCGAACATGGCATGCTCCTGTTCATGATTTGCATCAGGCCTGTACGGGAGATAGACGCACCCGGGACGGCAAACCCATCGGCAGCGAGCGGCCGGTGACGACGCCGGGGTACTCGGGGCGGCCGCAGGCGGCCAAGCTCGGCCTCAAGCCTGAGCAGCGTGTCCACCTGCACAACCCGCCGGACGGCTGGGCGCTCATCGACCCGCCGGCCGGGCTGGAGAAGCCCGGTGACGACGGGAGCGCCGACGTCATCCTGGCCTTCTTCACCCGGGCGGACGAGATAGCCGCGCAGATCGGCGAGCTGGCCCGGCGGATCTACCCGGCCGGGGCGCTCTGGGTCGCCTGGCCGCGCCGGGCGGCCGGCCACCGCAGCGACATCACAGAAAACCTCATCCGCGAGCACGCGCTGCCGATCGGGCTGGTCGACGTCAAGGTGGCCGCGATCGACGAGGACTGGTCCGGCCTGCGGGTGGTCTGGCGCATCGAGCACCGCCGGTGAGCCCGGAGCCTGCGGTCGTGCCCGTTTACCGCGGAGACAAACAGCCGGGTTCGCCGTAGCATGGTCGCCATGGGTTTCACTTGACGTTGAAGGCCTACGCTTTCCGTTCTCGCCGTCGCGCTCGCGATCGAGCTCGCCGACGAGCTAGTTGACGGGGCCAAGGGAGCCGCTCTCCCGCTCATCCGGCGCGACCTGGGGCTGAGCTACGAACAGGTCGGGCTGCTGGCTTCGGTGCCGCTGCTTGTCGGCGGTTTCCTTGAGCTGCCTCTCGGCATACTGGCCGGTCAGGGCCGGCGCCGTCGGCTGGCCATTCTCGGCGGCGGCATCATCTTCGTGCTCACGCTCATCGGCGTGGCCTCGGCACGCTCGTTCGTCGTGCTGATGTGCGCCTTCGTCGCCTTCTACCCGGCCTCCGGCGCCTTCGTGTCGCTGACTCAGGCCGAGATCATGGACGCCTGGCCGGACCGGCAGGCCCGGGTCATGGCGCGCTGGGACCTGGCCGGGTCGGCGGGCGCCATGGCCGGTCCGCTGCTGCTCACCGCGGTGCTGGCCAGCGGCGGCGGCTGGCGGGCCGGCTACCTGGTGCTGGCCGGGATCAGCGCGCTCGTCTGGCTCGGCGCGTACCTGCGGCGCCCGGCGGTCTCCGCGGTTTCTGCCCCGGAAGACGAGGAGGAGGAGCCGGAGCGCCAGCCGTGGATAGCGCGAGCGCGGGAGATCGCCCCGGTGATAGGCAGGGCGCTGCGGGACTGGGGAACGCTGCGCTGGCTGCTGCTGATCGAGGTGGGCGACCTGCTGGTGGACGTGTTCACCGGGTTCCTCGCGCTGTACCTGGTAGACGTCGTGCACCTGACGCCCGCCGTCGCGGCGCTGGCCATCGCGGTCAGGCTGGGCGCGGCGCTGGCCGGGGACGCCGCGCTCGTCGTGATCCTGGAACGGGCCGGCGACCTCACCGTGCTGCGCGTCAGCGCGGTCGCCGCCGCGCTGCTCTACCCGGGCTTCCTGCTCGTCCCCGGCGTGGTGCCCAAGCTGGCCGTGCTGGCCGCGCTGAGCGCGGCGACAGCGCCGTGGTACCCGGTGCTCCAGGCCCGGCTGTACGGCAGCCTGCCGGGGCGCAGTTCGGTGGCGGTGACGCTGAGCAGCGCCGCCGGGCTGGCCGCCGGTCTGGGGCCGCTGGCGGTGGGGCTGGCCGCGCAGGGGTTCGGGCTGAGCTGGGCGCTGGCCGGCCTGGTGGTCGTGCCGGTGGCGGTGCTGCTGGTTCCGGCCGGGGCCCCGGTAGTGGGCCCAGCCGCGAGCATAGAGCAGCGGGCATAGAATCGGCAGGGAGGACCGACGGCCAGCTATCCGAACTTCGCGGGCAAGCACGCCGGGCAGGCGATGTTCACCGCGGCCGACTTCGTCGCGTACCTACGGCGGGCCGGCGCCCTGGACGACGCGGAGGTACCCGGCGGCGCGGTGCTCTGCTACCAGCCCTCGCTGTACGACCACGTGCTCCGGGCCGAAGGGCTGCAACCCCCGCGGCGCCGGGACCTGCCGCTGCCGTTGCCCAGCACCGGCGGCCAGGTGGGGCTGCTCGGCCGGTTCGGCATCGGCGCGCCGGGCGCGACCGCGGTCCTGGAGCAAATAGCCGCGCTGGGCACGTCCGCCGTGGTGTCCGTCGGCACCGCGGGCAGCCTGCAGCGTGACCTGGAGCCCGGCGATCTTGTCCTGTGCGAGGCCGCGGTCAGGGACGAGGGCGTCTCACATCATTACCTGCCGCCGGCCCGGCTGGCCGCCGCCCCGGCGGAGATGACCGCCGCCCTGGGGGCCGCCCCGCGTGAGTCCGGGCTGGCCTTCCGCCCCGGCATCTCCTGGACGATCGACGCGCCGTACCGGGAGACCGTCGCGGAGGCCCGGCACTACCAGGCCGAGGGCGTCCTGTGCGTGGAGATGGAGGCGGCCGCCCTGTTCGCGGTGGCCGAGGTCCGCGGCCTGCGGCTGGCGTCCGCCTTCGTGATCAGCGATTCGCTGGCCGACCTGGTGTGGAACCCGCGGTTCCACGACCCGGCGGTGCACGCTGGCCTGATCGGGCTGTACCAGGCCGCGCTGTCCGTGCTGATGGCGGCGCCGGGGTCGTGACGCCGGGGCCGTTCCCGCAGGAGCCGCTGGTAGCGGCGCAGGGGGACGCGCCCTGTCCGTTCGGGATATAGCTCTTTATGATGGCCAGCGGACGGGAATAGCTTGGCCGGGCCTGCGTTGGTGAGTGAGAGAGAGGTTTTGCTCTAGGTTAGAGCTATCCTCGGATCCCGCCGCCCACTAGACACCGGTATGCAGCACATGAAGGGTTTCCCCGTCCGTCCCGTGCCCGGCGAGAGCGTCGGCGAGGCCGCCATGGCGGCCGCCAGGCGCCAGGCCGAGCAGCTCACGCTGGTCCGCCGCCGAGCGCAGCCGACGGCGGTGTACGTCGCCCGGCTGACCGCCACGGCGGTGTTCGCGTACCTGATCGCGCTGCAGCTGCCCGGCGGGTCGTCGCGTTCCGTGCTCGCCCCGCTGACCGCGCTGCTCGTGGTGCAGGCCACCTTGTTCCACACGATCGGCAGCGCCATCCGGCGGGTCGCGGCGGTCACCGCCGGCGTGCTCGCCGCCGTCGCGGTGGCCTCCTACGTCCCGTTCAGCTGGTGGGTGCTCGGGCTGCTCATCGCGGGCACCCTCGCGCTCGGCATCGTGCTCCGCCTGCGCGAGGAAATCCTGGAGGTGCCGATCAGCGCCATGCTGATCTTCTCGGTCGACTCGCACGCGGCCGCCACCAGCCGCATCACGGAAACGCTGGTGGGCGCGGCGGCGGGACTGGCGGCCGGCCTGGTGCTCGCCCCGCTGCGGGTGCAGCCCGCCAAGGACGCGGTCGGCGACCTGAGCCGCCAGATGGCCGACCTGCTCAGTCAGATGGCGGACGGCCTGGCCGAGGTGCCCGACCCGCGGCGCGCGGCGGAATGGCTGGACCGCACCCGAGCGCTGCGCGGCGAGATCGAGCGCGTGGACGACGCGCTAGCCCAGGCCGAGGAGAGCGTCCGGCTGAACCCCAGGCGGCTCAGGTTCGGCGACCCGGCGGCCGGGCTGCGTGAGGGCGTAGACACGCTGGAGCGGGCCGCGACGGACATGCGCGTGCTGGCTCGTTCGGTGGCCGACAGCGTGCGGATCGACAGCGAGCACAGCCCGGTCCGGGAAGCGGACACCCGCGCCCGGCTGGCCGCCATGCTGACCGAGCTGGCCGCCGCGGTCCGGGCCTACGGCCAGCTGCTCGAGGCCGAACCGGTGTCCGCCGGCTACTCCGCATTCGCGGCCGAGCCGATCACCGAAGCGCTGGAAGACCATCTCGAGGAGGCCCAGCGGCAGCAGGACCAGCTCGCCGACCTGCTCTCCACCGACCCGGCCGAACGTCCGGAGGGATGGCAGCTGCGCGGCGAGATCCTCGCCCACGTGGACCGGCTGCGCTCCGAGCTCGAGCCCGGGCACCTGCCGGACCCGGCCCGGGTGAAGCCGCCGCTGCGGACCCTGCGTGACCGGCACCTGCGTGACCGGCAGCGGAGCGAGCGGCACCGGGAGGAGCGCCATCGGGGAGAACAGCTCCCGGAGTCGGCGACCGGACCGCGGCGCCGGCCGAACCGGGCGCCCCTACGGGTCCGGGCCAGGCGGACGGCGTCGCGGGTCTCCCGGGTCTCTGGGGCTTCTAGGGTCAGGGCGAGGCGGAGGGCGTTAGCCCGCCTGGGGCTGGCCGTGGTGGACGGCCTCGACGTTGTGCCCGTCCAGGTCGCGCAGGAACACGGCGTAGTAACCGGGGTGGTACTCGGGCCACTCACGCGGGGCGTGCAGCACCTCCACCCCGGCCGCCACGGCGGCCTCGTGCACGGCGTCTACCGCCGCGCGGTCCGGCGCCCGGAAGGCCACGTGCAGTTCCCTGGTCTCGGTACCGTTAGGCGGGCTCAGCCAGAAATCCGGAAAGTCGCCCGGGCCAGCCAGGCCGACCGCGATGGTCTCGCGGTAAGGGAAGCGCATCGCCTCGTGCATCCCGATCGCGGCAAAGGTGCGGAGGTAAAAATCGAGCGACTTCTCGACGTCCTGGACCTGCAGTCCGATGTGATCAAGCATGTGCGGAGCCTAACAGCGGACTACGACATTGCGACCGCGTGTTCATCGAGGTACCGGCGGGCCATGCCTAGCGTGTGTCGTGGCAAACTACCCGGGTGACCGCACTGAAGCTGCCCTCGCTGCCGTTCGCGCTCGAGCCCGTGGGCAGCCCGCCGCCCGGCTGCCGGGTCCGCAGTGGCGTGCTGACGCTGACGGGCGCGGCGGGAACGGACCTGTTCGTCGATCCCGCCAGGGCCGACCCCGGGCAGGTACCCGACGCCGGCCGGTTCGTCGGCCTGCCCCCGGCGGGCGACTTCACGCTCGCGGCGCAGGTCAGCGTGGAGTTCGGCAGCATGTACGACGCGGGGGTCCTGCTGGTGCACGCGGCCGAACGGCAGTGGGCCAAGCTCTGCTTCGAGTATTCGCCGCAGCTCACGCCCACCGCGGTCACGGTCGTGACCAGGGGAACCTCCGACGATTGCAACTCCTTCGAGGTGGACGGCCACACCCTGTGGCTGCGGATCACCCGGTCCGGCGCGGCCTGGGCCTTCCACGCCTCCACCGACGGCGCGTGGTGGCGGATGCTGCGTTATTTCGCGCTCTCCGGGAACGCCGCGGACCTGGTCCGGGTCGGCTTCCTGGCCCAGTCCCCCACCGGCGAGGGATGCGCCGCGACCTTCGACCACATCACGTTCCGCGCAGGCGCGCCGGAGAACCTGCGCGACGGCAGCTGACCTGGGCAGGCCACTGTGATCCTGCCCGGCGCCGCGAACGTACCATCGGGCCAGGGCCTCCAGCCGATAAAGGGAAGTGGACCGGGATGAGCATCAGCCGCCGTATCGCCACGCTGTTCAGGGTTAAGGCGAACAAGGCCCTGGACCGCGCCGAGGACCCTCGCGAGGTGCTCGATTACTCCTACGAGCAGCAGCTTGAGATGGTGCAGAAGGTGCGCCGCGGGCTTGCGGACGTGGCGACCAGCCGCAAGCGCGTCGAACTGCAGGTCACCCAGCTGCAGCTGTCGGCCGGCAAACTGCAAGGCCAGGCGCAGCAGGCGCTCGCCGCGGGGCGGGAGGATCTCGCTCGTGAGGCGCTGATCCGCCGGGCGGCCGTAACCTCCCAGACCACCGACCTGCAGCGCCATCAGGCGTCCCTGCAGGCAGAGGAGGAGAAACTCACCCTCGCTTTGCAGCGGCTTCAGGCGAAGGTGGATGCGTTCCGTACCCGCAAGGAGACCATCAAGGCCGCCTACACCGCCGCCGAGGCACAGACCCGCGTCGGGGAAGCAGTCACCGGGATATCCGAGGAGATGGGCGACGTCGGCATGGCCATGCAGCGCGCTCAGGACAAGACCGAGCAGATGCAGGCCCGGGCGGGCGCGCTGGACGAACTGCTGGCCTCCGGCGCCCTGGAGGACGCTACCCTGCCAGGTGGCCGCGATGACGTCCAGTCTCAGCTGGATGCCCTGACCGCAGGGCACGACGTGGACGGCGAGCTGGCCCGGATGAAGGCGCAGCTGCCTCCATCCTCCGCCCCGGCCATCGAGGGCACCGCGCCGACATCAGCTGATCCGCCGGTGTCTCCGCCCGGGCAGCAAGCCACCTCGTAAGCCAGGCTAGGGCAGGCGCGGGCCGTCGCGCTAGCGGGCGAGGTAGCGGGCGGTGTAGGCGTTGCGGAACTTGCCTGCGGGGTCGTAGTGCTGCGCGAGGTCGAGGAAGTCCGGCAGGCGCTCGTAGTGCGTTCGGAGTTCGGCCGGCGGGATGGTGAAGATCTTGCCCCAGTGCGGCCGCGCGCCGAACGGGGCCAGTTGCTGCTCCAGCAGGGTCACCACCGGCAGCACCGAGGCGGTGTCGGGGATCCAGGTGAAGTGGAAGGCCACGCTGTCCTGCCGGTAGCAGGGGCTCAGCCACAGATCGTCGGCGGCGATCCTGCGGACCTCGCAGATCCGCAGCGCCGGGGCCACGCGATCGCGGACCTGGTTCAGCGCGTGCAGGGCGGGCACCGCGTGCTCGGCGGGCAGCAGGTACTCCGACTGCAGCTCGTCGCCCGCGCTTGGGATGAACTCGGGCCGGAAGTGCGGCAGCCGCTCGAACCAGGGGCCGGGCACGCCGAGCTGCTCGGTACAGGTATCTGCGGGCAGGCCGGGAACCGGGTTCCGGGCGGCCGGGGCGGGCGGTGCGGTGAACCACGGGGCTTCTGTGACGGGAGGGACGGGGCCGGAAGATCCGGCTGTGGTGCCGGCTGGTGAGTCGGAGGAGCCGGAGGAGCCGGCGAGGCTCTTGATCCAGAGCTGGGTGAGGCGGGGGGCGCGCCAGTCGGTGAACATGCTCACGCTGTAGCCGCTCGCCATGATCTCGGCGAAGTGATCGTCCAGCACCTCCAGCGGCAGGCCCTCGTAGACCCGCTGGCTGACGTCGAAGGTCGGCACCACCTCCAGGACCAGGCGGGTGACCACGCCCAGGGCACCGAGGTGCACCACGGCGCCGGGGAAGGAGCCGACGCCGGGGAAGGAGCCGACGCCGGGGAAGGAGCCGACGCCGGGGAAGGAGCCGTCGTCGGGGAAGGAGCCGTCGTCGCGGCGAAGCTCCACGATGTCGCCGTCGGCGGTGACGATCTCCAGGGCGGTGATGGCTGCGGCCAGGTTCTGGTTGGCCGCCCCCGAGCCGTGGGTGGCGGTGGCGCAGGCGCCGGCCACCGAGATGTGCGGCAGGGAGGCCAGGTTGCGCAGCGCGAAGCCGTTGGCGTCCAGCCGCGAAGCCAGCACAGCGTAGCTCAGGCCCGCCGCCACCCGGACGACCGAGGCGGCCGAGTCGACCTCCACCTCCGGTGGCAGTCCGGCCAGGCTGACCTGGGCGCCGGGCGAGTCGGCCATGTCGTTGAAGGAATGGCCGGTGGCCAGCACGCGGATCTGGCGTGCTCGCGCGACGACGGACCGCAGCTCGGTGACCGCGGCCGGGCGGTAGAAGTCCGGCGCCGCGAACGCGATGTTGCCCGCCCAGTTGGTACGAGGCGGCATCACGTGGCCGGGGCTTGCGGCGCGGAAGGGGCCGGAGGGCGTGGCTCGGTCCAGGTCGACGGCACCGGACCGCCGAACCAGGACTCGATGATGTGCCTGGCGATGGACACCGGGGGCGGCAGCGCGATCTCGCGGGCGTTGATGGCGGCGACCAGCTCGTCGCGGCTGAACCAGTACGCCTCGGCGAGCTCCTCATGATCGACGGAGATGGCCTGGCCCGCCGGGGCGTCGGCGCGGAAGCCCAGCATCAGGCTGCGCGGCATCGGCCACGGCTGGCTGCCGACGTACCGGACGTTCGTGACCTTGATCCGGGTCTCCTCGGCGACCTCGCGGATCACGGCCTGCTCGGCTGACTCACCCGGTTCGACGAACCCAGCCAGGATCGACACCCGCCGCCCCGGCCAGGCGGCGTTCCTGGCCAGCAGGCACCGGTCGTCCGGGTCGGTCACCAGCATGATGACCGCGGGATCGGTGCGCGGGAAGTGCTCGGTGCCGTCGGCCGGGCACCTGGTCGAGTGCCCGCCGGGGTCGGGCACGGTGGGAGTCCCGTCGATCGGGCAGTGCGTATGCGTGTCGTGCCAGTTGGCCAGGGCCACCGCGTGCGTGAGCAGGCCCGCGTCGCGGTCGCCGAGCAGCGCACCCACCTCGCGCAGCCAGGCCGCGCGCGTCCCGGGGGCCGCGGCCGGCAGGTCCCCGGACACCCCGAAGTACACCACGGCGTCAGCGTCCTGCCCGAGCAGGAACCTGACCCCGGCGGGCGCCTCCGGCGGCGACACGAAGACCAGCTCGGCGTGCTCGTCATCCAGCCGGACCACCGCGCGCCCGTCCGAGACGACCAGGACCCGGGTGCGCGGATCGGCCCAGGCCGCGTCCAGCCAGTCCTTGTCGTTCCGCCGATGGGTCACCCGGTCGACGGTCCCGCGAGCCAGGGCGAGCGACTCCAGCGGCGTCACCTGAGGTCCGCGGCGGCTAGCTCGTCCCAGAGGTATGCCGACGCCTCGGCTCCGCGCAACAGCAGGGACAGATCCACGCTCTCGTTCGGCGCGTGGATCCTGTCCGAATCCAGCCCGACCGCGACGAACACCAGCGGTGCGGCCAGGATCTCGGCCAGGTCCGCCTCCGGGCCGCTGCCGCCTTCCCTGGTGAACAGCACCTCGCGGCCGAACGCCCGCTGCATCGCGCGGCGCCCGGCCAGCACGGCCGGGGAGGTGATCGGCGAGTGGCAGGGCCGGACCGCGGGCTGGACGGTGACCGTGGCCGCCAGGCCGTCCGGTACAGCGGCGGCCACGTACTCACGGAACGCCCCGGCCACGTCGGCCGGGTCCTGGTCGGCGACCAGCCGGAAGGAGATCTTGGCGTGCGCGGCCTTGGGGATGATGGTCTTGGAGCCGGGGCCGGTATGCCCGCCCCACAGGCCGTTGACCTCGGCGGTGGGCCGGGCCCAGATCCGCTCCAGCGTGCTGAAGCCCTGCTCGCCGTAGGCGGCGCCGCTCTCGCCCGCCTCGGCGAGCCAGTGCTTCCCGTCGAACGGCAGCCGGGTCAGCAGGTCGCGCTCGGTCGCCGACAGCGGCAGCACCCGGTCGTAGAACCGGGGCAGGGTGACCCGGCCCTGCTCGTCGTGCAGGCCGGCCAGCAGGCTCGCCATCGCGTGCAGCGGGTTCGGCACGCCGCCGCCGAACGATCCGGAGTGCAGGTCCCTGACCGGCCCGGTCAGCGTGACCTCCACCGGGAGCAGCCCGCGCATGCCGGTGCACATGGACGGCACGTCGGCGGCCCACATGGTGGTGTCGCTGATCACGATCACGTCGCAGGCCAGCCGCTCGCGCTCGCGCCTGAGCAGGTCCGCGAAGTGCTCGGAGCCCGACTCCTCCTCACCCTCCACGATCAGCTTGATGGTGACCGGCGGCGCCGGCTCGGAACCTGTGCTCTCCCGGGGGGACGACCCCCCCAGACCCCCCTGGGAGGCCAGAGCGGCGCGCACGCCCAGAGAGTGGAAGAGCACCTGCCCCTTGTCGTCGGAGGCGCCCCGGCCCAGCAGCAGGCCGTCGCGCTCGGCGGGCTCGAACGGCGGGCTGTCCCACTCCTCCAGTGGCTCGACCGGCTGGACGTCGTGATGGCCGTACACCAGCACCGCCGGGGCGGCGGGGTCCGCGGCCGGCCACTCGGCGAACACCGCGGGCAGCCCGCCGGTCTCCATGATCTGGGCCACCGGGAAGCCGACCGTGCGGAGATGAGCTGCCAGCCACTCGGCGCTGCGCCGCACGTCGGCGTGCCGGTCCGGGTCGGCTGAGATCGAGGGGATCGCCAGCCACTGCTTCAGGTCATCGATGAAGGCGCGCGCGTTCGCCTCAACATAGCCACGAACATCCATGCTTAGACCGTATCGCGCACCGCCTCGAAGGCATCGCCACGGCCCAGGAGTCCCGCGGACGGGATCGACACGAACCGACCGGGGCGGCCGGTGACCGAGCCTGCCACGACGGGCTGCTCGCCCGCGCTCTCCAGCGCGTCGACCGCGGCCGGCGCCTCGGCGGGGGAGACGACCACGCAGAAGCCGGTGCCCATGTTGAAGGTGGCGTACATCGTCTCCGGCGGGATGCGGCCCGCCTCGGCGATCAGCGCGAAGACGGGCGGCGCGGGCGGCAGCGCGTCGAGCTCGTACGACACGTCCGCGGCCAGGCGCGCCAGGTTGAGCAGCCCGCCGCCGGAGATGTGCGCCAGGCCCCGCGGAGTAACTCCCGCCTCCCACAGCGCCTCGGCGGCGCGCACGTACACCCGGGTCGGCGCGAGCAGCGCATCGACCAAGGGCTGGCCGGTGCCGGGCACCGGGCTGTCCAGGGCGAGCGAGGCCAGCGCCCGGCGGGCCAGCGAGTAGCCGTTGCTGTGCAGGCCCGAGCTGGGCAGCGCCAGGATGACGTCGCCCGCGCGGACCCGCGACCCGTCCACCGGGTCCCGGCCCGGCGGCAGCGCCCCGACCGCGGTGCCGACCAGGTCCAGCATGGGCGGGCCGCCGGCCGAAGGCGCCAGCATGGCGCCGATCTGGGCGATCTCGCCGCCGGGGATGGCGATCCCGGCCTCCTCGGCGCCCTGGTACAGGCCGCGGGCCACCGCTTCCAGGACGTCCTCCTCGATCCGGTCGATGGCCATGTAGTCGAGCAGCGCGAGCGGCACCGCCCCGACGCAGATCACGTCGTTGACGTTGTTGGCCACGCAGTCGACCCCGATCGGCTCCCACCGGTTCGCCTCCCGGGCCAGCAGGATCTTGGTGCCGACGCCGTCGGTGGTCAGCGCGAGCGGCGGCCCGGGCGGGATATGCATCAAGGTGGCGAAGTAACCGCTGGCCAGGCCGGTGATGCTGGTCACCATCGGGGAGCGGACCTTGGTCCGGGCCAGCCAGGGACGCATTGCCCGGGCGAAGACGTCCTGCTCGCGCTCCTCGTCGACGCCCGCGCTCGCGTAGGGATCCATGCCGGCCCATAGTACAGAGCCCATGGTAACGAGCAGGTGAGCCGGGGCGTGCACCATGGCCCGTTCGGAATAATTGATATTTCAAGCATCGTTATGCTGGCATCTAAGCGTAGGAGGAAGCCATGCCAGCGATCACCGTCGACGACATACTCGTACTGCCCCGGGTTCCCGAGCCCGACGTCACCCAGGTCGAGCGGAAGGTCACGTCGGTGACCACCGCGCCCTCCGGCTACGAAGGCGAGGGGTTCCCGGTCCGGCGCGCGTTCGCCGGGGTGGACCTGGCGCGGCTCGACCCGTTCGTGCACATGGACCAGATGGGCGAGGTCGACTACGGCCCCGGTGAGCCCAAGGGCACCGCGTGGCACCCGCACCGCGGGTTCGAGACCGTCACCTACATCATCGACGGCACCTTCCGCCACCAGGACTCCAACGGCGGCGGCGGCCTGATCACCAACGGCGACACCCAGTGGATGACCGCGGGCGGCGGAATCCTGCACATCGAGGCACCGCCGGAGGAGCTCGTGGTCAGCGGCGGGCTGTTCCACGGCTTCCAGCTGTGGGTGAACCTGCCGTCCCGGCTGAAGATGACGCCACCGCGCTACCAGGACATCCGGGCCGGGCAGGTCGCGCTGCTGTCCTCGGCGGACGGCGGGGCGCTGCTGCGGGTCATCGCCGGGTCGTTTGGCGGCCATTCCGGACCTGGGGTTACGCACACGCCGATCTCCCTGGTGCACGCCACCGTCTCGGCAGGCGCGCAGGTGCGGCTGCCGTGGCCGGCGAACTTCAACTCGCTGGCGTACGTCCTAAGCGGCAGCGGTTCCGTCGGCTCGGATAGGCGCCCGGTGCGGATGGGGCAGCTGGCGGTGTTCGGGGCCGGCGACGCGATCACCTTCGCCGCAGACCCGAAGCACGACATGGACGTCCTGCTGCTCGGCGGCGAACCGATCAGGGAGCCGGTGGCGGCCTACGGCCCGTTCGTCATGAACACCCGCGCCGAACTCGTCCAGGCCTTCGAGGACTACCAGGCGGGGCGCCTCGGCTCGATCCCCGCGGTTCCTGTCGAGCCGCACCCGGGTCACGACGTTCTTTAAGCCGAACGAGCGGGCGCGTCGGTTCGCATGAGCTTGAGGGCTAGGGCGGGGCAGGCGGCTACGGCGCGGCGGGCGTCGCGGTCCAGGGCGCGGGGCACCGGGCGTGGGTCGACGAGGGGATAGCCCCACTCGTCCACCGAGATGAGCTCGGGCAGGAGCTCGGCGCACACGCCGTGCCCGGTGCAGTCGATCGGGTTCACCCGCAGGGTCTGTGCGTTAAGGGTCTGGGCGTCAAGGGTCTGGGCCATGGTCAGCTCCAGTCGTCTTCGCTTGTCGGCATGCCGTCCGGCAGCGGCAGGAACGGCCTGCGGTTAGTTGCCCCGTGATTGGCGGCAGAGCACTGGCCCCGGGCGTGCCGGGCGATCTCGGGCGCGAACACCGTCAGGGCACTGCGGACGAACCGCACCGTGCCGTCCGGGTGGTTGCAGGCGCCGCGGCCGGTCACCAGGTCGGCCCACCGCTCGACGTCGGCGCGGGTCTGCTTGCGGTGCCCGGCGCCCGCCAGCTCGGCGAGCCCGGCCGCGATCCGCGGCAGCCCGTTCAGGCACGGACCGCACTGGCCGGCCGACTCGGCGGCCAGGTAGCCGGTCACCCGCGCCGCCTCGGTCAGGCCGCACCGGTCGGACGGCAGCGCCGCCAGCACGCCCGCACCCGCGGCGGCGCCGAACCGGCGCAGCGAGGCGTTGTCCAGGGTGATCCCGGCCGCGTCCGGCATCGGCAGCCAGGTGCCGTGATAGCCGCCGACCAGCCAGGCCTGCACCTCGGCGCCGTCGCTGAGCAGGGTGCGCAGCGGCGCGCCGATCTCCACCTCGACCACCCGGGTCTTGCAGTGCTGGCTCGGGGGGGACGACCCCCCTGACCCCCCGCCGGCGGGCTGGTACACGGTAGTGAGCATGCTGCCGGGTTCGGTGTCGGTGCCGACCGCGCGGAACCAGCGCGGGCCGTACCGCGCGATGAGCGCGAGGTGGGCCAGCGTCTCGACGTTCTGCACCAGGGTCGGCGCGCCGCCCAGGCCGCGCTCGCTCACCCGCGGCGGCTGGAACGTGGGCAGCGCGGGGCCGCCACCGAGCCGGTTCACCAGCGCCGTCTCCTGGCCCGCCAGGAAACGCGGCGGGGCCTGCGTGATCGTGACGCCGAGGCCGTCCAGGCCCCGGGAGGCCCGTTCGGCCAGCGCGCGCAGGATCTCCGGGCTGGGCGCGGAGTGCAGGTACAGGTGCGCCTCGGTGGCGCCGATCGCCTCGGCGGCCAGCTGCAGCCCGTCGAGCACGAGGTTCGGCGCGAGCCGCAGCAACAGTTCGTCCTTGCGGCTGGCCGGCTCGCTCTCCGCGCCGTTGGCGACGATCACCTTCCAGGTGCCGCGGGCGCGGGCCACCACGGCCAGCTTCCGGTACACCGGGAAGGCCGCGCCGCCCCGGCCGGTCAGGCCGGACGTCTCGATTTCGTCGATCAGCACGCCGGGGCGCCCCCGGTACGGGGTGGGGCCGTACCTGGCCAGGTGGGCTTGGAGGTCTTCCTGGGTTGTCGGCAGCAAGCGGGGCAGCCCGGCAGCCTGCCGGGCTGCCCCGCCTGGCGCCGATTCATTCACGGCGGTGGTCATCGCGACACCGCCTGGCGGTTCCGTCGGGCCGTCCTGGCCGCCGACGCGGTGTGCTGTGCGAACACCGCGGCGACCCGTCCGGCCCTGGGCACCTGCCGTGCCGCGTGAGCCAGCCGCCAGATTACCGCCGCCGCGATGATAAGCGCGCAGCCGATCGCCATAACGAGCATCCAGCCCTGCTGCAGGTCCTTGCTCGAGCCGATGCTGTGCGCGAACGCGATCGGCCAGCTCAGGTAGGCGAGCAGGTGAATGGCCCGCCACAGCAGGCGGTTCATCCGGCCGCGGAGCAGGCTGGTCACGATCATCGCGAGCATCAGGTCCAGCGAGATCGCGCCCAGGCCCAGCCACAGCCGCTCGTAGCCCGAGGCGAACGGGACGATCCCGGCGGCCAGCGGGATGCTGACGAATGTGTCGAGCACCGCCGTCAGCACGTGCACGGCGATGAACGCCACCGACAGCAGGGACAGGTTCCGGTGGATACCTGTCACCGCGAACCTCGGCAGCCCAGGCAGCCGGCCCTGCCGGTTGACCAGGATGCCGAGGACCAGGACGGCCGTCAGCAGCAGCAGCGCGACGATCCCCGTCGCGCGGCTGGCGTACCAGAACGCGGTGCTGCTCATCTCTGCCGCCCTTCTGACTCGGCTGTTTCTGACTCATCCGGCCAGCCGGCCACGGTGAACACCACGCCGGTCGCGTCGACCAGCCGGGCCGGCAGGCCGAGCTGCGCCAGCCAGCCGAGCGCCCGGCGGCCGCGGATGACCGCGGCCGTGCTCGCCGCGTTGGCGTCGGCGCAGCTCCCCGTGGCGACCGAGACGGTACGCCAGACGGGTTCGGCGGGCAGGCCGGTGCGCGGGTCCAGGATGTGGTGCAGCACGTCGCCGCCCCGCTGCCAGCGGCGCGCGGCGGTGCTCGACGTGGCCAGGCCGCCGTCGCGGATGGCGATCAGCGCGTACGGGCCGGCCGGCGGGTCCTCGGGCGCGCCGGTCACGTCCTGCACCCGGATCCGCCAGCCGCCGTCCGGGGCCGGGCCGGCCACCGCGATGTCACCGCCCAGGCCGACCAGCACGCCACAGCCGAGCCTGGACGCGATCCTCGTGGCGGACCGGTCCGCGGCCCACGCCTTCGCGGTCGCCCCCAGGTCGAGCTGGACCCCGGCGGGCATGGTCAGGGACTGGCCGTCCAGGTGGACCTCGCGCCAGCCGGGCACCGTCCTGACCGTGAGAGCGATCTCTGGACCATTCTGCTTGATTTGTTCGAAATCACGATCGTATCCTATCGCGGACATGGCCGCGCCCACCGTCGGGTCCACGTCGCCTTCGGTCAGCCGGGCCGCCCGCAGCGCCACCTCGATGGCCTCGGCCAGCAGCGGGCTGACCCGGGCCGGGCGGCTCTTGACGTCGCGCAGGGCGCAGATTTCCGAGTCGTCACGGAACCGGCTGCAGGCCGCGTCCACCTCGGCGAGGTCGTCCGTCAGCAGGCGCCTGGCCTCGGTCAGGCGCTCCGGGGCGGTCACCACCAGGTGGACCAGCGTGCCGAGGGCGCGCCAGCTAGCCGACGCGTCGGTATCTGCGGCGTCCGTCGCCGCGGCGTCCGTCGTGGTGTCCCCGGCGGGGCGCGGCATCACGAGCCGCCGGAGGTGACCTGGCTGCTGCCCGAGCTCGAGGTCGGCGAGGAGCCGGAGCTGAGGCCGCCGGAGCTGGAGTTAGACGAGGAGCCTGAGCTCGTGGAGCTGGATCCCGTGGAGCTGGAGCCGGTGGAGCTGGAGCCGGTGGAGCTGGAGCCGGTGGAGCCTGAGCTGGTGCCGGACGAGCCCGAGCCTGAGCTGGCCGAGGGCGAGTTCGACGAGCCGGTCGAGGTCGAGCCGGATCCGGTGGAGGACGACGCGGTCTTCTGCGTGGACCCCGGCAGGGCCAGGGCCAGCGCGCCAGCCGTCACCACGCTGGCCATGGCGACCGTGGTAGTCGTCGACCGGACCTTGTTGCGGCCGCGATCCCTGGCGGCGATGGCCTGGCGAATCCCGTCGTCTCCGCGTGCTCTGCTCATGTATCTCATTCTGCGGTCACGTACTCGGAAATCCCTGCACGAACCTTCTGGGTCAGCTATGAGCCGGGCGGCTCTCCTCGCTGTTGCGGCCGAGGCTACCCAGGCAACATGAAGGACATCTGAAGCGTCGCCCAGCGCGGAGGCGGCCGCGCCGGGCAGCACCCGGCGGAACACCGGATGGCTGAGAACCGGATAGTAGGGCGAGGACCTGATCCGTTCGGCCCATCTGAACACCCCGGGCGACGCGGCCGGGCCAGCCTGGTCCTGGTCCGTCCGCGGGTCGGTGGTCACGTGGTTAAGGTAGGACATGGAGAGCGCGCGCGAGCTCCTGCTGGCCGAGCAGGCCCGCGCCCGGCTGCGGGTGGCCGCGCTGGAACGGGAATTCGCCGGGCTGGCCGAGGCGGCCAGTTCGGCCGGGACCGACGACGAGCACGACCCGGAGGGTGCGACGCTCGCGTTCGAACGCCAGCATGCCGCCGCGCTGCTCGAGGCGGCGCGGGAACAACTCGCGGCCATCGACACGGCGCTACGGCGGCTGGAGGCGGGGCGGTACGGCGTGTGCGAGCGATGCGGCCAGCCGATCGGGGAAGACCGGCTGGCTGCCCGTCCGGCCGCGCTGGCCTGCATCCGCTGCGCGGCTTCAGGCTCGGGCTGACCGGCCAAGCCTCAGTAACAATCGATGACTATCGAATCACTTATAGTAACATGGACGCACCTCCTAGTTGTCTAGGGCGGTGGCGGGCCGGAAGGAGCCGGACAACAGGAAAGGCGAAGGGTCATGGCTCTCCACGGTCAATTCAGTAAAGCAGCGGAAACCCTCTGGACGGCAGCGATGTCCAGGCGCAACCGACTGCTGGCCGCGGCCGGCCTGGTGGCGGCCGGGGCCATGGCACTCGGCCTGGCCTTGGCCGGCTCGCAGTCGGTCATCTTCGGCACGCTGGACACCCAGCCGGGCACCGCGGCGGCCGAGAACCGCGCGGGCGTCACGATGGCCATGTTCGAGCTGAACTGGGCCAGCTTCGAACCCAGCCGGGGCGTCGTGTCCTCCTCCTACCTGGCCACCATGAAGTCCGAACTGGCGGCCTACCAGGCCGCCGGGCAGCGCGTCACCCTCGGCCTGGGCCTGCAGAACCCCCCGTCCTGGGTGTTCAGCCTGCCCAACAGCACCTACACCGACCAGGACGGCGCCACCTCCACCGAAGCGGACTTCGTGTTCAGCCAGGCCGTCCGCTCCGCCGCCGCGTCCTACCTGTCCCTGGTCGCCGCCGACCTGCCGCTGTCTAACTTCTGGGCCATCCGGCTCACCTCCGGCGGCGACGCCGAGATGCTCTACCCCGGCGGCGGCACCTACTGGGCCTTCGACCATGCCGCCCTGACCGGCAGCGGGCTCGCCACCGGTATGACCCGCAACCCCTACCCGAACTGGAAGCCCGGCCAGCCCGGCCTGACCCAGGCGCAGATCAGCAGATGGGTGAACTGGTACGTCGGCGGCCTGGACAACGTCACCAACTGGCAGATGCAGACCCTGTCCAAGCTCGGCTTCACCGGCTATTACGAGACCGTCACCCCCGGATCGGGCACCCGGCCCGACTACCTGACCCAGACCGAGCGGCAGAACCTGCTCAACGACGGCACCACCGGCGTCGGCGCGGTGTGGGATCTGTACTACGCCCAGCTGCCGAACAAGGCCAACGTCATGGCCTACATCTCCTCCGTCGCCGACCGGTCCGGCGGCAACGACTCCTGCCAGCCTGGAGACACCTCGCTGTCCCTGACCAGCGACACCATGGACTCCTGGTCCGCCACCCGCTGGATCAGCCGCATCGCCCACCAGTACGGCCTGGCCGTCAGCGGCGAGAACCCCGGCTACAGGATGCCTGCCAGCCTGGACTCCGTCTACACCAACACCTCCTCCACCGGCGTGATGGCCGCCGCGCTCCAGCAAGTCCGCTCGTGCGGTTTCACCGTCTTCTACTGGGCCCACGACGTCCACCTGTGGGACGGGACCATTCCCTTCTCCATGTACGCCAGCATGATCGCCGGGGACCGAAAGGAGACGACTGGGTGATGACCGACCGGCTGAGGAGGGTGATAGCCGAAATGGACGGCGCCGACTCGGCCGTGGTGGTGATGTCCCCGCATCTCGATGACGCCGTGTTGTCCTGCGGTGCCCTGATCGCCCATCTCGCGGTCCGGCATCTCGTCACCGTAGCGACGGTGTTCACGGCGGCCGCGCCGCCGCCGTGGTCCCTGCCCGCCCGCAGGCAACTACGCGCGCTCGGCGGGGTCGATGCCGAGGACTTCTTCTCCCAGCGCCGGGCGGAGGACAGGGAAGTCCTGGCCGGCATCGGCGCCGCGGCGGTCCATCTGGGGTTCCGGGACGCCTTGTTCCGCCGCGGCCGGAGGAGGCCGGCCTACCCGACTTTCCGCTTCGACGCCGCCCGCGGCCGGGTCGCGTCCTGCGACGTCGGGCTGGCCGCCGAGGTGAGCGCCCGGGTCGGCGAGATCGCCCGGGCCGGCGAGGCCGGAGTGGTCTTCGCCCCCCTCGGCATCGGCCGCCACGTCGACCACCTGATTACCCGCCGGGCCGCGCAGGAGCTTGGGAGACCGATCCGGATCGTGTATTACAGCGATTTCCCTTACTCCCGGACGGCCGCGCCGGAGGTGGGCTTCATCCAGCGCGCGGGCCTGGTCCCCCATCCCTGGGTCTCCGGGCGGGCCGAGAACGCGAGCTGGATCGCCGGATACCGGACCCAGTTCGCCGGATTGTTCCGTGACGGCACGGTGCCGACCCGCCCGGAGATCTACTGGGTCGCCGCGAACGACTCGGCGACCGCCACGTAGCCGCTTCCGGTGACCTCGACGCTGAAGCGCCTGACGTCTTCGGCGTTGGCCTCGGCTATCTGGGCCCTGATCGCGGGCGCGGCCAGGCGCCGCAACGCCTCGGCGTAGCGCGCCGGATCGTGACCGGCGACCACCACGCCGTTGCGGCCGTCGGTCACGATTCCCGCGCCGATGACATTGGACACGACGACCGGCAGTCCCGCGGCCATGGCCTCGATCACGACCAGCCCGAAGCTTTCGTAACGGGTCGGGAAGATGAACAGGTCGGCGTCGCGGTAGACCTCGGCCATGCGGTCCGGGGGAATGATCCCGAGCCAGTCCACTCCCTCGACCGCCTTCCCTGCCGGGATCCCGGCGATCCGCAGCCGCAGCCCGGGCAGCTCCGCGCGGGCCTCGGCCACGGCGGCCATGGCCACGTCGAGGCCCTTCCTGTAGCCGGTCTGGCCCACCCAGAGCGCATTCAGCCCGGTCCGCGCGGTCCGTACCCGACCGCGCGCTGGCCGGGCCAGATGCTCCTGGATCGTGGTGTCCAGGCCGTTGTCGATGACGGTGACGGGGGCGCTGAGGCCATACAGGGAGCGCACGCACTCCTCGACCTGGACGTGCACGGCGATGTGACCGTCAGCGGCCAGGGCGCGCCGTTCCCCGTTCGTCCGCAGCCAGGCCAGCGCCCGCGCTAGCGGGTGACCGGGCCGGCGCAGCCGCAGGTGCGGCACCGGGCCGGCCCCGTGCCACACGGCAATGAGCGGTGGGGCATCTCGCCGCCTGCGCAGCAAGCGGATCCCCCACAGGCACTCCGGACAGTGCACGAAAATGACATCCGCGGTGCTGCCGCGCAGCCGCCATCCGAGCCGGAAGGCGGCAATCACGTCGGAGAACCCGTCCATCCCCTCAATCCGGCTGCCTGCCCGGAACGCCGGGACGGTGTCCACCCGCCAGGCGGGACGCACCCGTGCCAGTTCCCTCATCACTCCCGCGACGACACGCTCCACCCCGCCGATCTCGCTGGGAGCGCGCCGGGTCGCCATGGTCATGGTGAACGGGCGGCCTGGCCGGGCCGTAGCCGTGTCAGGGACGGTCCTGGTGGCCTCGTTCTGAGCTGTCATGCTGCCACTCCTCTTCTTAGCGTGTGCCGGGTCACCACGGTTCGATCCGGGCCTTGGCGTAGGGATTGCCGGCCGGTGACCGGCCGGCCTGATGCAGGGCTGACCTGACGCGATCCAGGGCCAGTCGCTGGTGCTCGCCCAGCGAGTCGAGCCCCGGCCGCGTGATCTGCGCGGACATCGCGGCCCAGGTCTGGCCGCGCAGCAGGAGCAGCATGGCCGCGGTGGTCACGGCCCGCGGCCCGGCCACGTCATCGTGCACGTACACCCAGGCGCCGCGCTCGGTGTGGCGGCGCATGAAGCCGGCCAGACGGCGCAGCTGGGCCCACGTCGGGGCCGCGCCCGGGCGCACTGCCAGGTACAGATAGGCCTGGTGCAGGCTGGCCGCCGTCACCTGCTCGGCGACACTGGGCGCAGCCAGATTGACGACTCCGTCCACGTGGAGGCCGGCCGCAAGCTCCTCGAGGCCGATGTCGGTCGGAGTCGTCCCGATCAGCAGGCCCGACGTCACGACACGATCGGGCGGGGTGACCGCGACGTTGACGACCTTATGCGCGATCAGGATTTTCGCCAGGCCGAGCAGGAGGATCAGCGCGAGCGCGAGCGCATACGTTCGGACCAGGACCCGGCCCGGGAGGCGGCCGCCCGCGCCGATCGCCGGGTTCACCCGTTCTCACCTACCGTCATGGCCGTGCGTGCCAGCAACGACAGGGTGCGCCCGGCTGAGCGCGCCCAGGTGTGCCTGGCGGCGATGGCCTGCCCGCGCTCGCGCAGGTCTCGCCGGGTGTGAGGGTCGGTAAGCACCCGGTCGAGCGCCTGGATCCAGGCGGCGGTCGTCCGGGCTGGCACGATGAGCGAACCGCCGGCCGCGACCTCCCGCACCGCCTCGGCGTCGCTCGCCACCACGGCGAGCCCCGCCGCCATGGCCTCGAGGACCGGCATCCCGAAACCCTCGACCACCGAGGGGTAGGCGAACACGGCCGCATTCGCGTACAGGTCGAGCAGCGCCCGGTCCTCGAGGCTGGCGTAGCGGTACACGAGATCCGACACGCCGAGGGCCGCCACGAGCTTTCCGACCTCATCGGGAAACCTGGGGTCGGGCTGACCGACGAGGACGAGCCCGAGACCCCGGTGCCCGGCCCGCAGCGCCGACATGGCCTCCACGAGAACGCGCTGGTTCTTGTGCGGACGCTGCGCTCCTACGTGCAGGATGTAGCGATCGGGAAGGCAGAGTCCGGCAGGCCGGGGCCTGCCTTGCAGCGAGAAGAACTGGGCCCCCACCCCGTGCGGCAGGACAGCCTCGGCCGGGAGTTCGGCCCCGTAGAAACGGCGGATATCGCGCCGGGCCGCCTGGGACGGGGTCGCCAGCGCGGCGGCGGAACGGATGGCCAGCCGGGTCGCCGCGCGGTACGCCAGCGAGAAGGCCGACGGCCCGCAGGCGGCGGCGTCCCGCTCGAACACGCAGTCATGGATCACCGAGACGACGGGGACCCGGCCGGCCAGGAGGGGTGTGCTGAGGTGATAGGGGACGAAAACCACATCGGGCCGGACGCTCAGCACGGCTTGCGCGAGCACCCACTGGGACCGGGCGGACGCCACCGGCACCCGGGACGGCATCGCCCGGACCGTGCGGCGGGCTATCAGCTCAGGTACGTCAAGCCGGCCGATGTCCGGGCTGTACAAGACGATGAGCTCCGGCTCGAGCAGGCTCAGCTCGCGCAGCAGCTCATAGGTGTACCTGCCGATGCCGTGGTAGCGGTCCTGCATGACCCGGCCGTCCACCAGGATGCGCAGCGGGCCGGTCACCAGGTTCCCCCCGCCCATGGCGGCCCGTCGCCGGCGGCCCGAGGCCAGCGGCGGACCACCGCGACGACTACGGTCCCGTAAAGGAGCAGGGCCGCGCCTAGTTCAAGTGCGAACGGTTCCGCCGACGTGGGCTGGGCAGGCCCCGGCGGAAACGGGTCAGGGAGGGGCGGCGGCGCCTGGGGGACACGGGCCCGGCCGGGCCCGGTCAGCACCCTGGCCTTGAGGACGGCGTCGGTGACCGCCGCCGCGCGGGCGCTTCCGCCCTCGCTGGGCACCTCGAGGACGATGTCGGCGAAAGCCTGGGCGACGCCGGCTCCGGGCAGCGCGACAGGCGGCCCGAGCGGTTCACCGAAACGGCGGACGGCGGCCGCGTAGCTGCGCGGGCTGTCCCCCTCCCCGTCCAGGTAGGCACGTCTTATCGACGGGTTCGTCAGCCAGCCGCGCCGCTCGGCCGCCGTGGCGCGCAAGTAGACCGGGGGCAGGCCCGCCCGGCGGTAGCCGGCAGGCGCGCGCTGGGCCAGCATGGCCACGATGGGCAGAGCGCGGACGGCCCGGCGCGCGGACGGGCGGGCGGCTGGCGCGGCCGCGAGCACCGCGCCGGCGACGAACTGCTCGTACCTGCCCCGCCCCGCGGCCGTGACCTGGCTCAGCGGATCGCCGAGCAGCCCCTTGCCGCCGAGCGCCTGATATGCCGAGTAGAACGAACCATGCGGCCCGTTCGTCACGGTGTACCCGCCGCAGTGCGAGCCGACCGTGTTGACGTAGCGGCCGCCCGGGATGTCGACCACATCCGCCACCGGGTCATACGAGCTGGCCGGCACGTACCAGAGCTGCACCGTCTGGTAGACCTGGCTGGGGAAGTCAGCCAGCCGCCTGCCGTGGCCGGTGATCCAGCTCGCCAGCGCCGGGCTCATGTTGCCCGTATGTTCGGTGGCGTCGCTGGGCGAGAGGATGAAATAGTGCACGCCGTCAGCGAGCGCGGCGGGCCCGACCGAGAAGTACGAGAAGTCGTGGCCGCCTAGCAGGTAAGAATACTTCTCGCGGTCGCCGCTGGCATTGACCGCGGCGCAGGCGGGGAGCCTGGCCGCGATGAACTGGTCGATGAGCACCACGCCATCGCTTGCGCCGCTGTAGTTGGTGAACCAGATGGACGCGGACAAACCCGCCAGGCCCGCAAAGCAGGCCGCGGCGGTCACGAGCGGCAGCCGGGAATCGCGGGGCGGGCGGCGGCCGCGGCCCGTTCGGTGCTCTCGGGTGCGGCAGACCCAGCCGGCCAGCAGCGCGTCCGCGAGCAGCACGCTGCCGACGATGCTGGCCGGCAGGAGGTAGACGAAGAACTGCTCGTTCAGGGTCCCGACGGCCACGATATAGGCGCCGAAGACGTAACTGGCCGTGAGCCACGCCGTGAGGAAGTTCCCGCCGGGGCTGTTGGTCCTGCTCCAGCACCAGGCAAGCGCGGCGAAGCCGACCGCGAGCGTGATGTAGGTGCTCGAGTACTGTTCGACCGAGTGAAGCAGGGCGCCGACGAGGGAGACACCCGGGACGTTGAGGCCGGTGATCTGCACCAGGCCGACGAGCCGCCGCAGCGTGGCGGTCTGAATGTTCACGAAGGAACCGGCCAGGCCGAGATCGGCCGCCCACAGCAGGAACAACCCGCCAAAGGCGACCGCGATCCCCAGCGCGGCCACCGAGCGGCGCACAAGCGGGGCGTTCCGCTCAAGCAACGCGAACAGCAGCGGCACCGCGATCAGGCAGATCGTTATCTGGTTCGTCAGCAAGGCGAGGCCGCCGAGCGCACCAGTGACGGACACGTAAACCAGCGCGCCGCGGTCACGCAGCTGCCAGGCCGCGTGCAGGGTCAGCAGGCTGATGCACAGGGCGAACGGCTCGATCACGTCCTGGCGGTCATACCGGGTGAGGAGGGGGTCAAGAGCGGCGACAACAGCGGTTATGCCGGTCACCATCCGGCGCCGCCGGGGGGTGGCGCCGTTTGCCAGCCGGTAGGCCAGGCCCGAGATCAGCAGGACGTCCGCGATGCCGGCCGAGGCAGACAGCAGGCGGGCGGCACGGATGGCAGAAGGGAGCGGGGCGGAGGCATGTCCGGTGAGGTGGAGCCAGGCGCCCTGCAGCAGGAACATCAGCGGCGGATGGACGAACAGCGGCTGGTTGTCCAGCGTCAGGTGCCAGCCCAGGGCGACCTGCTTGGCCGCGAAGGTGTAGGCGGCCTCGTCGTAGAGCACGTCCGGGCTGGTGAAGATGTTGTGCAGCAAGGCGACGGCCGCGACACAGGCGCAGAACGCGGCCAGGCACACGTCGGCGGGCCACCCGGCCGCCCAGCGCCGGAAGGGGGCCTGGGCCGCGCGCCGCGGGCGATCGCGCCGCCGGCCGCGCAGGCCCTTCAGGACGCTGATGTCCGCATCCGTGATCAGCCGCATCCGGCGGGCGGGAATGACGAAAAGCAATGTGCCCGTCGCGACCAGGGCCCAGGCGACCAGGGTCGGAGCGCGTCCGGCCACGGCAAAGGTGGCCGCGGTGGGGGCGAACCCGATGGCGTAGGCGGCAAGCTGGCGAAGCCGGGGCAGGCGGACCTGAAGGGCCTTCAGGTAGAGCGGCACCAGGAGGATGACGCTCACATAGCTCGCGAGCAGGTACGAGTAGGCCGCTCCCAGCGCGCCGTAGCGGGGCACCAGGATAATCAGGCCCGCCACTTCCGTCACGACCGTGATGGGCATCCGCCGGGCGGCCTGACGGCCGTAGCCGGCGGCGAACAGGCTCTTCATGAGCATGTCCGTCATGAGCGCCCCGAGCGTTCCCGCGGCGAGCACCCGGAGCAGCGCATGAGTGGCGGAATAGGAATACTGGTGCGGCAGGAACAACCGCACCACAAGCCCTGGGGCGGCGAACAGCGCGGCCTGAACCGGGATGATCAGCAGCGGCACCCACCGGGCGGCCGCCACGAACCAGCGGTGCTTGTCCCGGCGGGACCGGCCGCGCGCGATGAAGGGGAAAACCGCGTCGGCGAGTGCGTCGCTGACGTAGAAGCTGGCCCTGGCCAGCAGGCCGCAGGCCTGGTAGCCGCCGAGCACCGCGGCCGTCACCCCGGCGGCGCGGCCGGCTGCCTCCAGGCCGAGCAGGTCCGCGGTGATGAGGAAGGTCACCGCGGCGGACGCGAACCAGATCGAGCCGGAGTCAGCCAGGAAACGGAAGCTCGCCAGCGGGCCGCGGCCGGGCAGAAGCCCCTGGCAGGTCCGCAAGCCGATCAGCACAGACCCCGCGGTCCCGAGGAGGAAGCTGAGCGCGACGCCGGCCGGACCGGTATGCAACCCGGCCACCAGCACCGTGGCGGCGGCGCACTTCAGCAGGATCTCCCCGCCTTGCATCGCGCCCAGCCCGGCGAATCTCCCGCTGCCCTGGGCCACCCCGGCCAGGATGCTGTTCACGGCCAGCATGGCCATCTCCGCGGCCACCAGCAGGTCGAGGACCTTGGAGCCGGTGGGAACCAGCCGCGGGCCGGCAGCTGGGTAGCCATGAACGCCGCGCCAAGCACGAGCCCGAGGCCGAGGTTGGCGATCAGGGCGGTGCGGAACTCCGGCTTCGCCGCCTGGTGGTCCCCGTGGGTCTTCGCGACGCGAATGGCGAGCGCCCACGGCAGGCCCGCGTTGAGCAGCCCCGCGGCGAGCAGCAGCACGTTCTGAACCGCGCTGACCATACCGAACCGCGCGGGCACCAGGAGCCAGGCGAGCCCGAGGCCGAAGGCATAGTTGAGCACGGCCCCCGCGGCGAAGCGCGCGACCAGGATTACGCCGCCCACGACGGCCGAGCATTCGGCGCGGACGCGGATCTGCCGGGCCCGCGGCAGGGCCAGGATACTCAACGGCCAAGCTCGGCGGTGCTCGCCGACACCTCCGGCACGGATACCGGTTGACGACCCGGCCATGAGCCGCTCAGCGGATCGGCATCCGGCGAGATCGCCCACTGCGGCCCCGGCTCATCCAGTTCCGGCACGATCGTGAGCCCGTGCAGCCGGGCGTAGCGGCTGCAGACGGCCTCCAGCAGGACCCCCAACCGGGCGCTGGCGACGGGCAGCCGTTCCGCGAGGTTCCGGTATCGGGCGAGTTCTGCCCCGTCTCCCACCAAGGTGAGGTTCAGCCACGCCTGACCGGCCGCGGCGGCCAGCAGCGTCTCCACCCCTTTGTACGGCCGCATCTGCCCGACGAACAGCACGTTCAGCTCACCGCGGGACCGCCGTGCCCCGGCCGACGGTGACACCCGCGTGTCGGCCCCCCACGGAATGGCCCGGACCGCAGGACCGTACCGGCTGTGGTGCTGGCGGGCATAGTGCGCGGTGCTGGCCACGATCCGGTCAGCCCGCAGGGCCAGGGCCTGGTGGAGCTTGTTGTAGCGCATCGACATCCGGGAGGCGCCCTGGATGTCGATCGGCGAGTGATGGGTGTAAAACGATGGCCGGCCGGGCATACGACGGCAGCCGGCTGGACAGCCAGAGGAAGACGTCGCTCATGGTAGGTACCGGCCCGTGCACGTTCACCACGTCGAAATGCCGTAGCTGGCGAACTATCTGCGGCCAGTAGGCGACGAAGGAGGACAGCCGCCACTCGCCGAACACGATCCGGTGGATCTCGGCACAGGAAAGCACTCTGACGCGGTGCTGGCGGGCGGCAAGCCCGGTCGCCAGCTTGTCGATGCAGGTGGAGATCCCGGAGACGATGGGCGGGGCCTCAGAGGTCACGATCAGGATGTCGAGCGGGCGCCGACCGGGGACCGCATCGTCGGCAGGCTGCCCGGCCCGCGGCTGGCCGCTCATCTGAAACCACGCAAACTGGCCGGCTGGCTACCCCCAGAAGGTCCCCAGGCGGACACCTCATCTACCCGCCAGGCATGACGATGCCATACGAATTGCCCCATTTTTTCCCGGCCCCTTTTCTCCGTAATTACCGACTTATTCGGGGAATGCACGATTCCCGGCCGAGAAATACCAGGGCTTTCGCCACAAAAGCCGCTGGCTTCCCGCTCCGGTGCTGACCCGCATTCCCGCACCGTAGTACCCTAGTCACCTAGAGTCATAAACTTACTACCAAACGTCAAAACCGTCGTGGGGCCTCAACGGCGAAATCGTGAAATGAAATACGTCACGGCGAAATCGGGAAATACATCGCGCTAACGTGAGATATCGGAGGCGACGCGGTGAGGCACCGGCCGCCGGTCTTCCCGACACGCGCGGAAGCTGCCACGATTGGCCCATGATCTCTTCGACGGACGCGTTCCGTGCGGCGCGGGACCTGCTGCTTGGCTACCGGGACGACTACGAGTCCGCGCGGCGCGAGTTCGCCTGGCCCGAACTCGGCGAGTTCAACTGGGCGCTCGACTGGTTCGACGTGATCGCGGCCGAGCACCCGGACCGGCCGGCGCTGCGCATCCTCGCCGACGACGGGTTTGATGTCAGCCTGTCCTACGCGGAGCTAGCCGCCCGGTCGGGGCAGGTCGCCAACTGGCTGCGCGGCCTCGGCGTCCGCCGCGGCGACCGGGTGCTGCTGATGCTCGGCAACGTGGCGCCGCTGTGGGAGGTCATCCTGGCCGCGATGAAGCTGGGGGCGGTGATCATCCCGGCGTCGACGCTGCTGCAGGCGGCCGACCTCGCCGACCGCATTCCCCGTGGCCAGGTCAGGCACGTCATCACCGACACGTCGCAGCTGGCGAAGTTCTCCGGACTACCGGGAGACTGGACGCGGATCGCGGTCGGCGAGGCCACGGAAGGCTGGCACGTCTACGCCGACGCGTTCGCCGGCCCTGCCGAGTTCACCCCCGATGGCGTCACCCGGGCCGACGACCCGCTGCTGCTCTACTTCACCTCGGGCACCACGGCCCTGCCCAAGCTCGTTGAGCATACGCAGGTCAGCTACCCCGTGGGGCACCTGTCCACCATGTACTGGATCGGCATCCAGCCGGGCGACGTACACCTGAACCTGTCCTCGCCGGGCTGGGCCAAGCACGCCTGGAGCAACGTGTTCGCGCCGTGGAACGCCGGCGCGACCGTGCTGGTCCTCAACTACCCGCGATTCTCGGCTGCCTCGTTGCTGGCCGCGCTGGGCGGCTGCGGGGTGAGCACGTTCTGCGCCCCGCCCACGGTGTGGCGGATGCTCATCCAGGCCGACCTGGCCGCGGCGGACGTCTCCGCGCTGCGCGAGTGCGTCGCCGCGGGCGAGCCGCTGAACCCGGAGGTGATCGAGCAGGTGCGCAAGGCCTGGGGGATCACGGTCCGGGACGGGTTCGGCCAGACCGAGACCACCGCGCAGGTCGGCAACACGCCAGGCCAGCAGGTCCGCCCGGGCTCGATGGGCCGGCCGCTGCCCGGGTACCAGGTGACGCTGGTGGACCCGCTGACCGGCGAGCCCGCCCGGGACGGGGAGATCTGCCTGGACCTCATCCGGCGGCCGCTCGGGCTGATGACCGGCTACCTGGACGATGAGGCTTTGAACGCGGAGGCCATGCGCGGCGGCTATTATCACACCGGCGACGTCGCCACCTCGGACGAGGACGGTTACATCACCTACGTCGGCCGGACCGACGACGTATTCAAGGCCTCGGACTACCGCATCTCGCCGTTCGAGCTGGAGAGCATCCTGATCGAGCACGAGGCGGTGGCCGAGGCGGCGGTGGTGCCGTCTCCGGACCCGGTCCGGCTGGCCGTGCCGAAGGCCTACATCCTGCTCGCCGCCGCCCGCGAGCCTTCGCCGGAACTGGCCCAGTCCATCATGGCGTTCTGCCGTGAGCGGGTCGCGCCCTACAAGCGGATCCGCCGGCTGGAGTTCGGCGACCTGCCCAAGACGATCTCTGGCAAGATCCGCCGGGTCGAGCTCCGCGCCCAGGAGACCGCCCGCCCGTCTTCCCCCCGCGGCAGCACCGAATTCTGGGAGGAAGACTTCACCTGGTAACGGGCAGTCCGCCCGGGAGCGCCTTGCTCTGGGCATGGATGCGGCACCGTACCCCTTCTATTGGGTAGGCCGCCACATCCATGCCATGTCCAGGCCGCGCGGGGCGCTAAGCGGGAGCGCAGGGGGTGCGAGTGGCTAGTGTGGCGTGTCTGCGGTGGCCGGGGGGGCGGTCTCCCACTTCTGCTCGATGCGGCCGAAATGCCAGACGGCCAGCGCGACGACCCAGGTCACCACGAACACCCCGACGATGAAGAACCCGGCGCTGTTGATGTTGAAGTTCGCCAGGAACACCCAGAACGTGCCGCTGAGGTTGGAGTTCTGGGCCAGCAGGCCGAGCAGCTCGACCGCGCCGATGAACACCGCCACGAACACCGACAGGCCGGTGATGGTCAGGTTGTAATAGACCTTGCGGACCGGCTTGGCGAACGCCCAGTCGTAGGCGAAGTTCATGAAGCAGCCGTCGGCGGTGTCGAACAGGCTCATCCCGGCCGCGAACAGGATCGGCAGCGACAAGATCGCGTAGAACGGCAGGCCGCCGGCCACGGCCGTGCCGGCCAGCACCAGCAACGCGATCTCGGTGGCGGTGTCGAACCCCAGGCCGAACAGGAACCCGATCGGGTAGATCTTCCACGGCGTGTCGACCCGGCGGGCCAGCGGGCCGAGGAACCGGTTCATCAGGCCGCGCTTGTTCAGCTGCTCCTCGAGTTCCGCGTCGTCGTACGCGCCTCCGCGCATCTCGCGGAACACCCGGATGATCCCGGCCAGGACGACGATGTTGAACGCGGCGATCAGGAACAGGAAGAACCCTGACACACAGGTCCCGACCACGCTGGTGATGTTGTGCAGCCCGGAGTTGCCGTTCCTGACCTGGGCATCCAGGCCCCGGATGCCGAAGTTCAGCAGCACCGCCAGGACGAACACGACGCTGGAGTGCCCCAGGGAGAAGAAGAAGCCCACGGAAAGCGGACGCTTGCCCTCGCTGACCAGCTTGCGGGTCGTGTTGTCGATCGCCGCGATGTGGTCGGCGTCGAACGCGTGCCGCATGCCCAGCGTGTAGGCCAGCGCCCCGGTCCCCACCCCGAACACCGTCGTCTTGCTGATCTGGTAGTGACCCCCCATCGCGGCGGCCAGCATCCCCCAGCCCAGCACGTGCAGCCCGACGACCGCCGCGACCATGCCGCCGAACCGGGCCCACTCGGCCGGGCTCAGTCCCTGGCGGATCTTCTTCAGGCGGCCGCGCGGGTCAGCCATCTGGTCCCCTTCCTGGATGAGGTCCCAGTCTAGGAGTACTTGCAATCTAGTTGCAATAACACATTAGACGCAGCTGATGCGCGCTCAGCTGGTGACGTCGGCCGAGGTGAAGCGGGCCCAGGCGAAGGAGCCGAAGAGCAGCGCGTAGACCGCGAACGACAGCAGCCCGCGGAGCAGGGTGGAGGTATCGACCGGGGCGCGCAGCAGAGCGTCGAAGGAGAGCCACCAGTGGGTAGGCAGGTACGGCCCGGCCGCGGCGAGCTGCGGCACGTTGTCGATCACCTCGCTGGTCACCACGAGGATCATGACGGTGGCGATGGCCCCGATCGCGTGCTCGGTCAACGTCGAGATGGCCAGCCCGATGGCGCCGAGCGCGGCCATCGCCGCCGCGACGTACAAGGTGACGAACAGCAGCCGCAGGAGCCCGTCCGGCAGCGAGACGGTGGCGCCGGACAGCAGGGTCACCGGTCCGACCGGGAACAGTATGGCGCCGGCCGCCAGGGCCACCGCGGAGACGATGAACGTCGCGCTGAGCCCGAACGTGACGATCGCGCCGTACTTGACCGCGAGCAGCCGGGTCCGCCCGGCCGGCACCGTGAGCAGGTAACGCAGCGTGCCGTAGCCGGCCTCGCCGGCCACCGAGTCCCCCGCCACCACCGCGACCACGACCGGCAGGATGAGGACGAGCAGGGTACTGAGCGCGATGAAGGTCAGGAAGACGCCGTTGCCCGCCAGCTGGTTGAAAAAAGCCACCCCAGCGCCGTTGCCGCCCTCCGGGCGGGGCGCCGCCAGCCGCAGGGCGATCCCGATGACGAGGGGAAAGACGGCGGTCACCGCGAGCAGCAGCAGGTTCCTCCGGCGCCGGAACACCAGCCTGAGCTCGGCCGCGAAAAATCTCAGGGAGGCCCGAACGGGCCGTGGTGCGAGCCCGGCCGCAACTGGCACGTCAACTACCGGCACGTCAGCCGTCGACATCGAAGCCCTCCCCGGTGAGGCCGACGAACAGGTCTTCCAGGCTCGGCGAGGTGACCGCGAAGCCGCGGACACCGATCCCGGCGTGCACGAGCTCGGCGCAGACCTGTTCCGGCGACGCGTCGCCGAGCACTGCTGACGCCTCCGTATGGCCATTCCCGGCGGGCTCGACCACGGTCACCTGCACCTCGGCCAGGCCCAGGCCGGCCAGCACCTTCGCGGCCGCCTCGGGGTCGGCGGTCTGCACCGTGACCCGGGCGGCTCCGGTCCGGCGCAGCTCGGGCAGCGAACCCTGGAACACCAGCCGCCCGGTCCGCATCACGCCCACGTGCGTGCAGATCTGCTCCACCTCGGCCAGCAGGTGCGAGGAGACGAACACGGTGATGCCGTCGGCGGCGATCTGCCTGATCAGCGCGCGCACCTCGCGGGTTCCCTGCGGGTCGAGCCCGTTGGTCGGCTCGTCCAAGATGATCAGCTCCCGGGGCCGCAGCAGGCCCGCGGCGATGGCCAGGCGCTGCTTCATGCCAAGGGAGTAGTGGCGGTACCGCTTCTTCGCCGCCGCGAGCAGGCCCACCCGGTCCAGGGCCGTCTCGATCCTGGCCCGGGCCGTGGCGGGGTCGGCGGTCCTGTCCGCCGCGTCGTAACGGGCCAGGTTGTCGGCGCCGGTCAGGAACGGGTAGAAGGCCGGCCCCTCCACCAGCGAGCCGACCCGGTGCAGCACCCGGGTGGCGCCGGCCGGCATCGGCACGTCCAGCAGGGTCGCGCTGCCGCTGGTCGGGAAGGCCAGGCCGAGCAGCATCCTGATGGTGGTGGTCTTGCCCGACCCGTTCGGGCCTAGGAAGCCGTAGACCGAACCGTAAGGGACGGCCAGGTCGAGGTGGTCGACGGCGAGCTGGCCGCCACGGAACCGCTTGGTCAGCCCGCTGCTCGAGATGGCGGTCAACGTGTCCCTGCGCCCCTAGTGGGCCGACGCGGCCGCGTACAGGACGCTGGGCTCGACCGCGCCGACGAAGGCGCTGCCCTGGTCGGTGATCAGCACCGAGACCAGGCTGGTCCGCAGCAGCCGGCCGGTGCCCCAGGCGCCGTGCACCGGGGTGGCCGATGCAAGCAGGACTTGCAGCACCCGGGCGCTGTCACCGGACGTGCCGTCCTGGGCCCCCGGGCTGCTCGAGGTCAGCGTGGACGACGGCAGCTTGAGCACGGTCAGCCAGCCTGATCCGATCGTGGCGACGTCGGACGTCGCGTGGCGGGTGGCTCCACCGCCGCCCGCCAGGTTCACCTGGCTGACCGTCGCTCCGGCCGGCGGGGTGAAGCTGAGGTCGGCGGCCGCCGGGGCGACGAAGTGGATGTCGGTGTAACCCACCTGGAAGGCGGGGCTGCTCGCGCCGCGGGCGAAGACCTGCAGCCGGAGCGGCACGCCGTTGCGGCCGTCGATGTCGATCTGCACCTGGCCGATCAGCGACCTGGCGTCCTTGGGCGCGAGGACCAGCGCATAAGCCGCCTGGCCGGCCACCGTCACGTTGCTGCCCACGCGGACCGTGGTGGTCGGCCCGACCGCGGCCAGGACCTGCTGGGCCGCCTGCTGCGGCGTCAGCGCCTGCTTCGGTACGGCTTGCTGCGCCGAATGCGCCGGGAGGGTGAACTTGGTGACCTTGTTCAGGGTGCTCTGCCACAGCCACGCGGTGCGGCCGTCCCTGATCACGTCGCTCTCGCTCAGCGACTGCGGCGCGGCCAGCCGGAAGTGCCCGGGGCTCGAGTACCAGATCCGGATCGTGTGCGACCCGGTGAGCAGCGAAGACAGCGACGTGGGGTTCCCGGTGGCGGGCAGCGCGGGCAGGCCGAACGAGGCGGTCTCCACCACCGTCCCGGTCAGCGGCGGCGGGGTGGAATCGGCCACCTCGGCGAGCAGCTGGGCCGGTGCGCGCGCGGGCAGCCCGGGAGCGGCCTGGGCCACCGAGATCAGCGACCCGGCCAGGATCCCGCCGGTGACGACCAGCGCGCCGGCCGGAACGGCCCACCTGGCCCGCCGGGACAACCTCGGTACCTGAACCATGGATCCTACAATGCCGTACAGCGGCTGTGAGCACCCTGAGAGGCCGGCCACGGCACCCGGGCCCGTAAGTCACACTGGGACAGTGCGGGTGCTAGTGGTAGAAGACGAGCAGCGCCTCGCCTCGGCCGTGCGCCGCGGCCTGACCGCGGAAGGGTTCGCCGTCGACGTCGCCCACGACGGCGTCGACGGCCTGCACCTGGCCCGGGAGGGCGGATACGACGCCGTGGTGCTCGACCTGATGCTGCCCGGCCTGTCCGGCTACCAGGTGTGCGAGCGGCTGCGCGCCGAACGCAACTGGGTGCCGGTGCTGATCCTGTCGGCCAAGGACGGCGAGTACGACCAGGCCGACGGGCTCGACCTCGGCGCCGACGACTACATGACCAAGCCGTTCTCCTACGTGGTGCTCGCCGCCCGGCTGCGCGCCCTGCTGCGCCGCGGCGCCAGGCCGCGCCCGGCGGTGCTCACGGCGGGTGACCTGCACCTCGACCCGGCGGCCCGGACCGTCCGCCGCGGCGACGCGGTCATCGAGCTGACCGCCAGGGAGTTCGCGCTGCTCGAGTACCTGATGCGGCGGGCGGGCCAGGTGGTGCCGAAGGCGGAACTGCTCGATCACGTCTGGGACCCGGATTCGGTCGCGGACCTGAACGTGGTCGAGGTCTACGCGGGGTACCTGCGGCGCAAGATCGACGCGCCGTTCGGCAAGAGCGCCCTGCAGACCGTGCGCGGGGCCGGGTACCGGCTCGCCGCCGACGGGGGCTGACGTGGCCGGCCAGCGCTCTGTGCCTGCCGGAAGGGGGCCCGCCCGATGGTGGCGGCAGCGGAGCCTGCGGGCCCGGCTGACGCTGATCACCTCGGCCGGGCTGGCGCTCGCCCTCGCCGCCGCGGCGGTGCTCCTGCTCAACGCCCTGCGGGTGTCGCTGGTCCGCGGGCTCGACGTCTCGGCCCGGCAGGGCGCGGTCGAGGTGGCCGCGCTCATCGACCAGAACCGGCTGCCCAGCCCGGTTCCCGTCGCCCCGGGCACGCTCACCGTCCAGGTGCTCGACGCCCAGGGCCGGATCACCGACGTGTCGCCGGGCGCGGACCGCCTGGTGCCGATGCTGCCGCCCGCGCAGGCGCGGGCGGCCGCGCGGACCGGCCAGGCCCGCATGCTGGCCGGGCCGCCGCTGGGCATGCCCTCGCTGCTGCGGGTGGTGGCCGTCAGGGCCAGCGGCCACCAGGTCGTCATCGCCGCCATCTCCTACGCTCAGGACAGCGACAGCCTCGCCACGCTGGCCAGGGCCCTGGTCATCGGGACGCCGCTGCTGTTCGGCCTGCTGGCCCTGACCACCTGGCTGGTGACCGGGTACACGCTGCGGCCGATCGCCGAGCTGCGCCGGGGCGCCGCCGAGGTGACCGAGACCGGCGTGCCGCGTGACCTGCCGGTGCCGCCCGCCCGCGACGAGGTCCGGTCGCTCGCCGTCACGCTGAACGACATGCTCTCCCGGCTCGCCGACGCCCAGCAGTTCCAGCGGGACCTGGTCTCGGACACGGCGCACGAGCTGCGCAGCCCGATCGCCAGCATCCGCGCCCAGCTCGAGGTGGCCCTCGATCACCCGGACGGCCTGGACTGGGCGGAGACGGCACGCGACGTGCACGCCGACACGCTGCGGCTGGCCCGGCTGACCGAGGACCTGCTGCTGCTCGCGCGGCTTGACGGGCAGCATCTCCGCCGCAAGCCCACCGACCTGTCCGCGGTGTGCGAATCGGTCGCGGCACGCTACGCCACGGCCCGGGTCCCGGTGCGGGCCGACACAGTGCAGGCCGACACAGTGCAGGCCGACACAGTGCAGGCCGACACAGTGGCACCGTGCGTGGTGGCGGGCGACCCGGACGCGCTGGGCCGGCTGCTGGTGAACCTGCTCGACAACGCGGTCCGCCACGCGGCCAGCCAGGTGTGCGTGTCGGTGCGGGGTGACGGCGGCTGGGCCGTGCTCACCGTGTCCGACGACGGACCAGGTATCCCCGCCGAAGATGCCGAACGGGCCTTCGGTCGTTTCTCCCGCCTGGACAACGCGCGGAGCCGCGCCGGGGAGGCAGGCGTCGAAGGGGCCGGCCTCGGCCTGGCCATCGTGCGGTCCACCGCCGAAGCCCACGGCGGCTCGGTGTCCCTCAGCGACGCCGGTCCCGGCCTGCGCGCCGAGGTCCGGCTGCCGCTGGCCGCCGGCGCCTAGGGTCCGCCGTCACCGCGGCGGTTCAGCGGTCACCGTCCCGGCCCGCTGCTTCCGGGCGGATCCCGGCCAAGATGTCGTCGCGGTCGGCGGCGGCGAGGGCGTCGAACAGCGCGAGGGTCGCCCTGACGATCCCGTCAGCGCTGGTGATCGCCCGCGCGGCGCGGAATGCCGCGGCGGCCTCCGCCGCCCGGTCCGGGTTCGTGGTCAGCGCTAGCCCGCATAGGGCCAGGGCCCTGGTGTCGAGGGCCGCGTAGGTGCCGCTGGCCTCCTGCAGCAGCTCATCGGCCTGGGTGAGCGCGCCGGCGAACTCCCGCGCCGCTTCCGCTGGGTGGTCCTGTCTCAGCTGTGCGATGCCGAGCAGCAACGACAACCCAGCCCGGTCCGGCGGGTAGTCGCGACCTCGGGCGGCGATGGCGGCCTGCTGTGCGGCCGGCAGGTCGCCGGCGAACAGGCAGGTCGACGCCAGGTGTTGACGAGCCCCGCTCTGCGCCTGTGCACTACTGATCGCATCCGCTACGTCGATGGCCTGCTGCCTGTACTCCGCCGCCCGGCCCCAGACCTCGAGGTTCTCATACACGGCCGCCAAGCCGACCAGGCCGAGCGCCTCTCCGTGGCGGTAGCCGATCTGGCGCTGGATGGCCAAGGCCTGCTCATACAGGCTGAGCGCCTGGGGCATCTGGCCGAGTTCGTAGTAGCAGTGACCGAGGGCAACCAGGTTGTCGGCCTCGTTCTGCCGGTAGCCGCCCTCGCGGTTGATGGCCAGGGCCAGCTCGTACGACTCGATGGCCCGGCGAATCTGGCCGAGGTCGGCGTAGCAATTGCCGAGGCTGGTCAGGTCGACGGCCTTACCGCTCTGGTGGCCCATCTCGCTGGCGATGGCCAGGGCCTGCTCGTACAAGTCGATGGCCCGGCGGATCTGGCCGAGTTCGTAGTAGCAGTGGCCGAGGTTGCCCAGGCTGACGGCCTGGTTGAGCCGATCGCCTGCCTTCCTGGTGATGGCCAGCACCTGTTCGAAGAAGTCGATGGCCCGGGTGAACTCTCCGAGCGCCCGGTAGCAGCTGCCGAGATCGTACTTGCTGTTGGCGTCGGTCTGCGGGTCGTGGAGATGGCCCTGCAGCTTCTGGTACATCTCGACGGTGAGCCGGTAGTGACCCCACCGGATCAGGTAATCGAAGCCGATGTCCAGCAGCACCTGGGCGGCGGTGTCGTAGTCGTGGCCCTGGTAGCGCAGCTCGAACTCGGCGAGTTGCGGGGCCAGGTCGTCCAGGGTCTTCCAGTCCTCCCGCGGTGTGCGGGTCTGCTCGAAGTAGTCCGCGCCGCGGTGCCGCAGGGCCTGCTGGGTGAACGGCGCCGGGTCGGCGTCGCGGTCGGCCGGCTCACCCGCCGGCACGCGGCTGAGGGCGTAGTCCCGGTCGACCTGGTGCAGGTGGTAGCGTCCGGCCTCGCGGCGCACGAACTGGATGTTCACCAGCCTGCTCAGCACCGGGGCGGCGTCGACGGCGGGCCGGTAGGGCTGCAGCAGGTAGTCCACCGCCACCGGCGGGACCGGCACCGTGTAGATCGCCAGGGCCTGCATCACCTGCTGAGCCGGGGCGTCGAGCCGGCTGAACGCCTCACCGACCAGGACCTCCACCACGTTCCCTGGCAGCTCGCCCGTCTCGGCCAGCAACTCGGCCAGCGTGGTGTTCCGGTCGGCGGCCAGGATCGCCGTCAGCGCCTCCAGCGCCCGCGGATAGCCGCGGGTGCGCCGCCGGGCCTGGTCGAGCAGCTCGCCGGGGGCGGTCTTGAGCCCGAGTCGCCCGGCGGGATCCCGCGCCCGCAGCACCTGCTCGGCGTAGGGCGAGTCCAGGCCCTCGTCCAGGTCCAGGCGGCGCTGCCGCTCCGGCTGCACCAGCAGCAGCCCGCGGGGCGCCACCCGGGTCGTCAGGATGACCTTCACCCCGTGCGCGGGAGCGGACAATAGCGTCCGCAGCGCCTCGTCCAGCGCCGCGTCGGTGATCCCGAATTCACCGGTCCGGGCGTCGATGACATCTTCGGCGTTGTCCAGCAATACCACCACGCGGCCGGACGGCACGGCGTCCAGCAGCGCCCGCATCAGCGCCGCGGGGGTCTCGTGCGGGTCGCGGTAACGCTGCAGCAGCCGATCCGCGGTCTCCGGCGGGAGCAGCCGGCACAGGTCGGCGAACAGGTTCGGGAAGTTCACCGGATGCGCCCCGGCCGGGCTCAGGTAGACGATCCCGTCCACCGCCAGCTCGCCCAGGTCATCGGGGAGGTGCCCGCCCTCGAGCGCCTTGAGCAGTCGGCACACCATCGCGGTCTTGCCCACCCCGCCCCGCCCGACCACCGTCATCATCCGTGCGTCGTCAGCCCGGAGAAAGTCACCCACCAGCTCGGACTCCACGTGCCGATCCTGGAAGTAGCCCGGCGCGACGACCGGCGGTGTGTTCACGAACTTCGCCCGGGCGGGAGCAGCCGACGGGCGCTCGGGCTGCCGCTCCCGCTCCAGCCCGGCGGCGATCCGCTCCTCGGTGCGCCGGGTCGCCGCCCCGGGGTCGGCCAGCAGCCGCTCCTGGCCGGCGACCCGTTCGCGCAGCTCCCGGATGTCTTGCTCGATTCGCGGCCGCCGGGCCGGGTCGGCCCGCGGCAGCTCCCGCTCGGCCTCCATCAGCTGATCCCGCAGATCCTGCAGTACCCACTCCGCGCTGCCCATCCCGCCGAAGTAGACGCGTAGCTTCGCCAGCCCGACCTCGAAGCCGGCGCTGAAGTCGATGTACTGCCGTGACGACAGCCGGAACGGAAGCTCGGCGTCGGCGTCCACCCGGAGCGGGATGACCGGCTTCTTGTACTTCAGCGCCCACACCCACTCGGGTTTGCAGGCGGAATGGTCCTGCACGCTGTCCCTGGTCATGACGAACAACAAGCCCGGGCCGACCTGGATCGCGTCCCTGATCTGATTGTCCCAGTCCAGGCCGGGCTGCTCGTCGCGAACGTCCAGCCACACAGGGTACGAGGGAGGCCCGGCGACCAGCCGGTCCGCCAGCTGCCCGGCGAACCCGGCGGCGTCGCCACGCGAGTAACTGATGAAAAAACGCCCGTCCATCCCCACCACCAGCCGGTTACCACCAGGTTACCGGGAGCCACCCACGCGACCCGCCGCGCCGGGTGACCGTGGGCATCCGGCAAGCGCTCACCCTAGCGTGGCCGGCCGTCTCGCCCGAGAGAAAAGAACAGCACCGGATGACACCGTGGCCCCGGAGCGGAGGCCGGTGTTATCTGGTGCTGCTGTTCATCTGCTGCGTACCCTGGCTGGCCGGGTGCTCACCCGGGCCGGGCCGGCGGGCTGTGGCTCCTGAGGACCTTGGTTTTGTCCTTGTTCCACGCGGTGGTGGTGCCGTCCGGGTTCAGCACGACGGTCCAGCCCTGCTGGTGAATGACCACCTGATGATGGTGCGTGCAGAACAACGCGCAATCCGTCACGCTGGTCTTGCCGCCGTTGGCCTTGTGGGTGAGGTGGTGGACTTCGCAGGCCGCCGCGGGCTGGTCGCAGCCGCCGGGGAACCGGCAGTGCTGGTCGCGCAGGATGACGGCGCGGCGGATCGCGGCCGGGATGTCGCGGCTGACCCCGATGTCCAGCGGCAGGCTCGGGCCGCCCAGCCGCACGCCGAGCTGCCGGCGGCGCAGGAACGACGCCAGCCCGCCCGGCCCGGACAGCAGGCCGACCGCTTTGCTGATGATCGCCTGCTCCAGGGCGGCCCACGCCTGGCTGGTGTCCGGCCCAGCCGGGCCGGCCGGGATGGTGCCGTCCACGCCGGCACCGTCGTCGCGGGTACCGCCGGCACTGTCGTCGCCGGCACTGTCGTCGCCGGTGCCGTCGTCGCCGGTGCCGTCGTCGCCGGTGCTGTCGTGGTGGCGGCGGAGCCGGTCCAGCTGCACGCACAGCCGGACCAGTTCCTCCAGGGCGGCGGGATTGACGTCGCCGAGGACCACGGGGGTGACCGAGCCGTCGCAGGTGACCGCGCGAGCCGCGTCCCCGTCCAGCCACGCCCCGCCGTCACCGCCGCTCACCGACGCGGCGGCCCGGTGCGCGGCCCACCGCGCGCGGACCTGGGCCGTCCACTCCTGCAGCAGCGCGGAGCTGCCGTCCAGCAGGAGCAGGTCGGCCAGCGAGATGTGCACCAGGGCCTTGACCGGCTGCCCGGCCCGCTCGGGCAGCAGGTCAGCGGCGATCAGCCGCCGCATCGCCTCCTGAAGCCCATCGTGATACCGCTGCTCATGGGTCCGGGTGTCCTGCGCCCCGGCCGGGGCGGACAGCGCGTCCAGCACCGCGCCGACCACCGCCGCGCACTCCGGGGTCAGGTCACCGGTCAGCACCCCGGCGCCGCCGAACGTGGTCACCAGCCGCACCGCGCGGTCTTCCAACGCCCGGCCCGGATCCTCATCAGGGACATCGGGCCGGGACCGCTCGTACAACTCCGCCGCCAGCGCGGCCAGGTTCCGCAGGCCCATCCCGGCCGCGGCGGCGGCGAGCAGGATCTCATCCGCCGCCGCCCGGCAGTCCCGCGGCAGCCGCTCGGTCCAGGTGCAGATCGTCCGCCCGAACGACTCCGACATCGCCCCGCCCGCCAGCGCCGCGACCACCTGCGGATGCGCCGCGGCCCGCCGCGCCCACGCCGTGTGCCCCACCGCGGTGCCCTTGGTGACCCTCGTCTTGTGGATCAGCCAGGCCCGCGGGCTGTAATCCGCATCCGCGGCATAGCCCTGCCCGGAGGTGAACGCGGCCAGGACCGACGCCCGCGCCGCGGTCCCCATCGAGTTAACCCGCTCCAGCGCCATCAGGCACCGCGCCTGCGTCTCGGCCGCCATCGCCGTCGCATCGGCCGCGGACAGGTAGCCCATCGCGGACTCCAGCATCCCCAGCGCCTGCGCCGTGCTGGCCGGCGGCGGAACAACGCTCACCTAGCTCACCTCCTCGGGCATCTCGTGGATCGACGCGGCTCATGATCAAGACGGTTCCCTGACGCTCCCTTCCGCGGCATGCTCCGGTCTTCCGTCGGACGTCAAGATCATCTAGGTAATGATCTTGTTTGGATTCCTTGTTCTATACTAGCACCGGTCGCTGACATTTTCGAGGACGCCACGCCGCAACAGCTGCGCCAGCTTCGCCGCTAGCAAGATCGTCCTGAGCGGCGCCTAGTCAGGCGGCACCTTAGCGGTGAGCTGACGAAGGAGCCGGAGGTGGTCGGGCGCCGGACCTCCCAGAGCTGGAGGGCGTTGCCGAGTGGCGGTGGTCAGGCAGATGGCGGTTGCGGGGCGAGGAGGCCGCCGAGGATCCGCGCGAGGATGTCGCGGTAGCGGTCCGCCGGGTCAGGGGCCGCGTCGGGGGGGCTCGTCTGGGCTGGTGATGTCGGCGTGAGCAGTTCTGCTAGCCGTGGGTGGCGGCCGGTGGCGAGAGCGTGCTGCAGGTAGGCGGCGTTGCGCTGCTGCCGGGCCGGGCCGTCGGCGAGCTCGTTCTGGACGAACAGTGCGGTGACCGCGTTGAGGAGGGCGAAGGCTTCGAGCTTGGTTGCTGTGCTGGCGGGGTGCGCGGCCAGCGCTTCCAGGACATGCTCGAGGAGGACCAGGCCATTGGGGCCGAGCACGGAGCGGGTGATGAGCAAGGACGGCAGCCACGGGTGGCGCCGCATGGTCGCGCGGGCCTGCTCGCCGATGCCGAGCAGGTCGGCGAGCCAGTCGCCGGTCGACGCCGTGAAGGCATACTCAGCGCCGGTGGCGTCGGTCATCAGGTCGAGCAGGTCCTCGCGGGTCTCGAGGTAGCGGTACAGGGACGCGGCTCCGGTCCCGAGGTCGGCGGCGACCCGCCGCATGGATACCGCGTCCAGCCCTTCCCGGTCGGCGATCGCGACGGCGGCGGCGGTGATCTCCTCCCGGGAGTGCCCGGCGGGGCGGCCGGTCGCCGCGCGCTCAGGGCGCATCCAGATCACGTCGCCGCCTCCCCCTGCCGCCACCCGCACTCCCGCCACTTCGTTTGCGAACACCGTACCCGAACTGCTAGCCTACTTTGCGAACACTGTTTGCAAAGTCGTTTGGAGAGATCATGGCGGTACCCGGTTCCGGGCAGGTGCGATACGCGGTCAATGGCCAGGTGCGGATCGCATTCGAAGATCTCGGCGGCGCAGGCGGCGATCCCCTGTTGCTGATCATGGGCCTGGCCGTCTCACGGTTCTGGTGGCCAGATGCCCTTGTCGCTGAGTTCGTCCGCCGCGGCTTTCATGTCGTCGCCTACGACCAGCGCGACGCCGGGCAGTCCACCCACTTCCCGGATGCGGGGACAGCCAGCCCGATCGCGGCGGTGCTGCGCAGGCGCTCGCCGGCCTACAGCGCCGAGGACATGACCGATGATGCGGCCGCGGTGCTGGATGCGCAGGGAGACCACCTTGACCTCTCAGGCCACATCGCCCGAGGCAAACATCGAGCTCATCCGCGCCGGCTTCCAGGCGTTCAACGCCCATGACCTCGACGCCTGCATGACCCGCCTGGCCCCGGATGTCATCATCAACCTGGCCGAGCTCCCCGAGCCCCTGCACGGGATCGACCTGGCCGGGCTGGACAGCATTAACGCCACCCTGGCGGCGCTGGGGCTGCGGCACACCATCATGGCACTGGGCTTCCCGCGCAGCGGCATCCAGGTCGCCGCCAAGTGCGGCAGCCTCCTCGGCGTGATCCGCAACGAGGTCGGCGTCATCACGATGCCCGGCGGTCGTCGCTACGCTGCCGCCGTCTTTACCCGCGCCGACCGGCCATATGACAACGAGCACGAGATTAACGCCGCCCTCGGGACCGCCGCAGCCCGGGCAGTCGGATACCTCAGCCACCGCTGACACACCCCCGACACCACCACCCAGGACTCGGATACCCGGGTCCAGGCACGGTGCGTTAGGCTCCGTCGCCCTGGAGGTGGCTGGCCGCCGGGCGCGGGGTGGCCGTGCGGTGCGGCTGGGAATGGCGCCAGGACACCGACATGAGCGCCCCGCCCAGGGGGGAGTCGCCGACGTGCCAGCGGCCGCCGGTCGAGCGCACGATCGAATCGCCGATGGCCAGCCCGAGGCCGGCCCCCGAGCCGTGCTCGGTGGCCCGGTGGAACCGGTCGAACAGGCGTGGCCGGTCGGCCTCCGGGATGCCGTGCCCGCTGTCCTCCACGGTCAGGCTGACCCGGCTGCCCTGCGCGCGGACCTGGATCCGGACCTGGCCGTCGGGACCGGCGTGGCGGCAGGCGTTGTCGACCAGGACGCCGGCCAGCCGGTCGATCCACTCCGGCGGCGCGCTGATCAGCACGGCGCCGTCCGGGGTCTCCGCGCTGACCGCGGGGCCGACGGCACGGAACCGGTCGGCGCAGGCCTGAGCCAGCGTCGCCAGGTCGACCGGCTCGTCGCCGGGCGGCGGCGGCCTGGAGTCGAACCTGGCCAGCCACAGCATGTCATCCACCAGCTGCCGGAGCCGCCGGTTCTCGCCCTGGATCCGGGTGAGCGCGTCGCGGTACTCGGTGGCCTCTCGCGGGGCGGACAGGGCCACGTCGGCCTCCGCCCTGATCACGCTGAGCGGAGTGCGCAGCTCGTGCGAGGCGTCGGCGGTGAACTCGAGCTGGCGGCGGCGCGACTGCTCGACCGGGGCCAGCGCCCGCAGGCCCACGATCAGCGAGCCGAGGAACATCGCGAGCAGCAGGAACGGCCCGGCGATGATCTCGGCGTTCAGCAGCAGGCGCCGGGTGTGCGCGTCGCCGGCCAGGCTCTGGCCGGCGATCAGCCAGCCGCTGCCGTAGCTCGTCATCTTCAGCCGGAACGGGCTCGCCCCGCCGAGGTCCGCGGTGACCGCGAACCCCTCGCGCGGGGCATGCGCGGCAACCAGGGCCGGCGCCAGCGCAGACTCCAGCGCAGGCGCCCCGGGGCTGTGCCCGGTGACCGTCCCGCGGGCGTTCGCCGACCACAGGAACACCGGCGCGCCGTCGGCGTCGATGTCGCTGCCCGCCTCGGGCGGTGAGCCCGGCCGGGCCACTCGCCGGCTGAGCGCCGCCGGATCCTGCCGCGCCACCGTGAGGCGGCCGGCCAGCCGCTCGTCGTTCTGTTCGGTCAGGTGCGCGGCGACCACCAGGTTGAGCACGATCACGCCGATGATGTAGACGCCCGCGATGGCCGCCGTCGCGACGGCGGCGACCTTGGCGGCGGGGCTGGACCCCTTGACTCTCACAGGGGGGCGATCCGGTAGCCGATGCCGCGGACGGTCTCGATCTGCACGCCGGCGCCCGCGAGCTTGGAGCGCAGCCGGGCCAGGTGAACGTCGATGGTGTTCGAGCCGAACGCGTCGGCCTCGTTGTCCCAGACATGCTGAGCGATCGAGCGCCGGTCGGCGACGCCCGGCGAGCGCCGCATGAGAATCTCCAGGATGCCGAGTTCGGTGCCGGTCAGGGCGGGCCGCTGCCCCTGGATCAGCACCTCGCGCGCGGCCGGGTCGAACTCGACTTCCCCGATCTTCATCCGGGGCGACTGGCTGACCGGCGGCCTGCGCTGCAGCGCCCGGAGTCGGGCCAGCAGCTCGCCGAAGTCGAACGGCTTGACCAGGTAATCATCCGCGCCCGCGTCCAGGCCGGCGATCCGGTCCGCCGGGGTGTCCCGGGCGGTGAGCATCAGTACCGGGAGGGCCATGCCGCTGCGGCGGAGTTTCCGCACCAGGTCCAGGCCGGACAGCTTGGGCATGCGCCAGTCGAGCACGGCCACCTCGTACTGGTAGAAGCGCAGGTAGGCGGCGGCGGTCTCGCCGTCGGGCACCAGGTCCACGACGTAGCCCTGTTCCCGCAGCCCGCGCGCCAGGACCTCGCCCAGGCTCTCGTCGTCCTCCGCGACCAGCACCCTCACATCTGCCGAATCTACCCGCGGCCCGGGGGTACGGCGGGAGGGTTCCCCCCCGTGAGGGGGGCCAGGGGGGTACGGGGGGAAGGGTTTCCCCCCGTGATCGGGGGGCTCCGGGGGGTCGTCCCCCCGGGCCAGCACTATTTTGAAACACGGCGCCAGGCGGGCCGCGGGACGAGCCGGAGGGCCACGGCGAGGCCGCCAAGCGGCGCCGGGATCCACACGGCCGTCTTACCGCCGCGCAGCGCGGCCGCGGTGGCCTTGCCCACCTGCTCCGGCGTCGTGGCCAGCGGCGCAGGCGCCATGCCCGCCGTCATCCGGCCGGTGACGAACCCGGGCCTGACCAGGACCACGCGGACCCCGGTGCCGTGCAGCGAGTCCGTCAGCCCGCGGGCGAAGGCGTCCAGGCCGGCCTTGGCCGCCCCGTACACGAAGTTGGCCCGGCGCGGGCGGACCGCGGCGACCGAGGACAGCACGACGATGGTGCCGTGGCCCTGGGCGCGCATCCGGGCGGCGATGGCCAGCAGGCTGGTGACGTGGCCGGTGAAGTTGGTCTCGATCATCTCCGCGGCGCGCCGGACGTCGCGTTCGACCTCCTCCTGCGGGACCAGGATTCCGGCCGCCGAGATGACCATGTCCAGGGGGCCCTCGGCGAAGATGGCGTCGGTGAAGGCCTGGTGGCCGCCGGTCTCGATCGCGTCGTAGGGCGCGGTCCGCACCCGGTACGGCAGCTCCTTACCCGCCGCCGCCAGCCGCTGCTCGTCACGTCCGGCCAGGATGACCTCGGCGCCCTCGGGTGCGCCGAGCGCGCCGAGGATGGCCAGGCCGATCTCGCTGGTGCCGCCGAGCAGCATGATCCGGGGCTGGTGCCCAGGCCCGTTCGGGAAAATATCCATTCATCCACCCGTCATTGGTGGCGGGCCTTACAGGCCCGCCACGAACAGCGCCAGCCAGCTTACTTCGCAGACCAGCATCGGAGCGTCCCTGGTCAGCATGTCCTCCACCGGCGCGGACGTCCGCCGGCCGGTGAGGACGCCGAACCGGACCAGGGCCGCGGCCAGCGGCAGCGCGCTGACCAGGTGCCAGGTCCTGGCCGCGGGGTGCTCCCCGGCCGCCCACGCCAGGTACGCCGCGATCATCAGGACGCCCACCACGATCTGGCTCCACCGCAGCGCCGCCGGCCGGTACCAGCGCATGACCGGCCGGTGCTTGATGGCCTCGGCGCCGAGGTTGGTCAGCTCGGTGTAGCGCTTGGCGATGGCCACGCCGACCGCGCCCAGGCTGCACACCAGCAGGAACCAGGCCCGCGGCGGCACGTGCGTGGCCGCGGCCCCGCCGAGCACGCGCAGCAGGAAACCGGACGCCACGAACAGCACCTCGACCACCGGGATGTGCTTGAGCACCCAGGAGTACAGGAACGAGAGCGTGAGGTAGGCGCCCACCGACGCGGTGAGCAGCGGCTCGGAGATCAGCACGCCGGCGGCCAAGCCGGCCACGGCGCACACCACGCCCAGTACGACCGCATGCCGCTTGGGCAGGTCGCCGGCCGCCACCGGCCGGTTCCGCTTACGCGGGTGGGAGCGGTCGCGCTCGGCGTCGGCCACGTCGTTGATGAAGTACACCGCGACCGAGGCGCAGCCGAAGGCGGCCGCGGCCACCAGGGCATAGGCCAGGCCGTCGCGCCGACCGAGCGACGCGGCGGCCAGCGGCGCGGCGAAAACGAGCAGGTTCTTAGGCCACTGGCGGGGCCGGGCGGTGCGCAGCACCGCTACCGCCCAGCGCGGCGGGCGCGCGTGCCTGGGCCGGGCGGCCACCTTGGCGGCGCTCGTCTGGGCGGTCACCGTGCGTAGACTACCGTGAAATCGCGGCTATAGACCGAGTAGTACCGGTATGGGCTCCCCGCCTGGTCGGGCAGCACGGCCTTCGGGGTGGGGTCCGCGGGATGGCCGGCCGCCTTGTAGTAGTCGAAGGACATCCATTCCGGGTTGATGTCCAGCTGCATGGCCTCGACCGCGCCGGCCCGCCGCAGCAGGTCCGCGAGCGTCCGCACGATGAGCCCGTTGCCGTACACGAAGATGATCCGGCCGCCCTTGGTGATGCCGATCCCTGAGCGCCACACGTAGTAGCCGCCGCCGAGGGTGGCGCCCCAGCTGCCCTGGACGTTCTGGTCCACCGTGGCCGGGACCTTCCCGTGATCGACGATGAGCTTGAGGTTCTGGCGGACACCCACGACGTTCGGCGTCATCCCTACTTCGCTGCCCCAGGTGCCGATCTTGATGGTGCCATTGCGGTAGTAGACCACCGACGCGGCCCCGTTGACCAGGCTCCCCTTGCTGGCGCCGTTGAGGTAGAAGCCGCCGCGCGCCGAGTCCAGCTTGAACCCGCCGTTGAACGCGGCCAGCAGGCCATTGCGCGCGCCCGGCGGGATCCACGTCGCGGCCTTCCAGTTACCCGGGCCTGGGTCCTCGGCCCCGGGATGCAAATGGAAGGTGACCAGCCGCTGGTCCAGCGAGACGATCCCGGCCACGTAGGAGGTGTGCACCTTGTCCGGCCGCAGGAACGTAGCGAAGATGGCGGGCTCTTTGTTGACCGTCTCAAGCACGCGCCAGACACCCTCGCCCGGCAGCGGCTGAGGGGCCGGCGAGGTCAGCTTCAGCGGGATGTTCGGCACGAATCCGTGCGTCCGCTTGTAATTCTTCGCCGCGGCGCCGGACGGGGCGGTCAGGGAGAAGCCGGGCGTGCCGCCCACCTTGGGCGGCTGGTACGAGACCCACTCACCGAAGGTCACCACCGGGCCCAGGTAGTGGTCCCTGGCCCATTCGGCCAGCTTGGAGGAGACCGACCCGCCGCCGGGCGCGGTCAGCGCCTGCCCGACGGAGAAGGCGACCCAGCAGCAGAACACGGCGATGAGGGCCAGGATGACCCGGACCGTGCGCAGGCGAAAGAACCTGCGGATCCGGCCGCGGCCGCGCCTGCGGCCGCCCCCGCCCCGTCCGCCGGTCCCCGGCCCGTTACCCGGCCAGGACGGGTCGTCGCCGCCGGGGAACCCGGGGTCTTCATCGGGGTCGTACCGCTCGGGCCGGTAGAACGCCTCGGTGGCCTGGTAGGGCGGCTCGGGGCCGTAGCCCGGCCCGGGCGCGTAGGGGTCCTGGCGGTAGGGGTCGGGTTCGTACCGCGGGGACTCATGCCGGTCCGACTCGTACGGACCTGGCCCGTACGACTCTGACCCGTACGCCGGGGCATTTCGCCGGCCAGCGCGGCGGGATGCCGGTCGTGGCACTCGCTACCTCCTCGATGTACCTGCGAAGTCCCCGCAGATGGTCTACCGGCTCAACATGAAGGAATGGTTACACAGCCGGTTGCCCGATATCCCCGCTAAATATCCTGACACAGCCGGGCGAGGACATTTGACATCCCGGGCAAAGACGGACGTCGCGCCGTGCCGTGACCCGACCTCCGGCACCGGGTCGGCGGGTCCCGGGCCGGACCCAGATCCCAGCTGGCACCGGGTCGAGGGGGCTACCAGCGTCCCCACGGGAGCAGGGCGGTGACCGCGACCACCGCGAACAACAGCGTCAGGTACGCGATCGACAGGTGGAACAGGCGCATCGGCGCCGCGGTAGAGCCTGCCTGCCCGTCCGCGTCGGCCACGGCCACCCGGGCCTTCAGCTGGTGCGCCCCGGCCACGAACCAGGCGCCGAGCGCGGCGGCGAAGACGCCGTAGATCCAGCCCGCGTAGGGGACCAGGGCCAGCGTGGCCGCCACCATGGCGTAGGAGTACCAGAGGATCTTCCGCGCCACCGCGGCGGGCGACGCGACCACCGGCAGCATCGGCACGTTCGCCGCCGCGTAATCCTTGCGGAACTTCATCGCCAGCGCCCAGAAATGCGGCGGCGTCCACAGGAAGATGACCGCGAACAGCACGAGGGCGGGCAGGCTCACGGTGCCGGTGACGGCGGCCCAGCCGACCAGCACGGGGAAGCAGCCCGCGGCGCCGCCGATCACGATGTTGGCCGGGCTGCGCCGCTTGAGCAGCAGCGTGTAGACGAAGATGTAGAACAAGATGGCGGCGTCGGCGAGCGCGGCCGACAGCCAGTTGGCCATCAGGCCGAGCAGCAGCGTGGCCCCGGCGCCGAGCACGATGCCCCAGGCCAGGGCCTCCCACGGCTTGACGGTGCCCGTGCCGTTGACCACCAGCGGGCGCCGCGAGGTCCGCTTCATGACCGCGTCGATGTCGCGGTCGATGTAGCAGTTGATGGTGTTGGCGCTGCCCGCGGCCAGCGTGCCGCCGACCAGCGTGACCAGGACGAGCCGGATAGACGGCACGCCGCGCTGGGCGAGCAGCATGGTCGGGACCGTGGTGACCAGGAGCAGCTCGATGATGCGCGGCTTGGTCAGCGCGACCAGCGCGCGGACCACCACCCCCGCCGGACGGCGCCCGCCCGAAGCCGGGCCGTGGCCGAGGGTCCCAGGCCTGGATGCCGGCGCGGGGACCGCCGCTGTAGGTGTCGTCACTCGCCGCCCTCGGGCTTGGCCTTCTCGCCGTCGTCTGCCGCCGGCTGCCCTGGAACCGCCGTGTAGGACATCGGCCGCTCCGCCCTCGGGGCACGATGGCCGGGCACCATTTCCGGCTTGGTGTACGCGACGTACAGCGCGGCAGCCACGACGATGAACAGGAGCATCGGGAACGCGAAGGTCAGTATCGACCCGCCGAAGGTCCACGCCCCGCCGGCAGAGTCAGCGATCACACTGTGCACTCCGGATCCCTTCCTTCTCTTCCGCTCACGGCAATCAAAGAGCGTAGAACAGCAGCCAGAACAGTATCGCCATCGCTGCCAGGTAGTTCCAGACGGTGGAGAAAGCGCTCAGCGACGCCTGGAACCGCTGTACCAAGTAGGTCTCAGTGTACGTGGGGGGCTGTTCGACGAACGACAGGGCCGGGATGAACCTGGACCTGGCGAGCAGGATTTCCAGCCAGATCAGCACCGCGAGCTGGATGACCAGGAAAATAGGATAGAAGCCGGTGAAGACGCTCGAGTACCCGGAGCTGCCCGGCGGGAACGGCAGGTTCGCCAGCTGGTAGATCTGCATCGCGACCGCCGCCAGGCCGAGGGCCATGGCGACGAGCCCGTCGATCTGCCACGTCCCCTTGTCCCCGGCCTTGATCCGCTGCAACCCGAAATAGTGCACGCCAGCGCTCAGCACCGCCAGGAGCATGATCGTGGTGCCCATCCACAGCGACGGGTGCACGAAACCCGACCCCTGCCACCTGCCCTCCGAATTGAGCGAACGCAGGTAGAAGTAGGCGAACGCGAAAGCGCCGAACAGGAACGTCAGCCCGCCGATCGCCAGCCTCGAGCCGGTCCAGGCCGCGTTGAGCGCGGACTCGTGGTAATAGCCCTCGTCCTCGGCCGCCAGCGCGGCTTCCTCGGACGATGGTGCAGCCATATCCGCCATGGTTTACGCCTCCACTCCGGGCGCCCCTGCGTAAGCGGCGCCGATGACGCCGGGCGGCGGGTTCAGGTCGGCCACCGGGGGCGCGTCCGGGACGCCATAGTCGTACGAGCCGGCCAGGATAACCGGCACCCGCTCGAAGTTCTCCGGCGGCGGCGGCGACGGTACCTGCCATTCGAGGCTGCGCGCCCGCCACGGGTTGCCGACCTCACGTTCCCGCCAGAAGAGCATGGACATGACGACGTTGATCAGGAAGATGAGCATCGAGACGCCCAGGCAGAACGCGGAGATCGATACCCAGTCGTTGAGCGTCTCGAGGTTGCGCGCGTACTCGAACACGCGGCGCGGCATGCCCATCAGGCCGAGCGCGAACAACGGCAGGAAGGTCGAGTTGAAGAAGATGAACATGGTCCAGAAGTGGATCTTCCCCAGCGTCTCGTTCAGCTTGATCCCCGTCATCTTCGGCAGCCAGTAGTAGATCCCGGCCATGAACGCGAAGATCAGGCCGCCCATGATCGTGTAGTGGAAGTGCGCCATCACGAAGAAGGAGCCATGCTCGGTCGTGTCAGCGGGGACGTCCGACAGGAGCACGCCGCTGATGCCGCCGATAAAGAAGTTGAAGTAAAAGGCCAGCGCGAACAGCATCGGGATGGAGAACCGGATTTTCGCCTTCCAGAGCGTCCCCATGCCGACCAGGAAGATGAAACCGGTCGGGATGGAGATGAGTTCCGTGGTCAGCATGAACAGCGGCCGCATGTCCGGGTTGATCCCGCTGTCGAACAGGTGATGCTGCCAGACGAAGAAGCTGAGAATGGTCACCCCGACCATCCCGGCCGCCGCGATCCGGTAGCCGAACAGCGGCTTGCGGCAGAACACCGCAACCACCTCCGAGACGACGCCGAAGCCGGGCACCGCCAGGATGTACACCTCCGGATGGCCGAAGAACCAGAACAGGTCCTCGTACAAGAAGCTGGACCCACCGAGCTGGTTGGCGAAGAACGCGGTCTGGAACGTCCGGTCCATCAGGCCCATGTAGCACGCGCCCACCAGGACGGGCACCGCCAGAACCTGGAGGAACGACACCGTGAACATCGAGTGACGATCATGTTGAAGCCGGCCAGGATCATCGAGATGCCCATCAGGCCGAACGCGAAGTAGTACGCGTCCATGCCCTGCTTGGCCTGGGTGGCCAGCGGCTCGTAGCCGGTCCAGCCGGTCGGGAACCCGCCGAACAAGAAGGCAGAAAGCAGGATCACGTAGGCGGCCGGGGTGAGCCAGAAGCCGAGCGCCTCGAGCCGCGGGTACGCGACCCGCTTCGACCCGATCAGCAGCGGGCCGAAGTACTGGCCGAACGGCCCGAGGATGACCGAGGACATCATCATCATCATCATCGTGCCGTGCTCGCCGACCACCATCAGGTACTGATTCGGGCCGATGAGGTGGTAGGACGGCGACAGCAGCTCGCTCCTGATGGCCATCGCGAACAGGCCGCCAGTCAGGAAGTAGCCGATCATGCCGAACAGGTACTGGATGCCCACGACCTTGTGATCGAGCGTGTACCTGAAGTACCTGCCCAGGCCGGTTTCGCGGTCCTGCTCACGATGCGGCAGCGGCTTGCCGATCATCAGCTTGCCCAGGTCGTTGAAGACGCCGACGCCGGCCAGCCAGCCGATCACGGCGAACGCGTACCCGAGCACGATCGGCACGTCGTTCGTATCGGACAGCGTGTTCTGGGCGTACCCGCTGGACAGGAAGTTGCCGAGCAAGTGGCCCAGGATGTAGCCGGCCGCGGCTCCGATCACGCCGATATGCGGTCCCGGACGCAGCCACCATGGCCGCGGGGCCCCCGGGACCTCGGGACCACGGCCCGTAGGCTCCGCCCGCTCCGGCTGTATCTCGATGGCCATCCCGTCACCTCTTCACCGAAGTAATGGCGGATGTTACGTGCGCCGCTATCCGCGGCGGGAAGCGCGTCATGGCGTCACTGGATCCGATGGCGGGTAGTAGTAGCCCGCGGCACCTGTGATGCCGTCTATCTTGACCACGTTCTGGCCGAGCTGGGGGATCACGGTGGGATCGTAGGTGAGCGCATACGGGGGGAGCGCGGCGAGCACCCCGTCGCTCTGCTCCTTCGACTGCACGCCGCTCGCCCAGCTGGCGAACGCGGACTGAGTCACGACGTGGCCGTAGTTGAACATGGCGCCGTGCCAGATGCCGCACAGCTCGTTGCAGCGGACGGTGACGCTGCCGAACGACTTCGGCGTCACGTACGCCACGTTGTCCACCTGCGGGTTGGCGTCGGCCTTCACGCCGAGCTGGTAGGCCCAGAAGCTGTGGATCACGTCCAGCGAGGTCACGTGGAAGGTCACCGGGGTATCCACCGGCAGCATGAGCACGGTGCTTTCCATCCCGCCGAACTGGGGATACCGGTACGTCCAGGTCCACTCCTGGCCGATCACCTGGACCTGGAGCATCTCGTTGCCGCCGGGGGTCCAGGATGTCGACTGCACGCCGGCCAGCTTCCAGATGGGCGACGGACCCTCGCCGGCGCCCGCGCCGGCCGGCACCACGAGCTCGACGGTCCCAAAGGCGAACAACCACAGCACTATCACCGTCGTGCCGATGATCCACGTCGCCTGGACCTTGGTATTGCCGTAGATCGGCGCGCCGTCACTGTCGTCGCCGGGCCTGACCCGCCAGACCACGATCGCGTAGATGAAGTAGAGGAGAACGGCGATGACGACCGGCGCACCGCTTACCGCCATCACGGCGATGTCGAACTGCTGGTGCCTGGCCGCGTCGGACATGTCGCCCGGCGGCAGGTGCGGGTACCACACAAACCAGATGACGAGGTCGGCGGCCAGCGCCAGCACGATCCAGATCAGGAAGATCCGCAGGCCGTGCCGCGGCTCGGCCGGGGCGTCGGCCGCCGCTGGGGTCTCGGTCGTTGCCATCAGGCCACCACGTCCATCTCACCCACCATGTACCCGAAAGTCTGCATGGGCCCGCTGTTGCCGTCGAGGAATCCGCCGCCGCAGGGAACCAGGCACTGCCAGCGGAAGACGCCGGCATGAGCCGGGCTCATGAAGCTGAACGTCTCCTTGGCGTAAGGGTTACCGCTCGTGGTGCAGGGCGAGGAACTGCACAGGTTGTTCGCCGAGAGCTGGGCGTTGGGCGAGGCGACCGGCACGTACAGGTTCATGCCCGGGATCGCAAACGTGTGGCCCACATTGCAGTCGGACCACCCGTTGATGACCGAGGTCGTCTGGTCGGACACGTACTCCTTGCCGTGCTGATCGAACTGGGAGACGGTCACCGTGTTGCCGATCGTGCCCAGCACCTGGCTGAAATAGTTGTTCCGCAGCGGCGTGCAGCCGTCATAGCCATAGATGGTCATGTTGACCTTCGTGTTGGCCGGGACCGAGAACAACGTCGTGTGGACCCACTGCTTGGTCGCCGGGTCCTGCACGAAGTAGCTCACCCAGTCGGGCTTGCTTGCGGAGTCGTTCTGCGCATCTTCCTGCAGCACCACGTTGACCTGGCCACCGGAGGCTGCATAGTGGACGGTCGGCACGGAACTCGCCCCGCCGATGTAATACAGGGCTACGAAGACTCCCAGCCCCGCCACTACAACGAAGGCGACGAGCAGAGACGCCGCCCGGACTGCCACGGACACCGGATCACCACCTCGCTTCTTAACCCGCGGTACGCACGCGTTGTACGCGATCATGCACGTGCAATATCCAGCCGTGCGGACAGGGGCACACCGGCACCTACGGGGTAGATACTCCAGTCACACGCGCCGCAAGGCAACACTTAGCCTCGCGCATGACGAAATTGTCATTGTGCGGCCCGTTATACGACCTGGGCGGAACCGAGTGACCAGCCCTGATGCGCTGGAGCGCGGTCCCGGGGCCGGTCGCGGTCCCGGGGCCGTGCAATCCCAAGCGGAAGACGCAATCGTTTGTGATACGGGTTCCGCCATCACATACCGTGGTCGCGCCACCCGGCGCACCCGCCCGCCGGGAAACGTGGTCTTATGATGACGCCGGGCCGGGTGTCCTGCGGCCGGGATCCAGGAGGGACCATGACGATGCGAGAGCCCTCGGGGTGGCCCGTGCTGCGCACCCCGAGGTGGATGCTCGCCGCCGGCGCGGTGCTCGTGGTGGGGCTGACGCTGGCCGCCATCCCGCACCGGCCGTCCACCGCGCAGCGGGCCGCCGACCTGCGCGGGATGGTTCACGACCTGAACATCGACATCGAGTCATGCGCGGGCGGCGTCAACGACTCGATCACCGCGCTGCGGGCCATCCAGTCCGGCGCGAGTAACGACGTCAAGACCGCGGTCAAGATCGCCAACCTGGCCGCGGCGAACTGCTCGCCGGCCAACAGCATGCCGATGGAGGACCTGGTTCAGTACCAGGCGCCGGAGTCACTGGCTTCCTTCCACCTCGAGGCGGTGGTCATTGACCTCGTGACGTGGGGATTTCCCCTGGCGCAACGGGTCCAGGCCGATGTCGCGACCTTGGTGACGGCCAAGACGCCGGCCGCGGTCCAGCAGGCGTCCGCTCAGCTGCGCCGGGACCAGCAGGCGCTCGACACGCAGCGCGCCCGGATCGACCGGGTGATCACCTCGGCCAGCACCTCGCTGTCCGCGCATGTGTCACCGCCGAGCCTGCCCGGCTGATCCCCGGGGCAGGAGGGACAGGTCTGAGCTATGGTCATACAGTGACATATGTTAAATAAGGGAATGATGTTCCCCAAACGTGCGGGCGACAAAGGATTGCAATCGTTTGTGTGACAGAGCCGTAACAATCCGCATGACCGCAATGTGTGACTTGACCTGCTTCATGGTTCCCGAGGAGCATCACTCCCAAAGGGCGTCATGCGGCCTTACGCGGATCCAGGCTGATTGCGGGCGGTGCTGCCGTGGCCGGACGCATGATCTCAAGGCCGCGTGATAAGAACCGAGGTAGCGGACATGGCGTCGCACCAGGGAGCGGTTCAGGCAACCCGGACCGAGTCGGCACTGACTCATGCGGCGCTGGCCGAGGGCGCCGACCCAGCCGTCAGGCGGATCCTCATCGTCGACGACGAGCCCAACATCCGCTCCTTCATCGGCCGCGCCCTATCCGCGGCCGGCTACCTGACCGGCTTCGCCGGAAGCGGGGCGGAAGGGCTGCGGCACGCCCTGGACAACCACTACGACCTGGTCATCCTGGACCTGGTGATGCCGGACATGGACGGCTGCAACGTCCTGGACCAGTTGCTGCGCGCCCGCCCGGACCAGACCGTGATGGTGCTGTCGTGCGTGGCCGACGTGGCGACCAAGGTCGACTGCCTGGAGCGCGGCGCGCGGGACTACCTGACCAAGCCGTTCTCGCTGGCCGAGCTGCTGGCGCGGATACGGGTCCGGCTGCGCGAGGACGCCCATCTGCGCGGCGAGGCGCTGCGGACCGGCGAGGCCGCCGGGGAGATCGTCCGGGCCGGGAGCCTGACTCTGGACGTGGCGCGCCTGGTCGCCGACATCGGGCAGGGGCCGGTGCCCCTGACCCGGCTCGAGTTCCTGCTGCTGCGCGAGCTGGCGGAGCACTTCGGCCAGTCGGTGCCCAAGGGCAAGCTGCTGGCCAGCGTGTGGGGATACGACTTCGACCCGGGCTCCAACGTGGTCGACGTGTGCGTGCGGCGCCTGCGGTCCAAACTCGGCTTCAGCCTGATCAAGACGGTGCGCGGTGAGGGCTACCAGCTCGCCGACCGCTGACGGCGGCCTCACCGGCCGCATCTCCGGGCTCGGCAGGTTCGCCGTCAGGCTCAGCTGGCCGTTCAAGCCGGCGTTGCTCGACGCCGTGTGGGCGGTGTTTTCCGCCGTCAACCTGATCGCGATCTTCGCGTTCGCCAGCTGGGAGACCGTACCCTTCCACTTCATCTGGATCAGCTTCACGCTGGTGTACGGGTTCCGCACCTGGGCGCCCTGGCCCACGCTGGCGGTGCTCGGCGTGGTCATGGCGACGACGGCCGCGGCCATCGGCGTGGACGTGGCGCGCGGCGCCGAGTCGGTCGCCGAGCTGACCGAGGTTCCGCTCATGGCGGCCATGTTCCTGACGATGATGTGGCACGCCAGGCGCAAGCTCACCGCGGAGCAGAAGTCGCGCCAGGTCAGCGAGGAGAACGCCCGGCTGCTCGCCACCCAGCGCCGGTTCCTCCAGGACGCTTCGCATCAGCTCCGTACGCCGATCACCATCGCGCTGGGCCATGCCGAGCTGCTCGCCGGCGGCCTGACCGGCCGCCAGGAGGGGCACGATATCGAGGTCGTGCTCGGCGAGCTGAACCGGCTGCGCCGGATCGCCGAACGGCTGCTGGTCATCGCGGCCGCCGAGGGACCCGAGTTCCTGCAGCCGGAAGCGGTCGAACTGGACAGCTTCACCATGGAGATCCTGCGCCGATGGCGGCCCACCGCCGATCGCCGCTGGCAGCTGGGCCGGCTCGACAAGGTCACCGTGCAGGCCGACCGGGAGCGGCTCGGCCTGGCCGTCGACGCGCTGCTTGAGAACGCGGTGCGGCACACCGCCAGCGGGGACGTCATCAAGCTTTCCGTCGTGGCGGTAGGGTACGGCCTGCCGGTCCGCATGATCGTCGCGGACGCCGGCCAGGGCATCCCGCCCGAATTGCTGCGGCACGTGTTCGACCGGTTCCGCAGCGGGGACAGCGGCCCTCCCCGGGGCACTGGCCTCGGGCTGGCGCTGGTGAGCGCGGTCGCCCGGGCTCACGGCGGCGATGTCCTGGTGCACAGCAACCCGGGGCAGGGCAGCGAGTTCGAGGTGCTGCTCCCCGCGCGCTCCGAACCGCTCGCGCTGCCGCCGGGCCCGGCGCCAGGGAAGCTTGCCGGGGCGGACGCCGCCGATGGCAGACTGGCACGAAAGCCTTGAGGGCCAGGGCGACGACTGACAGGGTGAAGCGGAGCATGGGACAGCAGACGTGGGCGGGCGCGGTTCGCGAGGTCTGGCGGGCCGCGCTCAGGCACAAGGTCATCTCCGGCCTCCTCGCCCTCTGCGTGGCCGGGTCCCTGACCGGGATTGCCCTGGCCGGTTCGGCTTCTGGTCAGCCCTCGCCTGGTCAGAGCGCGCGGGCCCTCGTCGCCGCGCCCGCGTTCAGCCTCCCGGCCCTCGGCCATTCCGGCCAGGTCGCGCTCAGCGGGTACCGGGGGCAGCCGCTCATCGTCAACTTCTTCGCGTCCTGGTGTGAGCCCTGCAAGACGGAGACCCCGCTGCTGGCCAAGTTCTACCGCGCCGAGAAAGGCAAGGTGGCGCTGGTCGGGCTGGACGAGAACGACGTCATCGGCAACGCGACGTCGTTCACCCGCGCCGATGGCGTCAGCTATCCCGTGGGCTGGGACCCGCAATTCAGTGTCGCGTCCGCGTACGGTGTCAACGCGCTACCGCAGACCTTCTTCCTCAACGCCAGGCACCAGATCGTCGACCGCATCTTCGGCGCGGTGACGCTCACGGAACTGCACAAGGGCATCGCGCTCGCCACCGCCGGGGGCTGAGCCGCCCTAGCGGGCTACGAAGCCTGCTTCCTCGACTTGGTGACGACGCCGGCCGCACCGGTCAGGCCGTAGGCGAGGCCGCCGTGCCACAGGCCGCTCAGCACCGGGTCGATGATGCCGCCGCCGGTGACCACGGAAAGCACGAGCGCGACCGCCGCGCACGCGAGCGCGGGCAGCACGGCGAAGCGCCACGGGTTGCTCCTGGCCCAGCGAATGGCTCGGCTTGGCCGGGCCCGCCACAGGGCGCCGGCCGCGGCCACCACGAAGAAGGCGACCGCACCCATGGCCACCGAACCGCTCACGGCACTCAGGCCGAGCCCGGCGCCGATGAGGTGCAGGCCCAGGTCGCCGACGGCCACGACCCCGCCGGTCACCACGGCGGCGCCCCACGGCGCGGCCGACATGGCGGCGCTGGAGACGGTCATCTCCTCGCGCCGGGAGAGGTCCTGGTCAGTGGGAGTCGACGCGGACATCCGGATCCCTGCCCTTCGAGCCATAGCACGATATTCACGTCATATCGTGTCTTGGAGGCAGAATATCACGGCATTACGCATAGGTCGTCCATCCCCGCCGGCCGCCCCGCCCCGGGACGCCGGGAAAGGCGAGGGAACCGTGTTCTCCAGGTGAACTCAGTGTTTTGCCCTCATCGACAGGCTTGATCTACCCGCCGGGCGGGAAACCTACTGGCGAGGGTCGATTCCGGGCAAAAGGGCAGTGGGATGCACGAGGACGACAGCGCGGACGGGGGATCCCTGACTCCCCCGGCGGGACCCTCGGATCAGCCCGGGCGGGCCAGAGCGCTGCTGATTTACCTGGTAGTGGCGGTCCTCTCCGCCACCGCCGGCGTCGGCACCACGCTGGCCGTACAGCATGCCACCGCCACTGGCCCGCGCGGCACCGGGATGCCACGCGACGCCGCGGCGGACCGGCCCGGTGCCCTGAACGACGAGGCCGTCTACAACAAGGTCGAGCCGGGCGTCGTGGACGTGACCGCCAACCTGCAGTACCTCCAGGAGACGGCGAAGGGCACGGGCTTCGTCATCGACGCCGCGGCCGGCCTGGTCCTGACCAACAACCACGTCATCGACGCCGCGACCAGCGTCACGGTCACGCTGGTGACGTCGGGCAAGAGCTATCCGGCCCGGATTCTGGGCTACGACCCGGCCCACGACGTCGCCCTGCTCCAGCTGCGGGGAGCTACCGGGCTCAAGGCGGTCGCGATCGGCAACTCCTCCGCCCTGCGAGCGGGCACACCCGTCCTGGCCATCGGCAACGAGGGCGGGCAAGGCGGCTCGCCGACGGTCGCGCCCGGGGTGATCAGCAGCCTGGACCATACCATCGTGGCCAGCGACCAGAGCTCGGGCCTGACCGAGACCCTGCACGGCATGATGCAGACCGACGCCGACATCAGGCCGGGCGACTCCGGCGGGCCGCTGGCCGACGCCGCCGGCCGGGTGATCGGGATCGACACGGCGGCCGGCGGGAGCACCGTCTATTCGGGCTACGCCATCCCCATCAACCAGGCCCTGCCCATCGCCAGGCAGATCGCGGCCGGGCGGACGGGCGGCCGCGTCCAGATCGGCCTGCCGGCGTTCCTCGGCGTGCTCATGGCGGACAGCACGAGCACCAGCCCCCGGCGGCAGGCCAGCCAGGGCCAGACCGGCACCCTGAGCAGCAGCGGCCGCGGATGCACCAACGGCGACACGACGGCCACCCCGGCCAGCATCGCGCCGGTCAGGCCCGGAGCGCTGGTGGACGGGGTTCTCTGCGGGACCGCGGGCGCCGCGGCGGGCCTGTTCGCCGGGGACGTCATCACCTCGATCGGGGGGCAAGCCGTTACCTCGCCGGGCTCACTGAGCGCCCTCGTCAGCCGCTACCGCCCGGGCAGCAAGGCCGCCCTGGCCTGGGTCGCCCCGGATGGCAGCCTGCACACCGCGGTGGTGACGCTCACCGCGGGACCGGCCGGCTGACGGCCAGTCCGGTGTGAGCACCGGACTGACGAGAAGACAGCCGTCGCTGGAGGACTTCAGGGCCGGCATGACCGGTCGCGACGTACCCTGGTCTGGTCGAAGGCGAGGATAATGCGAGAGAACGACAGCGACGGCGAAGAAGGCTGGGCGCAGTCGCCCGGGTACGTCAGCCCATGGGCTCCGCGCGACGAGGGCGAGGCCGCCGCAACGCGCTGGCCCGGGGCGAACACTGCTCCCCCGCCGGAGAACGGCTACCCGGACACCATCGGCTTCGGCACGCAGGCCGGCTACGGGAACCAGTCCGGGTACGGGAACCGGCCGGGCTACGGCCAGGGGGGCGGCGGCGGTTTCGGCGGGCCCGGGTGGCCCCCGGCCGATCCCCCGCCGAGGCCTTCCCGGCGCAGCGGGCGCTTCCTGGTCTACGTCGCCGTCGCCGCGCTCGCGGCGAGCATCGGCGCCGGGGTGACCGTCGCGCTCGGCAACCACGGCGCGGCCCAGGCGTCCGGGATCTCCTCCCGTGATGTTCCCGGACCGCGCAACAACGCGTCGGGCAGCGGGGCCTCCTCGGCTCCGCTCAACCCGAACGCGGTGCAGAAAAAGGTGGATCCCGGCCTGGTCGACATCGTCTCGACGCTCAAGTACAACAGCGAGACGGCCGAGGGCACCGGGATGATCATTTCTTCCACCGGGCTCGTGCTGACCAATAACCACGTGATCGACGGGGCCACGGCCGTGAGCGTCACCCTGGTCAAAAAAAGGGGCAACTCCGATCCGCACTACGCGGCCAGGGTCGTCGGCTACGACGCCACCGACGACGTGGCGCTGCTCCAGCTGGAGGGCGCCTCCGGCCTGCCCACCGAGAGCTTCGGTAACTCCTCGCAGGTCAGCCTGGGCACCCCGGTGCTCGCGCTGGGCAACGCCGACGGGCGCGGCGGGGCGAAGGCCGCCCAGGGCATCATCAACGCGCTCGACCGCTCGATCCAGGCCAGCGACGAGGGCTCGAACAGCACCGAGAACCTGAACCACATGCTGCAAACCAACGCCCGGATCCGGCAGGGCGACTCCGGCGGCGCGCTTGCGAACAACGCGGGCCAGGTCATCGGCATGATCACCGCCGCGAAAACCGGTACCTCCAGCCAGTTCGGGCCGTCCGGCGGCACGCTGGGCTTCGCCATCCCCATCAACAGCGCCCTGGCGATCGCCAGGCAGATCGCGTCAGGACAGCGGAGTGCCACGGTATACATCGGCCTTCCTGGTTTCCTCGGCGTGGAGGTCGCGACCAGCGAAAGCTCGAATCCGCAGCAGCAGGCCGCCGACGAGGCGCAGGCGGGCAGCGGCGGCCGGGCGGCCGCAGGGAGCGGCTCATCCTGTCAGACCAGCAACCAGCAAGCCGGCGTTCCGGCGCACGTCGCGCCGATCGCGGCGGGCGCGCTCATCGTCGGCGTGCTGTGCAACACGGCCGCCACCTCGGCGGGCATGGTGCCCGGCGACGTGATCACGTCGGTCGGCGGCCAGCCGATCACCACACCCCAGTCGCTGACCAGCATCGCCGCCAAATATCACGCGCGTGACGTCGTCTCCGTCCTGTGGGTGAGCGGCAACGGCGTCGAGCACACGACGCGGATGATGCTGGGGGAGGGCCCGGCCCGCTAAGGCGTCCAGCCAGGCCCGGAGACGGGACTCGCACTCGGCGATCTTGCCGGTCTCCACGTACTCGTCGGCCGTGTGCGCGATCTCCGAGATGCCGGGCCCGTAGTTCACCGCCGGGATGCCGAGGGCGGAGAACCTGGCCACGTCGGTCCAGCCGAGTTTGGCCCGCGGCGTGCCGCCGACCGCCGCGACGAACTCGGCCGCGGCCGGCTGCCCGAGCCCGGGCCGGGCGCCGTCCGCGACGTCAAGCACCTTCACCGGCCAGGCGGAGAACAGCGACCGGACGAAGTCCGCCGCCTGCTCGCCGGTAAGGTCCGGCGCGAACCGGTAGTTGACCGTGACCGCGCACTCGTCGGGGACGACGTTTCCCGCCACGCCGCCCCGGATGCCGACGGCGTTCAGGCCCTCGTGGTAGCGCAGGCCGTCGACTTCCGGCTCGCGGGGCGTGTACCCGCGCAGCACGTCGAGGACGGCGGCGGCGTCGTGAATGGCGTTGCGGCCCATCCACGACCGCGCGGTGTGCGCTCGCTGGCCGGCCACGGTGACCTCGGCCCGCAGCGTGCCCTGGCAGCCGCCCTCGATCTCGGCCGAACTCGGCTCCATCAGCACGGCGAAGTCGCCGGCCAGGAGCTCCGGGCTGTTGCGGCTCAGCCGCAGCAGCCCGTTGCGGTCGGCCGCGACCTCCTCGCAGTCGTAGAAGACGTACGTGACGTCCCGGCCGGGCGAGGCGAGGCCGGCGGCCAGCCGGAGCTGCACCGCCACCCCCGATTTCATGTCCGTGGTCCCGCAGCCGTAGAGGCGGGAGCCGTCGAGGCGAGAGGGGAGGTTATCGGCGACCGGCACGGTGTCGACGTGCCCGGCCAGGATCACCCGCTCCGGCCGCCCGAGCATGGTGCGGGCCACGATCGTGTTGCCGTCCCGGTGCACGGTCAGGTGCGGGAGCGCCCGGAGCGCGCCCTCGATGGCGTCGGTCAGCGGCCCCTCGTCGCCGCTGACCGAGGGGGTGTCCACGAGCCAGGCGGTCAGCGCCGTCCCGTCCAGCCGAAGATCCACCCGGCCAGCTTAGGTTAGGCAGCTTAGTCACCGGGCTTGCGCGGGTACCGTCCTGGCCGCGCGCAGCGCGGTCACGATCACCGCCACAGAAGGACGGCGCACGCTCGCGGTGCGGGCCACGGCGTATACGTCCCTGGCCAGGTCGAGGCCGTGCGGCAGGTCCCGGACCGTGACCCGGCGCTCGGCCGCGGCGACGGCCAGCCGCGGCAAGATGGCGATGCCGATGCCGCGCGCGACCAAGCTGACGATGGTGGACATGCCCTCGAACTCCGACAGCACCGGCGGCGCCACGCCGACCGCGGCGAGCAGCCGGTCCACGGCCTGCCGGGACGGCTCCCCGGCCGGCGCGGCCAGCCAGGGCTCGTGCCGCAGCGCCCGCAGGTCGACGGGAGAACCGGCCGCCGGGTGCGTGCGCGGCAGCACCAGCACGAGCTGATCCCTGATCAGGTGATAGCAGGTCAGGATGGATCCGCCCAGCTCGATCTCCTCGGCCAGGCGGCTGGTCCAGTCGTCCACGATCGCCACGTCGACATCACCGGAACGGACCTGGCGGAGTCCCTCGCGGGCGGGGGTCTGCCGCAGCACCAGCGTCAGCCGCGGGTGGGTGCGCAGGCTGCGGGCGAGCGCGGGCGCGAACGCGATGGCCGCGGACGGAAACGCGGTCGCCACCACCCGGCCGGCGGGCTCCTGGGCCTCGGTGGACAGGTCGGTCTCCGCCTCCTCGACCATGGCCAGGATGCGCTCGGCGTGCCCGGCCAGGCGCCTGCCCGCGTCGGTCAGCTCGGCCCGCCGCGCGGACCGGTCGAGCAGCGCGGTGCCCGCTTCGCGTTCGAGCGCGGCGAGTTGCTGTGACACCGCGGACGGCGTGTAGCCCAGGACGGCGGCGGTCCGGGCGATGCTGCCGCGAGCAGCGAACTCCTGGAGCAGCCGAAGCCGGTGCAGATCGAGCATAAGAGAATCTTATCCTCAGCGATAGAAATCAGCGCTTGTACTTATGGTTTAAGCGAGGGCAAACTGTCAAGGTGCGCAGGGTCGCCACATAGCCTTATACGCCAATCCCGCAGCTAGGAAGTGCCAGCCCCCGTGGCTCTCACCATCACGCCCTCGCCACTCCTCCCACCCCCGCATGCCGGCACCGGCCAGTCCCCGGTAAAACTGTCCCCGGGACACTCGTACCTGAGCCCGCCGAGGATCCCCGTCTCCGCCACGCTCGCCGCCAACGACACCATGGACGCACGGCGCCGCCGCGGCGAGCCCGTGCTGCCGCTGGCCTTCGGCGAGGCGGGCCTGCCCGCTCACCGGATGCTGCGCGCCGCGCTGGCCCGGGCCGCGGGATTCAACTCTTACGGCCCCGTCGCCGGTCACGCCGCGCTGCGCGAGGCGGCCGCCTGCTACTGGGCCAGGCGCGGCCTGCCCACCGACGCGGAGCAGGTGATCTGCGGGCCGGGCAGCAAGGCCCTGCTGTTCGGCCTGATGCCTGCCATCGGCGGCGATATCGCCGTCCCCCGGCCCAGCTGGGTCAGCTACGCCGCCCAGGCGGCCCTGTCCGGCCGGCTGGCGCACTTCGTGCCGGGACCGGGCGGCGTGCCAGACGCCGAGCAGCTGGCGCGCGCCGTTTCGGCGGCCCGGGCGGCCGGCCGCCAGATCCGTTCGGTCATCGTCACGCTGCCCGACAACCCGACCGGACTGCTGGCCTCTCCCGCCGCCGTGCGTGCCGTGTGCGCGGTCGCCGAGGCCCACGATCTGATCATCGTCTCCGACGAGATCTACCGTGACCTGGTCCACGACGCTGACGCGCCGTTCACCAGCCCCGCCGTCATTTCTCCCGAACGGACCGTGGTCACCACCGGGCTGAGCAAGAACCTCGCCCTGGGGGGCTGGCGCCTCGGCGTGGCCCGGCTGCCTGAGGGAAGGTTCGGGCGCGACCTGCGCGACCGGCTGCTCGGGATCGGCAGCGAGATCTGGTCCGCTCCGGCCGGGCCGGTGCAGCAGGCCGCCGCGCTCGCCTTCAGCGAGCCACCCGAGCTGGTGGACCGGGTGGCGCTCAGCCGCCGTCTGCACGGGTCCGTCGCCCGGGCGGTCGCGCGCAGGTTCGCCGCGGCGGGCGCCGCCGTACCCGCGCCGCAGGCGGCGTTCTACCTTTACCCGGACTTCTCGCCGCTCGCGGACGTGCTGCTCGAGCGGCACGGCATCACCAGCGACGAGAGCCTGGCGGCGGTGCTCATGCACAAGTACGGCGTGGGGGTGCTGCCGGGCAGCTCGTTCGGCGAGGAGAGCGGGCGGCTGCGGCTGCGGGTGGCCACGGCCATGCTCTACGGCGACACCGACACCGAGCGCCACGCCGCGCTGAACTCGGCCGACCCGTGCTCGCTCCCCTGGATCGCCGCGTCGCTGGCCCGGCTGGAGGAGATCCTGGCCGACCTCACCGGCTGACCCGCCGCGTGACCTGGCGTCGAGGTTATCGTCGGCCGGTCGCGGGGGCGGCAACGGCACGGTCAGCTACGTAGCGGGGGTCCGTTCTGGGGTGGGCGGGTCGACGGCGGTCTCCGGCACGCTGATGCGGAATTTCACCCCTTGCTGCAGCGGAATTGCTTCGACGGTTCCGTGGTGCATGTCGGCGATCCTGCGCACGATCGCGAGGCCGAGGCCCGAGCCCGGCAATGCCCGCGCCTTTGCGGACCGGTAGAAGCGATCGAAGATGTATGGCAGGTCGTCCGCGGGAATTCCCGGCCCGTCGTCGCTGACCTCGACCGTCCCGCCGGCTGCCGAGATGCGGATGCGGCCATCCGGCGGGCTCCATTTCAGCGCGTTGTCGACCAGGTTGCCGATCGCCCGTTCCAGCGCGTCCGGGTCGCCGAGGACCAGCGTCGGCCGGAAATCGAGCTCGTACCGCAGCCCCGGCGCCCGGCCGGCGGCCCGCGCTGCGACTCGTTCCGCGACCAGATCCAGCCGGACGTCTTCGATGTGGAACGAGGCCCGCCCGTCACGCGCGAGCTCGACCAGGTCGTTGACCAGCACGCGCAGTTCGCCGGCCTCGGCCAGCGCGGCCGCGGCAAGCGCCGGCGCGTTGGGGTCATCCGGCTGTTCAGCGAGCAGTTCGAGGTTGGTGATCAGGCTGGTGAGCGGGGTGCGCAGCTCGTGTGAGGCGTCGGCGACCAGCCGGCGTTGCGCGCCCACCGATTCGTCCAGCGCGGCCGTCATCGCGGCGAATGCCTGCCCGAGCCGGCTGATCTCGTCCTGGCCTGGCGTCTCGATCGGCGCGCTGAGGTCGCCGGTGGCCCTGATTCGCTCGACGGTTTCGGTCAGCCGGCCGACCGGGCGCAACACCCGGCCCGCGGCCAGCCGCGCCAACACCGCCGCGCCGATCGCGCCGGCCGGCACGAGCGCGGCGAGCAGCCAGCCGAGCGCCGTCTGGGTCGATGTCGCATCCGACGCCGGCCGGGCGACGCGGACCAGAACTCCGGGTTGCCCCGGAAACTGCATGGTGTAAATGCGGTAGACGACGTTTCCATAGGCCTCGTCGTGGAAATACGGCTTGGCGTTCCCGTACGCCACCTGGACGTCGTGACCGGTGACGCCGACGAACCCGTTCACGGGGCCGACCGTGGCATCGGGCAGGATCTGCAGCTGCGTGCTGCCGAACGGGACCAGCTGCCCGACGGTATGGGCTTGCTTGAGCTTCGCCGCTACAGTCTGCGCGTTTTCGGCCACCTGTACCAGAGCGTCGTCGTCCTGCCCGCGCAGGTTCGCGCCGACCGCCGGATAGACAATCGCCGCCACGACCGCCAGCGCGCCGAAGACGACCGCGCCGACAGCGATCGCGACCCTGGTGCGCAGGCTCATGTCTCTTCTCGCAGCACGTAGCCGATCCCGCGGACGGTCTGGATCAGCCGCGGCTCGCCCGTCTTCCGCCGCAAATAGCCGATATAGACCCACAGCCCGTTCGATTCCGGGCCGAAGTCGTACCCCCACACCGATTCGAATATCTGGGTACGGGAAAGCACCCGGCCCGGGTTGCGTAGGAACAATTCGAGCAGCGCGAATTCGGTCTTGGTCAGCGGCAGCCTCATCCCACGGCGGCTTGCCTGGTGTGCCGCAACATCGAGCTCGATGTCGGCGAACCGGAGCAGGCCGGCGCCCGCGCCGCTGCGCCGCAGCAACGCGCGCAGCCGCGCCCGCAGTTCCTCGAGCGCGAACGGCTTGGCCAGGTAGTCGTCGGCGCCGGCGTCCAGCCCGGCGACCCGGTCCGAAACCAGGTCTCGCGCGGTCAGCATCAGGATCGGGGTGTCGTCGCCGCGCGCCCTGATCACGCGGCACACCTCGACCCCGCCCGGCTCAGGCATGAGGACGTCGAGCACGACGGCATCATGCCGGTTCCGCAGCAGCGTGGCCAGCGCGGTGGCGCCGTCGCCCGCCGTGGACACGTCGTAGCCGTCACGGTGCAGCGCATGGGTCAGCGCGCTGCGTACCGCCTCGTCATCGTCGACCACGAGGACCCGCACCAGGCCAGTATCGCGCACGTTCCTTAACCGGCATTCTCCGATGGCGTCAGCTGCCTTGGGCCAGGCTCTGCTTGGCATGCATGAGCGCGGCGGACAGCTGCTGGGTGCTGACGCCGAGCGAACGGGCGGCCGCCGCGAATGCCGGCGACGACGGGTCGGCATGGCCCGCCGCGAACAGCGGCTGGAGCGCCGCGCCGACCCGGGCCGTGCCGACGTGCAGCTCGCGGGCCACCGCCGCCACGATCGCGTCGTGGCCCGGCCGCTCTTCGGCGGCCTTGGAGCCGGCCGGAGCGGTCTTGGAGCCGTCCGGGCTCTGCTGGGCGTACGGGCCTCCGGCCAGGCTCTGCTTGGCGTGCACGAGCGCGGCGGACAGCTGCTGGGTGCTGACGCCGAGCGAACGGGCGGCCGCCGCGAATGCCGGCGACGACGTGTCGGCATGGCCCGCCGCGAACAGCGGCTGGAGCGCCGCGCTGACCCGGGCCGTGCTGACGTGCAGCTCCCCGGCCACCGCCGCCACGATCGCGTCGTGGCCCGGCTTCTCGCTGGCGGACATGGTCTTGGCGGGGGCGCCGGGCTTGCCGCCTGTCGCCGACGCTACCGCGGCGGTGCTGCCCGCGGCGAGAGCCGCGGTGACCGCTGCGGCGGCAATCATCCTGGTTCGGTTGCGCATGCGAATCCTCCTCGGGTTCGTGGCTTGCACCCAAGGGAACCAGGCGGGACTCAGGCTGGCCGAAGAAGTTCCTTACCGCGGCCTAAGAAGCAGCGCCGCCGCCACTCTGGTCCCGGCAGCCGCGTCTGTGACGTTTCCGCGGAAACGCTTTGTGCATACTTTCACAAACCGCTTCCGCGGCGTCTCCGCTACGTCCCACGCAATTGCGCCAGGCACCATGCAATAGGTCCCGCTGGGTGCCGACGGGCGGCGCGAAAGGGACGAGTCCGGCGGTGAGGTGCAGCGGGCTCAGACGGGGAGCAGGTCGGGACGCTTGGGCGGTACGCCGTCGCCGCTGGAGCCGCCGCCCAGCCGCCGGCGCAGCCACGGGGCCGCGTACTCCCTGGCCCAGCGGGCGTCCTGGCGGCGCGCGGCCAGCCACTGGGCCCGGTTCGCCGGCCCGGAGCCGCGCAGGGCGGGCGTCAGCGGCATCCGCCAGTCCTCGGTGACCGGCACCCTCAGGACCTCGCAGGTGCGCAGGGCCACCCGCCTGTGGCCTTCGGTCGTGAGGTGCAGCCGGTCCGGGCTCCAGGCGCGCGTGTCCTTCAGCACCCGCATGGACCACAGGTCTACGAGGTCGCACCCGTGGTCGTCGGCGATGCCGCGCAGGTGCATGTTGTAGGCGGCGATCCGGCCCCGCAGCAGCCGGATCACCGGGAACATGCGCGGATCGAAACCGGTGAAGATCAGCACCCGGCATCCCGCCGCCTGGAGTTTGGCTACAGCAGGCTCGAACTCCGAAGCCAGCACGTCCACGTCGGTCCCGCGCAGGATGTCGTTCCCGCCCGCGGCCAGGCTGACCAGGTCAGGTGCCATTTCGACGGCCCTCGGCAGCTGCTCGGCGACGACCTGGGTGAGCAGCTTCCCCCGGATGGCCAGGTTGGCGTACCTGAACCCGGGCCGCTGCGCGGACAGGGCACCGGCCACCCGGTCGGCCCAGCCCCGGAATCCTCCAGCGGGATCCGGGTCATCGAGCCCCTCGGTGAAGCTGTCACCGATCGCCACGAACGCGTCTACGCCGGGTATCACGTTACTTTCAGGCATCTCCTCAATGATGCCATCCGGAACCGGCAGTAACTCGCGGGGCCGGGGGGGAAACTGGTGGGATGCGGATGAGACTCGCGCGCACGGCCAGGCTCGCGGCGGCGGCACTCACGGGCGGCCTCCTGGCCACGGCGGCGGGCTGCGGCGGTTCGCCTGGGAATGGGGCCGGCGGGACGTCGAGCGGCTCGGCGCCTCCGTCCAAGGCATTGACCTCCGCCCCGGACCCCGCGGGGCATCCCGGCGCCGACTGGCCCACGTACGGGCGCGACTTCGCCCGTACGGGCGTCGCCGTCGGGGTGGCCAAGGCCGGCCCGCTGCAGGTGAGCTGGCGGGTGCACCTCGACGGCGCGGTCTACGGCCAGCCGCTGCTGGTCGGCAACATGGTGATCGCGGCGACCGAGAACGACTCCATCTACGCGCTCGACCAGGCGACCGGCAGGGTCGCCTGGCGGACGCACGCCAGCACCCCGGTGCCGCTGGCCGACCTGCCGTGCGGCAACATCGACCCGCTCGGCATCACCGGCACCCCCGTCTACGACGCCGACAACGGGCTCGTCTACGCCGTGGCGGAGACTTCCGGATACCACCACGTGCTGCTCGGCGTCTCGGCCACCGACGGCACCGTCCAGGTGGAGCGCGACATTCCCGCCCCGGACGGGCAGCCCCGCTACGACCAGCAGCGGCCCGCGCTCACGATCGAGAACGGGCGGGTCTACGTGGCGTTCGGCGGCCTCTACGGCGACTGCGGGCCCTACCGGGGATCCGTGGTGGGCGTCCCGCTCACCGGCAGCGGATCGCTGGTGTCCTACCTGATGCCGACGCCGCGCGAAGGCGCCATCTGGGGCACGGCCGGCCCGGTCACCGGCCCGGACGGCACCCTGTACGTCAGCGTGGGCAACGGCTCGGTGAGCAGCACCAAGTTCGACGGCACCGACTCGGTGACGGCGTTGTCCCCCACCCTGAAGCAGGTCGGCATCTTCGCGCCGTCCAGCTGGCACGACGATAACGCGAACGACCGCGACCTCGGCTCCGCGCAGCCCGCGCTGGCCGGCGGGATGCTGCTCGCGCTCGGCAAGAGCGGCACCGCGTACCTGATCAGCGCCGCTCATCTGGGTGGCGTCGGCGGCCAGGTCGCGCAGGCGAAAGTCTGCCCCGCCTACGGCGCGGCCGCGGTCCAGGGCAGCACCGTGTACGAGCCGTGCGAACAGGGCGGGATGGCGGCGATCAGCACCGCTGGCGGCAAGATCCGCGTGCTGTGGCGCGGGCCGGCCAGCGCCTGGGGCTCGCCGGCCGTCGGCGGCGGGGCGGTCTGGGTCACCGACTGGACCGCGGGGACTCTGTACGAACTCGACCCGGCCACCGGCAAGACCCGGTACTCGGTGAGCCTGGGCGCCTCCCTACCGCACTTCGCGTCGCTGTCGATGACGGGCAGCCACGCCTTCGTCGGCACCAGTGACGGCGTGGTCGCCGTCGCTGGCGCCTGACCGGACGGGAAGGGGTACGGCGGGCGGGTGGTGCGGGCAGACTTGGGGCATGGCCTCTGCAGTGTCCTACATCGAATCACCGACCCCGGCGTTCCTCTTCGACCTCGACGGGACGCTGATCGACAGCGTCTACCAGCATGTCATCGCCTGGCGGACAGCGCTGACGCGGATCGGCATCGACCTGTCGGTGTGGCGGATCCACCGGCGCATCGGGATGAGCGGCGGGCTGTTCGTGTCCGCGCTGCTGCGCGAGACGGGGCGGTCGCTGTCCAAGGAGGACATCGACCGGTTGCAGCAGGCGCACGCGGCGGAGTACCGGGCGCAGATGGATTCGGTCACGGCGCTGCCCGGGGCCCGTGAGCTGCTCGCCACGCTCACCGACGCAGGCGTCCGCTGGGCCATCGCGACCAGCGGGTACGCGGCGACGGCGCGGCCCGCGCTGGCCCTGCTCAGGCTGCCGGAGGACACCCCGATGGTCACCCGGGACCTGGTCCGGCACGCAAAACCGGACCCCGACCTGTTCCTGGCCGCGGCCGCCGCGCTCGGCGTGGACCCCAGGCACGCGATGGTGGTCGGCGACAGCGTGTGGGACCTGCTCGCGGCGCGGCGGGCCGGGGCGCTCGGGGTCGGGCTGATGTCCGGCGGGTACGGCCGGGAGGAACTCGAGCGCGCCGGGGCGTACCGGGTCTACGCCGACCCGGCCGAGATGCTCGCCCGCATCGACGAGCTCGGCGTCCGCGCCGACTAGCGCCGACGACATGAACCGGGTGGCCTGGCCCGGGCGTGACAGTGGCTGGTGGCTGGTGGCGGTGGGCGTCGCCTTCACCGCCGCGGAGTTGCTGTTCGTCTCGCCGCGGATGGGGCTGAGCTGGGACGAGGCGGTCTATGTCAGCCAGGTGAGCGGGCACGCCCCGGCCGCCTGGTTCGACCCGGCGCGGGCTCGCGGCGTTCCGCTGCTCGTCGCGCCGGTGGCCGCGCTGACCGGTTCGGTGACGGCACTGCGGGTGTACCTGTCGCTGGCCTGCGGCCTCGGCCTGACGCTGGCGCTGTGGACGTGGCGGCGGCTGCGCCCGGCGTGGGTGCTGGGGCTGGCCGGGGTCGCGTTCGGCGGCCTGTGGGTGGCGCAGTACTACGGCCCGCAGGCCATGCCGGACATCTGGTCCGCGCTCGGCAGCCTGGCCGCGGTGGGCTGCTTCCTCAGCTGGACGCGCGAGGGGGGCTTGGCTTGGCTGGCCTGGCTTGGCCTGAGCGTGGCGTTCGTGGCCCTGGTCCGGCCGGGCGACGCGGTCTACCTGGCCGCGCCGCTGCTCGCCGCGGCGGCGATCGGCGCCTGGCGGCACCGGCGCGGGGCCGCGGGGCGGCGGCAGTGGCAGGCGGCCGCCGCGGTCGTCGTGGGCCTGCTGGCGGGCGGTGCCGAGTGGGTCGCCGAGGCGTACGCGCGCTTCGGCGGCATCGCCAGTCGGCTGCGGGCGGCGGGCGCGGAACAGGGCGGGTTCGGCCTGCACTTCGCGCTGCCCGGCGAGTTGCGCGCGCTGAACGGCCCGACGCTGTGCCGCCCGTGCACGGTCGGCGTCAGGTACCCCGAACTCGACCTGTGGTGGTTCCTGCTGCCGGTGCTGTTGGCGCTGGCCATCCTGGCCGCGCGGCACGTCGGCGGCCCCAGCCTGGTCAGCGTCCTGCTGGCCGCCGGGTGCGGCCTCTGCGTCGCCGCGCAGTACCTGTTCACGATCGACTATGCGGCGCCGAGGTTCCTGCTGCCCGCCTACGCCCTGCTCGCCGTGCCCGCCGCCGACGGGCTCGCCTTCCTCGTCACCGGGATGGGCCGGGAACTGCGGCCGGCCATGACCGCTGCCGTGACGTGCTTCCTCGTCGTCCAGCTCGTGGCCCAGCACCTGGTTCTCGAGCACGAGGCCGGCGGGACCGTGACGTTCCACGACGACTACACGCGGATCGCCACCGCGCTGGCCGCCCGCGGCGTCCGGCCACCGTGCCTGATCCAGGGGGTGCAGTACATCCCGATCGCCTTCGACGCCGGCTGCGCGTCGGCCGGGAACGCGACGGCGGGCGAGCGGGTGGCCCTGCTGATCCAGTACCGCGGCCGACCGCCGTCCTACGCTAGTCACTGGCGCGCCTATCGCATCACCGGAACCACAGTTCTCAAGGTCAACGCCTATGTCCGATGACCAGGTTCCCATCACGACTGCATTGCGCATGCTTTCTCATGTTCGCCGTTAGAAGGCCGCTAGGAATGGCATCTTTGCGCGCGAATGGAGGTTATATGGATGGGTTAGCGGTCACGGGGCGCCGCCTGAAGCATGGCGCCCGGTGTTAGTCGGGAGGCGAGTTGCCGTGCCCACGGTGCGTCGGATCATTGTTGGCGTGCATGGGTCTCTAGGGAGCCTGCAAGCGCTGCGGTACGCGGCGGACGATGCCAGGCAGCGGGACGTGCCGCTGCTGGCGGTCACCGCATGGATTCCTCCGGGCGGTGAGATGGCCGAACGGAGAGCTCCCTCGGCTTACCTGCGCAAGGTCTGGCGCGACGCCGCCTGGGAGCGGCTGCGGGCCGCGTTCGACGCCGGCCTGGGCGGCGTGCCCGCCGACCTTACCGTCGAATCTGTGGTGGCCCGAGGCGAGACCGGCCCGGTGCTGGTCGACGCCGCCGACCAGCCCGATGACCTGCTCATCATCGGGACGGGCCGGCGAGCCGGGTTCGGCCGCATGGTGCGCCGGTCGGTGAGCCGGTACTGCCTGGCGCACGCGCGCTGCCCGGTGCTGGCCGTCCCGCCGTCGGCGCTGATGGACGAGATGAGCCACCCGCTTCACTCCTGGCACGTCCGTCGGCACGCGCTCATTCCCGACACCCCGGACGTCTAAGCCGCGGTTATCTGGAGCCGCCCGCGGCGACCGCCCGCGGGCGGCTTCGGCATGCCTTCTCACCGGGCCCCGCATGGGTTCCGTTAGGAACCGAATAACGGCTGCATGGGTCATGCAAGGACGCTTAAAGCCGGGGATTCCTGACCGTTAACTGAGACGTGCCTGAGGCCCGCACGGGTCGGGCGAACTCTATCTCTGACGGCACATCACTAGGAGTCACCGTGTCGGACCTGCTGTACATCGGCCTGACGATCGTCGTCTTCGCCGTGCTCATCCTCATTGTGAAGGGGGTTGAGCGCTTTGAGCGCTGAGAACTGGATCGGCCTGATCGGCGGCGTCCTGCTGACGATCTACCTGTTCGTGGCCCTGATACTGCCTGAGAGGTTCTGATGAATTCCGCAGCAGCCGGCTGGCTGCAGGTGGCACTGCTCGTCGTGGCGCTCGCGGCATGCTACGTGCCGCTCGGGAACTACATGGCGCGCATCTTCACCGCGAAGGAACACTGGCGGGTCGAGCGCGGCATCTACAAGCTGTGCGGGATCGACCCGGAAGCGGACATGAGGTGGAGCGTCTACGTGCGCTCCGTGCTCGCGTTCTCGGTCGTGAGCGTCCTGTTCGTATACCTGATCGAGCGGACCCAGCACTGGCTGTTCCTCGCGGTCGGGATGTCCAATGTCTCGCCGGTTACCGCGTGGAACACGGCCGTCTCGTTCACCACCAACACCAACTGGCAGAACTACTCCGGCGAATCCACCATGAGCTACCTGACCCAGATGTCAGCGCTCGAGGTGCAGAACTTCATGTCCGCCGCGGTCGGGCTGGTGGTCGCGATCGCATTGATCCGCGGGTTCACCCGGTCCAGGACCGACAGGCTCGGCAACTTCTGGGTCGACCTCACCCGCGCGGCGATCCGGCTGCTGCTGCCGCTGTCGATCATCGGCGCGCTGATCCTGGTGGCCAGCGGCGCGATCGAGAACCTCGCCGCCTATCACACGATCACCACCCTGGCTGGCGGCCACCAGACCATCCCCGGCGGCGCGGTGGCGTCGCAGGAAGTCATCAAGGACATGGGCAACAACGGCGGCGGCTTCTTCAACGCCAACTCGGCTCATCCGTTCGAGAGCCCGAACCCGTTCACCAACTGGTTCGAGATCTTCCTGCTGCTGCTGATCCCGTTCGCCACGCCGCGCGCGTTCGGCAAGATGGTCGGCGACAACAAGCAGGGTTACGCGCTGGTCGCCGTCATGGCGATCATCTGGATGGCCGCCGTCGGCGGGATCAGCTTCTTCGAGATGCAGCACGCGGGCATCGCACCGCAGCTCGCGCACGGCGCCGCCGAGGGAACGGACGTCCGGTTCGGCACACCAGGGTGCTCGTTGTTCGCGGCGTCCACCACGGTGACCTCCACGGGCGCGGTGAACTGCTTCCATGATTCGCTGACACCGTTCGGCGGCGGGATCGCGCTGTTCGACATCGCGCTCGGCGAGATCGCGCCCGGCGGGATCGGGGCCGGCATGTACGGCATCCTGATCCTGGCCATCGTCACCGTCTTCGTGGCCGGGCTGATGGTCGGCCGGACACCGGAGTACATCGGCAAGAAGATCCGGCCCGCCGAGATGAAGTACGCGGCGCTGTACTTCCTGACCCTGCCCGTGCTCATCCTGACCGCGGCGGGGCTGTCGATCGGCACGAAGGTCGGCCAGGAAGTGATCTTCAACCCGGGCCCGCACGGGCTGACCGAGGTCGTCTACGCGTTCGCCTCGATGGCGAACAACAACGGCTCGGCCTTCGCCGGCCTGGGCACCGCGGCCACCTGGTACCAGGTGTCCGGCGGCATCGTGATGCTGCTCGGCCGGTTCGCACCGGAGATCTTCGCCCTGGGCCTGGCCGGGTCGCTGGCCAGACAGGCGCCGGTGCCGCAGAGCGCCGGCACGCTGGATACGAGAACACCGCTGTTCGTCGGCATGCTCGTCGGCGTGATCCTCATCCTCGTCGGCCTGACCTACTTCCCCGCGCTCGCGCTGGGCCCGTTCGCAGAAGGCCTGCATTGAGGGCCATTCAGAACCGGCTAGCGAGCATGGGCCGCCGCCGGGTTCGCGGCGGTCTGTGCGAGCGGCCGGTGCCCCGGCTACGGCGAGAACCACAGCGGGTCCTGAATGACCCGAATGTTGAAGGAGCACTGCACTGAGATGGCTGTGACAACGACAACCCCGGGCGCCGCTCCGGCCGGCCCCAGGCAGGCCGGAACCGAGCCGCGCCGGATCGGCGGCGGCCTGCTCGACCCGAAGATGCTCTGGAAGTCGACCCCGGACGCGTTCAAGAAGCTGGACCCGCGGGTCCAGATAAAGAACCCGGTCATGTTCGTGGTCGAGGTCGGCGCCGTGCTGACCCTGTACACGGCGATCAGGCACTCGACGGTGTTCAACTGGACCATCGTCGTCTGGCTGTTCCTGACCGTGGTCTTCGCCAACTTGGCGGAGGCGGTGGCCGAGGGGCGCGGCAAGGCGCAGGCCGAGACGCTGCGCCGGGCCAAGCGCGAGACAATGGCCCGCCGCCTGCTTAACTGGCAGGCCGGCGAGGATCCGGCCGCGCTGCGGGAGGAGTCCGTGGCCGGCACGGCGCTGCAGCTCGGCGACTACGTCGTGGTCGAGGCGGGCCAGGCCATCCCCGGCGACGGGGACGTGATCGAGGGCGTCGCGTCGGTGGACGAGTCGGCGATCACGGGCGAATCGGCGCCGGTCATCCGCGAGTCCGGGGGCGACCGGTCCGCGGTCACCGGCGGCACCACCGTGCTGTCCGACCGGATCGTCGTGAAGATCACCTCCAAGCCCGGCGAGACGTTCATCGACCGGATGATCGCCCTGGTCGAAGGGGCCAAACGGCAGAAGACGCCGAACGAGATCGCGCTGAACATCCTGCTCGCGTCGCTGACCATCATCTTCATGCTCGCGGTGATCACGCTGCAGCCGATGGCGTACTACTCCAAGGCGCCGCAGACCCTGGTGACCCTGGTCGCGCTGCTGGTAGCGCTGATCCCCACCACGATCGGCGCGCTGCTGTCCGCGATCGGCATCGCCGGCATGGACCGGCTGGTCCAGCGCAACGTGCTGGCCATGTCCGGCCGCGCGGTGGAGGCGGCGGGTGACGTGAACACGCTGCTGCTGGACAAGACCGGCACGATCACCATCGGGAACCGCCAGGCGACCGAGTTTCTGCCGGTCGGCGGGGCCACGGCGGCCGAGCTGGCCGACGCGGCACAGCTGTCCTCGATGGCGGACTACACGCCGGAAGGCCGTTCCATCGCAGTGCTCGCCAAGAACGAGTACGGGCTGCGGGAGCGGGCCGAAGGCGAGCTGAAGGACGCTGAGTTCGTCGAGTTCAGCGCGCAGACCCGGATGAGCGGCATCGACCTGGCCGACGGCCGGAAGGTACGTAAGGGCGCCTCAAGCGCGGTGCGGGAGTGGATACGCGTCTCAGGGGGCACCCCGCCGGCTGACCTCGGCCCGCTGGTCGACGGCATCTCGGCGGCCGGCGGCACCCCGCTGGTGGTGGCCGAGCAGGCCAACGGCACCGCCCGGGCCCTCGGAGTGATCCACCTCAAGGACATCGTCAAGGAGGGCATCTCCGAGCGGTTCGCCGAGATGCGCAAGATGGGCATCAGGACCGTCATGATCACGGGCGACAACCCGCTGACGGCCAAGGCCATCGCCGACGAGTCAGGCGTGGACGACTTCCTGGCCGAGTCGACGCCGGAAGACAAGATGGCGCTGATCAGGAAGGAGCAGGAGGGCGGCAAGCTGGTCGCGATGACCGGCGACGGCACCAACGACGCGCCCGCGCTGGCCCAGGCCGACGTCGGCGTGGCCATGAACACCGGCACCTCGGCCGCCAAGGAGGCCGGGAACATGGTGGACCTGGACTCCAACCCGACCAAGCTCATCGAGATCGTGGAGATCGGCAAGCAGTTGCTGATCACCCGCGGCGCGCTGACCACCTTCTCCATCACCAATGACGTGGCCAAGTACTTCGCCATCATCCCGGCCATGTTCTCGGCCGTGATCCCCGGCCTGGGCAAGCTCAACGTCTTGCACCTGTACAGCCCGAAGTCGGCGATCACCTCGGCGATCATCTTCAACGCGCTGATCATCATCGCGCTGATCCCGCTGGCGCTGCGCGGCGTGCGCTACCGGCCGGCCTCGGCCTCGTCGATGCTCCGCCGGAACCTGCTGATCTACGGCGTCGGCGGCCT
>WNGP01000100.1_pt1 | contig 113614 bp, 111 predicted proteins | sample 5407671 | NCBI WGS metagenome assembly WNGP01 (sample SAMN13153381, study PRJNA577476) | soil metagenome | isolation source: 40 cm soil or saprolite under Garry oak tree replicate 2 | place: USA:California | collected 2016-06-15 | reverse complement strand
GGACTGATCATCGTGTGGATTCGAGCCGCAGCCTCTCCTGGCAGCCTATGACAGGCCCGATCGAGCGCGACGGTTCCGGGGGGACGCAATGACCGGCGCAGCGCTCGCCACGCTCGACGTGCAGCCTGGTGACGCCGAGGCTGTCGAGCAGGTGGAGCAGTGGTTCCACGACTACGGCCCGCAGCCACGATCCCGCCGTGCGCGAGCGCATCATCCTCGCCCACCTGGGACTGGCCGACCGGCTCGCGGCGCGCTTCCGCGGCAGCCGCGGGGTCTCCGAAGACGATCTCGTCCAGTCCGCACGGGTCGGCCTGGTCAATGCCGTCGACCGGTACGACGCCGAGCGCTCCAACCCGTTCATCGTCTACGCGATCGTGTGCATCATCGGCGAGCTCAAGCGCTTCCTGCGGGAGGGCTCCTGGCGCCTGCACGTCGCCCGGTCGAACAAGGAGATGGCGCTTCAGGTCGTCCGGGCCAGGGACGCGCTGACCATGACGCTGGGCCGGATGCCGACCGTTGCGGAGGTGGCCGACCGCCTGGGCACGGACGAGGAGACGGTCACCCAGGGGCTGGAGGCCGTCTCCGCGGGATGCGTCGCCTCGCTCGACCAGCCGGTCGACGACGACTGCGCCGTCACGATCGGGGCGCTGCTGGCCGCTCCGGCTCCCGACGTGGAGATCGAGGACCTGCTGGTGCTGCCCGAGCTGATCGGCACCCTTCCCGACCAGGAACGGCGGGCGGTCATGCTGCGGTTCTTCGACGACCTGCACCAGCGCGAGATCGGTGCGGTGCTGGGTTGCTCCCAGGTCCACGTCTCACGCCTGCTGCGCCGGGCGGTCCGGCGGATGCGCGAACGGCTCTGCCTCTGAGGGCCTGGAGCCGTTTACTCCTCCGAGGAGGTGCAACCCCACGTCATGGTTCAGCGGTGGTACCGGACCGCGCTGATATATTCCGTCGACGTCGGGTTGTTCCAGGACACCGACGCGGACGGTGTCGGCGACCTCAGCGGGGCTGATCAGGCGACTCGACTACCTGTCCCGGCTGGGCGTGACCACGCTCTGGCTCAACCCGATCCATCCATCACCGCGCCGGGACGGCGGCTACGACATCACCGACCACTACGGGGTCCATCCACGGTTCGGCAGCTTCGGGGACTTCGCGAGGTTGCTCACGAGGCCAATGAGCGGGGCATCCGGCACGAGCTGCGCGAGGCCCTGTCGTGGCGCCGGGGAGATACGGCGCTGCTGGCGGAGGCCAACGTCGCCGACGATGAACTGCTCGAATACTTCGGCCACGCCGAGGGCTCGGCGACCCGGGTGACGATGGTGTTCGTGTTCCGGCTCAACCAGATGCTCATGCTCGCCCTGGCCCGACAGGACGCTGACCCGATCAGGAGGATCATGCATGAGCTCCCGGCCCTGCCACGGTACGGCCAGTGGGTCACCTTCCTGCGCAACCACGACGAGGTGGACCTGGGCCGGCTCTCACCGGAGGAACGCCAGGACGTGTTCGACGCCTTCGGCCCCGAGCCGAACATGCAGCTCTACCACCGCGGGATCCGGTGCCGGCTGGCGCCCATACTCAACTGCAACCGCCGCCGTATCGAGATGGCCTCCAGCCTGCAGTTCACCATGCCCGGAACCCCGGCCATCCGGTACGGGACGAGATCGGCATGGGCGAGAACCTCGATCTGCCCGAACGCGAGGCGATCCGCACCCCCATGCAGTGGGACGACACCCGCAACGCCGGCTTCTCGCGTGCGGACCCCGAACGGCTGCAGGCACCGGTCATCAGCGAGGGGCCGCTGGGCTACCAGCGCGTCAACGTGACCGCCCAGCGCCGCGACCCGCACGGCCTGCTCGTATGGTTCGAGCGCATCCTGAACACCCGGCGCGAATGCGAGGAGATCGGCTCCGGCCACCACGAGGTCATCGACGCCGGACCGTCGAACGTGCTGGTCCATCGCGCGACCGGCGACCACGGCGTGATGCTGTTCCTGCACAACCTCGCCGACCGGCCTGCCAGGTCGACGTCGGCAAGCAGCCCGACCAGCCGGGCCGGCCGCTCAACGTCGCCCCCGACGGCGACGACGGCGCCGTCGTCGACCTCCAGGCGCTGCGGCTCGACGACTACGGTTATCGCTGGATCCGGCTGCGCGACCAGCCCTGACCTACGATAGGCGCAGGAGGAGGCCTTCGCTGGGCCGGAGCTCCAGGCCGCTCAGGCTCACCTCGCCGTCCGAGCGGTCGGGGTCGGTGGAGATCACCAGGGCCGCCGTGGAGGGCAGTTCCGCCCGCGGGCGGAACCGCACCGGGGTGGTGGCGAAGTTGACGGCGGCCAGCAGCCGGTCGCCGCCGCCCTCACGCAGCCAGGCCAGCACGTCGGTGCCGGCGTCCAGGGAGCGCTGCGCCCCGATCTGCAGGACCGGCGTGCGCCTGCGCAGCTCGCCGAGGCGGCGGACCAGCGTCAGCATCGAGCGGGGGTCGCCGGCCTGGCGCTCGACGCACAGCCGCTCGGCATCGGCCACCAGCGGCAGCCAAGGCCCGCAACTGCTGCTCGCTCAGCCGCGGGAACGCGCCGTGGAGGTCGGGTGTCTCGGGGAGCCGCGCCGGCTCCGCCGGATTCACGGGCGGCGCCCCGGGATCGGTGGCCAAGCCAGGCGACCTGGAGCGGCTATGCCCGCTCTGCGGGCTGGAGCACCGTGCGGATGGCCGACGGCAGGATGCTCAGCAGGTGCGTCAGTTGCGCGGCCAGCTGTGCGGCCTCGTCGATCGTCAACCGGTCGCGGAGCACGTGGAAATAGGCGCGCAGCACCCGGTAGGCGTAGCGGCGGTCGTCGCTGCCGAGCCGCTCGGCCAGCGCCTTGAGCCACTGGCACCGCGCAGCGCGGTGGCCTGCGGAGCTGGCAGCCGGTCCAGCCGGTCCAGAACGGGACGGAGCAACTGGTGCAGCGCGGCGAAGGCCAACTCGACCTCGGAGTCGACACCGGTCCCTTACAGCAGACGGAAGTCGCCCGCCTGCTGGGCGGCCTCCCCCAGCAGGGCGCTCTTGCCGATGCCGGCTTCGCCGCAGACGACCAGGACACCGCCGCGCCGCCCCCGGGCGGCGGCGAGCAGGGCGGATATGCGCGCACGCTCCCCTCGCCGTCCATAGAGCATGGGACATCCCGGTTGATGCGCAGAAGGCGCGACTCGGCTCGGGCATCGGCCGGGTTCATTTGACCATAGGAGTCGAGCCAATTGAACCGGAGTTTTTGGTCCCGCTATTGGCGAAAGCTCAATGTTTTCGGCGTATTTCTATATTCGGCGCGTCGAATCTACCGGACGACTAGTCAGTGCCCCCGCGCCGCTCGCCACCCGACCCGCGGGTCAGCGAACGAGGTGGACCGGCACGCTGGTCACCACCACGCCTGGCAGCGGACCGCATCGTGCTCTCGCCCTCGGCCGTGCTCGGCCCGGTCGACCCGCAGCTCGGCGAATACGCCGCAGCCTCCATCCTGGCCGCCGTGAGCCAGAAGGACGCCAACGAGACCGACGACAAGACCCTGATCCTGGCCGACGTCGCGCGCAAGGCGCAGTCGCAGGTGCACGAGTTCGTCAGCGGGCTGCTGCGCCACCAGCTCGACGACACCCGCGCCGAGGAGGTGGCCACAACCCTGACCCATGGCCGCTGGACCCACGACTTCCCATCGACGTCGACCACGCCCGCGCCCTCGGCCTGAAGGTCGACACCGACCTGCCCGACCAGGTCCGCCAGCTCATGCGCCTCTACCCGCAGCCGCGCAACCGCCGGCCCTCGGTGGAGTACCTCCCGATCCCCTACAACGACCGGCGCCCCGCCGAGCGCCGGGAGCACACCCGCCGCATGCCCAGCCGCAGGGATCGCACCTGACCATCGCACGCGCCTACGGGCCGGTCGTCACCTCCGCGGTGTCGCCGGTCGCCGTGACCTGGTACACGGTGCCTCGCCAGCGGACCCGGAAGCGGAGCGACCCCCACGAAGCGGGCACGTGCGGGGCGAAGCGGAGCTCCCCCTCCGCCACGGTCATGCCGCCGAACCCCAGCACCAGCGCCTGCCAGATACCGCCCAGGGCCGCGATGTGGACTCCGCCCGCGGCCGTCACGCCCTGCTCGAAGTCGAGGTCGAGCCGGGCCGCCTGCTCGAGGTAGCGCTCCGCGGTGTCCAGTTCGCCGAGCCGGGCGGCCACCAGCGAATGCACCGGCGGGCTGAGGGAGCTGTCGTGCGCGGTGATCGGCTCGTAGTAGCGGAAGTTGGCCTCGTGGGCTGTGCGGGACCAGCGCTCGCCGAGCACGGCCAGCAGCATCACGACGTCGGCCTGCTTGATGACCTTGAGCTGGCCGAGCGCATGCCAGCCCAGCAGCACCTCGAAGGTGGTCGTGCGGGGCTCGAACGCCGCCAGGTCCACCTCTTCGAGGTGGTGGAAGCCTCGGTGCTGCTCGATCAGCCCTGTCCCCGGGTCCAGGCCGTCGACCAGGCTGTCGGCCAGCCCGGCGGCCACCGTGCGCCAGTGCGCCAGCTCGGCGCCGCCGAGGCGCAGCGCCGCACGCAGCGATCGCCAGCGGTCAGGGTGGCGCTCGAGCAGCCAGGTGGCCAGCTCGCCGGCCCGGTCCAGCAGCCAGCCGGCCAGCTGGTTGGTGTAGGCGTTGTCGTCGACGCCCTCGTGGTATTCGTCCGGACCGATCACCGTGCGGACGTGCCAGTGGCCGTCGGAGCCGTGCTCGGCTCGCGACGCCCAGAAGCGGGCCAGCTGCAACAGGATCTCCGCGCCCTCCGCCAGCAGGTGCTCCTCGTCGCCGGTGGCCTGCCAGTACTGCCAGACCGCGAAGCCGACGTCGGCGTTGAGGTGGTGCTCCTGCTCACCGGTCCGGGTGTCCTTGCGCTCGCCGGATGCCGTGAAGTAGTAGGCCGGGGTGACGTCCTCGCCGCTGTCGGCCGACTCCCAGGCGTAGGCGGCGCCGCGCCAGCCGCGGTCGCGGGCGTTCTGGAGGGCGGCCGGCAGGGTGTGATACCGGTAGCCCAGCACGGCCCTTGCCGTGGGCGGAGCCGTGTACGTCAGGAACGGGACCACGAACATCTCGTTGTCCCAGAACACGTGGCCCTTGTAGCGCTCGCCGGTGAGCGACCGCGCCCCCGGGGCGGTGCGCCGGTCGCCGGGGTTGGCGCACCCGATCAGGTGGTAGAGCGCGAACCGGACACGACGCTGCAGTTCGTCGTCGCCGGTCACCTCGACGTCGGCGACCGCCCAGTGCTCGGCCCAGGCGCGCGCGCTTCCCCCGAGCAGGCTGGGCAGACCGGCTCCGGCGGCCTCGGCCAGTCGCCCGGTCGCACGGCCGGCGGGATCGGGGTCGTCGCGGCCACTGAACACCGTGACCAGCTTGTCGAGCCGCAGCGCCCGCCCAGGGGACGCGTCGAAGCGGCAGCGCCAGGTGAGCGCCTGCTCGCCCGGCTCCTGCTCGGTCACCGTCTGGCGGCCATCGTCGCCGACCAGCGCCGTCGAGGTGGCCAGGCAGACGTCGACGTGCCGCTGGGCGGTGGTGGTCTGTAGCAGCATGCCGTCGCCGAACCGCCGCGTCCGATGGCCGGCGAGGTGGCGGACGCCGCCCTCGTTGGTGACGTCCCCGTCGACGATCGCCTCCACCGTCAGCTCCCCCGACCAGTCCTCCGCCGTGACCTCGAAGGCCTGGCCGAGGACGTGGCGGTCGTCGAGGGAGGCGAACCGCAGCGAACGCAGCCGGGTGGTGCGGCCGCCGGCGCGCAGCCGCCACTCCCGCAGCAGCGCGCCCCGCCGCAGGTCGAGCGTGCGCCGGTGGTCGAGGACCTCGGCGCCGCCCATGGTGAGGGCGAGGCCGTCGATGACGACCCGGAGCTTCGACCAGTCAGGCGCGACCACCAGCTCGGCCGTCGGAGCGGCGATGACCCGGCGATCCGGGGTGGCGGCGGCCTGCTCGGCCTCCTCGGTGGCGGCGTCGAACAGCCCGGCCAGGAAGGTCGCCGGAGCCCAGGCCCCGCCGCCCTCCTCGACAGCGGCCCGGGTGCCGAGATAGCCGTTGACGAGCGCGAACGCTCCTTCGATGGCCGGCTCCCGCTTCGCGGCCCAACCGTCGGCCACCAGCAGCCAGCGCGGGTCCGCGTCGACCTCGAACGGGTCCTTCATGGCGTGGACGACCTCCTCACCGGAGCCGCTGCCTGCCCTGACGACGGCATGGTGGCAGACCCGAGCGGCGGGCGCGGTGATCATGCCTCGCCAGCGCGTGGGGCCAACGCTTCCGGTCCCCCGTGCCTGGCGTAGTGCCTGCTCGGGATCGACGCCGAGCTGGCGTGCCTGGACCGCGAAGCTGCGAGCGGCCGTCGCGAGCCGCTGGTCGCGCTCTGCTGCGGCCACCTGGGTGGGTGCGTCCAGGACGAAGGTGCCGTGCCGCCCGCGGGTGGTGATGATCTGGTCGCGTTCCAGCTCGCGGAAGGCGCGGGCGATGGTGGCGGTGGCCACGCCGAGGTCGCGGGCGAGCTGGCGGAGCGGTGGGAGCCGGGCGCCTTGGGCCAATACGCCGGTCGCCACCATGGTGGTGATCTGGCCGCGGAGCTGCTCGTAGGGTGGGATCGGCGAGTCCGGGTCGAGCTGCAGGATCATGCTGACTCCTGCCCGGGGCCCTGTTGCGGCCGCGGTGGCTGGGCGGGCGGCTGCGGCCCTGGGCCGAGGCCGCGCCGGACCGGCCACCACAGGGGGCTGGTCAGGTCCTTCCAGCAGCCGATCGCCAGGCCGTAGCACAGCAGACCCGCCACGCCGGCGATCGCCGACCATGGGCCGCCCAGGGTCAGGTTGCCGAGCTGGCTGGGGAGCAGGAACAGCAGCGCGGCCAGTCCGGCCCCGGCGGCCCGGTGGATCGAGGTGGACCGCAGCGCGTCGTCGATGGCCAACTCACCGGTGGTGGCGACTGGCTGCCGGCGGCGCACCATGACCCGCAGCGTGACGTCCACCAACGCGACCACCGCGATCGCGGCGACGGCGGTGGTGATGCCACGGCTGTGGGCCCAGGGCTCGCCAGGGGACCCCAGGGGGACCAGTGCCAGCACAGCCATGGCGACCGCCCGCTCGGCCCACAGCATCCAGGCGGGCAGGTAGTCGGCCAGCCGCCGTGGGGCAAGGGCGGCGGCGCGCAGCTGCCGGGGTGTGGGCGCCGCCGGGTCAGCTCGGCGGCGACGGCACCCAGCAGGTAGCCGACGGCCCAGGCGCTCGGAGCGGCGAGCAGGCGCAGCGGGAACGGCGGCAGCGGCTGGTCGTAGGCCACGCCCCACCAGACGGTGGCGCCCTCGCCGATCACGAACGGGACGACGAAGCCGAGCGTCCGTAGCCAGCGGCCCCGGCGGAGCTGCTGGCTGAGGTGGCTGCCTGCTGACTCGCGCCGACGCCCTGGAGGCGGTCAGGCGCGGCGGTGGGGGCGGCCGGGCGACCGAGGAGATCGACCGGATCACCCCTGCCGCTGGATGGCCGGGACGTCGCCGACTGGTACGTCGCTGACCGCCGCGGCCCGGCGGCGTACCAGTCGCCGCGGGACCGCCCCTCGGCGTGGCGCGATGACCAGGGAGACCGCGAACAGCGCGGCCGCCACCAGCACGATGGTGGCCCCGGCCGCGACGTTCAGGTTCCGGGACACCACCAGCCCGACGATGCCGCTGACGGCGCCGAGCGCACCCGAGAGCACCATGGTCGCCCCGAGGCGCTCCGTCCACAGGCGCGCGGTCGCGGCGGGCGCGGCGATCAGCGCCACCGACAGGATGGTCCCCACCGCGGGGACCGACGTCACCACCACCAGCTCGATCAGCAGCAGCATCACCACGTCCAGCGCCACCGCCGGGTAGCCGAGCGCGGCCAGCCCGCCGGGGTCGAACGCCCCGAGCACCAACTCCTTGTGCAGACCCGCGAGCGCGCCGAGGACCACCATGCCGGTGATCCCGGTGATCAGCAGGTCCGTGGGCTGCACCGTGACGATCGAGCCGACCAGGTAGGCGCTCAGGTCCTTGGTGAACCCGGACTGCGCCGACAGCAGCAGCACCCCGAGCGCAAAGGTGCCCGCCAGCACGACGCCGATCGCGCTGGTGTCGTCGATCCGGTCGCGGGCGCCGAGCAGCGCCACGGCGACCACCACCAGCATGCCGAACGCCCCGGCGCCCAGCAGCAGGTTCACTCCGGCCAGCGCGACCAGGACCACCCCGGGGAAAGTGGCGTGGCCCAGCGCGAGCGTCAGGAACGGCAGGCGGCGCAGCAGCACGTGCACGCCGATGACGCCGGAGACGATGCCGACCATGACCGCCTCGAGCAGGGCCCGCTGCGCGAACGAGCCGGAGAACGCGTCGGTCAGCCAGCTCATCCGGCGTCTCGGGACGAGGCGGTGGCGGGTGGTCGGCCGGCCATGCGTCCCAGCGCTCGCCCGCCGGGCCCGACCGCCAGCGCGACGATGAAGCACGCGACCAGGACGACCACGATGGTGGCGCCCGACGCCAGCCGTACCCCGCGCTGGATCGAGACGTCGTAGCTGATCGCCAGGCCGAGCCAGCCGCCCAGCGCGCCCAGGGCGCACGAGATGGCCGTCATGAGCGCCACCCGGTCGACGAGCAGCCTGGCGGTGGCGGCGGGCACGATGATCAGGGCGATCACCAGCACCGTCCCGACCGCCTTGACGGCGGCCACCACCACCAGGGCGACCAGCACGTTGAGGACCAGGTCGAGCACGTCCACGCGGTAGCCCATGGCGGCGGCCCCCTGCTCGTCGAAGGCGCGCAAGAGCAGCTCCTTGCGGAGTGCCACCAGGGTGGCCAGCACCACCGCGGCGACCACGACCGTCTGGATCAGCACGGGCCAGTCGACCGCGAGGATGCGGCCGAACAGGAATGCGCTCAGGTCGGAGGTGTAGGACTGCTCGCGCGACACGAGCACGACCCCGACCGCGAAGAACGAGGTCAGCAGGATCGCCAGGCCGGCGTCCTGGGTGACCCGCCGGGTCGAGGTCAGGGCCGTGAGCAGCAGTGCAGAGAGCAGCGCCGCGGCGAGCGCCCCGAGGAAGACCGACTGGCCGATCAGGAAGGCGATGACCACGCCCGGGAAGACCGTGTGCGTGAGGGCGTCGCCGACGAACGCCAGTCGTCGCAGCACGACGAACACCCCGACCGCGCCGGCGAGCACCCCGAGGACCAGCACCGCCAGCAGCGCTCGCTGCATGAACGCCACCTGGAACGGTTCGATCAGCAGGTGGGTCATGGCTGCGCCAGGATCACGTTGTCGCCGCGCAGCTGCAGGGCACGGCCCCCGTAGGTGGCCCGCAGCAGGTCGGGCGTCAGGGTCGTGGCGGTGGGGCCGAAGCCGAACTGGTGCCGGTTGAGCAGGCAGACCTCGTCGCAGAACAGGTGCGCCAGGGCGAGATCGTGGGTCGACACGACCACGGCGGCTCCGCCGTCGCGCAGGCGTCCCAGCGCCGCCAGCAGCAGCTCCTCGGAGACCGCGTCGATACCGTTGAACGGCTCGTCGAGCAGCAGCAGCCGGGCCTGCTGGGCGATCGCGCGGGCCAGCAGCACGCGCTGCCGCTGCCCGCCGGACAGGGCCCCGAAACGCCTGCCGGCGAGGCCGGCCAGGCCGACCTCCTCGATGGCCGCGGCCGCGGCCTGCCGGTCGGCGCGCCCGGGCCGCCGCACCCAGCCCACGCGGGGGTAGCGGCCCATGAGCACGACCTGGCCGGCGGTCACCGGAAACTCCGTGTCGAGCGTGTCCGCCTGCGGGACGTAGGCGACCTGGCGGCGGGCCGCGTGCGGCGGGCGGCCGAGCACGGTGATCGACCCCCCGACCACCGGCACCAGCCCGAGGACCGCCTTGAGCAGGGTGGACTTGCCGGCGCCATTGGGGCCGATCAGCGCCACGGACTCGCCGGCGTGGACGACGCCATCGATGCCCTCCAGCACCGGTGTCCGCTCGTAGGCCACCGCCGCCTGGCGCATCACCAGCGCCTGGCTCCTGGCCTCCTCCGCCGGCCCGGCTCCCTCCGCCATCATGTCGAGGAGAGGTTGGAGACGATCATCCTGGTGTTGTGCGCGACCATCTGCAGGTAGGTCGCGCCCTCGGAGCCGGCCGGGCCGAGGGTGTCGCCGTACAGTGCGTCGGAGCCCTCGACGACCTTCACGTGTGCCTCGCTGGCGATCGTCTCGGCCGTCCTGGGGGGCAGCGAGCTCTCGGAGAAGACCGCCTTGACCCCGGTGGCCTTGATCTTGGCGACGATATCGGCGACGTCCTTGGCTGACAGCTCGGCGGAGGTGTCGAAGCTGGGGATGATCGAGCCGACGAAGTCGAGGTGGTAGCGGTCGATGTAGTAGCCGAAGGCGTCGTGGTTGGTGACCAGCTTCTTGTTGGCCAGGCTGTCGATCTGCCGGGCGACGTCGGCGTCCAGGCTGTCCAGCTTGGCTTCGTAGGCGTCGAGGTTGGCCTTGAAGAAGCCGGCGTCGGCGGAGTCGGCACTCGCCAGCGCCTGCTCGATGTTGGCGACCATCACCTTGGCGTTCTGTGGGTTCTGCCAGATGTGCGGGTCGCCGGCCAGCTCCTCCTTGGCGTCGCTGCGGCCCCGGATCTGCACGCCCTTGCTGGTGTCGACGGTGGTGCCGCTGAACCCGGCGCTCTTGACCGTGTCGTCGAGCCACTTCTCCATGCCGACGCCGTTGGTGACCAGGATGTCCGCCTTGGCGATGGCGTCGACGTCCGCCGGCGAGGGCTCATAGTCGTGGGGGTCGACGCCTGGCTTGAGGATCCCGGTCAGCTTGATCCTGTTGCCGCCGACGACGCGCGTGAAGTCCTGGACCTGCGTGGTGGTGGCGACCACGTTCAGCGTCTTGCCGCCTGGGGCGCCCGACGACGGACCGCCGCTGGACGACGAGCCACCACAGCCGGCCAGCAAGGCCGCCACGCAAGCAGCGCCGAGCACGATGAGAAGCCTCCGCACGTCTACTCCCTGGGGTCGAGGAGGGCAAACCAGAATGACAATCGTTCTCAGAAGACAGTCAGAGTCAAGCAGAAGCACCTTCCACGCGCAAGTGCGCACGCCCACACGGTCGTGGACCGCGGGCTGCACGCGCTGGTAGCGGACGAGGCGGTCCACGTCTTGCGCGGGCACGGGCATCAGGCATCCACAGGCCGGGCTCCTCGGGCACAATCACCTCGTGCGCTGGGATGGCCCGCGCCGTGCGAGGGGGTGCGACATGGATGGGCACACCGCCGGCCCGGCGACGCTCGCCGTCCTCGGCGCCGGCCCGAAGGCGCTGGCGATCGCGGCCAAGCGCGCGGCGCTGGTCCGGACCGGCCTCCAGGTGCCCGACCTCCTGGTGGTCGACCGCCAGGGAGTCGCCGCCCACTGGTCGGGCGCTGCCGGGTACACCGACGGCCGCCAGCTGCTCAGCACCGAGCCCGAGAAGGACGTCGGCTTCCCATATGCCCCAACCTGGGGCGCGGAGTCCGAGCGGATCAACCGCGAGGTGGCCCGCTGGTCCTGGCAGAGCTACCTCGTCCACCAGGAGGGGTACGCGGACTGGGTCGACCGAGGCCGGCCGCGCCCGACCCACCGTCGCTGGAGCCAGTACCTGCGCTGGGTCGCCGGACGGATACCTGTCGCGCCGGTCCTCGCCGAAGTCGACGGCGTCGACCTCGCCGGCGACCGCTGGCGACTGGCCGCCAGCACGCCGGCCGGCGACCGGCTCCACTTCGACTGCGACGGTCTGGTGCTGACCGGCCCAGGGTCGCCGTTCCGCCTGCCGGGCCAGCCCGACGACCACCCGCGCGTGCTCGACGGCCGCACCTTCTGGAGCAGAGAGGAAGCGCTCTCGCGCGCCGGGCCGGTCGAGGTGTGCGTGATCGGCAACGGGGAGACCGCCGGCTCGATCACCACCGCGCTGCTCGGCCTGCTCGCCGAGGGCTCGACCATCGAGCTCGTCTCCGACCACGGCGTGCTGTACACGCGCGGTGAAAGCTTCACCGAGAACCGCTTCTACTCCGATCCGACCGTGGGCTGGCAGCAGCTCGCCGAGCGTCACCGCCGCGAGTTCCTCAAGCGCACCGACCGTGGCGTGTTCTCCGTCCAGGTCGAGCAGGTGCTCAACCGGGCGGAGGCGGTCCACACCGTTGCCGGCCGCGTCGTCCACCTCGAACCGGCCGACGCCAAGGTCGTGGTCGTGGTCGATTACGAGCACGAGCGCCAGCGCGTCGCCTTCGACTGGGTGGTCGTCGCGACCGGGTTCGACCCGCTGTGGTTCTGGCGGCTGCTGGGCGAGCGCGCGCGAGCGGCACTCGCCGACGCCCTCGGCAGCGGGGCCGCGGGCGGGTTGCCCCCACGCACCACGGTGGAACGCGCCATCGGTCACGACCTCGCCGTCACCGGGCTCTCCCCCCGGCTTCACCTGCCGGTCCTGGCCGGCGTCGCCCAGGGGCCAGGGTTCCCGAACCTCTCCTGTCTGGGCCTGCTGGCCGACCGCGTGCTCGGCCCCTACACCGTGCCCATGACTGGCGTGGGCGTCCCGGCGACCGACGTGGCCGCCGCCGGCCCTGGGAGGTAGCGATGTTCGGAACATCCTGGCGTATCGCGCGGATCGCGGGGATCGAGGTCCGCGTCGACAGCTCGTGGACCGTGATCGCCCTGCTCATCACCTACAGCCTCTACCTGCGCTTCTCGTTCTTGTACGGGAGCCTGACGACCGGGGAGGCGATCGGGCTGGCGATCGTGGGCTCGGTGCTGTTCTTCGGCTCGGTGCTCGGCCACGAGATGGCCCACGCGCTGGTCTCCCAGGCGCGCGGGATCCGGGTCCAGGACATCACCTTGTTCCTGTTCGGCGGGGCGACACGGGCCAGGGTCGAGTCCCGTGGGCCGGGCGACGAGTTCCTGATCGCGTTGGTCGGGCCGCTCACCAGCGCGCTCCTGGCTGGGCTGTTCTGGATCATCGACATCTTCGGCCGCGACGTGCTGTCGCGACCGGTGACCGGGATGTTCGGTTACCTCGCCTGGGTGAATCTGCTGTTGGCCGGCTTCAACCTGGTCCCTGGATTCCCTCTGGACGGCGGCCGGCTGCTCCGCTCGGCCATCTGGAAGGCAACCGGCAGCATCGGCCAGGCCACGCGGATCGCCTCGCTGGCCGGCCAGGCCGTTGGCTGGCTGCTGGTGGCCGGCGGCGTGGCGTTCCTGCTGAGCGGGAACCTCGCCGGCGGCATCTGGTTCGCCTTCATCGGCTGGTTCCTGGTCCAGGGTGCCCGGGCCTCCTACGAAGAGCTCCAGCTGCGGCAGATGCTCCGCGGGGTGGAGGCCCGCGACGTGATGGCCAGGGACCTGTTGCGGATCCCGCCGGACCTGACCCTCCAGGACGCCATCGACGGCTATTTCATGCGCTACGACCACGGCGCGTTCCCGGTCGAGGAGCAGGGGCGCACCATCGGGCTGCTGACCATGCGGGGAGTGCGGCGCGTCCCCCGCGACCAGTGGTCCACGCGTCGCGTGCGGGACTCGATGGTCTCGCTCGGCGACCAGATCGTGGTCTCGCCGGATGCCCGTATGGACCAGGTGATGAGCAAGCTCGAGGACAGCGACGCCAACCGGGTGCTCGTGGTCGACGACGGCGAGGTGGTGGGGATCATCACCTCATCGGACCTCACCCGCTGGCTGCAGCGGTGGCGGGCCGTCGAGGCCAGACCGCGCTGAGCTGACGGCCTACCGCACGACTTCACCCTGACGCGCGGGCAGCCCACGCCTGCGGTCCGTGGCTTGTTTGCGGCGAGCGCGCAGTGGTACCTGACCCAGTTGCTGATTCGGACTCTTCGAGGGGAGCGCACGTGAGCGTCTGGTTCGGTACCAAGAGATTCATACACCGCCCACTGGTCGCGCTCACCGCGCTGGCGGTGATGGCGGCGCTGGTGGCGGGGTGCGGGGGCGGCAATTCGGGGTCCGGCGGCTCGGGCTCGGGAGGATCCAGCAGCGGTGGAGGCGGAGGGATCTACGGCGGCGGCGGCGGCTCGCCGACCAGCGGCGGGCAGGCCAGCCAGGCGACGGTCTCGACCACCAGCACCAAGCTCGGGTCGATCCTGGTCGACGGCAAGGGGCGGACGCTGTACCTGTTTCAAGGCCTCGCTGCTCGGCACGATCAAGCGCACCGACGGCACCACGCAGGTGACCTACAACAAGCACCCGCTGTACTACTACTCCGGCGACAGCCAGGCCGGACAGCAGAACGGCCAGGGCCTCAACGCCTTCGGCGCGCTGTGGTACGTGGTGGGCCCCGCTGGCAACCAGGTGACCTGAGGTGGCGGGTCGCGACCGGGCCACCGCCGCGACCGTGCGGGTGCGCGGCGGGGCCCTGGCGCGATCGCCGATCGTCTGGTGGGCCTTGCGGCTCGGCACGGCCGCCGCGCTCGGGATCGACGCCGCCGTCCATGCCAAAAACGCGGCGGCCTATGACGACGTCAAGGCCACCTTCACGCAAGGCGGGCTGTTCCGCGTGGAGGCGGGCGTGGCCTGCGCCGTCGCGTTGCTGGTGCTGGTCTGGCCACGTCTGGGCAGCTGGGTCGCCGCCCTGCTGGTCTCCGCCAGCGCGCTCGGGGCGGTGGTGCTGTACCGGTACGTCGACGTCGGCAAGCTCGGGCCAATTCCGAACATGTACGAGAACACCTGGCAGGTGCCCGGCAAGCTCCTCTCCGCGTACGCCGAGGCCGCCGCGGTGGTGCTCGCGGGTCTCGGCCTGCTCGCGTGGTTCCTGCGCTGGCGCGCCTACAGGGGCAGGTGATAGCCGATGTTCAGCGCGGTGGCCCAGGTCAGGTACATCAGCCACAACCCGGTCCCGAGATGGAAGAACCCCAGCGCCCGCTCACCCATCATCCCCAGGTCCCGGCCGCCGCGCGCGCCGACCGGCACCCGCCCGTCGGACCGGGCCGGCTGCGCCGCGGCCGGGGTGGCGAACAGGCTGGCGAAGAACTCGCTGACGTACACGCAGGTCAGGCCGATGAACAGGCCGGCCACCGGGGCGTCATGAGCCTTGAAGAACACCACGATGCCCAACGCCGAGAGGCTGGTGAACGCGATCGACATGAACGCGTTGGGCCGCGGGTCGCCACCCAGGACCCTGCCCATGCCAAGCGCCCACCAGTGCACCCCGTAGGCGGTGAACGCCAGCGCGGCCATGTACAGCGCCGGCGCCCGGAACGAGTGCAGCCACGCCAGCCCCACGAACAGGATGACGCCGGTCACAAACTGCAGGAACCCCGGCATCCAGATGCCCCAGATGCCCGTGATCAGGTCCACGGCCCGGTCACGACCCGGGAGTTTGAACAGCTCCTGCGGACCGTAGATCAGGTAGCCGGTGCCGAGCCCGAAGAACCCGACCGCAAGCGGCACGAATACCGAGGGTGGGAAGCTGACCTCCTGGACCTGGGCGAGCACGCCGATCATGGCACTCCTTCCCCCCAAAGCAGCCGGCCCCCGCGACCCGTCGCCGTCCGGGCCGGTTGCGCCTGCCTCTCTTGTTGCCAATCTGCGGCGGCGCAATCGTCGCGATCACTCCCCACGGGCATCAGGCCGTCGCGGGAGCTGGCGCGGGGATCTCGCTGACGAGGTCGCGGCCCAGTTCGTCGATCAGCCGCCGGAGCTCCGGGTGCTCGTCGGGGTTCCAGCCGTCCAGGAGCTCCCGGAGACCGGCGCATCTTGCCGTGACGAGCCGTTCGTACTCCGCTCGGCCGGAGGGGGTCAGGGCGATCACGCCGTCCTGATCGCCGACGAGCGACCGCTCCCCCAGACGCTGGAGCGTCACGGCGACGGCGCCAGGGTCGACCGGCAGCTGCTCCAGCAGCCGCTCCTGGCTGGTCGGCGCCCGCTCGCCCAGCCGGGCCAGCAGCCACAGCTGCGGCGGGGGCAGGTCGACGTCCGCCCTGGCGGCGAGGCGTTCATACAGCTCCCAGCGCTGCTCGCGGTCCGCCAGGACGCTGAGCGACCGCTCGATCTCGCGGAGCGAGTCATCGTCGCGAGTCTCCGCCAGGCCCACCCCCCCAGCCTGCGTCGTGGGCCTGAGCCGCAGCTCAGGGAGACGCCAGGAGATCGCGAAGCCCACCGCGGCGACCCCCGCGGCAACCAGGAAGATCGGCCGCAGCGATGCCGTGACCGCGGTGACGTAGGCGTCATGGACTGCCGGCGGGAGCCGCTTGACCGCGGCCGGGTTGGCCGACGTCGGCACCCGCGCGCCGGCCGGGAGCTTGCCGGCGAGGTTGCGGGTGAGCTGGTTGGTGAAGATGGCCCCGAACACCGAGACCCCGATCGACCCGCCGATCTGGCGGAACAGGGTCGAGCCGGCGCTGACGACGCCGAGGTACCGGTAGTCGACGGCGTTCTGTGCCGCGAGGACCAGGACCTGGGTCACCGACCCGATCCCCAGCCCGACCACGATCATGTAGGCGGCGGTGACCCAGGTCGAGGTGCCGACCTGAATGCGCGACAGCAGCGTCAGACCGACCGCCATGAGCGCCGTGCCGATGATCGGGAACGGCCGGTAGCGACCGAACCGCGTGATCAGGTTGCCGCTGACGATCGAGGTGACGAGGAGACCGCCCACCATCGGTGTGATCAGCAACCCCGAGATGGTCGGGCTGTGGCCCTTCACGTTCTGCAGGTACAGCGGCAGGTAGGTGATCGGGCCGAACAACGCCGTTCCGACGATGAAGCCGATGGCGCTGGTGACGCGGAAGACGCGGTTGCTGAAGATCTCCAACGGCAGGATCGGCTCCGCCGCCCGCCTCTCAGCGAACACGAACCCGACCAGCAGGACGACGCCGATCACGATCAGCAGGATGAGCTGCGGCGAGTCCCATGCATAGGTGGTGCCGCCAAGGCTGGTGAACAGCACGATCGCCGCCAGGCCACCGGCCAGCAGAGCCGCGCCGAGGTAGTCGATCTGGTGGCTGACGCGGTCGGTGCGCGGCTGGAACACGGTCGCGATCACGGCCAGCCCAACCAGCCCGATCGGCAGGTTGACGTAGAAGATCCACTGCCAGGAGAGACTGTCGACGAAGAAGCCCCCCAGCAGCGGCCCCACGACTGTCGCCAGGCCGAACACGGCGCCGAAGTAGCCCTGGTAGCGTCCTCGATCGCGCGGCGCGATGATGTCGCCGACCGCGGCGATGGTCACCACCATGAGACCGCCGCCACCCAGCCCTTGGAGGACACGGAAGGCGATCAGCTCGAGCATGCTCCGGCTGATGCCACACAGCGCCGAGCCGACCAGGAAGATGACGATCGCCGCCTGCAGGACGATCTTGCGTCCGTAGAGGTCGCCGAGCTTGCCGTACGGTGGGCCGACCACCGTCGAGGCGAGCAGGTACGCGGTGACCACCCACGACAGCTTGGAGACGTCGCCCAGGTCGGCGACGATCGTCGGCAACGCCGTCGCCACGATGGTCTGATCCAGCGCCGCCAGCAACAGCACCAGCATCAGCGCTCCGAAGATCAGCCGCACCCGCTGCGGCTGCTCCGGCTCCTGTGCCTGTCGCACCGGTTGCACCATGGCGCCGCCCCCCGTCGTCCCAGCACCGCGTCGTCGGCGACCATGTACCCGCGCCGGTCCAGCGCCAGTCCCGGGTGCGCTCAGCGCCGCTGGTGCTGTGCGCGGCGGAGCCCGCCGACTGGTCGTCGGGTGGTTGGGCCCAAGCGTGCCCTACTCGTCGGGGAACAGGCGCGTCGTGGCAGCCCGCTCCCAGGCCGACCTCTGATAGCGCATCAGCCACGCCAGTGCGGCAACAGCGACCACGACGCCGGCGACCAGCGCCACCACCAACGACCGGTTGGAGACGACGGCGGCGAGCAGCCCGACGGCCGAGCCGGCCAGCACGGCCGTGACCACGCCAACCATCCCCGCGACCGTCAGGAACCCTTGCCAGCGCCCGCCCCACAGCCCTTGCATCTGCAGCCGCTGCGCCGGCGGGACACTGAGCAGGTAGCCGACCAGCTCGGGCGCGTACTCGAAGTAGAAGCCGCGCAGCCGGGCGATGCGGCGGGCGTAGCCGTGGTCCTCGAGCCCCGACTGCAGCACCCGGTCGAACGTCACCAGGCCCACGAAGGCCAGCGTGGGCAGCAGGATGAGCCCGAAGGCGTAGAACGCCGCGCCGACGCTGCTGGCGGTGGCGATCAGCCCGAGGGCGACCAGGCCCCCGCTCACCGCGCCCAGGAACATGGTCGCCCGACCGGTGGCCTCGGCGATGGTGGACGAGCGCGCGCCCTGGAGCGTGAAGTGCTCGGTCGTCACGAACGTGACTGCCGCCGGGCGCGGGTCGCTGTCGGCCTGATCGAGGTTCTTGCGTAGCTCAGGGTCCGGCACGGTACTTCCCGATCTTTCTGGCTGGTCGTTACAGGGTCGTGATCAGCCCTCCATCGATGACGAAGTCCGCGCCGGTGACAACCGCGACCTTTCCGGATAGATGCAGTTCCATACCAATCCCCTCAGTGCACGGTCCGCGCGGCCTTGAGTATGACCTCGGTCGCGACGTGAGAGTAAGAGACCATCGACAGGTGCAAAGCCCTGATCCTGGTGACGTGACCCGCGGCGCAGCGGCCGGTGAAGATCGCCTGACGAAGCGACGCCGGCCAGACGGGTGCTGGACGAACTCGCGCCGACGGCGCAGTCTATGGAGAGACAGGATCGAATCTGTTGGGTGCGCCATGGCAAGCAACCACGTTCAGACGCCGCAGCTGCTCCCGATGCTGTCGCGGGGCAAGCACCGCAGCCCGCGCAAAGGCGCGTGCTTCATGGAGTTCGCCTCGCTGCTCGCCGGCGAGCGGTGGAGTGACCATCCCGCCTGCACTCATCCGCTGCTCAGCGCCGTCGCCCGGCACGTCAACGACTGGACCTCCGACGCCGGCCGTCCACGACTGGCCGCACTGATCCCCTCGGTGATCGGCCTGACCGGTGACGACCCGCGCATCGACGCTCGGATCGCGTTGCGTTGCGCGACGATTGCCCTGCCGCTGGTGTCCGCCGACCGGCAACGGCTGATGGCGGTCTCGTTGCTGGCGTCCGAGCGCGTCCTGAACGATCTCGACGGGCGACCGGCAGGAGCTCTCCAGGAACAGAGCCGCTCGGCTCTGGCGCGGGTCCCGCGAGCGGCGAAGTGGGCCGACCGCTTCACCAACGGTGTCCGGACCTCCGCGAAGCATTTCCGCAAGCACGCGGCACCGAGCATCGTCCGCGACGCCGTCGAGGGAATCGCGCAGGCCTGCGTGCCGGACCCCGACGAGCGGCTCGGTGACCTGCTCGTCCAGGCGATCGACGAATGCGCGGTATGGGTTCGTCGCGACCCGAACCGGGACGCCGCGTTCGACCCCGCATTGTGGGTGCGCGCGTGCCGGCTCACCAGGGAGGGTAACCGGCCGCTCGACAGGTGAGCGCCGCGCTGCTCAGAAACCCTCCTCGGGGTCCAGGCCGATGGGTCCCTGGGCGACTGCCCAGTTGATGAACTGCGTCACGCCATCGCCGATACGGTCGTCCACGAAGGCGTAGGCCAGTTCGTCGATGCGCTCGTCGCTGAAGCCCTCCGCCCCGAGGGTCGGACGCGCTTCCTCGGCGAGCCGTCGCGCTGCCTCGGCTGCTCCAGAGCTCATGAGCGATCGTCTCCTTGGATCGTCCCGCCAGACCCAGATCAGCGATCCGGCGGTGCTCGCCTGGCTGATCTCCGAGAGTCTACGTTGGAGCGGCCGTTGACCCCGTCGAGGCGTGGCGGTCTACCAGGCCAAGGCCAGGAAGGAGGACCCGGCCGGCGGCCACACCCTGACCGCGGGCGGTTACGGCACGGTGCCAGCCGCTGCGCTGGGGCCCGGACGTCTCCGGGCCCCAGGGCGCCAGCCCGGGTGAGGGGCCCTTCGCGGGCCCCTCGCCCCGGTGGTCAGGTCAGGCGTGGTCTCAGGGTGTGGGGTCGAGGTATGCGCCGCCGAAGATGTCGTTGTTGCCGAACTGCGCCGGGCAGTCGGTCAGCGGGGCCGGTGGGGTTATCGGTGTGCCGTCGATCAGGGACTGCCGGTAGGCGTTCACCGCGTCGCAGGACGCGGCGTTGCGCACGTCCATCCACACCGCCGCCCCGTAGGTGCGGGTCGCTGCGGCGAAGTTGTAGTCGTAGACCGCCTCCCGGTTCAGCGTCCTGGTCGTACCTCGCGCGTCGCCGACCGCCCCACGGTGCAAGGTCGACCAGGCGGCCAGCGTCCCGGCGGCACCCACGTCGGCGTGGCGGACCACGCCCTGCATATTCCGAGGATTGGCCGTGCTCGTCTGGAATGGCTGCAGGTAGCCGTTGTAGACCAGGTACACGTCGGTGCCGTTGGGTGAGATCGCCACCGCCGGATTGTCGGGCCGGTCGCCGGCCTCGGTCGCGTTGACCGGGGTCGACCAGGTCACACCCTGGTTGGCGGAGGTTTGCACGAGCGCCTGCTCGTGGTTGAGCGCACCGTCGGGCCAGGTGAGCACCAGCGTATTGGTGGCGCCGGTCCCGGTCGGCGCGCCGTTGGCGATGCTCAGGCTGGGGAAGCTGTCGGTGCGGGTCCCCGCGAACCCGTCGAAGACGATCCGGCCCGACACCCGGTCGAACACCCCGACGTCGTGGACAGTGGCCACCGGACGGGGCTTGTCGAAGTTCGAGCCTCCGTCGAACGAGCGGGCCAGGAAGAAGACGCTCTGGCCGGTCTGGACGTCAGCGCCCTCCCAGACGACGTAGACGACGCCGGCCGAGTCGGTGCGCACCGCGCAGCCCTGGCGCCCGCCGGTCTGGGCGTTGTTGGTCGCCGCGCTGAGCTGGCGCTGGCGCCAGGTGTCGCCGCCGTCGGAGGAGGCCGAGAGCATGATCGGCTCGGGCGGGCCGCTCACGCTGCGGAAGGCGGTGTTGCAGACGTAGACGTTGCCGAAGAATTGGCTGGAGGAGGCGTTGTCCGCCCAGATGTCCTCCTTGTCGCTGAACGTCGTGTTGCTCTGGCGTGTGACGATCACCGGGGCCTTCCAGGCATTCTGGTCACCCGCCGCGGCCGCCGCCGCGTCATCGGTGCGTGACACCGTCGCCGCCACGAAGCCACTGAACGGCATCTGGCCGGTGAGCGGGAAGGCGAGGTTGGCGTAGTACAGCCGTGAGCCATTCGTCCACGAGAACCCGTCGGGGCCGGGCTTGGGCCCAAACGCCAGCGCCGGGTCGCCGTGAGAGGACATGCCGTTCTCGAAGTAGTTGGGCAGCGTGTGGATCGGGCCGACGTGGGTGGTGCCGTTCTGTGCGGTCAGGCCGCTGTAGGTCGGCTGGGTCCAGCTCTCACCGCCGTTGAGGGAGAAGTAGATGCCGGAGATGCCGATGTCGGGGGTGAGGTCGCAACTGCTGCCCTTGCACGGGGCGCTGTCGACCAGGTCATTGGCGCCCGCCGCCAGCACGTTGGGGTTGTTCGCATCGATCGCGAGTGCTGGCTCGTTGACCGCATTGGGAAGGTAGGGAGTGGTGGGGCCGGCGACCGAGACCTTGGTCTCGGCGGTCTGGGCACCGGCCGTCACGGGGACGGCCAGGGCCGCTGTTACAGACACCAACGCCAGAAGCTTGGCGAGACGGCGGCTGCTCAATTTCGGCGCCTCCCTTCATTGGGTGCCGAGCTGGACACAGCATCGTGCTCCAAGCCAGATCTTCTGACTTGGGGCGGAACGGCCAAGATGGCCCTATTCGTTAAGCGCTCCCGCCACCGTGTCCGTTACCCTCCGGCCTCCGGCGGCTCCAAGGTTGCTTCGCTGCCACCCGCACGGCCGCGGCCGCCGGCGTGCGCGGACGTACGGGCCGAGGTCGCCGGCGGGACGACCTGGGATCTGCCTCTCGAAAGCGAACATTGAACTCAGAAACCGAAAGCTGTATTATTAGCGTAATTTGTTAGGAAACTTTACTAATAGTCCAGCTCGTCCAGCGCAGTGCTCGCTCCGCTCAGACCTGACCCCCTCCCTCCACTATCGAGGACCAAGGAGGCGGCATCGCGATGCGATCGGCGCAGCAGATCCGGACCACGGCGGCCAGGGGCGGTACGATCGCGCTCCTGGTCACGCTTTCGTTGCTGGTCACCAACCTCTACGGGCGCGCGGGGTCGGCCCCTGCCCCCGCCACCGCCGCCGTGCGGGTGAACCAGGTCGGCTACCCGCTGGCCGCGTCCAAGCGCGCCTATCTGATGGCGAGCGCGGCCGAGGCCAGCGCCACCTTCACCGTCAGGAATGCGGCTGGCACGACCCTATTCTCGGGGCCTATCGGTCCCAACCTCGGCTCGTGGAGCTCGGCCTACCCGAACGTCTTCGCGCTGGACTTCGATTCGGTGAACGCCGCCGGGACCTACACGATCTCGGTGAGCGGCCCGATCCCCGCCACCTCACCCAGCTTCAGGATCGACAGCGGCGCGGGCGTGTACGGCGATGCGCTGGCGAACTCGCTCGCCTTCTACCAGACCGAGCGCGACGGGCCGAACTTCATCGCCTCGCCGCTGCGAACCGCGCCCGCGCACCTGGGCGACCAGAACGCCATGACCTACCTCACCCCGCACGTGAACTCGGCGGGCCGCTTCTCTGGCGACCTCACCCCCCTGGGGACCCGGATCGACGCCTCCGGCGGCTGGTGGGACGCCGGCGACTACATCAAGGGCAAGGAGACTCTCGGGTACACCACCGCCCTGCTGCTGTCCGGCGTGCGTGACTTCCCCGCCCAGATGGGTGCCGGGTCGGCTGGCTCGAACTTCACCGCCGAGGCCAGATTCGGGACCGACTGGCTGCTCAGGATGTGGGACGACCCGACGCGGACCTTCTACTACCAGGTCGGCATCGGGACCGGCAACGCCAAGACGATCGGCGACCACGACATCTGGCGCCTCCCCCAGGCCGACGACACCTTCGGCGGGACCGACCCGCTGTACCGCTACATCCGCAACCGCCCGGTGTTCCGCGCCGGCGAGCCAGGGTCGCTCATCAGCCCGAACCTGGCAGGGCGCGACGCGGCCGTCTTCGGACTGTGCTTCCAGGTCTTCAAGACCAGCGACCCGGCATTCGCCAACCGCTGCCTCCTCGCCGGCCAGCACATCTTCGATCTCGCCAACACCGCTCCGAGCGGCAACCTGACCACTTACGTCCCGTTCAGCTTCTACCCGGAAACCGAGTGGCGTAGCGACCTCGAGCTCGGCGCGGTGCAGCTCTACCTCGCCGTGTCCAGCGGCGGCCTGCCGGCCGGGCTGCCCCACACCGACCCGCTCTTCTACCTGCAGCAGGCGGCCCACTGGGCGAAGCAGTACATCAACAGCCCCGACGACGCCGCCGACACCCTCAACCTCTACGACGTGAGCGGCCTCGCCCACTTCGATCTGCACCGCGCGATCGGCCAGGCGGGCAACCCGGCCGGCCTCGAGGTCACCCCGGCCGAACTGGTCGCCGACCTGAAGAAGGCGCTGGACGGTGCGCTCGCGCAGGGCACCACCGACCCGTTCGGCTTCGGCTTCCCCTGGGCCACCTGGGACACCACCTCCCACGGCGCCGGCCTGGCCGTCATGGCCAGCGAATACAACCAGCTCACCGGGACCAGCGCCTACGCCAACCAGAACGCCCGATGGCTCGGCAACATCCTCGGCGCCAACGCCTGGGGGTCGTCGTTCATCATCGGGGACGGCAGCACCTTCCCGCACTGTCCCCACCACCAGGTCGCCAACCTGGTCGGCTCGCTCGACGGCACCGCGCCGGTGCTGCGCGGCGCCGCGGTGGAAGGTCCCAACGGCACCCTCTACAAGGGCTTCCTGACCGGCATGCGCAACTGCCCGGCGGACGACAGCGACCCGTTCGCGCCGTTCAACAGCACCGCCAAGTTCAAGGACGACATCGAGTCGTTCTCCACGGTCGAGCCGGCCGTCGACCTGACCGCGACCAGCCCGCTGGCCTTCGCCCGCCAGGCCGCCGGCCTGCTCTGAGGATTCCGAGGACGAGGAGGACCCCGCATGCGACGAGTCCTGGTTCCCCTCCTGGCGGCGGCGCTCCTGACCGCATGGGCCTGTGTGGCCTCCCCGGCCGGCGCCGCCACGCAGACGATCGTGACCATCGGCTTCGACGACACCAACCTCGACCAGTACACGGCCGCCCGTCCGATCCTGCAGGCGCACGGCATGCACGCGACCTTCTTCGTCAACAGCGGCTTCGTCGGCACCGCCGACCACATGAGCTGGGCGCAGCTCGCCGACCTGGCAGCCGACGGCGACGAGATCGGCGGGCACACCATCGACCACGCCAACCTCAAGCACCTCAAGGAGGCGCCGGCGCGACACGAGGTGTGCGACGACCGCGTCGCCGTGTTCGACCACGGCCTCCAGTCGACCTCCTTCGCCTACCCGTTCGGCAGCTTCGACGCCGGCACCAAGGCGGTGGTGGCCGCGTGTGGCTACAACAGCGGCCGCGGGGTCTCCGGCGTCAATGACCGCAAGGTGTTCGCCGAGACGGTCCCGCCACTGGATGCCTACGCCACGCGCACGCCGCCCAACCCGAAGTCGGGCACGACCCTGGCGACGATCGAGGGGTACGTGACCGCGGCCGAGCAGAACGGCGGCGGCTGGGTGCAGCTCGTCTTCCACCACGTCTGCGACCACTGCGACACCTACTCGATCACACCGGCCGATTTCCAGGGCCTGCTCGATTTCCTCGCGCCACGCGCCGCCGCCGGCACCGTGGTCCGCACCACCCACGAGGTCATCGGCGGCCCGGTGCAGCCGCCCGTGCCCGCGTAACCGTCGCCGACGACCCGGCCATCCCTCCTCGGAGCGTCAGGCCCGATGGCCGGGTCGCCGCAACCCGCACCGTCGGGCTTCGCCCAGGACAATCCTGTGCGCACTGACGGCCCCGATCACGGCGTGTAGTCCTCGAATTCCCACCTGCCCAGTTGCCCCAATTTGGCGGCCAACTCAAGCCATGTAGCCTCATCGAGCCTCTCGACTTGAGCTTGTAGGAAGGACTTGATTGGTGGCAAGTAGCTGTCACCCAAGACCCATCCTGACTCGTGGAAGCGGAGCAACGAACCCTTGCCGAGCCTGAGGCAGGTTCCCGCCCAACGCTCCTACGGCCCGCGAGTCAACCGCCGCATACTACCGGCCGGCGGGATCGTGCCAGGGATCTCCCCTAGCGTATCTGCACGATTTGGGCAGACGTCGAGCGCGCTGCGCTCATCCGCTGGGCGCGGACCCTGATCCCCTTCAGGACCCTTCGCGTCATCGGAACATCGCCGAACTCGAGCAGGACAAGGGTAAAGGGTCCCCGCTCAACAACCTTGCTGGGCTGTCGCAGGCCTAGAGCTTGACGGGCTTCATGCCCCAGTCAAAGTGCACGGTGAGCGCCACGACGACCGCGAGCACGACGATCATCGTGATGGTCCAGAGCATCGCTACTCGCCACCGGCGCTGCTCCCACCTGCTCATGAACCAGTCGACCAGGACGATCATCGCGAGTCCCGAGAGCATCAGCCACCACCACGGGCGTTGCTCCAGCTCGTTCCTGAACCAGTCGGCACGGCGCTGCCGTTCGACCCTGTCCCAGTCACGATGCTCAGGCTGCTTGCCACGGGCGATGACGAACCCTCCCCACCAAATAAAGAACAAAGCCAGGCACTCAAAGCAAATGAGCAAGAACAACAGACCTTCGCCTCGGTTCTGGACAGCTCGGGGCTGGAGGTAGGCCAAGCGTAGTTGATTGCGGCCGTCTGGTCGCGGACGCCGTTCGGCGTTCCCGTCCCTCCCTGACCAGGACCGCGTCAGCGCTACCTGCTCACTTGGCGGGAGCTTCCCCTCGCGGAGCACGGCCGGCCAGCACCGACCCGCCAGCTTGCAGAAACTCCGAGGCGAGCAGCTCCATGAACACCCCGTCGTAGCGGCGCCCCATGGTCACGCCCGCGCCGCGGCGGCGTCCCAGCTCCCGGAAGCCCGCCTTGGCATACACCCGGATCGCCCGCTCGTTCCACGCAGCGACCCCCAGCATCACGTTGTGCAGGCCAAGCACGGTAAAGCCCCAGTCCACCGTGAGCCGGGTCGCCTCGGTGCCCAGCCCCTTGCCGCGCCGCTCGCCCAGGAAGATCCCAAAATCGGCGGTGCCGATGCGGTGGTCGATGCGAAACAGCGAGCTGAAGCCGATCGGGGCTTGATCGGAGCGGTCGTAGACGGTGAAGTCGGCGATGTCGGGCTTGCCGCTGCGGCCGGCGATGCGCTCACGCTGCGCCTCCAGCGTGAAAGGGATGACCCAGCCGTTGGCGTTGGCGACTTCCAGGTCGTTCGACCAGCGCTGGTAGGTCGGAACGAGATCCATCCGGAGCGGTCCGAGGGCCACGCGCTCTCCTTCGACCACGAACCCCGGCTGCTCATCCACGTCGACACCTCCTGTGTGACGATCTCGCCACCCCCGCAACAGGCTAAGGGGTCCCGGGCGACAAGGTTGCTTGCCGGTGTGGTTACGCGGCGGCAGGGAGCACGGTGTAGTTTCACTCCCCGTGCCAGTCGTGCCGCCGCAACGGCACCGCAGCCCGTCTCGGCCGCCAACCGTGCCAGCTGTGTCTTCCGCGCCCGGACCCGATAGCCGTTGGACCCGCCAGCATCCGCTGTGACCAGCAGACGAGTCGCATGCGGGTAGGCCGCCCGGGCGGCCTGCTCCCACGTGGCTGATCTCGCTTCCCAACCGGAATCGGTAGAGGTACCACGGCCGTTTCGCGCTCATCTTCGGCTCCGAAAGAGCCTGCCACCGACTGGGTGCCTGCGCTGTAGGCTCCGGTTGCGTGCGACATCCCTCCGGCACGCCAAGGGAGGAACCCTCGATGTACGAGCCCCAGCCGGCTTCCGGCTCGCTGCTCGCCGAGTCGGTGCTCGTGGTGAACCAGAAGCTCAAGCTGGTCGAGCTGCGCAACGAGTACCACGTCTACGACCAGCACGGCCGGCCCGTCGGGACCGTGCAGCAGGCCAGGCAGACCCCGCTCGCGTTCCTGCTGCGGTTGTTCAGCGACCTGGACGTGGCGCTGCCGATCACCCTGCACTTCATCAACGCGAACGGCCAGGAGGAGCTGGTGCTCCACAAGCCGTGGTTCCGCTGGATCTGTTCGGTCCGGAAGCCCGACGGGACCGAGCTCGGCAAGATCGCCAAGCAGATCCGCTTCGGCAAGGCGCGCTTCGGGCTGAGCGACCCGGGCGGACGGCCGCTCGGTGAAGTACGGGCGCAGAACTGGCGCGCCAAGGACTTCGCCGTGCTCGACGCGGGTGGCCGGGAGATCGCCAGGGTCACCAAGAAGTGGGCCGGGCTGCGGGAACTGTTCACTGATGCTGACAACTACGTCGTTCAGGTGGACCCAGCGCTCGCCGATCCGCTGCGGAGCCTGGCGATCGCCTCCTGCCTGGCGGTCGACGTGATCATGAAGCAGAAGGACACCGGCAGCTAGGCGCAAGCGTGCAGAACAGACCACTACCAGAGCGGGGCCCGGCCGGGCCGGACACGCCCAGCGGCTGGGCCCCCACCAGAGCTTCGTACCGGCCACTCGGCGCGCCTGCGGGGGTGGTCAAGGTGCTGCTGGCGGTGTACCTGCTGGTCACCCTGGCGGCTCTGGCGTCCGACTGGCTCCAGCTCAACCTGCCCCTCGTCTCCCAAAGCCTCGGGCTGGTCCTTGGTCTGCTCTGCTTCGAGCTGGTACGGCAAGCGACGCGCCGCCAGCAGGCCCGAGCGGTTCGGCTTGCGGTTGCCCCGTCACCGCCCGCCAACCACTCTCAGCCGGGGTGAGGAGCTGCGATGGCAGCGCCGCGACAGAAGATAGCGACGGTGAACCGCCTCATGGCAGTCCTCGACACTGCCGAAGCGGTCGCGACGGCAACCAGCGAGCTCGCCCGCGCCGGATTCGGGCCGGACGCGATCACGGTGCTGGTGGGCAACGAGGACGCCGACCGCATCGACAGCATGGGCAAGGTGCGCGGGCGCTGGACGCGAGCCTGGCGCCTCCTGCAGTTCACGCAGACAGACCAGATGGTCGACCTGGTGGTCTACGAGGCCGCCCTGCGAGACGGCCGCAGCGTCTTGGCGGTGCACGCGCGGCGCATGAACGACCGGGAGCGGGCCAAACGGGCACTTGCAGCCGCGGGGGCTCACTTCATGAACTTCTTCGGGCGGATCGCGACGGAAGACATCTCCCGCTGGCGCGGCAAGGAACTCCCGATCCCGCCGTATCTGCGCCGCTGAGCCCATGGATTACCGGCGCTCGTCCGCCGGATGGACCCATGCGGCCTGGTACAGGGCCCACTCCTGGGGCGTGGTCGTCCAGTCCGCATAGATCGCCAGCCCGACGGGATGGGACGGCTGGTGGTCGAGGCGGTCCAGCCCTCTCCTCGTCCCGCGGATGGCGCTTCGGAGGTTCTCCGCCCACGGGAAGGGCTGTCCCTGTGTGTAGGTGGGCACCCCGACGAAGATCGTGACCCGATCGCCGACCAGCTCGGTGACGTGCTCGGCCTGCCACGCGAAGTGCCGGCCCACCAGCCAGTCCGCAGGCAACTCGGTGTCATAGGCCATGATCGCCACCTGGTCGACCCGCTCCGCCGGTGTGGCTGCTGAGGGCCCTGAACGGGCGCAACGCCGTGTTCGCTCACTGCGGCTCGAAGACCCAGCGGGTGGGCGAACCGCTGAAGTCGCCCTCGGTCAGCCCGAACGCCCAGCGCGGCTGCACCCGGATCGTGGCGTTGACGGCGGGATCCAGCAGTTCGATGGAGTAGTCCGTCTGGTACTTGGCGTTCTCCAATGCAAGCATCGTCGTGAGCGCCTCGGGGTTGGTGATCGCCTCGGCGATCCCCTCGACGATCACCGGGGCCGCCGCGTTCTCGGTGGTGACCACGCAACGTGGGTCGGCGGCGAGGTTGCGCGCCTTCCGCGACCGCCGGCTGCTCGAGAACCAGAAGGCCCCATCGTGCCAGACGCCCCAGACCGGCATTGCATGCGGGCGCCCGTCTGGCCAGCGGCTCGCGACCCAGTAATTGCGCGCGGCGACAAGCCGCTGCTCCGCCCATGACCACGGCAGCAGACCGCTTCCCTCGGCGGAGCCGACGATGCCGTAGCCGGGCATGTACGGCCGACTGGCTCGTGGCGTGTCCATGGCCAACCTCCGTGACGACGACCTTGCGGCCCATGATGCCGCGACGTAAGTTAGTCGCTTTGCGGCTTCTGGTAGCAGAAAGGTCTCGGCGATGCAGATCGATCCCGCCACTCTGACTTCCAGCATCGGCGACCTGTACGGCCTCGACCTCGAGCGTGGCCTGGCTCCCACGTTGCAGCAGGTCGTCCTGGCAGCCAAGACGTTGTTCAGAGTCGACGGGGCGGGACTCATGCTCGCCGACGCCGACGGCACCCTCTGTTGGGCGAGCGCGTCGGAGCAGCAGGCCCAGCTCGTCGAGGAGGGCCAGGAGCGCCTGGCGCAGGGGCCCTGCGCGTCTGCGTTCGCTCAACGCACGGCGACCTCGGTGCGGAACGCCAAGACAGAGCCTGATTCCGAGGGTTCCCGCTCGCTGCTTCTCTCCGCGGGGATCCACGCGGCGGTCAGCGTCCCGGTCGAGGTCAAAGGCGGACCGATCGGCACGCTGGATATCTACTCGAGGACACCCCGCGAGTGGGACGACAGCGAGGTGGGCGCCCTGCAGGCCTATGCCGGCATTGTTTCGAACCTGCTCGGAAGCGCTGCCGCCGCCCAGGTCAAGGGCCGGCTCGCCGACCAGCTCCAGACCGCTCTCGAGCACCGGACCCTAATCGAGCAGGCCAAGGGCATCCTCATGGAACGCGAGCACCTTGACGCCGCGGCTGCCTTCGAGCGATTACGAGCGGTAGCCAGGTCCTCCAGTCGCAAGGTCGCCGACGTCGCCCGCGACGTGCTGGCTGGCGGCCAACTCCCCTCGCGGCAGGTCGAAAGGTCCTGACGAAGCCGGTCCGCCGGCGTCGCGCTGACGCAAATTCGCGGCCGGGGAGCGGCGGACCCACTCCCCGGCCATGTCACAGCGCCTGCCCTCTATGACGTCGTGACTTCCTGGACCTTGTCCTTGACCCGGTCGGCGACCGGCCCGAGCCTCTGGTTCTCGAGCCGGGTCGAGGGCGCGGCCAAGCCGGCCAGGAACCCGACGGCGACCGCGCCGATGGCCATGCCGAGCGGGTTCTCCTGGACCAGGCCAACCGCCCGTCGAGCCGTCCGCCTGACCTCGCCTCGACTGGGGGTCGTGTCGCTCACGCTGGCGGTCGCTCCGCTGACGCCGTCGCCGACGCTGGACGTCGTTCCGGTGATGGCGTCTTTCGCCCGGGAAGCGGTGCCGCCGACCTTCGCCTTGACGGTATCCATCCTCTCGCTGACGGCCTCCCTGGCCCGCGAGGGCATCAACGGTCTCGGTCATCTCCATCCTGGTCTGCTCTATTTCCTGGCGGATGGCATCTGGGTCTTGCCCCATTTCACGTCCTCCTTCACGGTCTCGATTGTCTGCTCGGGAATTGGCGGGGCGGCCTGCATGATCCTGGCGCGCCCCCGCAGGCCGAGCACCGCGGCGATGACGCCATAGACCGCGGTGACGATCAGGGCGGCGAGCCCGGCTGGCATGACCGCGTTCAGGGCCAGGATGAAGCAGGCGGTCAGCGCACCCAGAGCGGCCAGTCCGAGCGCCCCGGCGGCGCCCACCAGCCCTGCACCAGCGCCAGCCTGGCGGCCTTTGGCGCTCAGCTCGGCTTTGGCCAGGTCGAGCTCTTGATGGACCAGCCGTGTGGTCTCCTCCGACAGCCGGCTGAGCAGCTCGGAGACGGGACGCTCCCGCAGGTCGTCGCTGACGCCCGCGTCACCCTGGTGGTGGGTTGCCATGGTCACCTCCTGGGGTAGTGGGAGTCGTCGTCGACCGCGCCAGAGGTGGAGGCCATGCCGGTGGTCGCCGCGGCGCTGTCCGCCCTCTGGCCGGCGAACGACCGCGCCCGGTCGCCGTCCCCGGACTGGTAGCGACGACTGCTCGACGCCTTCAGGAACCGCGGCCGCGGGCCTGACCGAGCGCGCCGCTGGCCTTCTCCTGGACCACCTGTGCCTTGTCCTGTGCCTTGTCCTGTGCCTTGTCCTGTGCCTTGTCCTGTGCCTTGTCCTGTGCCTTGTCGCGGGTACACTCCTTGACCTGCTCGGCGGTCGACCCGCCGGTGGCGGCCCTCGATCCTGCGGTGGGATCAGTCATGAATGCTCCTCGTCTCGTGCGGGCAGTCGCATGCTCAGCCACAACCACTCGACTGCCAGGGCGTCATGTGGATGTGGCACTACGAAAGCAGGGGCGGATGAATGGACCAGAGATCGAGAACTCCGCGGGATGCAGGACGGGGAGCACGGCCCTGCTGACTACCGGGGAGATCGTCCCGGCCGCATCGGCCTAACCCAGGGGCCATCCCGCAAACCTCGAATCGGCGGCCGGCGCCCCACACCACCGGTGCTGTCGCTACCCGCGGCGCCTCGGCGAGGACCCCTGGGCCTGATTGGCCGGCGGCGCCACGCTGGCCGACGCGGCCGCGTGGCACGCGCCGAAGCCGTCGGCGCGGGCGACGACGCGGCCCGCCGCGATGCGGACGGCGGTCTCGGTGGCGTCGCTGACGGCGGGCACGCCGGCTGCCGCGGCGAGGGCGCCGGATTCGTCGAAGACGACCTGCAGGCGTGGCCACGCTGACGGTGGGAAGGCCTGGTGCAGGCCGGCGCGGAGGTCGGCGATGGCCAGCCGGGCCAGCGGTGCCAGCTCGTCGGGGGCGCTGGTAACGAGGAACGCGGTGACGTCGGCGCCGGGTGGTGCGGCGCGCAGCGCCTCCTCGGCGGCGGCCAGCCGGTGGAACCCGAGGATCGCGACCACGCCGTCGCCGGTGAGTCGCGCGGGTTGGCCGCGGACCGCGTCGGTCGCGGGCGGTGGGGACCACGGCTGGTTGGCAGGCCGCGCCTGCGGGATGTGCGGGATGTGCGGGGGCTGCCACACGTCGCCGAGGTCGAGGTCCGCGAGCTGCTCGCAGGCGCTGATGACGTTGAACGGGTCGACGAAGCCGGGCGCGGCGGCGGCCATCTGGCTCGTGCCTTGCAGGGTCGTAAGCGCGACCTCGGCCACTTGCACCAGGCGGCCGCCGGGCCGCTTGGGCGGGTGGAGCCGCTCCAGCGCGAGCCCGAGCAGGATCGCGTCGAGCTTCATCAGTTGCGCGAACGGGCGCCGGGTCTGTTCGTCGGCGAGGACTTCGGGCAGCAGGTCCATGCCCAGCCGGGCCGCGCCGTGCTGCTGCTCCTCGGTGGCGAGGGGGAGCCGGGCGACCCACGCTCGGGCGAACGCGCCAAGTGCCTGGCGGGCGGTGGCGCCCGGCTCCGGATGCGGCGGCTCGGGCGCACGCTCGGCGTCGTCGGCCAGGACCGCGAAGTAGAGGGCCCGCTTGCCAGGGAAGTTGGAGTAGACAGCGCCGCGGGTGAGCTCGGCGCGCTCGGCGATGCCATCGATCTTGGCGTCGCGGAAGCCGCGCTCGGCGAACACGTCCCGAGCGGCGGCCAGCACCTTGGCGCGGTTGCGCTCTTGCATCGCTGCCCGGGTGAGCGCGCCCATCGTCCTCCTCGCCGTTGCGTTGCCGTCCGTCCCGATCCAAGATACGGTCATCATGCAGATGATGAGATCATCTGTTTATACCATTCGAGCTCTGGAGGGTCCATGACCAGCGTCAGCCGGGGATGTGCGCGGCGTTCCCCAGATCGACCTGACCGACCCCGAGGCGCTGCGCGACCCCTTCGCCGCCTACGGCCACGCCCGGAGGCGCTCGCCGCTGGCCCGCCTGCTGGCCCCCGGTTTCGGGCCGATGTGGGCCCTGACGCGGCACGAGGGCGCCAGGGCGATGCTCAGCGACCCCCGGTTCGAGCTCAACGCCGCCAGCTACATGCGGCCCGACGTGCCCGAAGACTGCCTGGCCTACATGCGGACCATGCAAGAAATGGACGGGCCGGAGCACACGCGGCTGCGCAGGCTGGTGTCGCGCGCGTTCGCCGACCCCGACCGGCTCCACATCAGCCGAGTCGCTGGACCGTCGGGACACCTCGGATTCGCCCACGGGCCACACTTCTGTCTGGGAGCCTCGCTTGCCCGGGTACAGACCGAGGTCGCCCTCACGGCGCTGCTGCGCCGCTTCCCCGGCCTGGCGCTGGTCTCCTCCCCGCGGGATGTCGGGCGCGTCCCCGACCCTGGCACCTGGCGCCTGGCGTCACTGCCCGTGACCCTCTGACACCCAGCGGGAATCCTCGCTGCGCCAATCGCCACGCACCTCGATCGTCGGGTCGAGCTCGGCGAGCAGGCCGAGGCTGGCCCAGTGCGTCGTGGCAGGGCGTGCGCCCACGCGCCGAACACCTCCCACGGTCCCACCGCGTCCAGCTCCTCCACATCGTCGAAGAGCAGGATGCCGATACGCTGCATGCCATCACCCTCCCATGATCGGGAGCCCGGTGGACAACACTGCGCGGGTCTGATCTCCACGCGCCGCAGCGAGGTTCAGGAGTCGAGGCCGAGGGCGGTCGAGATCGCCTTTTGCAGGGCGCCGAAGGCGGCGTCCAGGTCAGCCAACCGCTGTTGCTGGACCGCGGCCGCGCGGCGCTCCATCCGTGCCGCGGCCTGCTCGCCCCGCTTGGTATGCCAGGCGGCCATCCGCTCGTGCTCGATGGCGGTTTGCTCGGTCTGGACCTGGACTTCATAGAGGATCGATCGGACCCGTCCTAGCGCCGGCATGATCTGATCCTGCATCGCCAGCAGTGTCATCGCGCTCGCCTCCCCCGTCGCCGCTTGGCCAACCCGCCGTGCGGGCCTGGCCCGGGCGCGTGGCTCCCTGCAGCCCGAGCTGCTTGCCCTGTTCTGAAGAGCGCGGCGCATCCTGCCGGCGTTACCTTCGGGCTCAGTCGGAGCGCTGGACCGCGTCGGCGAGCTGAGCGACGGCCTGGCGGACCGCGCCCGCGGCCTGGGGGCTGATGCTGCCATCGCGGATCAACTCCTCCGCTTTGTGCTCCAGCTCCCTGAGCCTCTTGCGCGTGCCGTTTTCGTGCCCGTCCTGGACGGCACGCACGACCTCCTCGGCCTGGTGCAGCAGATCCTCGCCAGCCTGGTCGATCGTGCCCTGCCGCTGGCCGGTGCTGACCACCTGGGTAAGGTTCGCCATGGCTACCGACACGCTCGGCTGGGGCCGGGTCGTCGCCGTCGTGGTCGTCCGCGCCGAGGCGGTGGTGGGTGTCGACGGCGCGGTTGTTCCGAGCCCTGCCTGCGGCTGGACTGTCCCTGAGCCGCCGTCCCGCAGCGACCACACCGCCACCCCCACGACCAGTAGCGCCCCGGCCAGCAGTGCCCAGCGGGTCCGGCCCGGTCGGCGCGCCCCCGACCGGACCGCCCGCGCGGCAATCACCGCCGTCGTCGCCGAGGCAGAGGGGCTCACCCGGCTCCCGGTCGGGTCGGTCATCGGGCCGGCGAGCTGCGGCCAGAGCGGCACCCCGCCGCCGCTGTCGCGGACCACGCGCGCCAGATCCTGGCCCATCGCGGCGGCGGTCTGGTAGCGCTGGGCGGGCTGTTTGGCCAGGGCGGTCATGACCACGGCGTCCAGCTCCGCGCCGACTTCCGGGTTGCGGCGGGAGGGTGGCTCAGGCGGTTGGCTGACCTGCCGTGCGACCACCGCCAGCGGGCTGTCGCCAGGAAACGGCGGGCTGCCGGTGAGCAGCTCGTACAGCACACAGCCCAGCGCATACAGGTCCGAGCGCCCATCCACCGGCCTGCCCTGGGCCTGCTCGGGCGACACGTAGGGCGCCGTGCCAAGCAGCGGCCCGCCGACACCTGGCGTTGTGGTGGTGGCCGGGGCCTTGGCGATCCCGAAGTCCATCACCTTCACCAGGCCCGCCTGGTCGACCATCACGTTGGCGGGCTTGATGTCGCGGTGCACCAGCCCTCGGGCGTGCGCGGCCTCCAGGGCCAGGCAGACCTGGTGGGCGACCTCCGCGGCCAGCCCGGGTGGGAGCGTGCCGTGGCGGCGGAGCAGGTCAGCCAGGGTCTGGCCCTGCACGTACTCCATCACGATGTAGTGGAGGCTGGCCTCGGATGCGCTGTCGAAGATGGCCACCACGGCTGGATGGCTCAGCCCGGCCGCCATCCGCGCCTCGTGGCGGAACCGTTCCACGAAGTCGGGGTCCTGATCGTAGGGTGGCCCGAGCACCTTGACCGCCACCGTCCGGTCCAGCACCCGGTCGGTGGCCTGGTACACGCTGGCCATCCCCCCGGTCCCCAGCCGGGGACCAAGTTCGTAGCGGCCCGCCAGCAGCCGTCCTTGGAGTCCCATCACGGCGGCAACCCTACCTGGCAGAACCCGACCAAGGCCACGCCGTTGCCCGAAGGGCCCGCTGGGCAGGCAGGAGAGTCCCGCCGCGCTACGGGCGGTGAGCACCCCTGGGGCGCAAGCCGCTCGATGGGCGCGGCATCTGGCGGGGACCGGTCGTGGTCAGGCGGCTCGTCTCCGTCGCAGGTGGCCGAGCAGCCCGCCGGCGACCTGGGCGGGACGCTGCTGCTCGCCCATACGGGCATTGACCACCAGCACCGCTCCGGTCAGGGCGGGGATGACCCATTGCAGCGCTTGCAGGAGCCGCTGCGGGCGGGAGACCTCTGCCGGGGTCTCGCCGGCGGGGGTGGTGGCATCTTGGACGGGCACCGTGCCGGCCTGTTCGAGCTTGCGGCCAAGCGCCCGCGAATAGGCGGTGGCGGCCAACGCTCCGCTTCAGCACCCCGCGGCGATGAGAATCCCTCCACGGGGCCATCGTCTGCCCAAGATGCGGTGACGGAAACCGCGGAATCCGGCAGAGCGTGCGCTGTGCTGCGTCAGCGTGCGACCACGAGGCGCGACACTGCCTGCGGGCCCTGCGCCCCGGTGGGGTCGAGCTCCCAGAACAGGCCGTTGCCTGCGGCGGGTGCGTCCGCCGGGACCCGGATGCGCATCTCGAATCGCAGCGATCCAGCCGGCTGGATCGGGCTGGCGGCCCGGCAGTTGAGCTGGTGGACCTCGGCCCTGCCGGCCGGGGCGAGCATCTCGATCAGGAGTGGGCAGCGGTCGAAACGCACGGCCTCGGCGGACGCGTTGTGGAGTTGCACGGCGAAGCGCACCACCTCACCGCGCCTGCCCTCCAGCGGCGCCTTACCGCCCGACAGCGGCTGGATCGTCGCCTGCACAATGCCCGTCGTCCACGGCGCCGTGGCGTGCACCGGCGACGGTTGGAACGGCCGGACCCCGATGGTTGCGGGCTGGCCTGGCGCGTCGCAGGAGGGCACGGCGTTGTAGCCGGCGTCGATGCTTCCACGTCCGCCGGGCAGCGTGATCCGGGCGGCCCGCGGCGGCACGGGTGCCCTGCGCCCGTGGGGCAGGCACCAGTTGCGCCAATCGACACCGAGCGTCGCCGTGCCGCCGGCCGGCAGGGCGAGCAGCGTCGCGTCGGGCGCCACCACGGTGGGAAACGCGGGCGGCTCGGCGGGCAGCGGGACCTGCCGCTGTTGCGGTGCCGGGACCGCGCCAACCAGCCGCACGTCCGGACGCCCGGTCAGCCGGCAGGCGCCGGGTCCCGCATTGCGCAAGGTCACGCTGCCGGTGCCGCCTGCGATGGCGGGCTGGAACAGGAACCCGGTGCCGACGACGCGCAGCCGCGAAGCACGGCACGGACTCGCCGGCACGACATGTCCCGCCTGCAGCTGTGGCGGCAGGGCGCCGTCCCACGGGACCAGCGGCACCTTGCTGGCCGGATCGCGGTGTGTCGCGGAGCAGCCGGCCAGCAGGACGACGACCGCGCAGATCAGCGCGAGCGGGCCGCGGACGCCGCGGAGCGCGGAGTCGTCGGTGGAGGCACGCATCTCTGCTCAGGGCTTTGTGGCGACCACCTCGGTCGTCGTGCCGCCGAGACGGTTCATCAGGCTCTCCGCCTGCGGGGTGATGGCGGCCTGCTCGGCGGCTGTGAGCGTCCCGCACGGGTCGGTCGCCGGTGCGGCCGGCTCGTTCGCAAGGGGAGCGTCAGGGTAGTGCGCCGGGACGAAGCGCACCGCCAGTGCTTGCCGGTAGTAATCCCACTTGCCGCCGGCGTTGACGGCGAGCTTCACGTCGTACCACTTCGGCGTGGCGCTGAACTCGTGCGTCACCCGCGGGTTCGTCGTCGCCATCGTCGTGCCGTCGCCGAAGTCCCAGTAGTACCTGAGCCCCTGCGCCTGGCCTCCGCCGTTCCGGGAGAACGAGGCGTCGAACGTGACGGTCGAGGTCAGGAACGGCTTCGCCGGTGAGGTCTCGAAGTAGGCGACCGGGTTGTCGGCCTTCGGCTCCGACCCGCCGTAGGCGTCCTTGGCGATCAGGTACGACGTCCACGTCGCCGGCAACTCGAGCGCCCGCCTGAGCCCTTCGGACGGCGAGGCCGGGCCGCCGGGGCCGTGCGTGGTGCCCGAGGCGTAGTAGTTCAGGTGCTCCGGCGTGTCGTCGTTGGTGTCGTAGAGCGCGTACTGGCCGAGCGTCGGCTTGCTCGCATACGACGTCGGGTACGGGTTCTCATTGCCGCCGACCTGTGGGTTGGTGCTGGTGTCGTAGGCGCCGATGATGCCGTAGCCGGGGATGCCCCAGTCCCGGATGAACGACACCTGGTCGGTACGGCCGGTGTTGTCGTCGACGACCGGCGAGTACTTCGCGACGTCGCTCGGCAGGTATGCCGGAACCGACTGCGGGCCCGGGTCGACGGGCGTCGAGCCGACCTGGTCGAACCGGAGCGGGTTCTCCAGCGGCATGCTGAAGTTGTACTTCTGCCCGAGCACCTGGAACGCCTCGCCGACGGCGTCGGCCGTCGCGTCGCGGAATGCCTGCGCCGCCGCCAGGTTGTTCTGGATGCGCCGGCCCGCGCACGTGGCGCCGGGGATCGTCACCTCGGCGTCATCGGAGTCGAACCGGTAGCCCCCCCGTCCGGCGGAAGTAGTGGTCGGTCGCGGTCGCGAAACCGGCGAGCGGCGTGTTCGCTCGCGCGTCGGTCAGGACACCCTTCCAATACGCGAAGAGTTCCTGCCAGCCGTTGACGGTCGGCGGCAGGTTGAACGGATCGCCTGCGTTGCGCGGGTCGCCGTCCGCACCCGAGACGCGGTAGCTGTACGCCTTGGCCATGGCGTAGAGCTGGCTGTACAGGTAATCGCCGCTGACCGACGGCGCGGCCAGGTGCGGCGCGGTCTGCCCCACGGCGGTCGCCGTGCCGCTCGCGCTGACCGTCATCGGCACGGCGACCGCGATGCAGACGATCAGGACTGGCCACCGTCGCCGCGGGAATCTACGAAGTGCTCTCATGGTGAATGAGACCTCCTTCGAGGGCCTGGTCGCCGCTTCGGCTCACCGCCGGCTACACCGCCGGGCGGCTGATCGCCGCCAGGCCATGCGACTGCACGATCGGCCCGCATGAGCCACCGGTGGTCGCGGGGTCGTCGTCGCTCTGGTCCGGGCTGCGGTCGGGCTGATCTGCCGCCAGCTCTGCCCGCTGTTCGTCGACTCGAGGACGTACCGCGAGCCGGTGGACACCGCGTGCGGCTCTGCCGGGTCGGTGAGGAGCGGGAAGGCCCGCTGGGCGCGGCACCTGAGCGCTCCCGCCGGCGATGTCTGACTCCGCGATCCAGGCATCGCCGCTCGCATGTCAGCCATATCGTACTTTACGGTAATTCTCGGAGGGCTCACTGTCAACGAGCCGGAAACAGCGCTCCGCTAGGCTGGCCCGGTGCCGCGCAACATCACTGAGGAGGCGACCGGCTGCAGTCGCCACATTCCTTGGTGGCAGTGCGCGGTCTGCTCGACGGTTTCCGGCACGAGATCCTCGGCGGGCCGGATCGTCCTGAGTGGAGAGGCCCACAGTGACACCGGCCCGAAATCGCGTGACGCCGACGGGCGACATCGAGGCGATCCCGCTGCGGGGTGCGTGGACGGGCAACCGCGGCATCCTCCATTCCGGCGAAGAGATCGTCCGCTTCCACGCAAGCGACCTCTGGATCACCTGCTCGCTCGAGTTCCGAGGTCGCTGGCATGAGCAGTGGCAGCCGCATCACTACACGTTCCTGTATTTCCACGACGAAGCGGTCTCCTTCGCCGCCGGACATCGCCCCTGCGCGGAATGCCGGCGCGACAGCTACAACGCCTATCGCGCCGCCTGGGCTGAGGGCCTCGGCGCCGGCGTGCCGTCGGCAAAGCTGATGAACCAGCAGTTGCACGGCGAGCGGATCGTCCGGGGGACCCATCGCCGACGCATCCACCAACTGCCATGGGCCGATCTGCCTGACGGCGCCTTCGTTCTGCTCGACGGGTCGCCCGCCGTCGTCGTCGACGACCACCTGACCGAGTGGACGCGCGAGGGATACCGGGGCCGACGGACGCGCCCCACGCGGGGAACCGCGCACGTCATCACGCCGCCCTCGACGGTTGCCGCGTTACGCGCCGGCTGCCCAGTCCAGATCGATAACGCTGCGCGTGAGTAAGAGCGCGCGGATAGACCGGCGCCGACGTCGCTCTGGGCAATCCCGCCACGACACTTGAGGAGGAGTCACGTGAATCGTGTGACGTCGAAGGATGGCACCTGGATCGCGTACGAACGCGGTGGAAGTGGACCGGCCGTCATCCTGGTGGGCGGAGGTCTGGTCGACCCGGCCACCGGCCGGGCTGGCCGCTGGGAGAACGCACCCCTGGCCAGGGAGCTGGCGGAGCGGTTCACCGCGTACAACTACGACCGGCGCGGCCGAGGCGACAGCGGCGACACCCTGCCATACGCCGTGGAACGCGAGATCGAGGACATCGAAGCGCTCATCGCCGAGGCCGGCGGATCGGCGCACCTGTATGGCGTCTCCTCCGGTGGTGCGCTGGGGCTGGAGGCTGCGGCAGCCGGGATCGCGATCGACAAGCTCGCGGTGTACGAGGTGCCCTACAGCATCGGCGAGGAGGCGTCGCGGCGGTGGCGGGACTACGTCGAGCAACTCGGGGCGGTGCTCGCCGAGGGTCGTCGCGGTGACGCGATCGAACTGTTCATGCGCCTGGCGGGCGCCTCCGAGCAGGACATCGCGTCGGCAAGGAACTTGCCGATGTGGCCTGGCCTGCAGGCCATTGCGCACACGCTTTCCTACGATGCGGCCTGCCTGGGAAACGGCCAGCCACCCGCCGCCCGGCTCGCAACGATCACGCGCCCGATCCTGGTGGCCACGGGCGGGGCGAGCCCAGACTCGTTCGTGGGCGGGGGCGGCGACTTCTTCGAGCAGGCGGCCGCCGCGATCGCCGCCAGCATCCCGCAGGCGCAACGCCACACCATCCAAGGCCAGGCACACGTGGCCGACCCGAAGGCGCTCGCTCCCGTGCTCGAGCAGTTCTTCAGAGAATGATCTCGCCAGGTTCACTCCGTCACTGAGCACACTTGGCGTGCAGCCGCACGTCACTTGCGTCCCGTGAGCACGAGGTCGTGCAGGGTTTGGCAGGTGGCGGCAAGGAGCTGGTCGCGGTCGACGAGGCAGAACGTGAGTGTGCGTACGCCATAGAGCACCTTGTCATCGGGTAGCGTGATCGTGCCGTCCGCGCTGGCCAGTGGGTAGCTCCGATACTCGTCGACCGGCGTGGCCCCGTAGTAGACGCGCAGCGTCGCTCCGGCGGGCAGGCCGTCGAACTGGTAGCGCACGGCGCTGGCAGGGTCAGCTGGGCGCGGTTGTGCGGGCTGAGGATGCGCACTGCCTGCGACCGGACGCCGACCACGCTGACCACCGTCTGTCGGCCGGCGGGATGGCTGCCGCATCCGGCCAGCAGCCCGATAGACGGCAGCGACAACACGACAGCTATTACGACGACAGACCGGCGCATTACAGTCCGACGCCTTCGGCGAACCGGCCGTGCTGCCGGTGGATCCACTCCAGAGCCTGCTGGCCGGTGGCGTGCGAGGGCAAGCTGCCGATGAGGGGGATGTACGGGTCGTCCCCCAACTCGACAGCCAGGTGCGCGTCCTCGTCGGTGAACTCACGCAGGACGACTGACCCGTAGCTCGGTGGTGTGGTAGGCCAGGATGGGAGCTGCTCTATCATGTGTCGATTGTCGCTGTGGTCAGCGTCCCGCGCCGCCCAATATTCGCACGCTCATGCTGCCGACACGACGGTCAGGTCACAACGGACCCTGCCACGGCGAGTAGCTTCATGTCGCGGAACTGGCGAAAGCTCTCTTTAGGTGGCCGGCCAGAAGGAGTCGAGCACGTACTGATCCGAATAGTGCCCAGACCTCGACAATCTGCCCCGCCTCAACCCTCATCAGCTGGCAGGCGGTGACGTCGAACTTCCGGCCCTCGTGCTGCGCGGAGCCGTGCTGCACCGCGACGATATAGTGCTCGCCGACCGCTACATCGAGCAGCCCCCCCCGGAACGTCCCGCCGGAGAGCGGGCCAATCCTCGCCTGGAAGTCTCTGATCGCGTCTCGGATCGCCGGCCGGCCTCTGTGATCGCCGGCGACCGCACTCTTCCCCGGGAAGTGCCAGACCGCCTCCGGCGCAAAGCAGGACTCCATTGAAGACAGATCACGCGCTGCATAGAACCGGCGGACGGTCAGAATGTCGGCATCGCTTATCGGCATGCTGCCTCCTGCCTCGAAGGTGCTCTTCTGCAGAAAGCATCCTTGCAGTTTGACCTATACAGGCTCGCGCTCTCGGGCGAGACAGCGCGGAGGCCGTGCAGCCCAAGGAGCTGCAGGGGACCTTCCGGCGTGTCACAGGAACACGCGAGCCTCTTTTTAGCGGTGGTTTGTTGGATCACGGAAAGGTGCAGGTCACGGCTCTCGTTCGTCCGGCGGCGGAGCGTCTGCGCAGGTGGGAGCAGGGAAGTGTGGCATCAGTGCTCCGACCTCAACAAACCGCCGATGAGGACATTTCGGAATCTGGCTGGGTGCGAGACATCGAGGTCTCTACGCCAATGCGGCACAGTGGGTCACAGCACGTAGCGGAGATCGCCCTGATACCAGCCGTCCGTGGTGAAGGGATGCATCACTGGTCCGCGCCACCCAGGTTGCTGCTCCGCTGATACCGCTCGACGTTGCGGCATGAGCCGCTCTCCTGTCTCGGGCCCTTGGGTCAGACGGCGTGGTACGGCCCGCCCTGCTGCACAACGACCTCGCGCGGCTGCACCAGCTCGGCGATGCGGGCGGCGCGCTCGGCGGTGTAGGGCTCGATGTCCACGCATACCACGAAACGGCCCTCGCGAAGGCCGATGCCGACTCCGTGGACTCCTGGCTCGGTCCTCGTCGTCAGCAGCATGGCGGCGATCTCCTCATTGTCGGCTTGGACCTGCCGCCAGGTCCGTGGGGTGGCCGGGACCGCCAGCCGAGCTGGCTGCGTGACCCGGCTGCGCAGCACGCGGTCCGGTGCCGGTCGACCTCGGCGGTGAAGAGCGCGACGATGGTGACGAGTGGTTCGTTGTCCCAGTAGCAGCCGCCGAAGTGGTCTGCTGCCTCGTCCCGGCCGTAGCGCTGCACCAGCTCTAGGTCGTCTCGGAGTTGGTGTTGGGCCCGCGCAACCGGATCAGTCTCGTCCATAGCGGCGACGGTACCGCAGGCGGGTTCTGGACACGGCCGCCCGGCCGGCAGTTGGTGGCTGCCGGCCAGGCCGCCGGATTGATCAGTAGACGGTGACTCGGTAGGCGTTCGCCGCTTCGGGAACGGGCTGGTAGAAGGTGGTACCGCCGGACTTGCAGTCTCCGCTGCCGCCGGAGGTGATGCCGAGGGCCTTGGTGCCGTCGTAGAGCGGGCCGCCGGAGTCGCCGGGTTCGGCGCAGACGGTGGTCTGGATCATGCCGCTGACGGTGCCGCCGCCCTGGTAGCGGACGGTGACGTTGAGGGCGGTGACGGTACCGCTATGGGTGCCGGTGGTCGAACCGGTGCGCTTGACGGACTCCCCGACGAACGCGTTGGCGGCGGTGAAACCGCCCGGGTGGCTGAGCGAGGTGTTGTCGTAGCGCACGAGGGCGTAGTCGTTACCGGGGAAGCTATAGTCGATCGTGGGGCCGATCAGAGTGGTATGGCTCGAGTTGGTGTACCAGGTCTTGGCCACCTTGCCGCAGTGTCCCGCGGTGAGGAAGTAGTAGGTGCTGCCCTGGACGACGTTGAAGCCGAGTGAACACCTGTACCTTCCGCCGTAGATGGCATCACCGCCCGACAGCAGCGGCCTGAACACGCCGCTGGTGTGCTTGACCGCGATCGCGTCGGCGCTGGCGCCTGCGCTGCGCTTGACAGTAGCGACCTCCGCGGCGGAGACGGTGCTGTCGGCGATGACGACGACGTAGCCGGCTGCTGTGTCTGTGTGCCAGGCGATGCCGTCCACACCTGAGCGGGCCACCGCCGCGCTGACGGCGGAGAGCTGGGGTGCACCGATGTACTTCGCGGGAATCGCATCGGCGGCCGGCAGGGCGTAGGCGGAGGCGGCCACCACGCCGCCGATGACGATCAGGAGTCGGGCGGTCCGGGCGATCCGGCTTCGGACAGAGCTGCGTTGGATCCTCACAGGCTCCTCCAGACGGAGTTACGGGGACCTGAAGGTGTGGTCCCACTCGGAGCTGTCGACCGAAAGACACAACGGCGAGTGGCCATCGGATTACCGACTGACCAGCTAGAAGTATTGAGCCCGGCGGACGAGCCTGCAAGAGTTCAGACCCCAGCAGAGCATGAATTGCCGACCAAGGTTCTGCAGGCCGGTCGAAACATTCTCGCCGAGGCATGCGGTCGGCGATCAGCGTCGGGGCACCTCGGGGTGATGCGCGTGGACCGCGCCGCGCTTTTCGATGCCCTCTGCGCAAGGGATGCCCGGCGCGGGGATGGCGCGACCTCAGACCTCGTTCCGGCCCTCAATCTCGTCGAACCCACGGGGATTGGATCACCGACAAGGAGCATGAAGCGGTTCGCGCGCTGTCGCGTTCGGCCCACCAGTTGAGGGATTCAAGCTGGCTCGAACCCAGCGAGGTCCATCAGGTTCTACCCATGCAGAGACACCCCATCGGCGAGGGGAGCGGTCTGTAAACCGTGGCCACCGGCTGTGCAGGTTCGACTCCTGGTCTCTGCACCACCAGCCACACGGGGACGTAGCTCAGCCGGCAGAGCGCGACGCTGGTAGCGTCGAAGGCGCGGGGTGGGCTTGCTCACATCGATCACGTCGATTCCGATTTCACGTAGTGGTATATCGCTATCGACCAGACCAATCTTCGTACCGACCAGCCATCGCGACGGAGGCAAAGCTGGCTCAAAGGTATCGGCGGACCGAGGTCCTGTAGCTACAGTACGAAGTGCCGAAGCGGGCTTCCAGGGAACGCTCCTCCCGGACCACCACGACGTGGGTCATCAGCAGTACAAACGGCAAGAGGAGCAGGAGCCAGACGGCATTGATCACCGAGGCGACCCCGACGTAGACGAGGGTGCAGGAGACGTACATGGGGTTCCTGCTGAAGGTGTACGGTCCGGCGAGGACGATCCGGCTTGGCCGTCCCATGTCCACCTTGCCAGCCGCCAGCACCGCCCACGCGGCCAGCCACAGGCCGGCGAGGATCAACGGCCACCCGACGGCCTGGCCTATCCAGGCCGGCCATGCCAGCCTCCACGACCTGACGACGTGCAAGATGATGCCCGCTCCGAGGCCCACCAGGTAGGTCTCCGGGAGCGGGACGTTGCCCCATCGCCATGCAGCAATCTTGCGCACGCAGTCATCCCCGCGAGCCCGGCAGTCCGTCATAGCGGGCCGGCGTGAACAGGCCGAGGGAATCCCAACGCCTGGGCTCTGAGCCCGGGGCGGTCCGCTGACTGCGCTTCCGCGCATCGTCTTGCTTTCTCATTGCAGCTTCCCCCGCCAGTCATTGAATCATTGAGGCGACGAGGTCACGCGTGGTCTCGCGATGAGCTGTCAGGCGACGCCGAGCGCGTTGCGCAGCGCTGCCAGGAACGCTTCGGGCTGTTCGGAGGCTGGGTCGTCCGCGGCGTTCTCGATGACTTGCAGCGGCCAGTCGTGGCGGACGCTCGCCACCTCGGCGGCTCGTAGCCGCACCTGGCGGTCGTGTCGCCCCCAGATCAGGGTCGTGGGAACGGCGATCCGCGCAAGGTCCTCCGGCGGGATCGGTGGCACTCCGAGCCGCGGCATCAGGCTGCGGAGCGCGGCCTTCTGGCTGGGGGCGTGGGCACGGTCGAGGGCATATTCCTCCAGTAGCTCCATGACGCCACCCGCCTGCTCACGCAACCCGTCCAGGTCGACGAAGCATTGGCGGAAGAAACGATCCTGCTTGCGCCTGGTCGGTCGCGCGAGGTAGGCGATCAGGGTGAGCGCGAACCTCGGCGAGGGCCGCAACCGACCCAGACCGAACGTGTCCACGAGCACCAGCCCGCTGAGCCGATCAGCATGGTCGCTGGCGAAGCGGGCCGCGATCGCGCCGCCGAGCAGATGTCCTACCAATGCGGGCGGCGACGGACAGGTCCGCGTTATCAGCTCGTCGAGCCATGCAAATACGCGGCCGGTGTCAAGGCGGCCGTCGGTCACCTGCGAGGCGCCGTGGCCGGGCAGGTCAGGGGCGATGACCCGATGGGTCGCCACGAGGCCGGGGATCACCCGCATCCACGTAAGGGCGAACTCTCCGGGTCCGTGGAGCAGGACGACCGGTCGGCCGTTACCGCCCTCCAGCATGGCGGTCGAGACGCCGGCCAGTTGCAACCGTCGCTCCACGACGGGGATCTTGGCCACCAGCTGCTCCCGGGCTCCTCTCCCGGCGGCTGGCAGGTCGTGCCGCTCCACGTCGTGCTGCCCTGTAGTGGCTGCGTTCCTGTCAGCGTGGGATCTGGTCATGGCTCGCTCCTGGCTCGCGTCGACCCGTAGGCCGACAATGGGAGCCGGGCGGTGGCCACGCATCGGTGGAAACACCCAACTTGCGCCGGGTGGGCGCGTGGGTAGTTCTCGCCAGTCGGTGATCAGATGACCCGATGTGCGGTCAGGGTATCGCTCCTCACTGGTTGTTGCCGAGGAATGCCTCGACATCGGCAGCAAACTCCGCGTGATACTGAAACAGGAACCCGTGTGCCGAGTACGGGTAGATCTTCACCCGAGCTTGCGGGATCAGGCCTGCGAGCAGGTACGAGTAATGAGGCAGGATCATGGGGTCGCTGTCGCCGTTGGCCACCAGCACCGGCAGGTCAATTGCGCCCAGCCTCTGCAGCAGCGCGTGATTCGGGATCCCCCAGGCACAAACTGCGTCGTACTGCGCCTGGCGTGTTTCCCAGGTCGTTGCCTGGTCCCGGTCCTCAGTTCTGGCGACCATGCGCCGCAAGGACTGCTCGCCAGCTTGCCGACTGGAGGACGACCGGGCATAGAACACGTCGAGGACGCCATCGGGGCTGACTTCGGGTGCGCCGACCGCTGCCATGACCTCCGCGGCCCAACCGTGCATTCCGGCCGCACCCTGCGGCGCTGAAGATGCCAGTATCAGCCGACGGAGCAATCCCGGCCGTACAGTGCGATTTCCTGCGCGACGAAGCTGCCGATCGAGAACCCCAGGAGATCCACCTGGTCGAGCTCCATCGCGGTGAGGAAGGCAATAGCGTCGTGTGCCATCTGCTCGACGACGTGCGGCGTGGCTCCGGTCGAACCGCCCACGCCCGCGTTGTCGAACGTCACGACACGCCGGGTGGACGCCAGCGCGTCAATCAGTGCGGGATCCCAATTGTCAAGATTTCCGTGGAAATGCTGGAGCAGAACCAGCGGCACCGTTCCTTGGCCAGCCTCGCGATACGCATAGTCAATGCCGTTGGCGGCGCTGATGAGCTTGTTTGGAAGCTCTGAATAGGTCGCGGTCATGCGAATGCGACCTCGCTGACATCTATCGAGACGATCAGCGGCTCGCTGAGCGCTTGGCCGTCTGCCGCTCGCGGAAAGACCCTGTGCTTGGTAGGGAGCATGATGCCGGCCACCTGCGTGTAGTCGGAGACGTAGTGCGCACCGGGGTTGCCGCCCATGATCTCGACGTCGTAGTCGTGGCGCCGGATCAGGCCGTCTTGACCGAAGTACAGTGTCTGCTCGGTGCTGTGGGTGGCGAGGTAGCTCGGCCAGATCACGTGCAGCCTGCGCCACTGCTCGCCCTGCTCCTGCCATTGGTCGAGCTCAGCCGTTTCGAATCCCGGGAGGGCGAATGTGAACGGCTGCGTGACGAAGACGTCATCGAGCACGCCCTGCTGGCCCTTGAGAGCCCAGAGGGCGCCGCCTTGGATCAGGCGCGCTGAGACGGTCTCCAGCTGGGTCCGGCGCGTAAGGCCACCGTGGGCCTCAATGACGGTCTCAAGCAGATCGGTCATTACTCCTCGTTCTTTCTGGCCCGCCGTTGCGAGACGACCTCTCCAGGCCATTCTCAATCGAGATGGTTCTCTTTGCGGGTAGGCGTGCTGCCGTTAGGGCTTGAGTGCGCGCGCCGACCACCAGAGCATGCCGGGGTTGACGCGTTCGGGGTAGATGGCGAGCATCTGGTCGTACAGCGCTCGCGCGGTCTCCGTCGTCTCCACGATCCGGTCGAAGTCGCGGACGTACTGGCGGGTCTCCTCGATGATCTCGGGGCCGTCGTGGCGGCCGGCGCGCTGATGCCCGGCGATCACGGCCCGAGGGCCCAGGGACTGGATGGTGTCGAGGGCGGCGAGCCACGCGCGCCGGCCCTGCGGGCTGGACTCACGAAGGTACTGGTGGACGTCGTTGTAGACGGCGTCGCCGGCGACCACCAGGCCGATCTCCGGGACGTGCAGGCAGGTCGTCTCGTCGGTGTCGGTGTGCCCGAGCTCAACCGCGACCAGGTCGTGGCCCTCCAGGTCGATGGTGTGATCCGGCAGCGGATCGGCGAGGACGAGGTCGTCTGGGATCTTGCCGGGCAAGAGCCCGTTCCAGAAGGCGAGAAGGTCCGGCGTGGAGCCTTGCCGCATCGCCTCGATCACCGCGGGCACGGCGAGCGCTCGTGCCTGGGGGAAGCGGTCCAGGATCATGCGCAGGCCGAACCAGTGATCGCCGTGGCCGTGGGTGATGTAGACCGCTGTCAGGTTCTTGCCGTGGGCGGCGACCCAGTCGGCGAGGTCGCGTGCCTGGCCGACGGTCAGGAGCGGGTCGACGAGGACGGCGTCCTCCTGGCCGGAGATGAGCGTCGCCGCTATCGGTTGCCACAGGAACTGCTGTGCGCCGGGAGGCGGGTCGTCGCTGGCGGTTGGCTCGAGTGCCGTCACGTACACATCCCAGGTGAGCGGGGCAGGTTGGGTTGTCATCGGAGCTCCTTTCATGTCAGCCCGGGAACTTCAGGCCCTCGCGGCCGAAATCGTCCGCGTGCTGGAGGAGGAAGGCGCGGAAGTCGGTCAGCCAGGTGTCCACACACGACCCATGGCCCCTCCTTCACTTTCGGCTCCAGCCGCGCCACCTGAAGTCGGCGTCCATCGCGATGTCATGTCCGGAGGCAGCGCTCGTATCCACCAGGGCACAGTGCGAGTGGCCAGCATCTGGTGGGCGGTGCGCAGCTGCTCGCGCGCGTCAGCGCGGCGGCGCTCGCGGCGCAGCCACTCGCCGTAGAGCAGATGGGTGCGGGCGACCTCCGCGCCGAGGCGGGTACGGCCCAGGCGCGCGACCGACTCGGGGTAGAGGCGCTCGGCGACGTCGCCCTCGCTCAGCAGGGCGCGGACGCGGGCTTGGATCCCCAGGGCCCACTTGCTGGGCACAACATGCGTGCGCTCGGACAGCCACTGGAGTGCAGCCCTGGTCGACGCATCCGGCGCACGGAAGTAGTCGAACAGGACACCCACCGGCACTCCCGACTCATCACAACCACGTCATTTGAGTAGGCACGGCAATGGACAATTGTGGGCAGCCAAGTCGTCTGCCGGGCGGGCGCGGACGGCCATCGTGAGGGTCGTCCCGTGCCGCGTCGCCAGCACGGGAGGATCGCTCTGTAATGGTCGTCGCCCAGGCTGACGATCACCGAGCGCCTCGCCGACGGGCGGAAGGCTTGACAGAATCGTGCTCCAGGATCTCCGTACCGGCGCCCAGATGGGGGCAGTGGACGGACGTTGGGTTCGGCGGGGTGGTCTGCTGGTGGTGCGGTCGCGGATTCCATCCGGGATGCCCAAGGAAGGCATACTGCCGCCGCTGGCCTTCCAGGGCCGATGGCGGCGCTATCAGGAGCTTGCGCTGGAGGCGTTCGAACGTGATCGGCGGGCGGGCAGGCGCTCCACCCACGTGCTTGCCCCGCCGGGCTCCGGCAAGACCATGCTGGGGATGGAAATCGTCCGCCGCCTCGGCACGCGAGCGCTGGTGCTCTGCCCGAACTCGGCTGTGCAGGCGCAGTGGCTGAGAACGGCCGAGCTGTTCGGCGCGTCCGATGGCGTCGCCGCACCAGGTCCAGACGCCCCGATCGCCTGCCTGACCTATCAGTCGCTCTGCCAGATCCAGGATCCGGACGTGGCCTTGGGGAACGCCGCCGAGCGACGTTGGATCGCCGACCGTGCCCTGGCTCTGGGCGTCCCGCCCGCCGAGGTCGAGCGGGAGGCGGCGACCTGGCGGGGCGAGGCGGCGAAGCGGCGGTCGCGGGAGATCGCCCGGATCAAGGCCGCGATCAAGCGGGAGATCGCCCGGGGCGCGCACGAGGGTGTCGAGTTGGCTGACATCCTGGAGCCGACCGCGCACCGACGGGTGGAGACGCTGCGCCAGCTCGGGGTGGGGACCCTGGTGCTGGACGAGTGTCACCACCTCGCCTCCCTCTGGGGCTATGTCGTCCGCGCGGTCGCCGCCCTCCTCGGCGACGTCCACCTTGTTGGGCTCACGGCCACTCCGCCCGACGAGCTGACCGAGCTGGAGGCGGAGCTGTACCAGAGTCTGCTCGGGCCGGTCGACTTCACGATTCCGACCCCGGCCGTGGTGCGCGAGGGGTTCCTGGCGCCCTACCAGGAGTTGGCATGGCTCACCGAGCCGCTCGAGAGTGAGGCCAGTTGGCTGGCAGAGCACGACCTGCGCTTCCGCCAGCTCGTCACCGACCTTCACCACAAGGACATCGGCGGGTCGCTGAGCTTCCCGGAGTGGGTCATCACGCGGCTGCGCGTACGAGGGGCAGGCCCGGGGGAACCGGAGATGCCGTGGGCGTCGTTCCAGCGGCGGCATCCCGCCCTGGCCCGGGCGGGCCTCCGGTTTCTCGCCTCGGCCGGCCTGCTGTTGCCCGAGGGTGCTCCAAGGGGCGAAGGCTACCGCGAGCCACCGGCCCTCGACGACTGGCTGGTCCTGCTCGAAGACTACGCGCTGCGCTGCCTGGCCCCGGACCCCTCACCGGCCGCGGCCGAGCGCTACCAGGCGATCGCGGCGGCCCTGCGGGACCTCGGCTATCGGCTGACCCGCCAGGGAATCCGCCGCGCCGCCTCTGACGTGGATCTGTTGCTGGCCAATTCGGCGGCCAAGACCCTGGCGCTGGCCCAGGTGCTGGCCTGCGAGATCGACGCCCGTCTCGCGCGGCTTCGTGCACTCGTACTGTGTGACGCCGAGTTGGTCCGCAAACCCGGCGTCGCGCTGGTCGGCGTCCTGCGGCCGGAAGCGGGCACAGCGCCCGAGGTCGTCCGAGCCCTCGCCGCCGACGAGCGGACCGCCATCGTCCGGCCGTTGCTGGTCTCCGGACGCGGGCTTCGCTGCGCCCCATACGACGCCGACCATCTGCTCGCGGCGCTGGCGGAGGCGGCCGCGGAGGCTGGCGAGCCCCTTGCCGGGTGGCGCGCCGAGGCCGACGGCGAGGGTCTGGTCCGGCTGGTCGCCGCGACCCCAGCGTGGCAGCCCGGCCGCTGGGTGCCCCTGGCGACCCGCATCCTCACCGCCGGGGCGACATGGACGCTGGTCGGCACCCGCGCTCTACTCGGAGAGGGATGGGACGCCCCGTGCGTCAATTGCCTTGTCGATCTCACCACGGCCACGACGGGCGTGTCAGTCCGGCAGATGCGCGGCAGGTCGCTACGCCTGGACCCGGGCGACCCGGAGAAGATCGCGTCCAATTGGGACGTGGTTTGCGTCGCGCCCGATCTCTCGAAGGGCAGCGGCGACTACGACCGGTTCGTGCGCAAGCACCTCGAGCTGTACGCGCCATCGGAGGACGGACGGATCGAGGCCGGGCCGACGCACGTCCATCCAGCGCTCGGGCCATTCGCGCCGCCGCGCGCGGCACAGTTCGCCGCGCTCAACCGCGCGGCCGCTGCCCGGGCCAGAGACTACCAGCTCGCCCGGGCGCGCTGGCGGATCGGGACGTCCTACCGCGGCGAGGACCGCGACACGCTGTTGGTGCGCCACCGCAGGCAGCCCCCGAAAGTCAGGCCGGCACCCTCCGAACGAGTGCCGCGCTACCCGTACAAGCAGTCGGGCCCGCTCACGCTCGGGGCCGCCGGGGCAGCCGCTGGAGGGATGCTCGCCGCCCTCTCCGGCCAGCCGGCGGCCGCGCTCACCGCCGCCCTGCTGCCCGCGGGGCTTGCCTGGGCGGCGGCCCGCCTGGGGCGGGTCAGGGCCGAGCTCGCGGACGCGCTGCCGCTCGACCGTGCCGCCCACGCCGTCCTCGATGCCTACCAGGACCTCGGCGAGATGAGCGCCGAGGCAGCCTCCTCCCTGGCGATCGAGCCGCGCGCATCGGGATATCTGCGCTGCCTGCTCCGCGACGGGACGGAGGAGGAGAGCTCACGCTTCACGGGTGCGCTCAATGATCTGCTGGCCCCGCCTGAAGCGCCACGCTATCTGGTGTCGCGGCTGCTGCCAGGGCCAGCCGGGCGAGGGCGCCTGCTCCTCAGACTCCTGACCAGGCGGGCACTCTTCCCGGTTCGGTGGGAGCCCGTTCCGGGCGACCTGGGGAGGCGGAAAGACCGCGCCGAGGCGTTCGCCCGCGCCTGGCGACAATGGCTCGGTCCCAGCGACCTGGTCTTCACGCACCGGACCCAGGCTGGCCATGCCGCACTCGCCCAAGCCGTCGCGCAATCGACCGACTACGAGACCAGCGCGCGCAAAGTCTGGGTCTGACGCTGCCACGGCAGGGAAGAGGGGCTGTGGACCCCCTCTTCCCTGGTCCGCGATCGCCTCAGCCCGTGGTCGAGCTGAAGATGTCGTTGTTGCCGAAGGCCGGCGGGCAGTCGCCGAGCGGCCAGGGCGCCGGCAGCACCACATGGCCTGCGTTGAACGACGCCTGCCGCCAAGCGTCCATCGCCGGGCAGTCGGCGGTGCGGCGGACGTCGGTCCATGTGCCCGCGCCGTAGCTGTTTGTGGCGACGGCGTAGACGTAGTCACCCAGGAATTCGTTGTACAGGATGCGCCCCTGCGAGGTCCCCCGAGCGTCGCCGGTCGGCCCGCTGGAGGCCGTGACGAACGCTCCAGGGGCCCCATTGGCCCCGATGGCGGCCACACGCAGCACGCCGTGCTCGGGCCGGGGGTTGACGGTGGTGTTCTGGAACGGCGCCCGGAACGCCATGTACACCACGTAGACAGTCCCACCGTCGGGTGAGATCGCCGGCGCGGAATACACCGACCGGTCGCCCTCTTCGGAGACCACACTCGGCGCGCTCCAGGTGGCTCCGCCGTTCGTGGAGAACGACAGCAGCGTCTTTTCGTTGTTGAAGCCGAACCGGCCGTCGCTCCAGGCGTCCACGAGCTCGTTGGTGGCGCCCTGGCCGGTGGGCGCCCCGTTGGCAATGTCCACGCTCGGCATGGCCGCCAGGTCGGTGCGCGCTCCGGCGATCCCGTCCGCGACGCAGCGGCCGCTCACTCTATCGATGAAGAAGCACGCGTCGTTCATCGACATGATCTCGACGGGCGGGGTCCAGGTCTTGCCGCCGTCGAAGGACTTGATCATGGTGTGCGTCCCGATGCCCGGGGTACCGACCGCGAAGTGGGTCCAGAACGCGTACACCACGCCGTGGCTGTCGGTGCGCACCGTGCAGCCCTGATGCGAGCCACGCTGGAAGTTGGCCACCGGCGGAGCCACCACGCGGCTGGTCCAGGTGACGCCACCGTCGGTGGACGTGGCGACGAAGGGGAACAGCGGGAAGCCCAGTCCCCCACTCAGGCTGTGGAAGTCGACGTAGCACACGTACGCGTTGCCAAAGAACGGGCTGGAGGCGGCGTTGTCCGCCCAGACCTGCTCCTTGTCCAGGTCGGCCGTGGCGGCGTTGCGAGGCGCCACCAAGAACGGCCTGGACCAGTTGGCCTGCTTATGGATGCGGTCGGGGGTGACGTTGTCGATGTGCGAGACGGCGACCTCGGTAGCGGTGTTGACCGGGGCGCCGATACGCGTATCGGTGAGGTTGGTGGCCAGGTTCGAGTAGTACAGCCGCGAGCCATTGGCCCAGGAGAATTTGCCGTCGACCGGAACTGGCCCGAACGCGACTCCTGGGTCGCTACGGGAGCGTAGCCCCGCCTCGAAGTAGTTGGGGACGGTGTGGATCGGTCCGACGTGCGGGGTGCAGGGCTCGACCGTCGGGCTGCAGTCGGCCGCGGTCAGCCCCGAGTAGGTGGGCTGGGTCCAGGTGTGTCCCCGATCGAACGAGAAGTACACGCCCCCAAGCCCGACGCCGAGATTGAAGGTTCCCAGCGGGAACGAGCACGCTGCCGCTGTCGTCGCGGCCTGCCGGGAGCAGGGCTGCATGTCGATCAGGTCGTTTGCGCCGGCGGCCAGGACGTCGGGCCTGGAGGCGTCGACCGCGAGCGCCGGCTCGTTCTGGGCGTTCTGCGGGTGCTGGTTGGTCGGGCTCCCGACGCTGACGAGAGCTTGCGCTGCGGCTGCCCCCGCCGGCGAGAAGCCCGCGCCGGATCCAATGATCATGACGGCACCGAGAAGACAAACCAGCGACCGTCGCACGATCGATCGGCGCATCATCACGCTCCTTTCTTCCCGGCCGAAGACTGGTGCCTTCCGTCTCCCGACGAAACCATTCCGCTTCGACAGGGATCTGTGGACCGGCAGGAAAGGGCAGCCCGGCGGCGCGCGCGCCCTGACCGGTGGCCAGCATGCGCGAACGACGCTGGCGCGGTGGCGTGGTCGTGTCCGGCTGCCGCACCGTGGCGGCGTGGTGGTGGACTCCATCGACGGCCGGTCCTGGTCGGGAGGGCCAAACCTCCCGAGATTAGGCCATCCGGTCGGCAGGATCGATCCGGCGGATGACGTATAGACGACGTAATCGAACACGTCCGTCGTGGGCCGAGCATCGGAGAGGGCCAGTCTCCCGGGCTGGTCAAGTGGATTGCCCTCGTCCACCCCGTCCGCCCGGGTTGACCTTGGCGGATCGGTTTGCGAGCCTCATTGGACCGGGCGTCTGCCCAACGGGGGGAGACTGCTACCGGTGGCCGGGTGAGGAGGTCTTGATGAGATCTCGCTGGCTTCTTGTCCTTGTTGTCCTCTCCATGGTGTTTGCCGGTGCCTTCAGCGGTACGGCATTGGGAAGCGCCAACGCACGGGTCACCCGCGACGGCACGGCTTCGAGCTATCTGCGCTACGACGGGTCGACTGACGCCACGACCAGTGCGTGCAGCACGGGTCGGCGCTCGCAGAATGAGCCGACGGTGGCGGTCGACCCCCACAACACCCAGGTCGTCGTCGCCGGGGCCAACGACTACTGCGCCCAGATCGTCAACGGCGACGTGTGGACGGGCTACTACCGCTCCACCAACGGCGGGTCCAGTTGGCAGGACAGCCTGGTGCCCGGGTATCCGGCCGACGCATCGGCGGCAGGGGTCGCCTCCCCGGTGCACGGGACCTGCGGCGCGGCCGGCGACCCGTCCCAGGCTTTCGACCGCGACGGCCGCCTGTTCTACGCGTTCATCTGTTTCAACCGCGCCAAGCCCGTCAACGGCGGGGTGTTCGTGGCGCGCTATACCAACGACGGCGCGGCCTACGACCGGACCGTCCTGGTCAAGCGCGGAACCCCGTCCGGGCAGTTCCTCACGGGGCTGTTCCAGGACAAGATCAACCTGACGGTCGACCAGACCGCTGGGCGGTTTGGCGGCAATGCCTACGTGGCGTGGTCGCAGTACGACGGCTTCGCCCCGAACAACGCCGTGCTGTTCTCGCGCTCCACCGACCACGGCCTGACGTTCTCAAAGCCGATCAGGGTCACGCCGGTGGCGCTTGGCACCGGGTCCTTCGCCGATCTTGCCGTCGGGCCCGACGGTGCGGTGTACCTGGCCTTCCTGACCTACCCGTCGTCATCCAATCCCAGCAGCGACGTGTGGCTGTCCAAGTCCACTGACGGCGGGGCGTCCTTCGGCGCGGCAGCGCACGTGGCGACCATCGAGCTGTTCGACTCCAGCCAGTTCAGCGGCAACGGCGCGACCGACTGCGGCGATGGACCGTTCGCCTGCCCGAGCGGACTCACGTTCTCCCGGTTCACTACCGCCCCAGCAGTCGCCGCGGACGCCACCGGCGTGCACGTGGTCTGGAACGCGAAGCTGGCGAGCGGGCAGTCCAAGGTCTTTGTGCGCAATTCGCCGGACGGGATCGTCTGGCCGGCCCCTGCAACCACGCTGGACACCGTGGCCGTGGGCCACCAGTGGACCCCCGACATCGCCTCCGCCGGCGGGGTGATCAACGTGGTCTTCTACGACTCCCGGGCCGACGCCGCATATTCGCCGAGGCTGCCACCAGGCAACACCGCCAGCGGGCAGAACTCCGGCGACGTGATCCACACGTGGGTGGCCGAGTCCACCAACGGGGGCGCGGGCTGGTCCGAGACGCAGATCTCTACGGTGGGCAGCAACTTCGGCTGGGAGACCCACGGGGCCCGGCGGGACGGGTTCTGGGGCGACTACATCTACGTCTCGGCGGTCGGCGGGACCGTCATCGCTACCTGGACCGATTCACGTGACCTGGTGGCAGGCACCGACCCGCGCGAGACCGGTGCCGCCGACGACCACGACGGCTTCGACGTGTTCCAGCCATGCACCTACGTGCCCAACGACATCAATGCCGCGTCCTACTCGTCCCCGACCGTCGGCGACCCGTGCCTGTCGCAGGGAGGGCTGGACCAGAACATCTACGCCGCGGGCGCCTGAGCTCGCGCTGAGCTGATCGGCGAGCGCCAGGGCGACAACCCGGGCGCTCGCCGACCCTGTGGGTGCTACCGGAGGGGTGGCGACCGCGTGGCACTGGCTGGACCCCAAGGTGCGCGTTGCCAAGGCGGCCCGGGCACTGCGGCCAGGCGGCGCGCTGGCCACCATCTCCACCCACCACGTCGCGGGCGGCACCGAGGCGTTCTTCGTGGAGGTGCAGGTCTGCTACGAGCGTTGGGATCCCGCCACTCCACCCGGGTTGCGACTGCCCCCCGCCGCTGAGGTTGGCCAAGATCGCCAGGAACTGGACCAATCAGGCCAGTTCGGGCCGGCGGCCGTCCGTCGCTTCCAGTGGGAGCGGTCGTACTCAACCGCCGCGTACCTGGAGCTGCTGCGGACCTACTCCGGCCACAGGGCGCTGGTGCGTGCGGCCAGAGCAGGCCTGTTGGACTGTATCGCCGGGCTCATCGACAGCCGCTACGGCGGCCAGATCACCAAGTGCTACCTGACCGAGCTGCGGGTTGCGCACCGCCAGGTCCGGTGACGGCGGCTCGGCGAGTGTCGTGGTGACCGATCGGCGTATGGGGTCACACCCGACTCCGGCCCGCTGGACGAGCTGAAGGCAACGAAGGTTCCACCGCCGACCTCCTGGAACTTCGAGGCCGGCATCTTTGACATAGCTCTCGGCCAGGTCAGGCACTGTCAACAACGCTGGGGACCGTCTTGCTTCTGCTGCCACCACAGGCGGATAGTGCGAGCAGCCAGATCATCGGGAGAGCGACTGCCGGTCGAGACACGAACTTTTGCATGACCTCTGCTCCAGACGAGATTGCCATCCAAAATGGCGTCTCCCACGTATCCTTAGCTGCCTACCCAGATCGTCGACCGGGGTTACGTGCCGCAGACCGGGCAGATCATGCTCGCCGACACCGCGCAGCTGTTCCTCAAGAACCCGCCGATGCGGGAGGGGTGCCTCGGCGAGCTGACCTGACCGCGTCACGCGTGACGCGCCGGTTGTCTGGCGAGGAGTGATGGCATAACTGAGTAGCGGTCGCTAGGGCGGCCCGGACATAGGAGAACGGGATCATGTTGGCAAGCGCACGGAGATGGCGGCTGCTCGTCGTCAGCGTGGGCCTGGCTCTGGCGCTGGTGGCGTGCGGCGGCAATGGTACGAAGAGCGGGGGTACCACGACGACCACGGGCGCGGCCTCCTCGGTCGACCAGGCGCTCGCCGCGAAGGTGCCGGCCGCGATCAAGTCCGACGGCAAACTTCTCATCGGGACCGACTCGACCTACGCGCCGAGCGAGTTCCTCGACACCGACGGGAAGACGGTCATCGGCTTCGACGTCGACCTGTTCAACGCCGTCGCGGCCAAGCTCGGCCTGACCACCCAATGGACATCAGCCAAATTCGACGCGATCATCCCAGGTGTTCAATCCGGGAAGTACGAGGTCGGCGTCTCGTCGTTCACCATCAACGCCGAGCGCAAGCAGCAGGTCAACATGGTCAGCTACTTCAACGCGGGCACCCAGTGGGGGACCAAGAAGGGCAACCCGACCGGTATCCAGCCCGACAACGCATGTGGAAAGAAGGTCGCCGTCCAGACCAGCACCGTCCAGGACACAGAAGACCTGCCCAAGCGGGTGAATCAGTGCAAGACCAGCGGAAAGTCGGCCATCACCATCGACCGCTACCAGGGGCAGGACCAGGCGACCGCCTCCGTGGTCTCCGGCAAGGACGACGCGATGCTCGCCGACTCCCCGGTGGTCGCCTATGCGGTGAAGCAGACCAACGGCCAGCTCGAGCTGCTCGGTAACATCTACGACTCGGCGCCATACGGGTACGTGGTCAAGAAGGATCAGACCGACTTCGCCCAGGCGCTCTCGGGCGCGGTCGCCGCGCTGATCTCCGACGGCACGTACAAGCAGATCCTCAGCAAGTGGGGCGTCGACGCGGGCGCGATCACCAACTCCGCCGTCAACCCCTGACGTCGGAAAGGGAACGCGGCCCCATGACCGACACTGCAACCAGACCGGCGGAGCGGGTGCCGCCGCCAGAGACCATCAAGGCGGTACCCGTCCGCCACCCTGGCCGTTGGGTCGCCGCCGTGGTCATCGCGATCCTGGTGGCGATGTTCGCCCACATGCTGGTGACCAACAAGGCGTTCCAGTGGCGCTTCATGTTCGACAACATGTTCCGCCCGCCGGTGATCGAAGGCGTCCGGACGGCGCTGGTGGTCACCATCCTCGCGATGATCATCGGTGTGGCCCTCGGCACCGTGATCGCGGTCATGCGGCTCTCTCCCAATCCGGTGCTCTCGAGCGCGGCCTGGGTCTACACCTGGTTCTTCCGCGCCGTGCCGCGGATCGTGCTGCTGGTCCTCTTCGGCAACCTCGGGATCCTCTACGCGCGTTACGAGTTCGGGCTGCCGTTCGACCGGCAGATCGGCAACCTGTTCGGGATCGACTTCAGCGCACGGCTGTTCGGCTTGGATGCCCGAACGGTGGTGACCGGGTTCGTCGCCGGACTCCTGGGCCTGGCGCTGTCCGAGGCGGCCTACATGGCCGAGATCGTCCGGGCGGGCATCCAGTCGGTCGACCCCGGCCAGCAGGAGGCCGCCCAGGCATGCGGCATGGGGCGTGGCGTCACCCTCCGCCGGATCGTCCTTCCGCAGGCGATGCGGGTGATCGTCCCGCCGACCGGCAACGAGACCATCGCCATGCTGAAGGACACCGCGCTCCTCGCCTTCGTCCCGGTCACCAACGAGCTGTTCTTCCAGCTCCAGGCCATCGGCGCCCGCACCTTCCGGGTGTTCCCGATGCTGGTCGCCGCCTGCCTCTGGTACCTGGCGATGACCAGCGTGCTGATGGTCGGCCAGCACTTCCTGGAGCGATACTTCAGTCGGGGCTTCGGCACCGGCGGGCGGCAGGCGCGCGCCCGCGAGACGGCGAGGAGTGTTGGATTTGGCCACTGATCCAAGCAGCACGGCGGCCGCCGGTCCCGAGGCCAAGCAGGCGATGGTCAAGGCCGAGGGGGTCCACAAGCACTTCGGCCGGCTCGAGGTGCTGAAGGGCATCGACCTGGAGGTGAAACCCCGCGAGGTGACCGTCATGCTGGGGCCCTCGGGCTCGGGAAAGTCGACCTTCCTGCGCTGCATCAACCACCTGGAGCAGATCAATGCCGGTCGCCTGTGGGTGGACGGCGAGCTGGTCGGCTACCGGCAGCACGGCGACAAGCTCTACGAGCTGAAGGACAGCGAGGTCGCCCGCAAGCGGGCCGAGATCGGTATGGTCTTCCAGCGCTTCAACCTGTTCCCGCACATGACCGCACTCGGCAACGTCATCGAGGCACCGATGCGGGTCAGGGGCGTCCGCAAGGCTGACGCGACCGCCCGCGGCCACGAGCTGCTCGCACAGGTCGGGTTGGCCGACAAGGCCGACGTCTACCCCGCGCAGCTCTCCGGCGGCCAGCAGCAGCGGGTGGCGATCGCCCGCGCGCTGGCCATGGATCCCAAGCTGATGCTGTTCGACGAGCCGACCAGCGCGCTGGACCCCGAGCTGGTCGGCGACGTCTTGGACGCGATGCGGAAGCTGGCCGAGAACGGCATGACGATGATCGTGGTCACCCACGAGATGGGCTTCGCCCGTGAGGTCGGCAGCCACCTGGTCTTCATGGACCAGGGCATCGTGGTGGAAGAGGGCCGTCCCGCCGAGGTGTTCGCCAACCCCCGCCACGACCGCACCAGGGCGTTCCTGTCCAGGATCCTCTGAACGGGGATTGTCCGTGAGGGCCCAAGAGCCTTTGGCTCCGTTCGCGCGTTCTCTACCCGGCCCTCGGACCCCAACACCATTCGCTGCCAGGCCATCCGACCAACCTGCCAAGCTATCAGTAGCCGGCGCCGAAGTCGGCGCGTGGCACGGTCGCTAGGACCTGCTGCTGGTAGTAGACCGGGCCGCCCTCGTCGGCCGTCACGTTCGACGGGTAGTGGGTCGAGACCATCAGCGCGTAGATATTTCCGTTGGAGATCGCGAGGCCGAAATAGTCGCCGATGAACGCGTCGTGCGTACAGGGATCGATGGCTGCGGCGCAGGCCATCTGCCCGATCCCGTCAACGTGCTGGGCCGGGTTCATCGGATCCCAGGTGAACTGCGAAACGCGGACGTTCGGTCCGACCTGGACGGCGCCCGCGCCGCTGTCCTTGTAGGCCTGGAGCGAGGTGTCGATGCAGAAGTTGGTCCGCCCGACGTCCTGCGGAAGGACGCTGGCGTCCTTGGGGCAGGCGGCGCGGCGGTCGTAGAAGGCGATGGCGACCGCGCCGCCGGAACCCGCCGCGACCGAGGGCTGGAACTGGTCGGTCGTGGCGGAGTTCGGCGCGTCGTTGACGACGACCGGCGTGGACCAGGTCGAGCCGCCATTGGTCGATTGGGTGAACTTGACGTCCATCTGCGTCCCGTTCCAATCCTCATAGGTGAGGTACAGGTGGCCCGGATAGGTCGGGCCGGCGGCAAGGTTCTCCGTGATCCCGTCCCGGAAGGTCGTGTTTGGCAGCTGCCCGGTCGGGAGGAGCCCAACCGACGTCACGGGCACGAACGGGCTGAACGTCTGGGCGTCGTCGGTGGAGCGAGCAACGTAGATCGTCGAGGAGGTCCCATTGGGTGGGAACGAGACGACCGCGACGTAGACGTTGCCGGCGGCGTCGATCTCGGGATAGACGTAGGTCACCGCCGCCCCGACCTGCGACGGCGGGCTGATCGTCACCGCCTTGGCGAAGCTCACGCCGCGGTCCCGAGAGACCGCGATCCGTACCTTGGTCGCCGTGCCGTTGAAGACCGACCAGGCCGCGTACACGTGGTCCTGGAACTTATTGCCGGGGGTGTGGTTGACGGCAACCCATTGCTTGTCCTCGACGTGCCCGGCCTGCTTCGCGGAGGCGTTGTTCGGCGGCTCGAGCGGCTGGCCGCCGTTCCCCTTCACCCAGTGGCGACCCATGTCGTCGCTGTACGACAGGTCGATCTCGCCGTCCGGATGCAACTTCGTCGCGTCGAAGAACGAGTTGAACGGAAGCACCGTCTGGTAGACGCGGCCCTTGGTGTCGAAGTCGGCGTTGGGGTCGGTCGTGTCCGTCCAGCTCGGCGGCATGGCCTGGGTGCCGGTCGAGATGCAGTCGTAGCCCTGCACCTGGTTGTTCGAGACCGGCGCCCCGTTCAGGATCTGGTAGGCGCCGAGATAGAACATGTAGAAGGTCGAGTACTTGTCGAAGAAGAACTTTGAGCTGCCGACCAGATCCTCCGTCCCCGGCTTGACCGCGATTCAGGACTCGGAATGGTTGGCATTGAACGGGCCAGACCGGCACGTGCCGGCCAGCGGGACACGCGAGCCTGACGGGACGGGATAGCCGCCGCCGGTCGCCGGCGAACTCGCGACCACGTTGGTGAACGGTAGGCTTGCGCTCCAGAGGGGGCCGGCTTGGCTGGCGGGCGTGACCGAGAGCATGAGCGCCGCTGCTCCAAGGACCGCGATCACAGCCGATCGTCGTTTCACGATGCTCCTCCCCTTCTCCTGCCCCGCGCTCGAGGAACACCGCCGCGGTGGCTGCCAACGGTCGGCGCCACCCGCAAGGGGGATTTCGCCACGAGATTCCGCAAGCTGGCGATCGCGCTTGGTTTGCCTGCGTTCCGCAGTTGAGCGCGGGTCTGGGACACGTCCCGGGATAAGGATGCAGGTCAGAGGATTGTGGCTGGCACCACATGTTGCGAATGCCTAGTACACGAAGTGGACAGTATAAGTTGTTCAGCCTGTATCGATACTGATAGTGTCTGGGACATGTTCTTGCGGGAGGTGCGGCGGCGGAACAAGAACGGCACGCAAGTGTCGTACCTGCAGCTGGTCCACAACGAATGGGACGCGGCGGCGCAGGCGTCCCGCACGAAGATCCTCTACAGCTTCGGCCGGACCGACCAGGTGGACCCGGCCGCGATCCAACGGCTGATCGCCTCCCTGTCCCGGCTGCTGGACCCCGCCGCGGCGTTGCGGGTGACCGCCAGCTCCGAGCTGACCTTCCTTGAGTCCCGGCCGCTTGGCGGCACGCACGTGCTGGACGGCATGTGGCAACGGCTGGGCGTCGACAAGGTGATCGGCGGGCTCCTCAAGGGCCGCCGCCGGGATCCGCGGGTGGAGCGGGTGCTGTTCGCCTTGGTCGCCAACCGCGCCTTGGCCGCCTCCTCCAAGCTCGCCGCCGCCGGCTGGGTGTCAGACGACGTGCACATCGACGGCCTGCCACAGACAAGCGACGATGCCTGCTACCGGGCCATGGACTGGCTGCTAGAGAGCAAAAGCGCCCTCGAGAAGGAGGTCTTCTGGCAGGTCGCGACCCTGCTCGATCTTGAAGTCGACCTGCTGTTCTTCGACACGACCTCGACCTACTTCGAACTGGACGAGGCCGACGCCCCCATGGCGCGGGACGAGCGCGGCACCACGCTGGCCGACACCACCAACGGCGACGGCGCGACCAAGGCGGGGTTTTGCACCTATGGCAAGTCCAAGGACCACCGCGATGACCTACCGCAGATCATCGTCGGGATGGCGGTCACCCGCTCGGGGATCCCGGTCCGGGTGTGGTGCTGGCCCGGCAACACCACCGACTCCGCGCTGATCCGCCAGGTCAAAGCCGACCTGCGGGACTGGACGCTGGCGCGGGTCATCTGGGTGGCCGACCGCGGCTTCGCCTCCGCCGAGAACCGCCGCTACCTACGGCGTGGCGACCACCACTACATCATCGGGGAGAAGTTGCGCTCCGGATCGGCCGAGGCGACCGCCGCCCTATCGCGCCAGGGCCGCTACGCCGAGGTCGCCGGCAACCTGCGGGTCAAGGAGGTGCGGATCTCCGATGCCGAGCGGTTCGTCATCTGCCACAACCCCGATCAGGCCGACCGCGACGCCGCCGTCCGCGAGCGGCTCCTCGCCCAGCTGACCGAGCTGATCGACGGCACCGACAAGCTGAGCGCAACCAAGCGGGCAGAGCTGCGCGGGGTGATCTCCACCAAGCCCGGCCTGCACCGCTACCTGCGCGTCACCCCCTCCGGGCTGCTGCGCATCGACAAGGCCACCGTCAAGGCCGAGACCAACTTCGACGGCAAATACCTGCTGCGCAGCAGCGACCCGCACCTGAGCGCCGAGGACATCGCGCTGGGCTACAAGCAACTGCTCCAGGTCGAACGCGGCTGGCGCGACCTCAAGCAGGTCATCGACCTGCGGCCGGTCTACCACCGGCTGGAAGAGCGCATCCGCGCCCACGTCGTGCTGTGCTGGCTGGCGCTGCTGCTGGTCCGAATCGTCGAGACCACCACCGGCGCGACCTGGCGGTCGCTCACGGCCGAGCTGAACCGCCTGCAGGTGATCACCTTCACTGGTCCCCAGGGGACCTTCCGCCAGCGCACCGAGCTGACCAAGCCCCAGCGTGACATCTACGCCACCCTCCAGCTCGACCCGCCCAGCAAGATCATCGAGCTGGCCACCCCAAGCTCCTGACCAGGCACGACACCGCCGCCTAGTAACACACGCAGCGCACGTCCGCCGCGGCATTCTCGCAGGTCAACCCACGAATTCATGTACTAGACGATCCCCCCAGCTGCGGAACGCAGGGTTTGGCGGCCGGCACAATAGCCATCCGCGTTCGCAGGGGGGCCTATGCAACGATATGCTCTGAAATGGCTGCTCCCGGGCCGCCTCGCTCTCGAATATCGAGACAGGCTCCCCCGCCTGCCCGGACCGCCGCCCAAGGATCGTCGATCGGGACTTGTATCTCGACCGGCGGCGTTGAGAGCCAAGGTTGTAAAGCCGGATTTCTTTCAATGGAATGGCTGTCCCAATCCAGGTCGAAGGGTTGGCTATGCCGGTAAGCCGTTCTCAGGGTCACAGCAACGAAGTATTGCTGTGAAGCGAACTGGCAAGCCATTTTCCTCGTCTTGCGTTCCAGCGCCCTCGCCACATCGCAAACCCCCGTGCGCCGCTTCACAAACGACGGTCCCCTTATCCCACGTGGCTCGTTAAGACCTGCACCGGACTCGTGGCGGCCGAAAGGGGGGACGGACTTGCTTTCAAGCTCCGCGCATGCCGCTGCCCTGTCCACGCACGGAAGCTGGTCGCCAGCCGTTGTGTCAGCAGGCAGACGACGCAATGACAAGTTCGAACCTGGTTACCGAACCGGTCATTGAGGGGGTGATCGTGGGCAACTGCTAGCTGCTGGTAGCTATCCGGATCATCGGTTCGCAGCATCGTTGCTAGGGGGAGTGCGGCAGATGAAGAGAAGGATCGCAGTAGTGGCGTTGGTCTTCATGGCCTTTGCCCTCGTTGCGCAGCAGGCGTTGGCGGTGAGCCCGCACTTCATCAGGGCCACCGGGACGCTGAACGCAAACGGGTCGCTGACCGTCCACTTCAAGGAGGCGGGCCTCGGCACCAACCAGAACATCAACTATCACCTCGGCGAGCAAATAGGATGGTCCACTATGTGGCGGCATAGCAGGTGTGCGGACGCTGGAAGAACTGGGCGACCACCCCCGGCTGCCGCTGCCGACCACGCACATACGCGCGCAACGCCCCGGTCAACTCCACCACCGACCGGGCACGCCCCCGACCTGCCGCATTCGCCTTCACATCGTGGTTGAGCGACTCCACCGGATTCAGCTGCGGGCTGTAGCCCGGCAGGAAGTGCAGCTCGATCCTGGTCGGACGCTGCGCCACCCACTCGCTGACCAGCTTGGCGTGGTGCACCGGATGCCCATCGAGGATCAGGTGGACCTTGCGGCCGGCCAGATCCCGGACCAGTCGGTGCAGGAAGTCGACCAGCACCGGGCCGCGAAACGACTCGGTAAACAGGCGGAACCGCAGCAGCCCGCCATTGGAGATCGCGCTGATCATGTTCACCCCAAACCGCTTGCCGGTCCGCTTGACCACGGGGGTCTGGCCGACCGGCGCCCACGACCGCCCCGCGGCATAGTCGGACCGCACCCCCATCTCATCCAGCCACCACACCACCCCACCCTCCCGCTTGGCCGCCGCCACGATCGCGGGGTACTCCTCGGCCAGCCAGCGGCGCACCGCCACCGGGTCCTGTTCCAGGGCGCGCCGCTGCGGTTTCTGCGGGCTGAACCGCCACGAACGCAGATACCCGCCGACGGTGGTGCGGGCCAGCCGCACGCCATAGCGCTGGCCGATCAGCTCGGCGACCGCCTCCCGGGTCCACAGCAAGCCAGTCAGCCCGAGCTGGTCTGGGGTGCTGTCGCGCACCAGCGCGATGACCTGCTGCTGTTGGCGTTCGGACAGGGCGGCCTGCTCGCCGGCGCGGCGGCCGCGGCGCCGCTCGGAAAGCGCGTCCCAGCCGCCCTGGCGGTAGCGCTGCATCCAGCGGCCCACGGCGTTGGGGTGGACCCCGAACACCCGCGCGGCCTGGGCCTGGGGCATGCCGTCCAGCACCGCCTGGACGGCCCGTTTGCGCAGCGCCGCCTGGGCTGCGCCTGGTAGGGATCGAGCGTCCTCGTTCAACATGCGTCAAGCTTACCGTCATCACACTCTATTTGCTTGCCGAGGTGATATCTGCTGACCGCGGACGCCACCGCCACCTACGTGTGCGTCAACCGGGGCGGCGCCAACCCCAGCGCCCAGAACAAAACCACCGTCGCTGGCCCCGTGAGCGCGACCGGGACGTTCAACTCGGGCAAGAACGGGCAGGTCACCGCGTCGCTGACGGTCAACCCACCACCGTCGGACATCAGCTGTCCGCCCGGGCAGAGCCTGGAGCTCGCGTCGGTCTCGTACACCAACATCACGCTGACTGATACCACGAACGGCGTCATGATCTCAGTGCCTGACGTCAACTCGGCATGCCTCCTCCCTAATGTGCGCGGAGCGTGCTAGCGGGGACGGCTAACAACGGGCAGAGCCCGTTCCACGCCGGGAGGTAGATGAGCGCCGGGGGCTCTTGTGGCCCCCGGCGCTCCCTTCTTGGAACCGGGACAGCAAGTTCACTGGGGCTCGTGTCACCGGCTGGGTCAAGGCCGCTGGCTGGACGTCATGGGATACTCCGCCATGGTCACCGGCCGACCGTCTTCCAGGCCACCCTGTGCCGCCGGGGAGTTGGTCGTCGCCTCGACTCGCAGCTCGTTAGACGTCAAGGAGTTTGGGCGGCGCGGTCTGGGCCGCGCGCTGCTGGGAGCATGCCGTCCTCGACCTGCGCGATGTAGTCGGCGCTGTCGCGCTCTGGAGGCCAGAACCGGTCGAAGCTGATGGCGACCCAAGCACCCGGTGGGAGCTGCCTGGCCCAGTGGAGGGTGTACTGCTCGAAGTAGGCCACACCGACCGGCGTCACCCCATCGTCTCCGATGTGGGGCTGCGGGTAGGAGACGGAAAGGAAACCTCGCTGATCCACCTCGTTCGTGAAGGCAAAGGTCGTCGGGTGCGCCTGCACGGCGGGCACAGCCATCCATCGGTCGAGGACGATGGTGTTCGGCGTTGGCTGATCGAGCGAAGGGATTCCCTCCAGGTGAAACACACCCTCCCGCTTCCAGCTGTCGTCGCCGTCCGCCACCCGTAACGGCTGGCCGTCCTCGGTGTCGTCCTTGACGCGAATGCCGTACTCCCAAGGGCGGCCATCGCGGGTGGGGGGCGGCGATGCCGCCTGAATCCGCCGGTAAATGGCGCGCAATTGCTTCTCCGGCGAACCCTGCGGGTGGGTCGGGACGCGGACACCAAACTTGAGCTGGATGCCGTTGCGGCAAACCTGCAGGGCATCCCACACCGCATCGGCACCGGCTATCGGCATGGCAGCATCCCCCAGTCCATGTCGTCCACGCTCGGGCGCTCTCATTGACGCGCGGAATAACGTAGAACGGCAACGGCTCCGGCACAAGGTAGTTGTCATGGGCGAGAGCGGGCTGTCCATGGATGGGAGCCTCCGCCGTGAGGAGGCGGACCTCGGCGTGGCGTGGCGCTCGTTCGTGCCAGATTACGTAATCCGGATGCTGCTCAGGCATCCGGACGAGATGCCGATCGCCAGCGTCGAGCACACGGACGCTGTGGTGCTCTTCGCCGATGTCGTGGGCTTCACTCCGATGAGCGAGGCGCTGGCGCGATCCGGCGCCTATGGCACCGAGGAGCTGACCCGGATCCTGAGCGGCTGGTTCGATACGGTGGCTAATCTCGTGTCGCGCTATGGCGGGGGTGTGGCGGAATTCGTCGGCGACGCGCTGACCGCCGTGTTCTGGTGTGACCCTGGGACCCGGCGTCCGACGGAGCGCCGGGTGGTCCAGTGCGCCCTCGACATGCAGACAGCGATGGCCCGCTTCCAGACCGTCGACACCAGGGCGGGAACCTTTGGGCTGGCGATGAAGGCGGGTCTGGCGGCTGGGCCGCTGCTGTTCACCATCATGGGGGACCCGGCGATCCGGCTTCAGTACGTGCTCGCGGGGGCGGCGCTCGACGCTGCGGCGGCAGCGGAGCACCACGCCCGCAGTGGCGAGGTCGTCGTTGACGGCGCCCTGCTGGAAGACCATCTCGGCGCCCGGGTGCTGGAGCGTCGAGACCGCTGGTGTGTGGTCGGCGACTTGCGCGGACGAGCCTCGCCGGTGCGGCCAGCCCCGCTCGACCCCATCGGAGAGGCCACGGCGGGGCGGTTGGCCCGCTTCTTCCATCCCGCCATCGCCGAGCGGTTGCGGCGCGGACGGCGCGATCTCGTGAACGAGCACCGGAAGGTCACGGTCGCCTTCGTCGGTCTGCCGGAGCTCGCTCTGGATGACCCACGGTCCGTCGCCACCCTGCAGCGCTTCCTGGCGGCGGCCGTTCAGGCGATGGACCGCTACGGCGGCCACCTCCGTCAGGTGGACACCGGTGACAAGGGCAACCTGCTGCTCGCCTACTTCGGCGCGCCGGTGAGCTACGAGAACGACGAGGAGCGTGCCGTCAACTGTTGCCTGGAGTTGCTCCAGCTACCCGGGGGCCCCTTCCGTGCCGGCGTCACCACCGGCTCCGTCTTCTGCGGCGAGGTCGGCTCGGACGCGCGACGCGAGTACACGGTGATCGGCGACTCGGTCAACCTCGCCGCGCGCCTCATGCAGGCTGCCAAGCCTGGGCAGCTCCTCGTCGACCGGCCGACCCACGACCGGGTGCGGGACAGCACCGTCCACGACCGGCTGGAGCCGATCAGCGTCAAAGGAAAGGCCGGGCGGATCGACGTCTGGGCGGTCCGCGCGGTGCGCGAGTGGCAAAGGGGCAGGCCGCCTGAGCCGGCGACCCCGCAGCCGCTGGTGGGCAGGGACGCTGAGGTCGCCAGGATCCGCGCGCTGGTCGCGCGCACGCTTGCCGATGAGGGACGAGTCGTCGGCCTGACAGGTGAAGCGGGGATCGGCAAATCGCGGCTGGGCGCCGAGGTCGTTCGGATGGCGGAGGGGCTTGGATTCGCTGTCTCTGTCGGTGCCTGCCGCTCCCATGGCACGACCACCAGCTACCTCGTCTGGCGCTCGATCTGGCGCGACCTCTTGGAGCTCGACGCCGCGCTGCCCATCGCGGAACAGCGCGTACGGCTGGTCGACCGGATCACGCGGCGCGACGGCGGTTCGGGCCAACGCGCGCCGCTGCTGGGACCCGTCGTCAACCTGCCCATGCCCGACAGCGAGCTCACCGCCCCGCTCGACCCCCAGACCCGGGACGAGCTCCTTCGATCCCTCCTGCTCGAGTGCTTGCACGACCGCGCAACGACCGCACCGCTGCTGCTGGTGCTCGACGATTGCCACTGGATCGACCCTGCCTCGCACGCCCTGCTCGAGTTCCTCGGCCGACATGTCGCCGATCAGCCGATTCTGATCCTGGTGATCGCGCGCCGAACGGTCGGCGGTCCCTCACCGCTGGCATCACTGTCCCAGCTCCCCCACTTCAGTGAGCTGCGGCTGGCCGAACTGGCGAGCGCGGACGCGGAGCGGCTCGTGGGCCTGCGGCTGCGCCAGCGCTACGGCGCGGACGCCGTCGCCGCCCCCGACGTGGTCGACCGCATCGTCGACCGGGGTGAGGGCAACCCCTTCTACCTGGAGGAGCTGGTCAGCTACCTGCATGCCAGGGGCATCGACCCGCGCGACGGCCGCGCACTGGCGACCCTCGAGCTGCCCGGCGGGCTCCAGCGGCTGGTGATGGCCCGCATCGACCAACTCAGCGAGGGCGAGAAGGCGACGACGGGCCGGCCGGAGGAGGTCGCCCACCACCTGGAGCGGTTGGACGACCTCGACCTGACGCTCGGTCCCCGGACGACCACTCCCGAGCCGGAGTACGAGTTCAAGCACGCGATCACCCAGGAGGCGGCGTACAACAGCCTCACGTTCCAGATGCGGGAGGCGCTGCACGAGCGCGTCGGCCTGTTCATCGAGCGGACATACTCGGACCGTCTGGCCCAATACGTTGGCGTACTCGCCGACCACTACGGGCGCACGCGTCGGGTCGACAAGCAGCGAGTCTGGTTCCGGGCTGCGGGCGATGCGGCCAAGGCCGCCTTCGCCAACGAGGCCGCCGTCGACTACTACCAGCGCCTGCTGCCTCTGCTGCCGGTGGATCAGACCGGTGAGGTGCTGGTCGAGCTTGGCGCTGTCTGGCACCTCACCGGTCGATGGATGGAGGCGGAGCGGGCCTATCGGCGGGCGATGCAGGTCTCCGAGCGGGCCGGTCGTCGCGAGGTTGTTGCGGCGAGCCAGCGGGACCTCGGCGACCTTTTCATCTACAGCGAGTCGTACGCGGAGGCGGTGAGCTGGCTCACTCGCGCGGCTGACGAGTTCGAGCGGCTCGGCGATCGGCGGGGACTGTCGACGACGCTCGACCGGATCACCTTTGCGCTGTATCGGCAGGGCGCGTACGGCGAGGCGCTCGCAGCGGCCGGCCGCCACCTGGCGATGGCGACCGAAGCCGGCGACCTCGCTGGGGTGAGCATCGCGCTCAACTACACCGGGCTGGTGCGCTTGAACACAGGCCAGACCGCCGCGGCCCTCGGGCTCCTCGAGCAGGCGCTCGACGCTGCGACCACGGCCGGCGACCGGCGCTGCCTGCTCTACGCAGCCGGCAACCTCGGCTTGGTGCACTGGCGGCGTGGCGATCACATGCAGGCGGTCGTGCACTATCACCAGGCCCTCTCGGTCGCCCAGGAGATGGGCGACCGGCGGATCGTCGGCCCCTACACCGGCAACCTGGGCGCGGTGTACCGGGATCAGGGTGACTTTTTACGCGCGACCAAGTGCTTCGTCCACGCGCTTCGGATTGCCGTCGAGCTCAGGGACTGGATGACCGTCGCCGATCAGCTGGGATCCCTGGCCGCCACGGCGACCGCCCAGGGACAGGACGCCGAGGCCGAGCAGCTCTTCGCACAGGCGATCGCCCTCGCCCGGCTCCTCGACGCTTCCTACCTTCTCTGCGACTGGCTGCATCAATTGGCGAAGGTCCATGCCGGGCAGGGTCGGCTCGACGAGGCGGAGCAGCTGAACCAGGAGGCGTTCGAGGTGGCGAACGAGCGCAACGAGCGTGATATCCAGGTGCGAGCCCGCCTGCTGTCGCTTCGCCTCCAGGTCGCGCTCGGCCGCGTCGGCACGGATGCGGCCATCGGGCGGCTGCGGACGCTGGAGGGCGCCTGGGTCGAGCCACACGAGCGGGCGGCGCTCCTGGACACGCTGTGGCAGCTCGACCCGACCCAGGAGGCGGCGCGGAAGGCCGCAGCCGACCTATACCGAACGCTCTACGAGCGGGCCCCGAGCGTCGAGTACCGGGAGGCGTACGCGCGGCTGACCGGGGAGACGCTGCCGCCCGGGCCGCCGCTGCCGCCGCTGCCGAAGGCGGTGGAGGAAGACGTGGGGGACCTCGACGAGCTGCTGCGGCAGGTCGACAAGGCCGCCTCGCAGCTAGGCGCCCCAGGAGACCCGCTCGCGAGCGCCCAGCGGGCCGAGCTGACGCCTTAGGGCTGAGTTGGCTGAGGCTTCGCCAGAGCTCACCCCTCTCGCAGCGGCTCGGCACGACCAAGACGACGCAGCGTCGGGATCGATGGCGCGAACGCGTAGACCGCTCCGGTGGTGCGTACGAACCGGCGGAGATCGAGCTGCAGCGGTTCCTCACCCTCGCGTTGAAGGACGCAGGGATGCGTGCTGGCGCCGATCAGGGGATCGGGCCCATCGGCGGTTGCGTTCTCCGCCCCGCCCGAGCCGGGCGTCGCTCGAGGAGACTGCGCGCTGCTCGCCCAATTGCGCTGCACGAACTCGAACTGGTCCTCGATGCTCGCCATGAAGGCATTGAACAGCAGCCCGCGCTCGACGTCCTCGTCTCCGGCTTCGGCCTGATCCGCCTCGAAAGGCGGGCCGAACGGGATGCTCCGCCGGAGCAGCCGGTGCGTGCGGTCCCGGAATACCGCATCGTTGCGCGGATTTGCCTTGCGGATGTGCGCGAAGCGCGGAGTGTGGTGGCCATCCGGGTCATCGTCGTAGTTGAAGTCGTTGAGCCCTTGCCCGCCCCCCGCCGGCGCGAGCGGCGTGCCGTCGGGCCGGCGCCCGATCGCCTTGGCGGCAACGTCCTCTGACAGTGCGCTGCCGAGACGGTCCATCTGGTCCTGCCAGCCGACGACGTCCTGGGTCAGGCGGAGGAAGACCTGGAACGACCCATCACGCATCCACGAGGGCGGGCCCAGCGGGCGGGCACGCGGGTAGGATCCGCGCTCCCCCACGTACCCCAGTACGAACTCCCCCGTCGCGATGATCTGGGTGCCGGGCTGATCCTTGCTCTCCCGGCGCCCGTGACGGATCGTCGCGCTGGTGAAGCCGTCAACGCCGGGCTGGGAGACATCACCCTTGAACCCGAAGTGCTCGGTTCCCCGACGCGCATTCCCCAGGGTGTCGCCGTGTTGCCCCTGCGGCCTGCTGCCGTCGCGTTGCTGGACCTCCAGCACGCTGAGCCCCAGCTCCCTGGCGAGCCTCCGCTCCGCATCGGCGCGCTTGCGCAGACCGTTCGGATCATCGGCCGCGATGGTCACCAGCGCGTCGACCGGGGCTTGGGTCGGTCCTCCGATTACCCAGTCTCTCGGGTCGCTGTCATCCTCGTTGCCGAGCAGCGCGGCGGAGGGCGTCAGGTTCCCGTGCTCGTCCCTGCCCTCGCCCAGTGGGCCTCGCCAGAACGCCTCGTGCATCACCAGATCGGCCCCGAGCTCGGGGTGCAGCGTCACCAGTCCCGAGGAGGTCAGGCTCACGCCCATCCAGATCTGCTCGGGGTACCCGGTACCGCTTTCGGCCTTCCGGGCTTTGCGCTCCACATTGTGTTCGGCCACCGCCTTGGTGCTGGCGATGCGGTTGTCGGTAAGGGCGGTGACCCATTGGCGGGCGCCGTCCTGGTTGTTGTTGAAGTTGAGAAACAGGAACATCTGATGAGGCTTGTTGAAGGGCGCCAGGATGTTGCCCTGGATGGTCTCGGACAACCTGAGCGGGTCGTCGTGTGAGGCTCGGTCCTGCTGGCCGATGCCTGGAGTCCCCATTGTCACCGCACCTCGGTCAGACGTGGACGGCTGCTGTGTAGATGTCGAGCTGGTGGAGGGCCCCGTCCGGGTTGGTCCCCGTGCTGTTGGAGTTGTCCGACCAGGCTGGGTGGGCGACTCCACCGAAGAATGACAACCCCGTGTAGTCGCCGTAGTCGATGCCGTTGCCTGAGTCAGGAGAATTTGACGTGCCCGCGCTGATCTTCGTGTTCGGGGTGAACGTCCGGCCGCCGTCGGTGCTGAAGGCACCCCAGACCTGAGCATCGTCGTTCGGCACACCGTTGGTGTCACCAGGCCCCCCGGTGCCGAGGTCCTGCCGAGAGTCGTACCAGATCACGGCGACATTGCCGGTGGTCGGGTCGAGCGAGATCTTCGGCAGGAATTGGCTGTTCGCCGTCGCATCGTCGTTCACGCGCACGGGGGCGCTCCAGGTCGCGCCGTTGTCGTCCGAGTAGCGGACCTCGATGTCGGTGTTATCGCTCTCGTTCTTCACCTCGAGCGTGTAGACCAGGTACACCCGGCCTTTGTGCGGCCCGCCTGTCCGGTCCCATGCGAGCCCGGGCTCTGCGTCCACCGAGCGGTCGGGCTGCGGCGGGATGAAGTCGAACCCGCCGATGTGGGTGTCGGTCACCGAGACGCGCTTGCCGAACGGGGCTGGGCCGAGCCTGTCGGGGTCGACGCTGACGAGGAGCTTGCCGCCACCCTGCCCGGACTCGGTGAGGGTGCAGACGTTCATGACCTGCCCCGAGGGCCCGATCGCGACGTCGCCGTAGGTGCAGTTGTTCGTCCCCGACACCACCTCGACCGGGGCGAAGCTCCCTACCTGCCCGAGGCCCATGACCCGCGCGCCGGTCGCCACCATCGGGCCGCCGGCGTTGAAGATCACCCAGGCCTCATCCTCGCCGGCGGTGATGGTGGGCTGGTCCACGAACCGGAAGAGCCCCCGATCGTCCGTCCCCGAGCGGCTGGCCGTGGCGCTGCCGCCCGCCCCGATGTTCGCGACGAGGTGGAAGGACAGGCCGCCGTCCGTGCTCAGTGCGACCGGCACCACGTTCTCGACCTCGAACAGATAGGTCAGGAACAGGTTGCCGTGCTGGTCGAACGACAGGCTGGGGTCACAGCACGCGTCGCCGAGGTTGTCGTTGTTCCCGATGAGGCGCGTCGCCCAGGTCTGGCCGCCGTCGAAGGAGACGCCGGCAAGCATCCCGGCCTCCAGGCCCGCCTCCCGGTGGCCGACGTTGGTGACGACGACGATGTTGTTCGGATTCGTGGGGTTGACCGCGATGGCTTCCTCGGACTCGTTCAGGTGCCGCCGGCTCACGTCGACATTTGCCGGCGTTGCCGTGGCAGGGACTGACGCGACTACGGAGGCAACCATCGCTGCGACAAAGAGTATGGAGACGGCCATGCTTCGGCGCATGCAGATGCCTCCTGTTCGTCGACGGAGCAGCCGAAGGCTACACACCCTGCCGGGGCGTGTACAGGACGGGTCGCAACGGGCTTGACTCGGAGGGCGCTCCGAGATCGACTTATTTCAATGACGCTCGGGAACGGCCGGAGCACGAGCGGAGGACAAAGATCGGAGGCTCCGATTGCGTAAACGGGCCCTGGCTCTCACAGTGCTCGCGGCATCGTTCGCCATGGCGGCTGCGGTCACCGCGCCGGCGTCGGCCGTGTCCCGTTTCGACGACGAGCGTCCCGCCGGGTACGACATCGACCCGAAGCACCAGAGCAACTGGGAGCCTGCGGTTGCTGTCGACCCGAGCCTCCCGAACCGCGTCTACCAGCTGATCACCGGTATCAACGCCCATGCCTGCAAGGGTGGCTGCCCCGGCACCAGCGTGCTGTTCCGGCGCTCCATCGACGGCGGGGCGAGCTTTGGCCCGGAGAGCTTCGTGTGCGCGGCAGCTTGCAAGACGATCGGGTGGCAGTTCGACCCGCAGATCCGGGTCGCCGGCGACACGAACGCCGCGTGTGGCTGCGGGACGCTCTACGTCGTATTCCTGGACCAGTTCGACCCAGGCGTCCAGCTGTTTACGTCCCACGACGGCGGTGACACCTGGAGCGCGCCGGTCACGATGAACGGCGGTCTCACCTACATGGACAAGCCGGTCCTTGTGATCTCGCCCTTGGGCCGGGACGTGTACGTGGCGTTCAACCATAAGTTCGACAACATGGTCGTGGCCTCCCATGATTACGGTCGGTCGTTCCTCCAGCCGGAGAAGGTGAATGACGATCACCTTTGGTGGTACGCAACCGGGGGGGCGTTCGCACCGAACGGGGACGTGTACTTCGCGCTCGACGGCGAGCGCAGCCTGACGGGGCACGGGCACGACTTCGACGGGCCGGTGGAGGTCGCCCTGCTGCGGTGCTCCCCCTCGGCGACCAGGTCGTGCGCGCAGCCGACGCTGACCTCGTTTGGCGTCGCCGCGGCGCCGCCGCCGTGCCCGGTGGCCGGGTGCTATCCGGACTACTTCGCGGCGACTGGCGCGATCGCGATCGACGGGTCCGGCCGAATGACCTTTGCGTACACGTTCTCCAGCGACGCCAACGGACCAAAGGCGCTCTCTGTGCGGACCTCGGACGACGGGGTGCACTGGAGCCCGAACGTCCTTGTGAACGCCCTGGGCGACAGCAACGTGCCGCAGATCGACAGCGGTCCCGTCCCAGGAGATTTCCGCCTCGCGTGGCAGGACGACCGGACGGGCAGGTTCAACACGTGGTACGCCCGGAGCACCGACGGCGGCGCGAGCTGGGGACCGCAGGTTCGGCTTTCGAACCTCGGGACGGGCGCTCCGTACAAGAGCCCGGACGGCTACACGTTCACCGACGGCGACTACTTCGGGATGGCAGTGAGCTCGACCGGTGTCGCCCACGTGATCTGGGGCGAAGCCGACGGCTCCTCCCTGTACTGCTGCGGCGACGTCTGGTCCACAAAGGGCTCCTGACCGCCGGAGGGCGCCACGGCGCCAACACCCCTCAGCGGCTCACCCTGGCCACCAACAACCAACCCGAGCAAAATCGCCAACAGCCCCCTGTTGGCGCAGGGCAGAAGGCTGTTGGCGATCTGCTTGTAGACCCGACCTTACACAATGCGAACCCGCACCACCCGCATTGGTGCAAGGACCGACGATCCGGCTCTGGCAGTACCAACGCGTAACTCCAAGACGAGGAGACGACCGCTGACCTCGCAGCTCAGAATGCTAGGAGGATGGGGCGCAACGAGCGCTGGTCACTCGTTCGGAGATATTCCGAGGTCGAGCAACCCTGAGTGTTCAATCTCCGGGTGGGAGGCGTCGGTGAACTCGTGGAACTCCCCCGTGACGAGGAACGCCACCTGCTCGCCGATGTCGACCGCATTATCGCCGATCCGCTCGATCTGGCGTGACGCCAGGTGCATCCGGATTCCCCATTCGAGCACGCGCCTGTCGACGGAGCCCTCCAGCACCTCTTGGAGCATGCCGCGGTTCAACCGGTCGATCGGATCATCCATCCCGGGGAGCTGCCGCGCGAGGTCGAGGTCGCGGCGCGCGAGGGCGCCCATCGCCGCCGCGACCATCCCGAGTGCGATCGCTCCCATCTCCTCGAGACGCTGGAGCACGTTGGGATTCTGTGGCAGGCCATGGACGAGCTTGGCGATCTTCGCCAAGTTCACCGCCTGATCGGCAATCCGCTCGAGGTGGAGGTTGATGTGCAGAAGCGCCGTCAGGAGCCGCAGGTCAGACGCGACCGGAGTCTGCAGCGCGAACAGGTTGACGATGCGCCGCTCGATATCCAGGTAGAGCCCGTCTACCACGTCGTCGCCCGTGATCACGTCGTCGCAGAGTCCCAGGTCGCCGCTTGCGAGAGCCTGCAACGCCTTCTCGAGTAAGCTCTGGGCCTCGGCGGCCGTGCGTTGGACGGCATCCTCGAGATCGCGCATCTCCTCATGGAACCGGTGCCGGACCTCGCTCATCAGCCGACGCCTCCCGTGATGAACTCCCGTTCCTGGGAATCCTCGCACTTCGTGAGGTACTTGTCCCTCGGCCGCTACCCTCCACGTTCGGCAGCACCGTGGACACCGCGCAGCGGCCGCAAGGCCAATGGGAAACCGCGGGCCCTGGGCATCCACGATGCGACCCGCCCGCTCGCCGCCGAAGGGCCAACAATCCGGCACTGACCAGCACCGACATGCATCGATACCGCGCGGTTGAGCGGTTGAGATGGGATGTGTCGTGGGATGGCGCCACGACGCTTACCGCGGCTCGTCATAGCGCTGGTGGCTGCCGGCGGGGTCGTGGCGGCGGATGTCCTGGGTGGCGCGCACGAGCGCGCGCATGGTGTCGAGATCCCCGTGGATCGATCCATGCGCGCGCGCCTGGACCAGGACGTTGCCGAGCGCGGTGGCCTCGGCCGGGCCGGCCAGCACGGGCACGCCACAGGCGTCCGCGGTGAGCTGGCACAGCAACACGTTGCGCGTCCCGCCACCGACGAGATGGACGACCTCGACCTCGCGGCCCGACAGGCGCACGGCGTCACGGACGGTACGGGCGTAGGCGGCGGCGAGGCTGTCGAGGATGCAGCGCACCAGTTCGGCCCGGGTGGCGGGCTCGGCCTGGCCGCTGTCGCGGCAGGCGGCCCGGATCCGCGCCGGCATGTCGCCAGGCGGGAGGAAGGCCGGGTCGTCCGGGTCGACGCGCGGGCCGCCGGGTGGCAGCGCTCCGGCCGCCCCAAGCAGCCAGGGCAGGTCCGTGGGCAGCCCGTCGCGCGCCCAGACCCGGAGCGACTCCTGAAGCAGCCACAGGCCCATGACGTTGCGGAGGTAGCGGATGCGGCCGTCGACGCCGACCTCGTTGGTGAAGTTGGCGGCCTGGCTCTCCTCGGTCAGCAATGGCCGCTCCAACTCGACGCCCACCAGCGACCAGGTACCGCAGGACACGTAAGCGAAGCGCTCGCCGTCGGCGGGAACGCCGACCACCGCCGAGGCGGTGTCGTGCGACCCCGCCGCGGTGATCACCGTGCCGGCCGGCAGGCCGGTCTCGGAGACGACCTCCGGGCGCAGCGGGCCGACCACCTCGCCGGGTCGCCGCAGCGGCGGCAGCAGCTCCGCGCGAAGCCCCAGCGCGTCCAGCACTCGCGGCGACCAGCATCCGCCGAGCACGTCGAGCAGCGCGGTGGTGGACGCGTTGGTGATCTCGGCGCCGGCCGAGCCGGTGAGCCAGTATCCGATCAAGTCGGGGATCAGCAGCACGGTGCAGGCGGCGTCGAGCCTTCCCGCTGCCGCGTCGGCGGCGAGCTGGTACAGCGTGTTGAAGGGCAGAAACTGCACGCCGGTGATCTGGTAGAGGTCGGCCCGCGGGATGCGGGCGTGGACCTGGTCAAAAATGGCGGCGGTGCGGCCATCCCGGTAGTGGTAGGGGTTGCCGACCAGCGCGCCGGACCCATCGAGCAGCCCGTAGTCGACTCCCCAGGCGTCGACACCGATGCCCACGATCCGCTCGGGGCCCCGAGCGGCGGCGGTCAGGCCGTCCAGCACGTCCCGGTAGAGCCGCAGGACATCCCAGTGCAGCCCGTCCGGCAGGCTGACCGGCACGTTGGGGAAGCGGTGCGCCTCGGTCAGGTCAAGCGTGGACGGGCCGATCCGGGCGAGCATGACCCGGCCGCTGGCGGCGCCGAGGTCGACAGCGGCATACGCGGCGTCCGAGCCTGCGCTCATCGCAGGAAGGCGGCGGCGACCCCGGCGTCCACCGGGACCAGCAGGCCGGTGGTCCGGGACATGTCCCCGGCGACCAGCGCCACCACCGCGGCCGCGACGTGCTCTGGCAGCACCTCGCGCCCCAGCAGGGTGCGCTTGGCGTAGAAGGCGCCCAGCTCCTCCTCTGGGACGCCGTACACGGCCGCGCGTTGCGCGCCCCAGCCCTTGGCGAAGATCCCCGAGCCGCGGACGACCGCGTCGGGGTTGACGCCGTTGACCCTGATCCCGTGGCGGCCCAGCTCGGCGGCCAGTAGTCGGACCTGGTGGGCCTGGTCGGCCTTTGCCGCCCCGTAGGCGAGGTTGTCCGGCCCGGCGACCACGCCGTTCTTGCTGACGACGTAGACCAGGTCGCCGCCCAGCCCCTGCTCGATCATGACCCGCGCGGCCTCGCGCGACACCAGGAACGAGCCCCTGGCCATGACGTCGTGCTGCAGGTCCCAGTCGCCGACGCTGGTCTCCAGCAACGGCTTGGAGATCGACAGCCCGGCGTTGTTGACGACCAGGTCGACCCCGCCGAAGGCCAGCGTCGCCTGCCGGACGGCGTCGACGACCCGCGGCTCGTCGCTGACGTCGGCGGCCACTGCGATAGCGGCGTCGGCGTCGCCGATCTCGCCGGCGACCACGTTCGCGCTGTCGGCGTCGAGGTCGGCGACCACCACGCACGCGCCCTCCCGGGCCAGCCGCTTGGCGATCGCCTTTCCGATGCCCGAGCCGGCGCCGGTCACCAGCGCGACCCGCGCGGCCAGCGGCTTGGGCGCCGACCGACGCCGAAGCTTGGCCTCCTCCAGCGTCCAGTACTCGATGCGGAACTTCTCCGACTCCGGGATCGGGGCGTAGCTGGAGAGCGCCTCGGCGCCGCGCATCGCGCTGATCGCACCCTGGTAGAACTCGCCCGCCACTCGCGCGGTCTGCTTGTCGGCGCCGAACGAGAACATCCCCACCCCGGGCACCAGCACGATCGCCGGGTCGGCGCCACGCATGGGCGGGCTGTCGGGGCTCGCGTGCCGCCGGTAGTAGGCCTGGTACTCCTCACGGTAGGCGGCGTGCAGCTCGCGCAGCCGCTCGACGACCCGCTCCAGGGGTGCCGCCGGCGGCAGGTCGAGCACCATCGGCCGCACCTTGGTGCGGAGGAAATGGTCAGGGCAGGAGGTCCCCAGCGCCGCCAACGCTGGGTGCCTGGAGCGGGACAGGAAGTCCAGGACCACCTCGGCGTCGCTGTAGTGGCCGACCTGGCGGCGGTCGGTCGAGGCCAGGCCGCGGAGCACCGGGAACAGCGCGGCGGCGCGCTGCCGCCGCTCGCGCTCCTCCAGCGGCTCGAACCCGTCGAGCACCTCGCCGAACGGCTCGGGGCGGCCCCGCTCGGCGATGAACCGCTCGGCGCCGCGGATGATCTCCATCGAACGCGCCTCGCACTCGCGCGAGCTCGAGCCCCACGCCGTGATGCCGTGACCGCCCAGCACCACCCCGATGACCTCCGGGTTGGCCTGCTGGATCGCCGCGACGTCCAGGCCGAGCTGGAAGCCGGGCCGTCGCCACGGCACCCAGGCGACCCGGCCGCCGAAGCACTGCTTGGTCAGCGCCTCGCCGTCGGCAGCCGTGGCCAGCGCGATGCCGGACTCGGGATGCAGGTGGTCGACATGGGTGGCACTGACCAGGCCGTGCATGGCGGTGTCGATCGAGGGCGGGGCGCCGCCCTTGCCGTGCAGGCAGTAGTCGAACGCGGAGACCATCTCGTCCTCGCGCTCGACGCCCGGGTAGACGTCCGCCAGCGAGCGGAGCCGGTCCAGCCGCAGTACCGACAGGCCCTGCTCGGTGAGCGTGCCGAGGTCCCCGCCGGAACCCTTGACCCAGAGCAGCTCCACCGGTCTGCCGGTGACCGGGTCTCCGGCCGACCCCTTGACCGAGGCGTTGCCGCCGGCCCAATTGGTGTTGCGCCGGTCGGCGCCGAGCCGGTGGGAACGCTCCAGCAGTTCCCGCACCTCGGGGACGGCCATCGACCCTCAGGCTCCCCAGCCGGCCTGGGTGCCTCCGACCCGGTCGGCCACGATCCGCTCGCCATACCCCGAGTGGGCGTAGGCGGCCATCGGGTCGGGGTCCAGGCCCATGTCCTGGCGCAGCTGGGCCAGCAGCGGCCGCACGTCGGTCGAGTAGGCGTCCATCAGCACCCCGTTGGCGCCCAGCACATCCCCGGCCCGCTGGGCGGTCTCCAGCGCCACCGCGTCGACCAGCAGCGCTTTGGCGGTGGCCTCCTGCACGTTCATCACCGAGCGGATCTGCCCGGGGATCTTCGGCTCGATGTTGTGGCACTGGTCGAGCATGAACGCGATCCCCGCCTCTGGCGCATACCCACCGCCTTGCACCACCTCGTGCATGATCCGGAACAGCTGGAACGGGTCGGCCGCGCCGACCATCAGGTCGTCGTCGGCATAGAAGCGGGAGTTGAAGTCGAACCCGCCGAGCCTGCCCGCCCGCAGCAGCAGCGCCACGATCATCTCGATGTTGGTGCCTGGCGCGTGATGCCCGGTGTCCACCACCACCAGCGCGCGCTCCCCCAAGGCAATGCAGTGCGCGTAGGCAGTGCCCCAGTCGGGCACGTCGGTCGAGTAGAAGGCCGGCTCGAACAGCTTGTACTCCAGCAGCAACCGCTGCTCGGGCCCGAGCCGCTGGTAGACGGCGGCCAGCGCCTCGCCCAGCCGCTCCTGCCGTGCCCGGATCGAGTCCTGGCCTGGATAGTTGGTCCCATCGGCGAACCACAGCTTCAGGTCACGCGACCCGGTGGCGTCCATCACCTCCACGCATGCCAGCAGATGGTCCAGCGCCTTGCGGCGCACCCGCGGGTCGGGGTTGGCGACGCTGCCCAGCTTGTAGTCGTCGTCCTGGAACAAGTTGGCGTTGATCGTGCCGACCTGCACGCCGTGGTCGGCGGCGTGCTTGGCCAGGTCGGCGTAGTCCTCCACCGCGTCCCAGGGGATGTGCAGCGCCACGCTCGGCGCCACCCCCGTGTGCGCGTGGACCTGCGCCGCATCCTGGAGCTTCTCGTAGGCGCTGCGCGGCACGCCCGGCTGCGCGAACACCTTGAAGCGCGTGCCGGAGTTCCCAAATGCCCACGACGGCAACTCGATCCGCTGCTGCCGCAACGCGTCCTTGACGGTGGCGGGATCAGTCATCGTGCCTACCTGCTTCCTCTCGTGCCGCGCTGATCATGGTAGGTGGAAGACCTCCTCCAGCGGCCGCATCCCCCTGCCGCCTGCAGCCCCTCCCGCATCTCCGGCCACACCGTCCGATGCCGTTCCCGGTACTCGGCGACCCGGTCCCGGCGGACCTGGAGCAGGAAACACACTCGCTGCATCACCACACCACCTCGGCCGGAACGGCCCCGGGGTGTGATCGGGGTCGAACACCCCAGGGCCGCGGTTGACAGCTCAGAACTCAGAAATCGAACTGGTCGATGTTGGACTTGTCGAACACCTGCGGCGGGCCGAGGAGGATCTCCCCGTCCGTGCCGATCGTCTTGGTGCCGAGGTTGCCGGCCTTGAAGGTCTCGCCCTGCTTGCCGGTGATCTGCCCGGACGCCAGCGCGGCCGCCGCGTACGCGGCCAGGTAGCCGAGCTTGCCCGGGTCCCACAGCTCGAACGAGGTGACGGTGCCGTCCTGGACGAACTTGCGCATCTGGTTGGGCGTGCCCAGGCCGGTCAGCGCGACCTTGCCCTTGAACGAGGAGCCGCTCAGGTAGCGGGCCGCGGCGGAGACGCCGACCGTCGTCGGCGAGATGATCCCCTTGAGGTTGGGGTAAGCCTGCAGCAGGCCCTGCGCCTGCTGGAACGACGTCTGGTCGTCGTCGTTGCCGTAGGCGACCTTGACGAGCTTCATCTTCGAGAACTGCGGCTTGGACAGCTCGTCCTTCATGAACTTGATCCAGGTGTTCTGGTTGGCGGCAGTCGACGTCGCCGACAGGATCGCGATCTGGCCGGTGTAGTTGAGCTGCTTGCCGAGCACCTGCACTTCGCTGCGGCCGATGTCCTCGGGGGAGGCCTGATTGACGAACACCGTGCGCCCGTCGGGCGCGGTGTCGGCGTCGTAGGTCACCACCTTGATGCCCTGCGCCATCGCGGCCTTGAGCGCCGGCACGACCGCGTTGGGGTCGTCGGCGGAGATCACGATCGCGTCCTGGCGCTGCTGGGTCAGGGTGTTGATGTAGGGAACCTGGGCCGAGGCGCTGGCCTCGGAGGGGCCGACCTCCTTGTACTCGCCGCCGAACTCGCCGATCGCCTGCTTGCCGCCGTTGTCGGCGGTGGTGAAGTAGGGGTTGTTCACCTGCTTGGGCAAAAAGGCGATCTTGAGGCCCTGCTTGAGCTGTGCGTTGGGGTTGGCCTGGCCACCCGCGGCGGTGGTGGCGGAGGCGCCGCCGCCCGAGTTCTTGGTCGTCCCGCCGCAGGCGGCCAGGGCGACCATGCAGGCGGCGGCCAGCGCCAGCAATCCCACCCACTGGGGACGCCTCACCGGAGCTGCTGGATGCATGGTGCAATGTCCTTTCTCTCGGCGCCGCCGGAGCGACGCGACCGGCTCGGGATCCGAGGCATGACTCACGTGCTCCCTGTTGGTTTCGCGGGGACTCCGGGGGGCGCCCGCCGCGCGCGCGGCAGCCGCGCGGCCGCCCTGACGGCGCTGGGAGCGACCACGCTGCCGATCAGCAGCAGCCCGGTCACCACGTTGAGGGTGTCGTTGGAGACGTCGTTGAGGATCAGCGCGTTGCGGACGCCGCCAAGCAGGAACACCGCCGCGACGACGCCGCCGAGGGTGCCCTTGCCCCCGAAGATGGACACGCCGCCGAGCAGCACCGCCGCGACCACGGCCAACTCGAGGCCCGTCCCGTTGTCGGCGCGGGCGCTGGCGAACCGCAGGGTGTAGACGATGCCGGCCAGGCCGGACACCGCACCGCTGAGCACGAACAGGATGAGCTTGGTCCGCTTGACGCGGATCCCGGAGAAGAACGCGGTCTCCTGGTTCGCGCCGATCGCAAAGATCGCCCGGCCGAACGGTGTCGCGTGCAGCAGGACCGCGAACAGCACCGCCAGCACGGCGAAGAGCGCGATCGGGTAGGGGATGTGCGTGCCGGGGATGGGGTTGATGCCGTACTTGGTGTACTTGGCGGGGAAGTCGGCGACGGCCTGGTCGCCGAGCACCACGAACGCGAGCCCGCGGTACAGCGCGAGCGTCCCGATGGTCACCGCCAGCGACGGGAGGCCGAGGCGGGTGACCAGCAGGCCGTTGCAGACCCCGGCAAGCGCGCCGACCAGCACCACGGTCGGGAAGATGACCTCCAGCGCCCAGCCGGCATTCCACAAGTAGCCGATCAGGGCGCTGGACAGCCCCAGGATGGATGCGATCGACAGGTCGATCTCGCCGGCGACGATGACCAAGGTCAGCGGCAGCGCCAGCAGCGCGATCTCGCCCACGTCCAGGCCCAGGTAGAACAGGTTCGACCCGCTGAGGAAGCCGGGCTCGGCCAGGCTGCCGCCCACCGCCACCACCAGCAGCAGCAGCAGCAGCGCGCTCTCCCAGCGCAGCAGCCGCCGCGGTCCCAGGCGCCCGCTCGGGGCCGACTCAGCCGCCATCGCGGATGCTCCGCTGTCTGAGCGCCGAGGCCAGGCGCAGGCCGATCAGCCGGTCCAGCGCGATTGCGCCGATCAGCAGCGCGCCGGCGATCGCCTGCAGCCAGAACGAGGGGACCCTGAGCACCACCAGCGCGCTGCCGATGGTCGACAGCAGCAGCGCGCCGAGCGCGGCGCCGACCACCGAGCCGCTGCCACCGAAGATGGCCACGCCGCCGACCACCACCGCGGCGATGACCTGCAGCTCGAAGCCGGTCCCGGCGGCGGCGTCGACGGTGCCGAAGCGGGCTGTCCACAGCGCCCCCGCGAGTCCCGCCACCGCGCCGCTGGCGACGAAGGCCGCCAGCACACGGCGACCGACGGGGATGCCGGCCAGCACCGCGGCGTCGGGGTTGGAGCCGATCGCGTACAGCTCGCGGCCCGAGCGGAAGCTGCGCAGCGCGTAGGTCGCGGCGGCAACCAGGACCACGGTGATGATGGCCAGGTAGGGCACCCCCAGGATGCGCCCGCTGCCGAGGCTGAGCAGGCTGTCGGGGAGGTTCTCGGCGTTGACCTGGCGACCGCCGGCAATGGCGTAGTCGATGCCCCGGTAGACGTAGAGCGTGCCGAGCGTGACCACCAGGCTCGGCACCCTGCCCACCGCCGTGATGATGCCGTTGGCTGCGCCGCAGCCGAGGCCGATCAGCAGCCCGAGGAGCAGCGCCACCACGATGGGCAGCCCCGGATGGGCCACGAACAGGTACCCGGTCACGAACGCGGTCAGGCCGAGGACCGAGCCGACCGACAGGTCCACGTTGCGGGTGATGACCACCAGCGTCTGGCCGACCGTCAGCAGCGCGATGATGGAGGCGTTGAGGAGCAGGTCGCGGATGCTCTGCGCGCTGACGAAGCGGGGGTTGTACGCCGAGGTGACGACGATCACCACCGCCAGGGCCGCCAGCAACCCGAGCTCGCGAAACCGCAACACGTTCTCGACCAGGCGGCTCGCGCGCCGCGCACGCTCCTGTGCCGCCTGGCGCTCCGGGCGCTCCACCGTGACGCTCATGAGCCCGTCTCCGGCGCGGAGCTGCCCGTGGCGGCGAACATGACGCGCTCCTCCGTGGCCTGGTCGCGGGGCAGCTCGGCGCTGAGGCGGCCCTCGTGCATCACCAGCACGCGGTCGGCCATGCCGAGGATCTCGGGCAGCTCGGAGGAGATCATCAGGATCGCCACGCCCTGGCCGGCGAGGTCGGACAGCAGGCGATGGACCTCGGCCTTGGTGGCCACGTCGATGCCGCGGGTCGGCTCGTCCACGATCAGCACCGACGGGTGGCGCGACAACCATTTCGCGAGCACCAGCTTCTGCTGGTTGCCGCCGGACAGCGCCGACGCCGGGTCGCTGAGCCGGGCGAGCTTGAGCCGCAGCCGCGCCGCCCAGTCGGCGGCCAGCCTGCGCTCGTCGGCGCTGCGGATGAACAGGCCGTGGCGCAGCCTCCCCAATGACGCCAGGCTCGTGTTGCGGGCGATCGACAGGTCCATGACCAGGCCCTGCGCGCGGCGGTCCTCTGGCACGTAGCCCATGCCCGCCGCCATTGCGGCGGTCGGCGACGCCGGTGGAAGTCGGCGCCCCTCGATGACCACCTCGCCGGCGTCGCGCCGGTCGATGCCGAACACCGCCCGAGCGACCTCGCTGCGCCCGGCGCCGACCAGACCGGCCAGTCCCACGATCTCGCCGTGGCGCACGTCGAAGCTGACGTCGGTGAACACGCCTTCCCGGGTGAGCCGCCGGACCGACAGGGCGACGTCCCCGCGGGTCGCCGCCTGCTTGGGGAACATCGCCGACAGCTCCCGTCCCACCATCCGGCGCACCAGGTCGTCCCGGGTGAGGCCGTCGAGCGGGCCGGTGAACACCTGGCGGCCGTCGCGCATGACGGTCACGCGCTGGCACAGGGCGAAGATCTCGTCGAGCCGGTGCGAGATGAACAGCACCGCCGTGCCCTGGGCCCGCAGTGCCCGCGCCACCGAGAAGAGCCGCTCGACCTCGGCCCCTGACAGCGCCGCGGTCGGCTCGTCCATCACGATCACCCTGGCCTGGAACGACAGCGCCTTGGCGATCTCCACGATCTGCTGGTCGGCGATGGACAGGCCGCGGGCGGGACGGGAGGGGTCGAGCGGGACGCCGAGCCGCTCCATCAGCGCCTCGACGCGGCGGCGCAGCTCGCGGGTGTCGATCCGCCGGCCGCGCGACAGCGGCTGGCGTCCCATGAAGATGTTCTCCGCGACGGACAGGTCCGGGAACAGCGTCGGCTCCTGGTAGATGACCGCGATGCCGGCGGCGCGCGCGTCCGCCGGACCGGCCAGGCGGACCTCATCGCCGTCCAGCAGGACCCGGCCGGAGTCGGGCCGGTACACTCCGGCGAGGACCTTCACCAGCGTCGACTTGCCGGCGCCGTTCTCCCCCACCAGGCCGTGCGCCTCACCCGCGTACAGCTCGATCGAGGCGTCCACCAGGGCCTGGACCGACCCGAACGACTTGGCCGCGTGCCCCACCACCAGCAGCGCCTCGCCGCCCGCCAAGGAGGGCTCGTCACGTGGGAAGTCGCTGTCAGCGCCGGGCGAGGACGTCGAGGGCGGCGAGCCGCCGTGGCCGCCGCCGGGCGCGGGTGCTGGGCCCGGGGAGTTGATGTCACCGCCAGCCTGCGCCACCGCGCGCCTCCCAGGTCTGCCCATCGGCCGAGCTGAATCGTTTCAGGCAACCTGGCGAGATGCTAACGTCGGCTCTACCTGGTGTCAAGACGTAGCGCGGAGACTCCAGTACTCGTATCTTCCAGGGAGTTCGTCGAGACGATTCAGCACCCGCGGCGCCCACCGGAGCGACGAGGCGAGGCGAGGGAGGGGATGGTGGTGGGGGCGCCTGACGGCACGAAGAGCATCCGTGATGTGGCCGCGCGGGCCGGCGTATCCGTGGGGACGGTGTCCAACGTCCTGAACCGACCCGAGCAGGTCGCCCCGGCCACTCGCGCCCGCGTGGAGCAGGCGATCGCCGCGCTGGGGTTCGTCCGCAACGAGTCGGCCCGCCAGCTCCGCGCCGGGCGCAGCCGCACCCTTGGCCTGGTCGTGCTGGACGTGTCGAACCCGTTCTTCACCGACGTCGCGCGTGGTGTGGAGGACGCGGCCACCGCGGCTGGGCTCGCGGTGATCCTCTGCAATAGCGACGAGAAGGCCGACCGCGAGCGGCGCTACCTCGACCTGCTCGAGGAGCACCGGGTCCAGGGCATCCTGATCACCCCGGTGAAGGGCCTGAGCGACCGGCTGCGTCAATTGCAGCGCCGCGGGACCCCCGTGGTGTTGCTGGACCGCTGGGCGTCCACCCGCGACCACTGCTCGGTGTCGGTCGACGACGTCTACGGCGGCGAGCTCGCCGCCGCCCACCTGGTGGAGCGGGGGCACCAGCGGATCGCCTTCGTGGGCGGCCCGTTCAGCATCAAGCAGGTCCAGGACCGCCACGATGGCGCCGAGCACGCGCTGCTGGAGGCCGGACTGCCGCCGACCGCGCTGACCGTGGTCCAGACCCCGGCGCTCAACTTCTCTTCGGGACTCGCGGCGGGCGCGCGGATCGCCACCATGCCGTCCAGCCGCCGCCCGACCGCGGCGTTCTGCGCCAACGATCTGGTCGCCCTTGGCGTGCTCCAGGAGATGACCCGACGCAAGCTGCGCGTACCCGGCGACCTGGCGATCGTGGGCTACGACGACATCGACTTCGCCGCCGCGGCCGCGGTCCCGCTGTCGTCGGTGCGCCAACCCCGCGACCAGCTCGGCCGCGCCGCCGCCCAACTCCTTGTCCAGGAGACCAGCGAGGGCCGTGCGCACAGCCACCGCCAGATGGTCTTCGAGCCCCAGCTGGTCGCCCGCGACTCCAGCGACCAGGCACGGCCTGGACGGCGGCGCCCCGGGGCGGCGTCTTGACGAGGCAATGAGACGTTTCATCCCCTCGCCCTGATCCGCCCACGCCATTCGACGATGGCGGTCCCGTGGGCGGGATTCTCAATCCCGAATCCCGGAACCAACAGACGGCCAACGACCTACCAATTGGCCCTGGTGTGCTCAGGAGTTGGCCATCGGCTCCACGCACCCGCTGCGCTGGCACCCGAGCACAGGCAACCGAGGGGCACACCAGGGGCACGAGAGGGGCGGGACAAGGGCAGGAGGCCGTGTGCGACTGATGTCGCGTCTCGGGTGATGCTTGAGATCACAGGTTGTTGCCCGAAGCTCAAATCGCTGTCGTCACCAGGCTTTGACCCATCACACTGCTCGGATGGCGTGGACATGGCAGGAACTCGAGTCGATGTGAGAGGGTGCCGCACAAGGTTCAGCGACTGGGCCACGCCCAAGGAGTTACCAAGGCAGGCAAAGCAACGCGTGGGTCCAACGAGTCCGGCCCCAGGGAGTTGCCCGTGGCCCGAGCACGCAGTCGGCCCGGCGGCTCCCCAGCGTCGGCCAACCTCAAGGGGGTCCAAGATGAGACCACGACGGCTACTGGCCTGGCTGACGGGCCTGACACTGTCGGCGGCGCTGCTCGCGCCGGCGGCTGCCTTCGCGACCCAGACCCAGACCATTCACTTCAGCGGCACCGACTCGCGCGCCTCAGCGAACCTCTGTTCCGGCGCGCCCGGGACGCTGACGATCGTTTTCTCGGGCGTCATCCACACCACTGATCTGGAGGACGGCACCTCCCATGTGACCGGCACGACGACCGGCACGGTCGGGTTCGTCCCAGACGACCCGAGCCAACCGAGCTTCACCGGCCACTTGACCGAGTGGTTCGGCCAGAACGTGAACTCCAGCAACTCCACCATCACCGTCGCGGACAACATCGTCCTCCACGGCTCCGACGGGTCGCTGGGCAAGCAGCACATCCTGTTCCATCTCACGGTGAACGCGAACGGGACGGTGACCTCGTCCATCGATACCGACGAGCTCACCTGCTGAGCGCGCGGCTGGGCGGCGCGGGGCAAGGGCTCAGCGTCGCGAGCGGACCCCCGGTGCCTGGATGGATGGCGTCGGTGCCGCATCATTGGACCAGTCCGAAAGGGTCCCAGGACCCCTTGCAACGTCGCGGCCTGCACCAAACGCCCGAACATGCCTGCCACCGGAAGCTGGCTCCCAGCCTGGACCAATCCGGCGTGGAGCGCCGGGCCACAACCTGGGTCATCAGACAAATGAGGACGAATCGCGACTTTGCCGAGGCCCTGGGGACAATCCTGGTCGGGCTCGTTATCGCGTTCTTCACTACACCGGTAAACCAAGCCGGGGCCAGCACTGTACCGCGCCTGTGGGCTCGTATGGTTGGCACCGGCGCCGGCCACCGGTGACCCTGGACGGAGAGGTCGTTGCCCACCACCGTCAGGTGAGTAGCTCCTCGACGTCCACGAGGGAGATGAGGTCCTGGATTTCCGGCTCGTGTTTCAGATCAATTGGCTGCAACCCTTTGCCTGTCCGTAGGTTGACCAGCAGTTCGCTGGCCGTATCTTCGACGATTCTCCCGGCGTCTGCCTCCTGCCAATGGACACCGTCAAAGGCGGACCGCACGAAGCGGCCAGCAACGAGACATTCCAACCGAGTGCGGCCGTACGCATCTGGACCGGCGTCTTGAAGCACCACTGAGCGGACCGCGGTGATCCCTGGAGCGACCGCGAACGCCTCACGAAACGTGATGAGGAGGTGGCCAAGAACCAGCGTGGTGTACAGGGCCGCTCGATCGGTCCTGGAGACTTTGTGCAGGGTCAAGTTGCCAGCCTGCGTCTGCGCCGGCATCCGTTCAGGGACGATCTCGAGCGGTGGCGCGAGAACGACCAGGGCCAGTTCGTCACCGTGAACAGCAACCGGCGCGGCAGGAGCCTCATTGTCTTCGAACGCCTCGGCCAGTGTTGCAAGCACCACGTCCGGATCGTTGTCGCACAGCCGATTCCATTGCTCGTCAAGCTGACGCTGCCACTGGGCCTGCTGACTGGCGACCTGCTCACGAGCGGCCTCCAATTCCGCATCCGCTTCGATGACGGCTCGCTTCTTGGCCTCAGCCCGCTCAGTCCGTTTGAATAGGCCAATACCCCCAAGAGCGGCATGTTCGTGCCGGCGACGTATCTCCTTCTCATCGGGTGGCGCGGGCGAGGGCGCAACAGGTCGAACCGCAGGAGGAAATTCGGCGCGGTGCACGTTGAGGATCTGCTGGAACGCGGCTGCAAGTCGCTGCGCTTCCTCCGCCTTCTGCGCTGCCGCCAGTTGCCGCTGATAGCTGGCGATCGACGGTTGCCGGCCTCCGCCGCTACGGCCTCCGCGGCCTCCCCCCAGAGAGCCATAGACGCTCACTGGGCCCGCGCCGGATGAGAAGCCTGTGCGACCAGATCCAAAATGCACCCGAGCCGCCCGAGGGCCGACACTCGTGCGGACCCCCCGACTCGAGGCCCGAATTCGGACGCCGGGCGCCACCTTGAACGAGAACCCCATACTTTCCCCCTCGAACGCAACAGCCCTCAGATCGCCTCGTTGAAGCCTTCAGGACTGCAGTGAGGCGTGGTGCTACCCCAAACCCTCAGATAGGACCCTTGGCGCACAGATGTACGGGCCGACAACCCGCACAGCGTCACATCAGTCACGAACTGACCACGGCGTGGTTCAGGTGCTATCCGTCAATCAAGGACTCCCGACGGAGCAGGTCGGCTTGTTGCATGCCGGCTCAAGCCGGATCGCGGCCAGAGCGGATTCGTCAGGACCGAGTCGGGCGTGCTCGCTGCCGATATGGGAGCACATCAGGGTCGTTCGCTAGGCCGGTGATCGCTCCAATCGCCGTGAGTTGCCTGCGAGCTGCCAGAGTCAGAGCCAATGCGAAGTCCGCAGAGCTGATTCAGCGTCATCGTGGTGAGCAATTCTCCTGTTCGGTTCGTCCCAGGCAGTTCACGGTTGGAGCAGACCCCTGTCCTTCGCCCACGCGAGAAACTGCGCGCCGGTGCACGGCAGCCATGCTTCAGCTTCTCTGAGCTGATCCACGAGTCGCTCAGCATCTAGCAGTTCAAGCACTCCGATCCTGACGCCGTTCGCGATGAGCCAGAGGGTTCCATGGACTGCCACGCCTCGCTGCTGCGCCGCCCGCGTCGCAGCGCGTTCGTCGAGTACTGCGACTGCGTCGTTGACCTCGGCCCAGGCGAGCACCGATGCCTCGCCGATATCGCGTTGGCCCGAACCCAACACCTCGAAATAGTGTGCAAGCGCCTGCAGCTCCGCTAGGCCGTCGCAGGCAACGACCTCTAGCCAATCGGCGTTGGGAACGTCCGCAAGCGGTGGGAACTGCGTCTCCCCGGCTCGAATCTCATCGAGGACCGCTCTGGGAATCACTCGCCGGTAACGACTAGTGAGTCGATCCAACGCAGCGAGTCGACCCGCCCTCGCGAAGTGGCTGAGCGGCGAACTGTCAAAGATTAGTGGCCTCACGGTAGGGGATCGAACTCGCGCTGCAGTGCCTCAACAGGTATGACATCAAGCTGCGGGAGATCGTCTTTGGTAATCGACCCCCAAAGCAGATCCACAGTACGACTCGCGCCCAACCTTCCCGAACGGTAGGCTCGGAGCACTGCTTGCGCGTACCTGCCGGGAATCGCTGGTGGGCGAAGCTCCTCAACGACCGACATTCCCAGCTCAAGATAATCGGCCCGGGTGGGCGGACGCGCGAGCAGCGTTCGCCGGTCGTCTTCAGTAAGCAGCTCAAGGTTTTTAAGCTGGCTGCATAGAGCCGACCAGCTCACCCGATACTCGACTCCGAGACGAATCGCCTTCTCCCGAGGCTCACCTGTCCATGCACGCCATCGCTGCGTGACCGAGCTTCGGGGTAGCAGGAGATGAACGGCAAAAGCGTTGATCCGACGTTCCATCGGGCTACCGACCTCGGCCAGCGTCAGATCCACGGAGTATTCGTCAGCGAAGAGGTGGTGGCCGATCTCGTGCGCCAGCGTGAAGCGACGGCGACCAGTTTCAGTGTCACCGTTGATCACGGTTACACCGATCTCACCAAGCGACACATACGCCCCATCACCCTCAGCGGTACCGAGTCCCAAGGAGAAGCAGAGGAGACCCAACTGCTCCGCCACTTGGTCGAGCGCCAGAAGCGGGTCCCCATCCAGTCCCAGGGTGGTGCGTACCCGCTCCGCTAGCTGCTCTGCTTCGTTCGAACTCCGGGGGGGTGCGAGCTCTATGTCCTTCGAAGATGGCTCCAGCACACCAGCCTCAAGCAGGAACTCAATGTCTCGCGCCGCCTTCTCAAGCGCTCGGTCGAGTTTGATCGTCCGCCTGCCCGCGCCTGCATCCGTTCGTCGGCTAACGACCGCTTGCGGCGACTCTACGAGGAACCAATCGAGAGGTCGTTCAAGCTCCACAGCGATCTTGGCCAGCTCGACCGCGGAAACCTTCCGCGTTCCAGCCTCGATCTTAGCCACTGCGGTCCGATCCAGACCCACCGCTGCCGCAAGATCCGCTTGCTTGAGCCCACCCTCGATCCGCCCATCAGCGATGCGCTGACCGAGCTGCATCTGATCAAACGGAGGACGCCCCGCCATGATGTGCGATTCTAGCACACCTCAGTGTCCCCGAGCAAGGACCGCGCTGGTGTCGCGAATCTTCTGAGCGTCTATGGCACCGTTGCTGGTAAGCGGTCCCTGAGCAGCCAATCCGTCGGCACGATGCTGAGCGTGATGGGGACCGGTGCAGACCCTACCGATCCCCCTACCAGTGTTGTAGACCCAGCCTTCCAACACGCGAACCGCCCACTCACCGCCGAAGGCCAACAGTTCGCCTCTGACCAGCACCAACAGAGGTCAGGACATGACGCAGGGCAATCGAGCTCGAACTCGGATGGCTCATCGAGGTTGTGCGAGCCACGTCTTCACTGCACTGACCACCCGCTCGGCGTCTCGAATAGCCGCATCTGCCTCCTCCGCAGGGACATCGACGGGTGAGTAATCTGCTTCGTTTCGCCGCTCGAACAGCGAGCGGAGCAGCCGCCCGATCCCCTCGTCGAGTTGGCCACCGCGGATCAACAGGCGGACAAACGCTGAGACGACCCCGGAGTGCTTGGAACGCGTCTCGCCCAGCGCCATAAGGGCCGCTTCCGCGGCAAAGAACGCGGCGAAATAGGCACGAGAGACAGCCTGCGCCTCGAAACCCTTACCCGCCAGAAGCCGAGCCGCCGCCAGCTCTTCCCAGCACCGCTCCAGGCCAGCCCGGCCGGTCACGCGACGGCACGTCCCTCGGTCTGCGCCCGGATCAGCAACGGACGCGCAGCCTCACCCAACTCGTCCTCACCAGCAGGAACGGCGGAAATCACCGCGTCGTTTCGATAGGAGTGCCGCCACAGGATCTCGTCCATCCTCCGCAGCTCCTCCCAGGGCGACTCGACCCGGTCGAGCACCACCAGCAGGTCGATGTCCGACTCGGGATGGGCATCCCCGCGGGCCCACGAGCCGAACAGCAGCACCCGACGAAGGCGTCTGCCATACAGCGCCCGGAGGTCCCCGGCCACCGCCGTAGCGACCTCCATCGGATCGAACCCGGACGTCAGCTCTGGGAGCTGCGGGTCCTCCCTGGCCAGGGCTTCCCGCTCAGCGAGGCTGCGCTCGAGCAGCCCCTGGTCCGCCAGCCACTCAATGACGCGCCGCTCCATGCGGGCGTCGTGGAATGCAAACCACACCTCACGCAGCTCCTGGAAGTCCAGCAGAGTGTCCTTGAACCGACGGAAGGCGCCGCGCCCGGCGATCGCCCGCTCGAGCAGATCCCGAGCTCGCGAGTCCCGCACCCGGTCGATGAAGTCCTCCATATCCCCGTAGGCCTCGCGGGACGGAATCGGCTCGATGCGGATCAGCCCACGATCCAACCAGACTTCTTCCTCCTCATCGAGGGCGACCGAAACGGGATCGGCAAAGTACGGCTCCGTCTCACCGGTCTGCGGGTCGAACCACCACGTGGTCTCGGGCGAGTGGTCCTCCAGCGCCTCAGCCAGTGACCGCAGGTCGACGCGCTCCAGATCGAGCATCGCTATCTCCTCTATCCGCTCGACAGGTACCGCTCATAGTAGTGCATGCAACGAGCACCACTGGCAGAGGCGGTGCCGCCTCCGTCCGTGACAAGCTACTGGCCAGCTTTGTGGCGCTCGGCGTCAGCCAGGAAGCTGGCCAGCGCCGCGGTGTCGAAGTAGAACATCTGCGCGCGAGCAAGCTTCCCGTTGCTGACCTGATAGAGGCCGAGCACCGGACCGTCGAAGCGCACGCCAGTGAGACTGCATCCGCGCTGCCGCCACAGCACCACGACCTCCGCGTCGCTGGCGGCGACGATGCGCGGATCCATCCGTCGCTCGGCCACGGTGGGCTGCAGAAGATCCCACGTTCCAGCCCAGGTGGGACGATCCTGCAGGACGTTGGCCTCCAGGTCACGGTAGGTGCCGCCGTAGGGCAGCGATGGTGGCCAGACGATCTCGAAATCGGGATGGACAAGCTCGGCGAACCGCTGCGCGTGGCGTTGCTCGACCGCCTTGAAGACCTCGAGGATGACCTCCACGTTCTCCCGCGTGCTCATGATGGGCTCCGTCTCCGAGAATATTGGAGAGAACATTCTAGAATGCTGGCGTTACAATGCCAACCGCAGAGCCGCCTGCCACCACCAGGCCATTTCTGGGTCAGCAGCGGCTGAATCGACCGCCGTGGCTGCAGCTATGCAGCCCGAGAGACAGGGATCGCGACAATGGGTCGGCCGGCCAAGTTCACCAGCAGCGAGATCCTCGACGCGGCGGCCAGGCTGATCGCGCGGGGGGGCCCACGTCTGACCACGGTCGGCACCATCGCCGAGGACCTGGGCGCGCCGACTGGCTCGATCTATCACCGGTTCGCCTCTCGGGAACTGCTGCTGGCGCGCCTGTGGATCCGCACCGTGCGCCGCGCCCAGGCCGGCTTCCTGGAGGCCCTGGCGATCAAGGACCTCGACCGCGCGGCGCGGACGGCCGCGACCCACATCCCTCGCTGGTCTCGCGAGCATTTGGACGAGGCGCGGGTGCTGTTGTTGTACCGACGCGCGGACCTGGCCGCGCGCTGGCCGGACGAGCTCGGCGAGGAGCTCGCCAACCTGAACGTCGAGATCGAGCGGGCCCTGCGGGACTTCACCCGGCGCCGTTACGGGCGCATGACCGGAACGAACCTCCAGCGCGTGACCTTCGCGCTCGTGGACGTGCCCTATGCGGCGGCGCGTCGCTACCTACTGGCCGGCAAGCCGCCGCCGACTGCTGTGGACGACCTCGTCACCCAGGTGTGCGCCTGCGTCCTGGACGAGCAGGGCACGACAAGCCGCTGATCACGCAGTCATGTCCGTCCGGCTGACACATCGGCGCCGCGCCCTCTCGGACCCGTTGAGCAGAGGGCCGATTGGGACATTACGCCTACCAGAGCCGGGTGGCTTCTGGGACAAGACGACTGATCGTCTCGCGACGAGGCAATATTGGATGCGGTGGGCTTCGGGCAACTACATCTCGGAATATCCTCGATTCGGACGGGCACCGAGGTCACGAGAGGGGCCGTCGCGAGTCAGATACGCAATGAGGGAGCCGCATGACGGAGGCGTCGCGGAACGAGGCGTCGTCGCGGCTGGTCGCCTGGGGTGGCGTCAGCCGCACGGCTGACCTGGGCGGCCCGGTCCACTACGTGGACTTCGGCGGTCCGGCTGCGGCGCCGCGGGTCGTGCTGGTGCATGGCCTGGGCGGGTCGCACCTGAACTGGTGCCTGCTGGCTCCCAGGCTGGTCGCCAAGGCGCGGCTCCTGGCGGTCGACCTGGTCGGCTTCGGGCTGACCCACCCCGAGGGGCGCGCCGCCACGGTTCAGAGCGCCGCCGTCATGCTCGACCGCTTCGTGCGCGAGGTCGCCGGCGCGCCGGCGATCCTGGTCGGCAACTCCATGGGAGGGATGGCCTCGATCATGGAGGCGGTGGCCAACCCGGACGCGGTGGCCGGCTTGGTCCTGATCGACCCGGCGCTGCCGCTCGTTCGTGGCGTGCGGCCGGAACGGCTGGTGGCGACCATGTTCCTGCTGTACGCCGTCCCTGGTATCGGGGAGCGGTATCTGGCCCGGCGCCGGGCCGCGGTGGCACCAGGCGAGCTCGTCCGACAGGTCCTGGACGTCTGCTGCGTCGATCCGGCGCGCGTCCCGCAGGAGTTGGTCGCGGCGTCGGTGGCGCTGGCCGAGAAGCGCGTGGCGGTGGCCGGGCTGGACGCTGCCTTCTTGAGCGCCGCCAGGTCGCTGCTACGGGTGAGCGCGAGACGAGGGCGGTACTGGGCGGCGATGCGGGCGGTCGGGTCGCCCGTGCTGCTGATGCACGGGGAGAAGGATCGGCTGGTGTCGGTTCAGTCGGCGCACGAGGCGGCGGCTCGCAATCCGGACTGGCGCTTCGAGGTCCTCTCCGACGTCGGGCACGTGCCGCAGCTCGAGGTGCCGGACGCGGTCGCCGGCCTCATCCTGGACTGGCTCGACACCGAGGGCGCCACCGCGGCCTGGCGGGCGGCCAAGCCTGCCGCGGGCGGCCGTACCGGGAACGGGCCGACAGGCGCGCCGCAAGGTCCAGGCGGGACGGCCGCCGGGTGAGCGGCCAGGGACCCGGTGGGGGGCCGGGGAAGACGGATGGGAAGCCGCGGGTCGGGCTGGTTCTAGGGGCTGGCGGGACGGCGGGCGAGGCGTTCCACCGCGGAGTCGTGCGCGCGATGGACGACCTCGGCGTGGACGCTCGAGCGGCCGACGTCATCGTCGGCACCTCCGCCGGGTCCCTGGTCGCCGCCTCGCTGCGACGGTACGCGCCGGCTCGCCCGCTCCCCGCGGCGCCCCGGACCGGGCGGCGGGCCCCGTCCCAGCGAAGCCTGCTCCTCGACCTGGCCCGGCGACCACGGCAGGGCCTCAACGCCATGCTGCTCCGGCCCGAGTTCACCACAGGCCGGCTGGACGTCACCTTCATCGCCGAGCGGCTGCGGCGCGTGCACGGGACGACCTGGCCGGCCGCGGAGCTTTGGGTCGTCGCGGTCCGCCGACGGGACGGCCGTCGGGTCGTGTTCGGCACTCCCGGCGCACCCGCCACCGACGTCGGGTCCGCCGTCGCCGCCTCCTGCGCGATCCCCGCCTACTTCACCCCGATCCGGATCGACGGCGTCGACTACATCGACGGTGGCGTGCACTCGCCGACCAACGCCGACCTGCTGGCAGGCTGCGACCTGGACCTGGTCGTCGTGAGCTCGCCCATGTCGGTCGACGTGCGTTCGGTCCGCCCCCGCGTCGACCTGCCGATCCGCCTGCGGTTCCAACAATTCCTCCGTGGGGAGACGTGGACGCTGCGTCGCCACGGCCTCGCGATCGTGACGATCGAGCCGGACACCGCCACCTTGCAGGCGATGGGGCTGAACATGATGAGCGCCCGCCGAATCGACGAGGTCGAAGACCACGCCTATCGGCACGCCCGCCGCCGCCTCCAGGCAGCCACATCCATCGACAGGCCAACCGAACCAACGCCATGAGCTATCCAACCGGGGTGAGCGCGCGACAGTGGTGGCTAGATGACGTCGGGAGCCGGGTCGACGACGACCGTGACCTCGACATTGCCACGGACCGCGTTCGAATAGGGACACACAGTGTGTGCCTTGGCTATGACCTGCTCAGCCTGGTCGCGATCGAGTTCTGGCAGGCGGGCGCGGAGCTCGACGGTGAGCCCGTACCCGCCCGACCCGTCGGGGCCGATGCCGACCCGGGCGGTGACGGAGGCGCCGCTGGCCGGAAGCTTCATCCTGCGTGCAGTAAGACGTATCGCGTTCTCGAAGCACGCGGCGTAACCGGCGGCGAACAGCTGCTCCGGGTTGGTGGCTGGGCCGCCTGGCCCGCCCAGCTCCTTCGGGATGGCGAGGTCCAGCACGAAGGAGCCGTCGGAGGATCGAACGCGGCCTTCCCGTCCTCCGTGCGCTGTTGCTTCCGCGGTATAGAGAACGTTCATCGGACCTCCTCGAACGTCACTGCGGTATCGGCCACGTGCAGGCCTCAAGGATATGTTGGACGGCCGGTATGACCACGTTCATGATGGTCAGCGACCGTAGGGGGAGCTGACCATGGCGCTCACCGTCGCCGTCACCGGGCCGACCGGGGAGATCGGCACGTCAGTGGTCCGCGCGCTGGAACAGGAGCGCCGGGTGGACCGCGTCCTGGGCATGGCCCGCCGGCCGTTCGACCCGGCGTCCCGAGGCTGGCGCAAGACCGAGTATCGGCAAGGCGATGTCCTGGACCCGGCCGCGGTCGCGGCGTTCGTGGCCGAGGCCGACGTGGTCGTGCATCTCGCGTACGTCATCGTCGGCTCGCGCGAGGAGAGCCAGCGGATCAATCTCGCCGGCACCCGCAACGTGTTCGAGGCTACCGTTTCGGCTGATCGACCGCGCCGGCTGGTGTACACCTCGTCCCTGGCGGCCTACGGCTACCACGTCGACAACCCGGTGCCGCTCACCGAGGACGTCCCCGCCCGCGGCTCGCCCGAGCACTACTACTCCGCGCAGAAGGCCGCCTGCGAGGCACTGCTGGCCGAGGTCACTGCCGGTGCCGACCTGGAGGTCTACGTGCTGCGACCGTGCATCGTGGCCGGGCCAGAGGCAACGCTGCTGGTCCGGAGCCTGCCGTGGCGCCGGGCCGCCGAGCGCCTGCCCGGTATGGCACGGCGGGTGCTCGGCCGCGTACCCGGCCTCCCTGTGCTTCCCGACCCTGGTGTGCGCTTCCAGCTGATCCACCACGACGACGTCGCCACCGCGGTCTGCGCGGCGGTCGTCGGCACCGGGCCGCCGGGCGCCTACAACCTCGCCGGGGACGGCGAGATCACGACGGGCGAGTTTGCCCGCGCCTTGGGCGGTTACGCGATCCCGGTCCCCGGCGCGCTGGTCGGCCTGACCTCGACGCTGGTGGAGAGGCTTCCCTTGCTTCCTGCCGAGATGGAGTGGGTGCACACCGCGCGGCACCCGATGCTCATGGACACGACGAAGGCCCGCCGCGAGCTCGGCTGGGCGCCGGCGCACACCGCTCACGAGACCCTGACCGCCATGGTCGACGCCGAGCGGGACAGGGCCGCTTGGTGAGCGCGATGCCACACCGCGTGCCATGCTTGGCCGATGGCGCCCGGCGTGACATCAGGGTGGCCTGACTTTGGAGACGTCGATGGCGTCCGGAGATGGGGCCATACCTCCCGTGCCGCGGCACCCCCGGACCGGCCTGGTGCTCGGTGCGGGCGGCGTGCTCGGCGCCGCCTGGATGGCCGGAGCCCTGGCTGCGCTGCAGCGGCGGCTGCCGTACCCGGTCGGCGCGGTGGACCTCATCGTGGGCACCAGCGCCGGCAGCGCGCTGGCCGCCGCCCTGCGCTGCGGGGTCGCCGTCGAGGACATCGTGGAACACCAGCGCGGGAGGGCGCTGACGCTCCTGCCCGACCTGAATGAGATCGACCGCGACGCCGGCGGTCCGCTGCCGCCGCTGCCACGGATGCGGGTCGGCTCGCCTCGGCTGCTGCTCAGTACGGCGCTGGCCCCGCACCGGGTGTACCCATGGGTGGCCGCCAGCGCGTTGGTGCCGCAGGGACGCGCCCGGCACACCTCGTTGGAGGGCCTGATACGCGGACTGGTCACCCAGGCCCAGGCCCACGCGCGGCCCGCCACAGCGCGGACCGCGGGGGACGGCTGGGCGCCGGGCGGGGAGACCTGGGTCATGGCAGTCGACTACGACTCCGGGCGGCGGGTCGCGTTCGGCCGAGCTGGAGCGGCACCCGCGACGCTGCCCGAAGCGGTGGTCGCGTCCTGTTCCATCCCTGGCTGGTACCGGCCGACACTGATCGGGGGACGGCGGTACGTCGATGGCGGTGTCCACTCGACCACGTCGCTGGACCTTCTGGCCGATGTCGACCTCGACGAGATCTACGTGCTGGCGCCAATGGCCAGCTACATCCTGGACAGTCCGCGTAACCCCTACGTCCACCTGGAACGGCAGTTCCGTCGTCTGATCACCCTCTGGCTCCAGCGCGAGGTGCGCAAGGTCAAGGCGCGGGGCATCCGGGTCACCGTGCTCACCCCCGGGCCGGAGGACCTCACCGCTATCGGCGCAAACCTCATGGACCCGAGGCGCCGCATCCGGGTGCTGGACACGTCACTGCGCACCTCGGCCGCCGCGCTCACGACACTGGAGCGCGACCGGCGAGGTGCTCAACCAGCAGCTCAAGTGTGTCGCGCCACCGGGAGGTGACCACGTGCAGCAGCTGACCGGACTGGATGCGGCGTTCCTGGCGATGGAGACCCGAACGGTGTTCGGCCATGTGGGAAGCGTGTGCATCGTCGACCCGTCGACCGCGTCCGAGCCCTTCACGCTGGAGCGGTTCACCCGGGTGGTCGAGTCCCGTCTGCCGTTGGTCCCGCCCCTGCGCCGCCGTCTGGTGGACGTGCCATTGGGCCTTGACCAGCCGTACTGGATCGAGGATCCGGACTTCGACATCGAGTTCCACGTCCGGGAGCTTGCCCTGCCCTCCCCCGGCAGCGATCGGCAGCTCGCCGAGCAGGCCGCCCGTCTACACGCTCGGCCGTTGGACCGCAGCCGGCCGCTGTGGGAGATCTACCTGATCTTCGGGCTGCAGGGCGGACGGGCGGCCATCTACAGCAAGGTGCACCATGCAGCCATCGACGGCGTGTCCGGCAATGACATCCTGGCCGCACTGCTCGACCTGTCACCCGAGGGCCGCAAGCTGGCCGACCCGCCGCCTCGCAGGACGGAGCGGCAACCGGGCGCGGTCGAGCTGCTGGCACGCAGCGCCGTGTCGCTGACCCGTCATCCGCTCCGCGCGGCACGGCTGTCGGTCGGCCTGCTCCGATCAGCGCCTTCGCTGGTTGCCAGCCCGGCGTTGGCGAGGTTGCCGCTGGTCGAGCAGTTGCTGGGACGGGATGGGGACGCCGTCCTGTCGCAGCCCGGGCTGCGGGCGCCGCGGACGCCGTTCAACCGATCGATCACCCAGCACCGGCGATGGGGTTTCTGCGGCCTGTCGCTGTCGGAGGTCAAGCGCGTGAAGAACGCGCTTGGGATCACGGTCAACGACGTCGTCATGGCGCTGTGCGCGGGGGCGCTGCGCCGCTGGCTGGCCGACCATGATGCGCTGCCCGATGGCCCACTGATCGCCGCGGTACCGGTCTCGGTCCGCACCGAGGAGCAGGAGGGCACCCTCGGCAACCGCGTCTCCACCATGCTCGCCGTCCTACCGACGCAGCTTGCCGATCCACGCGAGCGCCTGCGGGTGGTACACGAGGCCATGCGTGCCGCCAAGGAGCAGCACGACGCACTGCCCGCGAACCTGCTCGCGGACGTCACCCAGTTCGCGATGCCGGCGCTTGCCGGGCAGGCCGCCCGGATGGCCGCGCGCCTGCGGCTGGTCGAACGGGCCAGCCTGTTCAACCTGATCATCTCCAACGTCCCCGGCCCCAACCTGCCGTTGTACTACGCCGGCGCCGAGCTGATCGCGTACTACCCGCTGTCCGCGATCACCGACGGCCAAGGCCTGAACATCACGGCGATGAGCTACCGGGACACCCTGTTCTTCGGGGTCATCGCGTGCCGGGAGCTGGTGCCCGACGTCGACAGGCTCACGGCCTACCTGGAGGAGGAGTTGCGGGTACTGACGGATAGCATCGACAAAGCGGCGACACGGCGTGCCAGGCCTCGTGCGCGCAGGTAGACCGCCTGGTACTGGCTCCCCATGAGCGCGGCGGGTGTCTCGATGCCCGAAGCTGTTCGGCCAGGACCGGAAGCTCTGCCGGGTATGTCCGCACATAGCGGGCCGAGGATCTCCTTCGAGTCGACCTGACGGTAGCCGTCGAGGTCGGGGGCCTCGATGATGGTCTTCTAGCGGACCCTCAAGCCGTCGGCTGTGCGGAACGCTGCCTTCATCGTCGTCATGCGCTAAATCCTCCGTGGTCGCCGTCTGCTCTCGCGCTCGCCGAGGCGCCGCCCGGCACGGTCCGGCCCGAGCGTCAGCCGCCTCCGAGGATGCGGCGAGCGGTGTCGGCGATCTCGGCGTTCAGGTACGCGTGGCCGTCGATGCCCCAACCGCCTTCGGGCGCCTCGGAGATCAGCACCCATGTGCGTTCGGCCAACGTCGGATCGCCCGCTGCAACGGTGACGATTTCGGTCATCTCCCTCACCACGCCGAGCTTCTTGTCACGGTCGAGCACGCCGGCGGGCGTCAACACATTGATGCGCACATAGTTGCTCTCGCCCTTGGCGTTCGAGATCGAATCGCTCGGCAACTCATGGAGAAACGCCGCGGTGTTCTCGGAGAAGAAGTCGATGGGCGGGACCTGCTCCCAGCGCATGATCGCTTCGGCGAGCGCCTTGATGAGCGCCGGCTTATCCAAGAAGGTTCCGGTGGCGGCGGTGACGTCGATCATCGGCATGGTCGGTGGCTCCTCGTCGTGCAACTCCTCAACGAGCTAGACCAGTCTGTCTAGACGCTGCCTGACGCTAGACCGATCTGTCTGCTTGTCAACCGGCCCTTACCAGGGCCGTAGGCGAGGACGCAAGAGGTCGTCGACCGATCAGCGCGCGCGACGCTTGGGGCCACGCCGGATCGCCGCATCGACGAGAGCGGTCGCGACGTCCTTGGCGGCGAGAGCGGCGGTCCGGTCGCGGTCCATCTGGGCGGCCACGGTGGCGCCGTCATACAACAGCACCAGTTGTTGCGCCAACTGCCGCGGGTCCGAGGCCCCTGCATCGGAGGCGAGGCCCTCGAACATCGACCGCACCCATTCGCGGTACTCGTCAGACACCTTTTCCACCAAGCCACCGGCGGGCGATTCGGCGCTGGCGTTCAAGAACGCACACCCGCGGTAACCGGGGGCGGCGAAAAGCTTGTCCATCACGTCGAAGACGACCAGTAACTTCCCCCGTGGCGAGTCGATGCCTTCCATCGCCTGGGCGAGGCGTCGCCTGCGGGCCTCGTGGCGGCTATCAAGGTAGGCCTTGACGAGCTCTTCCTTGCTGCCAAAGGCGTTGTACAGGGTCGCTTTGGCAACCCGACCGATCGCACGCCTTCCCGGTAGAAGAGCTCGTCGGCCGCTGCCAGCAGTCGCTCACGTGGCGTCAGCTTGTCGTTCAGGTCCCTCGCCATGCCAGCATGATAATCAGACAGACCGGTCTGCGTGACCCCTTGGAACGGCCGCCGCTTTCCAGCCGCCCGCGAGGCGGAACTGAAGCACCAGCTCGCCGCCGCGCACGCCACCCAGGCTCCTCCCAACAAGCAACCCGAGCAAAATCGCCAACCGACCCTGTTGATGCGGGTCAGAAAGCTGTTGGCGATCTGTTTGTAGCCCCGACCTTCCACAATACGAACCGGCCACTCACGGTCGAAGGATCAACGATCCGCCTCTGACCAGCCCACAACGAGGATGTGGCCGCATCTGGGCAGTGGCGCGGCGTACCACGAGATGTCTCAGATCCGGCCGACGAGCGTCTCGGCAACCGACGCGATCAGCTCGTCCATGGCGGAGCCTTCCATGGTGGGCGGCAGGAAGGCCAGGCGGTGCACCCCCAGATCGGCATATCGGCGCGCCGTCTCGACGTCGACCACGCCGCGCGGGGTGATCGTGATCTCCAGCTCACCGAGCCCGGGCGGCCGCTGGTAGCGGCTGGCGGTCTCGCGCAATGCCGCCAGCGCCCCGGCGGTGCCCTCGAGGTCCAGGTCCCAGCCATACCAACCGTTCCCGCCCTGGACCGCGCGTCGATACGCGGCCGGCGATTCCCCGCCGACGACGATCGGCGGGCACGGCCGCTGGACTGGCCGCGGTCGCTCGACGACGTCGGCGACGTCGACGAAGCGCCCCTGAAACGACGGCGTCGGCTCGTCCCACAGCGCGCGCATGACGGCCAGGTACTCGTCGGTCCGGGCACCGCGGTCAGCCAGCGACACCCCGAGCGCTCGCAATTCCTGCTCGACGTAGCCGACGCCGATGCCGACGGTCAGCCGCCCCTTGCACAGGACGTCGATCGACGCCAGCTGCTTTGCCAGCAGGACCGGCTGGCGCTGCGGCAGCACGATCACCCCCAGGCACAGCCGCATCCTACTGGTCAGCGCCGCCATGTAGGCCAGGGCGACGACGGCTTCCAGGCGCGGCTGCTCCGGCGGGTCGCCCAGACCGGACGGCAGGGCGATGTGGTCGCCGACCCACAGCGACTCGAAGCCTGCCTCCTCAGCCAACCGCGCCCGCCGGACCAGCGTGTCCGGATCGGCGCTGCCACCCCGGTGCAGCCCGTACAAGCCCAGCTTCAACCCGTCTGCCATCGCTCACCCCTGCCGACCGGCTTGGTGGCCGGCGCGCCATCCGGCACGGCTTCGTCCCTCACATGCCCGATCAGCCGTCCCGCCAAGGAGCAACCGCCGATATCGGCCTGAGCCTAGCCTCCACCTTGCGGGCCTGCCGGGTGCCTTCCGTGTCTGCTTCAACCCCCACCTTTCGGAGTTGGCTCGCTCGTGCCGAATGGCGGACACCAGTGGCACAGAAGCTAGACAGGTGGGAGCGGGTCGTACTGGATGTAGCGGCGGATCTCCTTGGCACGCTCGATGCCGCCCAGCCGGGCCAGCACGTGCAGAGCCATGTCGATCCCGGCCGAGACGCCAGCCGAGGTGACCACCTCGCCGTCATCAACGAAGCGATCATCGCCACGCACCTCGATCGTCGGGTCGAGCTCGGCAAGCAGGCCGAGGCTGGCCCAGTGCGTGGTGGCAGGCCGGCCGCCCAACAGACCGGCAGCCGCATACACCAGCGACCCGGTGCAGACACTGGTGAGCAGCGGCACCTGGCGCCGCTGCGCTCGCACCCAGTCGAGATGCCCAGGATCCTTGAGCAGCGCCCGGGTCCCCATGCCACCCGGGTGCAGCAGCACGTCCAGCCGCCCCAGCTCATCGAAACCCTGGTCTGCTTGGAGGCTCAGGCCCTTGGCCGCCCGCACCGGGCCCCGATTGGCGGCGAACGCGACCACCTCGGCCTCTTCCGGATAGGCGTGCGCCCACGCGCCGAACACCTCCCACGGTCCCACCGCGTCCAGCTCCTCCACATCGTCGAAGAGCAGGATGCCGATACGCTGCATGCCATCACCCTCCCATGATCGGGAGCCCGCGATGGGAAGCCACCGAAGCATGGCGTCATCGCCACGTGCGCCGCGGCGGCGATTCCTCGAGCGGATCGTACACGTGCTGGTCATGCGGATCGCCAAGTTGCCCGACCCGCAGGCCGGGCCTGGCCAGGTGCGTGTCGCGGTCCATGCGGCGGGCATCAACCCGACCTGGCCGTGCGGGACATGGGGGGCTCCCGCCGATCCTGACCAGCCGGGCGATCGGGAGGCGTTGGGCCGCAGCCGCGGCGGGTACTCCACCAAGCTGCACTTCGGGTGGAGCGTGGGGGCAAGCCGATGGTGATCTTGGCCACCGCGGGGCAGCGTCATGAGGCGCCGATGCTGCGTCGCATGATGGAGGGCGGGGCGGTCAAGCGTCCCGGCAGGGCAGGCCGCGGGTCAAGCCGGACGCGGTGGCTGGTGACAAGGGTTACAGCTACCCGGGCCTGCGGCGCTATCTGCGGCGCCGTGGCATCCGGGCGGTGATCCCGAGCAAGTCCGACCAGCCCCGTCAGCGCACCTTCGACAAGGCCGCCTATCGGGAGCGCAATCAGGTGGAGCGCGCCATCAACCGGCTCAAGGGGGTTCCGCCGGGTGGCGACCCGGTATGAGAAGCGCGATGTGAACTACCTGGCGATGGTCACGATCGCAGCGATCGTGCTGCTGTGGCTGGAGTGACCTTGCAACCGCGCCCTAGAAAGGTGCTGTGACGGCCGCCGGGCGGGGCCAGGACCGTACTGGGTGGCTCGCTTCCTCGTTGCAAGCATCCAGAGGATGCGCGGCAGCCTGACTCCTACGCGGTGGAGCTCATGGGTTGGAATGACGCGATCACCGCGACCGCCTCGACCTCGATGAGGAGGTCATCGCGAAACAGCCGTCGGACCTCGACGGCCGTGCTTGCCGGCAGCCGCTGCGGGTTCAGGTACTCGTCGCGGACCTCGCGAACGACGGGCAGCTGCGTAGCGTCCACGAGGTAGTAGTTGAGCTTGACCACCTGATCGAAGCGGGCGCCGACCGCCTGCAGTGCCGTCCGCAGGTTGTCGAACACCTGCCGTGTTTGCGCGCGGATGTCGCCCGGTCCAACCAGCGCACCCGTACGGTCGAGGGCGACCTGCCCTGCGACGTAGACCGGTCGGCCCGCCGTGACCTCGACGACGTGGCTGTAGCCGGTGGGGCGGTGCATCGTCTCGGGGTTGATGAAGTTGGCGGTGGGTGGGACCTCCGCGGGCGACACGTCGGTCATACGACTGGTCCAATCTCATCGGTGTGGCTGGCGGTGATGCAGTATACGCAGCCGGCACGTGCCGTCCGGTCGTGGCGCCTTGCTCCTGTGCTTGAGGGCGGGTGGTTCGTGCTGCTGGCCGACCCGGGACGCTGACCACGGGATGAGGGCAGCCCGGCGCCGACCCCGTGGACCAGATTGTGGATGAGCCGTCTGCCAGCGGGCGCCGAGCCGCCGGGTCAGCGCAGCAGGCGGGTGAGCTGGTCGAGCTGGGCCAGGCGGCGGTGCAGGGCGGATGGCTCGCCAACCAGCCGCCGAACTCGTCCCGGCCGGCGACCAAGCCGAGCGGCTCGACGCTGCGGCGAATGCGCAGCCCCCTGTTTGGCTCAGCGTGATGCGTCGAGTATGGCGACGTCGGGAAGGTGCTCGAAGCCGGTGGCATCCGAGCTGACGACGGTACGCGCGGTGGCTGCAGCGGTGGCGGCGATGATCAGGTCATGAGCACCGCGCGGTTTACCGGTCCGACGTACGTGCGCAAGCAGGCGGGCGTGGGCGCGTGCGACCTCTAGGTCGTACTCCTCCACCGGGATGGTGCCCAGCACGTCCTCGACGAACGCCTCGCGGGCGTCATGCCTGGTTGCATCCGCCAGCTCGACCCCCACGAGCAGCTCGGCTGCAGTGATCGCGGCGATCGCCACGTCGTCGTCGTCAGCGAGCAGATCGTCCAGCCGCATGCTGCCGCGCTCAGCGGTCACCAGCACCGTAGCGTCGAGGATCAGGCGTCGGGCCAAGCCCGCTCCTGCTGGACCGTCAGCCGTCGAAGCGCGCGCAGCTCCTCGGCCCATGCCGCGTCCGGACGGTGTCGGCTCAGCAGCTCCTTGACGGCTCGGCCGGGGCTGGCCGCAGCCGGGCTGATCGTGGCCACGCGACGGCCTCCCCGGGTCACCACGATCGTCTCGCCGTGCTCGGCCTGGTCGAGCACAGCGGCGAAGTTTCGCGCGGCCTCGGTGGCGGTAACTGTCTTCATGGCAATCAGATTATCAGATCGCCACTGTCAAAGCGTCAGCGTTGCTGCGCTCGTGGTACCCGGCAGGGTAGCGAACCTGCACCCTGAACGCGGCTCGGCAGCCACAGCGGATGATAGCCTCAGATCAAGACATGCCCGACGACGCTACTCATCCGCTCGGCACTCTGGAAGTCCGGTTCGAGCGCCTGGTCGAGCGGGGGCGCGCAGACCTCGCCGGCGGCGCCAACGGCGTCCTCGCCCTGCGGCAGGCGCTGGCGCTGGGGGCCTATCGGCACGCGCGACGCCTGCCGGTCGGAGAGCTGGCATCGAGCCGAGCCGGCAGCTCCAGCGCCTCGAGCAGGCGATCCTGATGGGGCTCAAGCGTTGTTTAAGTTGCGATCGCCTCGACCCATCTATGCTCCGTCGACCATCGCCAAGGTCTCCCCTCCGCAGCGCGCCGCCGACGCCCATCGCCGCCTCGACACCGGCTGCAGCGGCGACAAGCTCGTCCTCCAGTAGCGACAGTCTCGCCGTCTCACCCGACGGCGCCGGCGAGCGCCGTCGAGCCGCCGACCACCGGTATTGCAAGCGAGCTGCGCGCCAGGTCGAGCGTCAGCCGCGTGCCGGCCGGCGGCCGGATCGTGAAGTCGCGGTCGCTGGAGAGGACCATCACCGCCAGCCGGTTCCCGGCTGGGATAACGGTGTCCTTCGGCTGCATGTCGAAGTGGATCCGGTAGAAGGTGCCCGGCCGGACCGGGGTGTCGGCCCAGTCGGAGTCGCGGTTGGCCGGATCGATCCAGCCGCGCGTGAGGATCGTGCCCGCGCCGTTCGGCGGGTAGCTCACGAGCGCGGCAGTGAGGTTCGCCTTCGACTTGGTGGACGCCATCTCCAGAGAGACCGTCGCTGTGCCGCTGATGCGGACCGGCTGCGTGAGCGCCGGCGTCTCGTAGATCAGCCGCACGTTCGAGGAGGCGGTGTTCGCTGACGTGATGCCGGCGATCGACGCGTCGTCGGTCAGCGTCTCCGTTGGGGCATCCGGATCCGCCGGCGCGAGTGTCAGGCCGCCGCGCGCTGGGGCGCCCGGCGTCAGGTGCAGCGCGACCGCGCGCGACGCGGGGTCGGGCCACTCGGCGTACGGCGTCGGGTTGGCTGGCCCGCACACGAGGCTGACGACCGCGCCGTCGGCCACCTTCTGGCCTGCCGCGGTCGCCACCGCGGACGCCAGCACCAGGTGTGTGGAGTCCGGGATGTCCGTGATCAGGCGCGTCGTGCTGGTGGTCGTGCCGTCAGCGTTGGTCTGCGGCACCGTCAGCGTGAAGCCGATCCGGAACGGGCTGGTATCCGCCACGACCAGCGTCGCGGTGTTCGACTGATCGCCGGTCACCGTCGTCTGGCGCGGCGGGCAGGACGCCGCCTCGCGGACGACCCAGGAGCGCGGCAGGTTCTCGACGCCGTTGTGGACGCCGTAGAGGTAGCGGGTGAACCAGTAGTTGATGAGCACGTCCGGCGGCGCGCCGCCGTGGCCGCCCTGGTGGAAGTAGAACATGTGCGGCACGCCTTGCTTCTTGAGCGCGTCATAGAACTGCGCCGCGTTCTTGGTCATGACGTTGAAGTCGTTGTTGCCGTGGGCGAGCAGAGCGGCGGCGTGGACGTTCTCGATGTCCTTCATGTAGTTGCGCTCCTGCCAGGCCGCGTTGCGGTTGCCCGTCGCGCGATCGATGTGCTCCTTGAGGTAGTCGATCTCCGGCTGGCAGATCGTGCGCTGGCCCGCCTCGTCGATGCGCGAGTACACGACGTCGGCGAGCACGTCCAGGTCCTCGCCCTGGAAGGCGTTGTTGTCCCCCGACGGGCTGGACGACGAGTGCGGCGCCCGCACCATGCCGTTGGCGCGGTAGTAGTCATACCAGTCGGAGATCGCCGAGATCGGCACGATCGCCTCGAGGCCCGGGACGCCGGTCGTCGCCACGGCCTCCGGGATGGTCCCGTTGTAGGACGTGCCGATCATGCCGACCTTACCCGTGGTCCATGTCGCCACCGCGCGCGTGTCGCCGCTGCGCGCCGTGTATGCCGGCACGCGGCCGTCGATCCAGTCGATCACAGCCTTGGCGGCGAGCGTCTCGTTCCTTCCGCCGGAGGTCGGGCAGCCGTCGGAGTAGCCGGTGCCCGGTGACTCCGCGTGCACGACCGCGAACCCGCGCGGTACCCACGTCGACTCGTATCTGGTGCTGATCGTCGGGCTGGTGTTGTTTGCCGTCCAGAATGGCGTCGCCGGCCGCGACGCCGGCGGCAAGCCGAGCTCGTGGTCGACGGCCCAGTTGCTGTATTCCGGCGCGGTCCCTGCATAGTAGGGGCTGTCCTCGAAGATGACCGGCACCTTCAGGCCGTCGGTGAGGACCTCCCGCGGCGCTGTGAAGTCGACATGGATGCGGTCAAGCTTGCGGTCCTTGTCGCTGTCGAACGGCGCCTGGACCCAGACCTCGCCGCTGTACCAGTCGGCGGGGTTGGTCGAGAAGACGGCCTGGGCGAGGCCGTTGAAAAACGTCGGGACCGCCGGCTGCGGAGCGGGCGCCGGCGCAGGTGCGGCCACGCGAGCGGAATCGGCCCCGGGGTTGCCCGGCGGCAGCGCCGACGCCGGGCTTGCGGCTACGACGGTCGCCAAGGTGATCGCCGTCACGGCGCCCGCGAGAAATCGTGTTCTCAACCCTGCACCCCCCGAAGGCCCCGCCATCAGAAGCGAACCGCGAATAGTATCACGTGTGCGGCGGAACCGCGCAACCCTCGCGAATCCCGCAGGACAGGGCGATTGTGGTCTTGAACTTGCCCAAAGGGCGGGCAGGAAACGGGCCCAGGCGGTCGGCCGCCCCGGACCCTGCGATGTTGGCGGCGCTGCGCCGCCGCATCTACGAGGTCCTGACCAACGGCAACCTCGAGGCGCGCAAGGGTTGCTGCAGACGTTGGTGGCTGAGACCGTGGGCGAGAGCCGCGAACAAGCTCAGGCCGCTCTTCAAGGTCCCGGCGCTGACCAGCGCTGTTGGCTTCCAGCGCGGTTCGCGAGATGGAAGGTTTGTAGCCCCAACCTACCAACACGCGAACCGCCTGTTAGTGGCCGAAGGACCACCAGTCCGGCTCTGACCAGCGGCAACGCGAACCAGAGCACGCGACCAACACATCACTGCGGAAGCCGGGGTGTTGGTAGGATCGTTGTTCAGATGGCGATCCTGTTGTTCGTGCTGGAGTCCTCTCAGCGTGCTGGGTCGAGCACGGCGACGTCAGGAAGCTGGTCGAAGCCGCTGGCGTCCGAACTGACGACGGTACGCCCGGTGGCCAGGCTGCCGCGCATCCTCTGGATGCTTGCCAACGAGGAAGCGAGCCACCCAGTACGGTCCTCGTTCCGCCCGGCGGTACGCCATCTGTGGGCGGCACCTGTGGGCGGCACCGTGTCCGGCGGATAGTCACCGGCCCCTGCCATGAGCGTGCTGTTCACAACGGGCACAGGCGGTCGCCGTGGGACAGCAACGGGAAGTTCAGAACTCGCGGACCTGGCGACCGCGCGTTAGGGCTCGTCGCGGTCGCGCTCGGCGTTACGGAAGCCCGCGAGTTCGGGATTACTGAAGGGTCGTTGCGCTGGAACTCTTGGCCCCTGCGGCCCACAGCAAGACCTCCAAGCGACAGTTCCTCCGAACCCGCTGCAATTCTCCTGGCATCGGGTCGCCGCGACAGGGATGACCGGGACGGGCGCCCGGGCTCGCACCCCGCGTTGCAGCGTCACCGCGGCGCGAACGCGACGGTGATCTGGACGCCGGCCGGCATGACCGAGCGCTTGGCCAGCCGCACCCACCACACCCCAGGCTCCTCGCCGTCCAGCGCCGCGAACACCGCGCGGCAGTGCACCTGCGCGCCGGTCGGCTGGCAGCCGGTTGCACCCGGTGTGCCAGCCACGACGGGTAGGCGCCGGTCGGGTCTGGGCTCCAGCCACACCGCGACGCTGGCGGCGGCCGGCATGGCCACCAGCACCGTGAGCTGGTGGGTGGCCGTGCCGGGGACCGCGATCGGGTATGCCGCGGTCGCCGGGCCAGCTCCCAGGCGCACCCGGCGGGGGGTGTTGTCGGGCTGCACGTCGGTACTGACCCACACGTGCACGACGCCGCTGGGTGGGCCCGTTCCCCGGCGGGCGGGGCTTGCCAGATAACGATGGCGTTGTCGGCCTGGGTCTTGGGGTGCAGCACGACGACCTTCAAGCCCTGCAAGCCGATCTGGGCTTGGAGCACGCTTTTGAGGCCCAGCTGGCCCAGCACGGTGCTGGCCTGGGCGAGCGGCTGGCCGAATTGTCCTCATCGGACGCCTGCCGGGTGCGCAGTGCGATCGGGAGGGCCAGGGCGATCCCGGCCGCGATGACGAGGACGGCGTTTCGGATGCCTTCGGCGGTGGCGACTCGGAGAGCCTCGCTGGCGAGGCCGGTAGTGCCGGCGTTGGCGACGAGGACGAGGCCGGCCAGACCGACCGAGGCGCCGATGCCGGAGCTGGTGGAGGCGATGCCGGAGGCGACGCCTTGCTGGTGCGAGCTGACGCCGGTGCTGGCGGCGATGAACATGGTGGTGAAGACGATCCCGTCGCCGAAGCTGACGGCGACCAGGCCAGGCACGAGCGAGGCGTAGGAGCCGTCAGGTGACATCCCGAGTGCGAGGGTGGCGGCCCCGAGCGCGCCGATGACGAGTGCTGCGACCAGGGTCGTTCGCAGGCCGAACCGGTGACCGCTCGTCCGGCGATGGCCGAGCCCGCGACGACCAAGGCGGTGGGCAGGAGGAACCCGACGCCGGTCTGGAGTGGGTCGTAGTCGCGAACGGTCTGCAGGAAGATGGACACGAAGTAGAGCAGGGACCCGAACGTGGCCATGAATAGGAACGCGATCACCACGGCGGTGCTGAGCGCCCGGTTGGTCAGCAGCCGGGGCGGCAGCAGCGGGTCACGGCCGCGCCGCTCGACCATGGCGAACACCGCGAACAGCAGCAGCCCGGCGGCCAGCGCGCCGAGGATCCACGGTGAGGCCCAGCCGGTGCCGGGGCCCTGCACGAGCGCGAACACCAGCATGGTGACCGCGGTTGTCACGGTGAGCGCGCCGGGCAGGTCAAAGCGGCGGTTGGTGTCTCGCGGCGGGTCGGCCCCGATCCAGCGGAACGCCAGCGGCAGCGCCGCGGCGACGAGCGGGACGTTCACGAAGAACACCGCCGGCCAGCCGAAGGCGCGGGTCAGCACGCCGCCGAGCAGCACCCCGATCACCAGACCGGCGGCGCCGGAGGCACCCCACACACCCAGCGCGCGGTTGCGGTCCCGGCCCTCGGCGAAGGTGGTGTTGATCAGCGTGAGGGTGCCGGGGAAGACCAGCGCGCCACCGAGGCCCTGCACCACGCGGGCGGTCAGTTGCAGCGCCGGGCCGGTGGCGAGGCCTCCGGTGGCCGAGGCCACGGCGTACAGGACGAGGCCGGTCACCAACATCCGGCGCGCTCCGAGCAGGTCGGCGGCCCGCCCGCCGAACAGCAGGAAGCCGCTCGAGGCGACGGCGTAGGCACTGATCACCAGCTGCAGCGTCTGTGCGGAGTAGCCGAGGTCCCGGCCGATGTCCGGCAGCGCGACGACGACGATGTATTGGTCGAGCGACACGATCAGCATCGCGAACGACAGCAGGGCCAGCGCGCCGATGCCGCCGTCGCGGGTGCGGCCGGCGTCCGGCCGTGAGTAGTCGACAACCATGGCACCGCCTCATAGCCCCAGGCGTGACTCGGTTAAACCAAGCATCCCCTCGTGGTTGGGGCGCAAGCCAGTGAGCCTGCCCGTTGGTAGCCAGCAGCGCGAGCTACCGGATCGACACGGCCAACAGGATCGGCCGGATCACGCCCGTTCAACAGGCTCCCAGCCCAGTGCTGGTGTTCGGTGGTTCTTGTGAGTCTCATCGGCCTGGTGCTTGCGGGGACCGAAAGTAGTCGGCGAGGGGTGGCAGATCGGCCGGTTGGGATCCGGACAGGTGGGGGAACGCGGGGGTGGCCAGGCGTGGGACGCAGGCGGTTCCAAGCGTCGACCCGGCCAGGACGGCGACGGCGATGTCGAAGGCGTCCTCGCCAAGCGCCCGCCCGTTGCCGCCGCCGGGGTGGAAGGTGG
>WNGP01000093.1_pt1 | contig 114860 bp, 109 predicted proteins | sample 5407671 | NCBI WGS metagenome assembly WNGP01 (sample SAMN13153381, study PRJNA577476) | soil metagenome | isolation source: 40 cm soil or saprolite under Garry oak tree replicate 2 | place: USA:California | collected 2016-06-15 | reverse complement strand
GATGGCGGCGTCCGCGGTGCGGTTGGCCTTCACCGACGTAACGCCGAACGTGATCCCCAGCACCGCCACGACGAGCAGCGTCGAGGCGAGGAAGATCTTCGCGGTCAGTCCGAACGCCGGTCTAATAGCGCTCGCGTCCCGCGTTGGTGGGGTAGTTCCGTCCGTACTTGTTGCGATGGGGCTCCCACTTGTAGCCGCGGGCGTTCAACGCGATCTGCAGACCCGGTTGCCCATCGGCGGCCGACACGTCTTTGATCACCTCGGTGGGGATGCGCTCGTGCCACACGTGCAGGCGATAACGCCCGGCCGGCACGTTATCGATCGCGAAGCTGCCGTCGCTCCCCGGCTGGGCGTAGTAGTGATTTTCCATGACCAGCACGTACGCGACCATGCGCGGGTGCACGTTGCAGTACACGCGCACCAATCCCGGATGCGCGAAGGTGTAGCTCTTCGCCTCGCCGCGGCCGTACAACCCGAGGTCGAAGCTGTTGGGCTCGCTCACCGAGAAGACGTTGTGATTGAACGGATCGTGGTTGGGAAAGCGCACGGTCGAGCCGAGCGGCACGACGACGACGTGGGGCGCATAGGTCTTATCCGTGATCGCAATTTCGACCGTCACGGGACGCGCGGCGGTCGTCACCGCGGCAGGCGCCTCGAGATAGAGCACCGCATCGCTGAGATCCGGCGACGGCTTGTTGTCCTTTTCCAGAATGACGATGCGGCCCGCCACCCGACCGGCGGCGGAAAACCCGACAACCGCGAGCAGACACGCGACTCCTGCTACCACACGCATCGCCAATCTCCTCGAAACTGTTGCGTCCAAGGGCGTGGAGCTTACTGTAGTGCTATCCAACTCGCCAGGAGCGAGCCGTGACTCACCTGTTGCTCTTGAGCCTTCTGACTCTTCAGCAACCGGCTGCCAAACGAACGGTCGAATTCACCGGCACCGTGTTAATGAACGGCTTCTATAATAGCGCGCGCACCAACAACAGTGACGTCCCCGTCTTCGCCGACACCGATGCGGTCGGTGTGAAAGGGACGAGCGCGACGCTGCGGCAGACTCGGCTCGGGGTGCTCGTCACCGATCCCGACGTGTTGGGCGGGAGCTTCAGCGGCGAGATCGACGTGGATTTCTTCGGTGGCCAGCAGCCCGCAGCGGGCAACCGCACGTTTCCGCTGCTCCGGCTGCGTCGTGCCATCACGACCGTCCAGTGGACCCATATGCAGCTGCTGATCGGACAGGAGACGGCGCTCGTCTCCGATCGCAATCCGCGCTCGCTGGCCGCGATCGGCGTGCCGGACTTCAGTCTCGCGGGGAATCTCTGGTTCTGGATTCCACAGGTGCGCGTCACGGCGGAGTACGGCTACACGCTGCGTCTCGCGGTTCAGGCCGCGGTGCTGGCCCCGATTACGGGTGCGCCACAAGGGCTCGTCGCCACACAAGCCGATTCGGGCGAGCGGACCGGGCGGCCGTACCTCGAGGGGCGCGTGCGCCTGGGCTGGGGACCGGCGGACGATCCGAGCGAAGTGGCCATCGGCGGCCACATCGGCTGGCTGCGCGGACTCGACTCGTTGTCGGGTGACTCGCTCCTCATATCTCGCGCCGTCACATTCGACACACGCGTGAAGCTCGGTCCCGCCGAGATCCTGGGCGAGGCGTTCGCCGGCCAGGCGATGGCGGGATTGGGAGGAGGCGGCGTGGGGCAGAATGCGGGCGTCGCGGGCGCGCCCGTGCGGACCAAAGGCGGGTGGGGACAGGTGAACGTTCGCCCGCGCCAGGGATGGATGTTCGGTGGCGGCTGCGGGATCGACGACCCAGGACGCTGACGTCCTGCCGAACGGCCGGTTCCGCAATTTCGTCTGTGAAGGTCACGTGGAGTGGCGCCCGCCGGGACCGCTCATCTTTGGATTCGAGTTCCGGCGACTCGAGACGCGCTACCAGGCGGGCGATTTCACCGTGAATCACCTGAACCTGGCGGCCGGCTTCCGGTTCTAGGCCTCTCTGTCATTCTCCGCCGTTACCCTTGACCCTGCGGCGCACTCGCTTGGCGAACCTGCTCAGCCAGCCTGAGTCGCGCGACTGCTCCTCGTGCGTCGCGTGCAACCACACAGCCATGACGCCGGCCCGCCCCAGGAGCCCCACGAGCCGGGTCGGATCGGCGCGATCCACGACCGGCAGCCGCCCGATGTCGTGGGCGATCATCTTGGCGGTCGCTTCCTCCAGCAATTCGTCGGAGTGTGTGACCACGAGGCGGCGACTGCCCAGATCGAGAATCGTCGCCCCTTCGCTGTCTTCCCGCTCCAAAGCGCGCACCAGATCGCCGCGGGTGACGAGCCCGACGAGCCGTTCGGCGTCGTCCACCACGGCCCACTCGTGACGTCGTGCCATCACCGGATCTTCATCGGCCAGGCGCTGGAACAGACCTTCGACCGGAAGTGAAGCTGGAGCGCATTGAGCAGATCGCGAATGACGTCATAGCCAACGCCGAGAGCGCGCGGATAGAACAAGCCCCCAATCCCTACGACCAGTCCCCCTAACGCGGGCCACCACATCCAGTGGATCGGCAGCTTGCCGAAGAAATCTTCCGACGCGTACACGAGCCGCGTGAGGAGGCCCGATCCGAAGCCGGCGATCAAGCCGAGCGCGAGGGCGCTGAACAGCGCGAGCGGAGCGAGGGGCAAGTGCCCGCTGGTCGCGAACACCGGTCCCGCGCCCATCAATGGCACGCGCAACGCACCGGCGACCGCCGCGGCGCTCGCGACCGGGATGAAGCTGCGGGGCTTCCACTCGAACAGCAGCAGCTCGACGGCCAGCAGCACTGCTGCGACCGGGGTCGCGAAGATCGCCGCCATGCCGCCCGCCGCGCCGGCGACGAGCAGCGTCTTCCGCTCGGCCGCCGACATGTGGAACCCTTGCGCGAACAGCGATCCGAACGCGCCGCCGGTCATGATGATCGGCCCCTCGGCGCCGAACGGCCCGCCCGTCCCGATCGACAGCGCCGACGACAGCGGCTTGAGGACCGCGACGCGCGCCTCCATGCGGCTGCGCCCGATCAGGATTGCTTCCAGCGCCTCCGGGATTCCGTGGCCGCGGATCTTCTCCCCATAGCGCGCCATGAAGCCGATGATCAGGCCGCCGATGACCGGGATGAACACCGACCACACGCCGAGATGGATTGTTCCGGGCGCGGGTGACGTGAATTCCCCGATCGAGAGGCGTTGATAGTAGAAGAGGTTGGTGAAGAAGCCGATCAGCTTGGTGAGGACGAGCGCGACGAACGCGCTGGCGACACCGATGAACACCGCCATGAGGGTGACGACGAGGACTCTGGGGTTAGCGGTGAAATCCCCCCTGGTTGCGTCGGCAACGGCAGACATGTGCCGCGAAATTTAATCGACGTCGGTCGCTTTTAGGTGTTTCTCCCGCCTGCGATACGCCTTTTTGGAACGGTGGACTTTGTGCGACGGGGTCTTCAAGCGCTCTTTCACCGGCGCCTTCGGGTTCGGCACGCGAATGACGACCTTCTCCTTCTCCCGCTTCCGGCTCACAGGCCGATGCGTTCGCGAATCTGCCGGGCGTGGTGGCGCGCGTGGATCACATGAAAGCGCATCCACTCCTCGACGGTTAGGTCGCCCATCCGCGGATGCTTCACGAAGAGATTGCTGCGTCGCTCCGGCAACAGCGCGCGATCCACTTGATCCCACGCCTCGACTCCAGCCAGAAAATGCGCCTCCGCGGCGGTGCGATCGATGTGCGGTGGAGGCGTCGTGCGCTCCGGCGCCTTGCGGCCCGGTGGAAACCAGCGGAACCCAAAGATGAACAGCCTCGCGATCTTCTCGGCGGGAGTGCGGGCGCGCCGTTTCATCGGCGCGTGGTTCCTGCGCGCCAGAAATGTTTCCGCGCTCAGGGTGAGTCCCAGCGCGAGATGCTCGACAATCTGCGCCGGCGTCCACTTTCCGGCGGGCCCGCGCTCCCACTCGCTGTCCGCCCGCCCGCGGAGCGGACCGAGCACGAGAACCGGCAGCTCACCGATCGGCGTGGGCGTGTTGGTCATTGCTTGAAAAACCGGCGGCGCACGTGGTCGCCTTGCTCGAGCCATTCGTCGAGCTCATCCGGAGGCGGCAAGACACCGGTCCGGAACCAGAAGAGGAATCGGCCGCCGCCGGCAACGTGCTGATTCGGCGTCGCTTCGAAGAAGCGGCGGATCTCGGTGGTGAACAATTGCCGGATCAGCGGCTCGTTCGGACCCTTCAGCTGGTACATCCGGGAGAATTCGGGAGACTCGTCGAAATCGATATCCTGCATGCCGAAGACCTGGCCGAGCCGCGACAACCAGCCCTCCGGGGACAGCGCAAACTTGGGGAACGAGTCCTTGTCTTGCTCCCAGACGATTCCGCCAATCCAGTGCGACGACGAGCTCTTGCCGCCACCCGTGATCCACTGGTATTCGAACGCGGTGAACGGCGCCTGGTTCTTGGTCCCGCTGATCGTGTGTCCCCAGCTGCGCCGGCGTCCCGCGGTGAACGGCTCGAACATCTCGGCGTAACGGCGTTCGCCGTTGGGACGTTTGTCTTCGAACGTGAATCCCCGGATCAGACAGTATTCGCCGTACGCCGCGCGCCGCTTCCGGTTGCGGGTCGCGTTGATCAGCGCCAGCCCTCCCAGCGTCACTGCGAGCCCACCGAAGAAGATCCAGGGGAGGAGTGCATTCGTCATCGCGTGGATCGCCGCTGCGCGCTAGCTTCTACCCGACCCGACATGCGGGGAATTTGCGAGTGAACCTGCTGCGCCGCCACCCGGTTGCGATCGTGCTGGTGGTCCTGCTTCTCGCGACTGCGATTCACCCGTTGTCCCCGCTCGTCGACGCCGTGACCGGCTCTGCACCGGGCGACGTCGACCTCGAGCGACCCGTCCTCTACGTCCTGTTCGCGCCCCTCTCCAACACGCTCGACGCGCTCACGTTCTTCAGCCTGGCGCGAGCGGTGTGGGCGTTCACCGTCTGGGTGCTGCTGCTCGCCGCCTGGGGCGCGATCCGCGCGTCGAGCGACTCGCAGAGCCCGCGCCGTGTGATCGCGACGGCGTTGCTCGGCCCGGCGGTGCTCGTTCTGCTCGCCGGCGCGGCCGTGCTGTTGCCGCGTCCCGTTCCGCGGCTCGTCCACGACAGCGCGGGCACGGTGCTCGACTATCATGCGCACACCAATGCGTCACACGATGGCCGGCCCGGATGGACGCTCGCGAAGCTCGCGGACTGGCACGAGCGGCAGGGATACGAAGCGTCGTACGTCACCGACCACAACGTCGTGTACGACGGCTCGCTTCCGGTCCCCGGGGGCACGTCGATCAGTCTGCTGCCGGGCGTAGAATGGAGCGTCCATCAACAACACGTGGTGGCGATCGGGCCGGTCGAGCCTTTGCCGCGCGACAGTTTTCAGGGGAGCACGCCGCGGATGATCCGCATCTTCGCCGCGATCGAGCGCCAGGGCGGCCTCAGCATCGCCTCACTCCCCGAGTACTGGCGTTATCACTGGGACGATCTCGGCGCGTTCGTGTTGGGCGGCGTGGATGGGTTCGAGATCGTGAACTGCGCGCCGAAAGCTTTGGGATTCCCGTCGGATCTGCGCCGCCAGGTGCTCACGCTCGCGGGCAGCCACGACCTGATGGTCGTGGGCGCGAGCGACAATCACGGTTGGGGTCGCGTGACCTGTGTGTGGAACGTCTCCTTGCCGGGCGCGCAGGGCTTCCACACCAATCGTGTGTTCGCGCGCCCGCTCGCACTGGTGCAAGGCGATTGGCAGCCGTGGACGGCGGCCGTGACGCAGCCCTGGTTCCTGCTGCGGTCCTTGAGCTGGAGCGAGCGGGCGAGCTGGCTGACATGGGTCATGATCATCCTGCTGTATCGGGCGATGCCGCGCCGTGAAGGTCAGGGGGCGGGGCTCGGGATCCTGGCGCGGTCCCTGGGGGGGCGCCGCAGGACGACGGTTCCTAACGAGACTCCGACGTGACAGTGCGCAACCAATCGGCGAAGTTCCTTCCCTTCCCTTCTCTCTTTTGGAGACAGTCCCATGCAGGCAGCAGGTCGGTTCGTAGTCCTCGGTGCATGCGTCGCGCTCACGGCGGGAGCTCAAGCCAGGGCGCAGACCGGAACGGCGCTTCCCATGAAGCACGCGCCCGCCCGCACCCAAACGGCGATCACGCCGGCGGACCTCATGACTCGTCTGTATGTCTACTCGGACGATTCAATGATGGGCCGCCTGGCCGGCAGCGAATACAATCTCAAAGCCACGGCGTACATCGCGTCGGAGGTCAAACGCATGGGAATGCAGCCCGCGGGTGACTCCGGCGGCTATTTCCAGAACATCCCGCTGGTCAAGCGGCAGCTCGATCCGAGTGCATCGTTCTCGGTCGACGGAACGGCGTTCCGTACGTGGGATGAATTCGTCCCGCGCGATCCAGGACGCGCGACTCGCCCGTTCGACGGCGCGCAGGTGACTTACGGCGGCGTGTGGCCGGACAGCACGATCATCAGCGCTGACCAGGCCGCCGGAAAATTCATCGTGTTGGCGGCGCACACCGGCCCGAATGTGCCGCCACCCCAGCAAGTGAATCGAGCCGCGATGCTCGCCCGCTACCGCGCCGCCGCCGGCATCGCGGTGGTGGCGCTGGAATCCTTCCCGCCGCAGGCGATCAACTTCTTCCGTCAGCCGCAGACGATCCTGCGCGACGCGCCGGAGCCGACCGACACGATCAGCCTGCCCGTCTACGTGTACGTGAGTGCCGCCGGGGCCCGGCTCCTGCTCGGCGCACCGCTCGACAGCGCGAAGGTCGGCGCGGCTGGCAAGACGGTGCACGGCGCGGTGTCGTTCGTCGAGATTCCCACGCCGGCGCGCAACGTGGTCGCGATTTTGCCGGGCAGCGATGCGAAGTTGAAGGGTGAGTACGTCGCAATCGGCGCGCACAACGACCACGTCGGCTTCGACCAGACGCCGGTGGACCACGATTCGATTCGCGCGTTCAACGACGCCGTGCGGAAGCTCGAGCTGGCCTCTCCCAATCACCGCGTGACGCCGAACCAGGTGCAGCAGATTCGCGTGAACGTCGACAGTCTCCACCGGCTCCATCCCGCGCGGCGCGATTCGATCTACAACGGTGCGGATGACGACGGCTCGGGGACGACGTCGGTGCTGGAGATCGCGGAAGCATTCGCCGGCGCGCGCGGGTCGGCCGGGCCGAAGCGCTCGCTCATCTTCGTCTGGCATACCGGGGAAGAGTTGGGGCTGTTCGGATCGCGGTATTTCACCGACCATCCGACGGTCACTCGCGACTCGATCGTGGCGCAGCTCAACATGGACATGGTGGGCCGGGGCCGCGCCGACGACGAGAATGGCGGCGGTCCGGGATACCTGGAGCTCATCGGCACGCGACGCCTTTCCACCGAGCTCGGCGATCTGATCGAGACCGTGAACAAGGCTCGGAAGCAGCCCTTCACCTTCGACTATCAGTTCGACGCCACGGGGCATCCGGAGCAGTACTACTGCCGCAGCGATCACTACATGTACGCGCGCTATGGCATCCCGATCGCGTTCTTCACGACGGGCAATCACCGCGACTACCATCAGGTGACGGATGAGCCGGAGTACATCGACTACGACAAGCTGGCGCACGTGTCGCAGTTCGTGTACGACGTCGCGACGGCGGTGGCGAACCTCGATCACCGCGTGGTGGTGGACAAGCCGAAGCCCGATCCGCACGGCAACTGCGTGCAGTAAGCGATGCTGAATTACACCGAACGGGCCCCTCGTCGGGGCCCGTTTTGTTTTTCAGGGCTGGCCAGGTTGAGGTGGGGGAGCGCCAGAGGCGCCGAGGTATTCGACGGTGCCGTCATCGTGCACGGCGAAGTGGTAGAAACGCCGCGCGATGCAGCCTGCGGGACAGTCACCGTATCCCACACTGTAGGTGAGCAAGACTGCCGAACCGAGAGACCCAACAATGTCGGCACCATCGCCGATCGCACCGTTGGGCTCCGCGGACTTGACCCCGGCAATTCCCACGAACAGGGTCCCGAGCGCCTTGACGTTGAGTGGCCCCGCCGAGCCGAGCGTGAGAAATACATCGCCGTTTGAAAGCGTAAAGACACTTCCCACCGACAGCGCGTAGCGCGCAAGGAGGGTGTCGACGGTAGGATCGCCCGTAGGAATTTCGCGCCGCGCCAGCGCCTGCACCCACGCGTCGGACGCCCGGAGCTGCAACGTCAGGCTGCGCGTAGTCGGAGCGGGAAACGTGTGGATACGGTACACATCCACCACGGTGTCCCGCGCGGGCAGCGCCGTCGCGTTGTAGACCAGTACGAGCGCGTTGTAGTACGGTTGAACCGCGTCCTCAGGAATCGGAACTTCGGAAAAGCCATTCGCCAGCAGATCGCGCAGCGCCAGGCGATTGGCGTCCTCGAGATACGCGGCGCGCAGCTCAGCTGGCAGCCGCGAGTCGTCGACGCTCGATTGCAAGGAGCGGGGCGCAGTAGCCGGATCGCAGGCTGCGAGCATTACGGCAGCAGTGAGCAAGAACGCAACACGCCTCATGAGACCCTCCAGGTGCGCATCATCTGATAGATGATACCTTCCCATCATGGCTGCGGGTTACAGTCAACGTTCGCTGGTCGACAAGCTCGGCATCAAGCCCGGCATGCGGATCGCAATTCTCCATCCCCCACGGGGTTATCGTGCGACTCTGGGGAAATTGCCGCGCGGCGTCACGGTCACGTCCGTGGCGCGCGGCATCCTGCCCCTCATTCATTTCTTTACCGCGGACCGTGCCCTCCTGGAGCGCCAGCTCTCAGCCCTGCTTCGAGCGCTGGCGCCGGACGGTGCCTTGTGGGTCTCGTGGCCAAAGAAAGCCTCCGGTGTGCCGACCGATATGACCGAAGACGCGGTACGGGCCGTTGTCCTGCCTACCGGCCTGGTGGATGTGAAGGTCGCCGCGGTGGACGCGGTGTGGTCGGGGCTGAAGTTGGTGCGGCGCCTCAAGAACCGGACTTGACTTTGCATGGCAAAGTGCTTTACTTAGAGCCATGACCGCCCCGCGGCCGCTGCGCGATCGTGCGCTCGACAACCTGCAGTTCATCCGCTCCACCATGGAGCGCGCCGGCTCGTTCACCGCGGTGCCCGGCTGGGGCATGGTCGTCCTGGGCGTGACGGCACTCGCGGCCTCTTGGTATGCCGGATCCGTGCCGGTCGCGCCGGTTTACGGTGCGTCGCAGAGTCGCTGGCTGTGGGTCTGGATGTTCGAAGCGCTGCTCGGTGCGGGAATCGGCGTCGCCGCCCTCCTCTACAAGGCCCTGCGCGCCGGCGATGCAATCGTCAACGGTCCCGGCCGACGCTTTGGACTCAGCGTGCTGCCACCGTTCATCGTCGGGGCGCTCCTGACGTACGTGCTGTGGCAGGCGAAGCAGCTCCAGTTGCTCCCGGCCGTGTGGTTGCTGTGTTATGGCGCGGGCGTCGTCACCGGTGGGGCATTCTCCATGCGGGTCGTGCCGGTCATAGGCATCTGTTTCATGATCCTGGGCACGGCGGCGCTATTCGCACCGGCGGGCTGGGAGGCGTGGCTCCTCGCCAGCGGTTTCGGCGGCCTGCACATTCTGTTTGGATTGATCATCGCACGGAGGTACGGTGGCTAAGAGCAATACGGCGCGGCTCACCCGCGCGGAACCACAACCGGCAGTGAGAGCGAAAGCGCAGCCCACGCCGGCGGATCTCGACCGGCTGATTCACGAACGCGTGCGGCTCGCCATCGTGAGCGCGCTCGCCGTGCGCGACCGCCTCACGTTCAACGAGCTCAAGGCGCTGCTCAAGACCAGCGACGGCAATTTGAGCGTGCACGCGCGCAAGCTCGAGGACGCGGAGTACATCACGTGCGACAAATCGTTCGAAGGCCGCGTTCCGAAGACGGAATACCGACTCACCGCCCTCGGCAGGCGGGCGCTCGAGCGCTACCTCGATCACATGGAAGCGTTGATTCGCGTGACGCGGGCGCGCTGACGTGGATGCTTTTTTTTGCGGGAAAGCTTTATGAAACAAAGTACTTCATTCCACGTCGCCATCGTCATGGACGGCAACGGCCGCTGGGCCACGCGCCGCGGGCTGCCGCGCGCCGCCGGGCACCGCGCCGGCGCCGAGGCGGTGCGCCGCGTCGTCCGCATCGCGCCGGGGTGCGGCATCACGGCGCTCACGCTGTACGCCTTCTCGTCCGACAACTGGAGCCGGCCGGCCGCCGAAGTCTCGACATTGATGCGCCTCTTCGCGCGCCATCTGCGGACCGAAACCGCCGAGCTCGCCGCGCTGGGCGTCAAGCTCACGATCATCGGGCGGCGTGACCGGCTGCCGCACTCGCTCGTCAGCGCGATCGCAGCCGCCGAGCAGAGCACGGCGGGCGGAACGCGGCTCGATCTCCGGATCGCGGTGGACTACTCGGGACGCGCCGCGATTCAATCGGGCCAGTTGTTGCCCGACGTCGACCTCTTGATCCGGACCGGTGGCGAGCAGCGGCTGTCCGACTTCCTGCTCTGGGAGTGCGCGTACGCCGAGCTGTGGTTTACCGAGCGCATGTGGCCGGACTTCGGCGCGCCCCAATTGGCCGCCGCGGTGCACGAATTTCACTCACGCGACCGCCGCTTCGGCGGCTTGCCCACGCAGGAGGCGGTATGACCGTACTCCCGGCCCTCGCTCCGCGCACCAGGCTCGGCCTCGAGATTGCCGCGGCCGGCGTGACCGGCGGCATCATCGGCGATGCGTTGCTGCGCGCGATGCCGTGGGGCGTGAACGTCGCGCTCGGCACGACCGCCCTCATCGGCGTCGGCGCGTGGCTCGTCCGCCGTCACCAGGTCAAACACGGGCCGGACGCGGCGTGGCTCGCGATCACAGCGCTGCTGCTTGGCCTCGCGTTTCTACGGCGCGACGCGGCAACGCTTGCGGCGTTCGACGCCATCGCGCTCATCGGGGCGCTCGCGCTCGCCGCGGCGAGCCTGCAGGGCGAAGCGATTTCGAAGTGGTATCCGTTCGATCTGATCCGCGGCGTTGTCACGGCAAGCGCGGCCAGCATCTTCGGCGGGTTCGTCCTGTTGTTCGGCGACATTCAATGGCACGAGCTGCCGCAGGACGACCGGCTCCGCAATGTGCGGCGCGCGCTGCTCGGCGTGACACTCGCCGTGCCCCTGCTCATCGTGTTCGCGGCGCTGTTTGCGTCGGCCGATCCGGTCTTCAACAACGTGCTGACGAACCTGTTCGCCTTCGACCTCAATTCGGTCGTGTCGCACACGCTGTTCATCGGCTTCTGGGCGTTCCTCGTCGCCGGCTATTTGCGCTGGTCGTTCCTCGGCATGCCTTTTTTCGGTCTCACGCCGGCGCTGAAGCCGGTGCAGAGCGTGGTGCCGCTGGCCACTGCGCTCGGCATGCTCAATGCACTGTTCCTGCTGTTCGTCGTCGTCCAGCTCCGCTATTTCTTCGGCGGCACCGCGCTCGTCGAGGAGACCAGTGGCCTGACATACGCAGAGTACGCCCGCCGCGGGTTCTTCGAGCTGATGACCGCCAGCGGGCTTGTTCTCCCAATTCTGCTCGGCGGTGATGCACTGCTCCGCGGCGCGACGGCGCCGCAGCTCCGCACCTTCCGCCAGCTCGCGGGCCTGCTGCTCGGCCTGCTCGCCGTGATCATGGTATCCGCCCTCCAGCGCATGCGGCTGTACGTGTCGGCCTTCGGACTGTCTGCAGACCGGCTGTACGCGACGGCGTTCATGATCCTGCTGCTGGGCGTGTTCGCCTGGTTCGCGTGGACCGTGCTGCGCGGCCAGCGGCAGCGCTTCGTATTCGGCTCGCTCATGCAGGGCCTCGCGGTCCTGGCCGGTCTGCATGTGCTCAATCCTGATGCCTTCATCGTCAAGACGAACCTCCATCGTCCCGCGGCCGAGCGCCCGTTCGATGCGAAGTACGCGCTGACGCTCGGCGGCGATGCCGTCCCTGCCCTGCTCGACGCGATACCGCAGCTGAATCCGGAAGACCGCTGCGTCGTCGTGCACGGCCTCCTGGCCCGCTGGGACAAAGTGGAAGTCGATTGGCGCACCTGGAACTGGAGTCGCGCGCGCGCGCGTTCGCTCGTCCGCAGGCAAGCCGACGCCCTGAAAGCGTCGTGCCCGACCAAACCCGAAGGAGCAGGGCAATGATCACTGACGGCTTGAATCCGCTCACCGTACTGCTCTTTGTGGGCGCCGTGCTCGCGGCGGCGACGCTCATCGTCCTCTACATCGTCGCGCGGGTCACCAAGCGCGAGCCGTTCGCGCGGATCACGCTGCGCGTGCTGCTGGGCGGAGTCGGACTCTATCTGTTGCTCTTCCTCGGCGCCTCGGTGTTTAGTCACAATCGAGTGCTGGCCGTCGGCGCAGAGAAGCACATCTGCGAGATCGATTGCCACCTCGCCTACGCGGTTGCCGCGACCAAGTCGGAATCACTCGCCAACGGGATGGTGCGGCACACCGTCACGGTCAAGGTGCGCTTCGATGAGGAAACGATCTCGTCGCACCGCCCCCGAGATGCGACGCTCACACCTAACAGTCGTTACGTCGCCTTGGTCGATGATGCGGGCAATCGGTACCCCGGATCGACCGACGGGCTGCGGCGCAAATTGATTCCCGGCGAGTCGTACACGACGGACATCGTGTTCGAGGTACCGGCGAGCGCAAACAGCCTGCGGTTGATCCTGCGCAACAACGATCCGGAAACCGCGTTCATCATCGGGCACGAGAACAGCCTGTTTCACGGGAAGACCATGTTTGCCTTACCGGGATAGGTGTCTGGTGCCTGGTGTCAGGTGTCTGGGCATCCGCGCCTTCAGTGCTCGCACAAGCCCGGCTAGGAGACGTCCCACAACTCGACTGAGTCCTAACACTCGCTCCATTTCTCCAGCGGCGACATAGTGTCGGCGTGACGCTATCAACACCTGCGTTTCAAGCTCCATCAATGAGCCATTAGAAATGGATAGATGGTGGACGTATTCCCCCAAGTGCTCTCGGCCATGACCTTCCGCAATGTTGCTCGGAATTGAGACGGAGCACCGTTGACGTTGAGCCGTCAGACCAAACCGCTCGTCCTTCGGAAATGCTTTGGTGATGTCATAGACAAGGTCAACGAGATCCATGGCTCGCTGCCAAACGGTCAAGTCACGGTACGAGGTCACCTTGGAATGACGTGACAGCATGGGCGACAATGGGCTCAGCCGAAATCATTGGAAAACCAAACGAGTGCAGGACGGCGCTTTCGAACGCGACTCAGACACCAGGCACCAGACACCACTCAGACAATTAGATTCTTCTCTCATGGCACTCCGCATTACACAGGTTGATGCTTTCACCAATCGCCCGTTCGCTGGGAATCCAGCCGCGGTCTGCATCCTCCCAGAACCAGCCGATCCAAAGTGGATGCTCAACGTCGCGCGTGAGATGAACCTCGCCGAGACGGCATTCCTCGTTCCCCAGCGCGACGGGTACGATCTTCGCTGGTTCACGCCGTCGGTCGAAGTCGACCTGTGCGGCCACGCGACGCTCGCCAGCGCACATGTGCTGTGGGAGGACGGTCGTCTAAAATCGAACGAGCAAGCGCGCTTTCACACCAAGAGCGGGCTCCTGACCGCCGATCGCCGCGAATCCTGGATCGAGCTCGACTTCCCAGCGACGCCGGCGGCAGCGGCCCCGCCACCATCCGGCCTGCTCGACGCACTCGGCGCCAAACCGACATTCGTGGGCCGCAGCAAGTTCGATTACCTCATCGAGGTCGAGCACGAAGATACGGTGCGGGGGTTGACGCCCGATCTCACCGCCGTGAGCCGCGTCGAAGCGCGCGGCGTCATCGTCACGAGTCGGAGTAATGGAAAGACGGGCTACGACTTCGTGTCGCGGTTCTTCGCGCCGCAGTCCGGTGTGCCTGAAGATCCCGTCACGGGGTCGGCACACTGCGCGCTCGCACCCTACTGGAGCGCGAAGTTAGGAAAGAAAGACCTGACCGCGTATCAGGCGTCGCCCCGTGGTGGCGAGCTGCGGCTGCGGTTGGTAGGTGACCGTGTCAAGATCGGTGGCCAGGCGGTCACGGTGTTGCGCGGCGAACTGACCGCGGGCAATATGGCTCCGTGACGGAATCCAAGAGCACACATCGCGTCGTCGGCTATCTCATGGCGCTCGGGGCGGGCGCCACGTGGGGTACGACCGGTCCGCTTTCGACCGGCCTCTACGATCTCATGCCCGCCACGAGTATCGGTTTCTGGCGAGTGCTCATTGGAACGGTGGCGCTCGCCATCTGGGGCATGCTCTTCCGACGTGATCTCTATCGGGCCGATCGCCGTGGTTGGCTGCTCGTCGGGCTGGGTGGTGGAGCGATGGTCGCGCTGTTCGAGATCGCGTATCAGTTCGCGATCGGCGGCGTCGGTGTCGCGGGAGCGGCGGCGCTCCTCTATACGGCACCCGTAATCGTCGCCGTGCTGGCTCGCCTCATCTTGAAGGAAGCACTGACTCCGACCCGGCTGGTGCTCGCGGTCGTCGTGATGGTCGGCGTCGCCCTCACAGTCACCGGCGGGAGCAACGCCGGGGCCGAGGCTGCACGGATGGGAGTCAGTGCGGGCGTTGCGGGCGGCCTGCTGTCCGCGCTCAGCTACGCGCTGACATCGCTGATGGGAAGGTTCGCTGCGCCTCGTTACGGCGTGGTGAAGGTGCTGTTCCTCGAGGCGATCGGCGGCGTGCTGCTGATCTGGATTGCATTGGCAATTTGGGGCCGGCCGCCGCAGTTGCCGCCCTCGCCGGCCGCTTGGCGCGGCTTGCTCGGACTCGCCGCCGGTTCCGTCATTGCCGCGAACCTCTTGTTTTTCGGGGCAATGAAACGGATCGAAGCCGCTCCCGCCTCGGTGGCGGCGACGATCGAACCCGTGGTCGGCGCGCTGCTCGCGCTGCTCCTCTTCAGCCAGCGGCTCACCGCACTGGGCTGGCTGGGTCTAGTCATGGTCGTGAGCGGAGTGGCCGCGGGTTATATGCTGGAGGGATTAAAGAAGGAACCAACCGCCGAAGGTGAAGCCACGGGGCGGCCTGCGTAACAAGCGGCAGAATCGTTTCAGCGTACGACGAATCGATTGACGTGAAGCCGGGTAGATTCTCGCAATGATCCTTCTCCCCCTGGTCCTCGCGCTCGCGCAGCAACCCACGCAACCCTCCCAGCTGCCGCCGTTGCCCGCCGCGCGCACCGACACCTCGCCATTCCGGCGCCTCGAGCTCCCCACACCGTCACTGCTGCGTGAAGGGTCCGGCCGGCCCGGGCCGGCGTACTGGCAGCAGCGCGTGGACTATACGATCGCCGTCTCGCTCGACACTGCGAGGCACACGATCGCGGGTCGAGAGACCATCCGATACACGAACCGCTCTCCGGATACGCTGCGCTACATCTGGCTCCAGCTCGACCAGAACATCTTCCGAGATGACAGTCGTGGCGCGCTTCTGAATCCGCCGGACGCGCGGTTCGCCGCGCGGGGGTTCAAGGGTGGCTTTGTGCTTGACGGAGTGCGGACGGTCGGGCTGGCGGGCCGACGGGCCGTCAGAGGTCGAGCATTGAAGACCACCGAAAACGGCACGCTCATGCGGGTGGAATTGGATCCCGCGCTCCCTCCGCGCGGCGTCACGTCACTCGAGATCGGCTACTCATTTCAGGTGCCCGAGCACGGCGCCGACCGCATGGGTCGCGAGCAATTCCCCGAGGGGTGGCTGTACGAGATCGCGCAGTGGTATCCGCGCCTCGCCGTGTACGACGACATCCGCGGCTGGAATACCGAGCAGTACCTTGGCCAGGGAGAGTTTTATCTCGAGTACGGCGACATCGACTTTGCCATCACGGTGCCGCGGGGCTTCATCGTCGCCGCGACGGGACGGCTGACCAATCCGCTTCAGGTCCTGACGGCGCAGCAACGCGAACGGCTCGCGCGCGCGCTGCATTCGGACTCGACCGTCGCGATCATCGCAAAAAATGAAGTCGGCCAGGCATCCACGCGCCCCGCAGGCAGCGGCGCCACGCTCACCTGGCGGTTCTCCGCGCAGAATGTCCGCGACGTCGCCTGGGCGGCCGCCCCGAACTTCATCTGGGACGCGAGCGGCTGGAACGGCATTCTGATGCAGTCGTTCTATCCGCCGGTCGCCGATTCCATCTGGCGGGAATCGACGCGCATGGTCCGGCATTCGATCCAGCACTATTCGGAGAAATGGTTCCAGTACCCCTATCCGACCGCGATCAACGTCAACGGTCCCGTCGGCGGGATGGAGTATCCGATGCTGGTCTTCTGCGCCAACCGGCGCAGCCGCGAGGGGCTGTTCGGCGTGACGACACACGAGCTCGGCCACCAGTGGTTCCCGATGGTCGTCGGCAGCAACGAGCGGCTGTACGCCTGGATGGACGAAGGGTTCAACACCTTCATCAATATCTATTCGACGCGCACCTACTTCCCGAACCAGGCATGGCTGCGCACGCGTGGGCAAGCCGAGCAATGGGCGCAGTTCGCGGCCAGCGGCCGTGACGAGCCGGGCATCACCCCCGCCGATCGTGTGACGCCGGAGCTACTCGGCCAGGTCGCGTACAACAAGCCGGCGACCGGCCTCTACCTGCTGCGGCACGCGATCCTCGACTCGACGCGTTTCGACGCAGCGTTCCGCGAATACATCAAGCGCTGGGCTTTCAAGCACCCGACGCCTTCCGACTTCTTCCGGTCGATGGAAGACGGTGTGGGCGAGGATCTCTCGTACTTCTGGCGCGGCTGGTTCCTCCGGACCGACGTCGTGGATCAGGCGGTCGATTCCGTGCGCACGGTCAAGGACTCGACTGGCACCACGTACACCGCGATCTACCTAGCGAGTCCGGGCGGGTTACCGCTGCCGGTGGATCTGCGGCTGACCTTTGCCGACGGCAGCCTCGAGAACACACGGCTGCCGGTGGAAGCGTGGTTCGAAAGCAACCACTTTACGTACGTGCGCGTGTTTCCAAAAGAACTCGTGAAAGTAGAGATCGATCCGGACAAGAACTTCCCGGACGTGCGCCGGCAGAACAATGTGTGGACGAAGTCGGAAGCGACTAACGCGCGACCGTAGTTTCAGACTCCTGGAGCTGGCCGCTGTAGAAGTTTGGCTTGCCGGAGGCTTGCAGCAGGCCGTGCACTACGAACTCGAGACCCACGAAAAACAGTCCGCCCCAGAGTAGGGACGGCAGCTCGCTCGTGTTGCGGCCGTAGGCAACGAGCGCCCAGCGCGCCAGCACGTAGCACCACAGCCCACCCGCGAACCACCCGAAGACGCGCACGATCTTCCCGCCCGACGTCTCGATTCCCGGAATCTTGAGCAGCACCACTTCAACCCAGTGGCCCACATAGAGGAAGCTGAAGGCCAGCGTGAACGCGTCCAGAAAATCCCACAGGAACGTGCCATGGCGCGGCAAGAGCACCACGATCACGAGCGCGAGCGGGATCCCCAGCAGCGTGCTACGGGTGAGCGCTTTCATGCAGATGCACCTCCAACCAGTCGAGGACTGTACCCCACCAGATGCGGCGATTACGGGGCCGCAGCACCCAGTGTCCTTCGTCCGGGAAGTACAGGAACTTCGCGTCGACACCCATGCGCTTCGCCGCCGTAAACGCCTGATACCCTTCGGACAGATCGACGCGATAATCGAGCTGCGAATGCACGATCAGCATCGGCGTCTTCCAGTTGCCGACGAAATTGAGCGGCGACCACTTCTCGTAGAGCGCACGATTGGCGTAGACGGAGCCCCCGAACTCCCAATCGGTGAACCAGAGCTCTTCGGTTGACCCGGCCATGCTCACGGTGTTGAACACGCCATCGTGGTCCACAAGCACCTTGAAACGGTTGGTGTGTCCGGCGATCCAGTACACCATGTAGCCGCCGTAGGAGGCCCCGGCCGCGCCCATCCGCGTCGAGTCAACATAGGGCAGGCGTGCCACGACATCCAAGCCTTTCATCACGTCTTCGTAGGGGTAGTCGCCCCAATGCTGGGAGATCGCATCGGTGAACTTCTGGCCGTAACCGGTGGAGCCGTGGAAGTTCACTTCCGCAACGACGAATCCGCGGGCCGCGAACATCTGGTTGTTCCACCGCGGACCCCAGCTGTCGGTCCACGCGCCCTGCGGCCCACCGTGAATCAGATAGATGAGCGGATACTTCTTCGTCGGATCGAAGCCCGGCGGCTTCTGCGACCAACCGAAGACGGAGTCGCCGAGGGCGCCGACAAACCCGAACTCTTCGAGCGGCGGCAGGTCCAGAGTTGCGAGGGCGGAGTCGGTGTGATGCGTCAACGCCTTCCCCGAGACCCAGACCTCCGCGGGCTGCGTATTGGTCTGATGGAGATACGCCAACGTCTTATTGTCGGGACCTACCTGCACGCCCGTGTTGACACCACCTGCGACCACGCGAGTGCGTTTGAATCCTGGGATGTCGATGCGATAGATGTTGTCGCGGCCACGTTCCTCGACGATGGCGTAGATGCACTTGGAATTCGGACACCACGTGTAGGACCCGACCGACAGATTCCAGCCGGCCGTTGCCTCACCTGATAGTCCCGAGGCGTTCGCAGGTCGCCGACCGCGACCGCCCGGGAATGCAAGCAGCATGAGCCGCTGACGGTCCGCCTCGAATCCCGCGCGTTCCATGGACAGCCATGAGAGCATCGTCCCGTCTGGCGAAAAACGCGGTGTGTTGTCAGCCCCACGCTCGTCCATGGTCGAGAGCGGCCGCAACGTCGCTCCTTCCGGGCCAATCAAGTAGATGTCGACGTTCGTGTTGTCCGCGACCGTCGAATCCCCATGCATGGCGACCGCAATCACTTCACCGTCAGGAGAGACGGCAACGTCGCCATCGCCACTCGTCGCGATCGTCGGCACGTCGTGATCATCTGGCGTGAGGTCCGTCGCCTTCCCCGTGGCGAGATCCACGCGGAAGAGATGCTGCCGCTTCCCTGCCCTGAAATCGTCCCAGTGCCGCCACATGAGCCGGGTCCAGATCCTCGCGTCGGTGGGATACTGGCCGTTGCGCTGATCGATCTCCTGATTCGGCGGCCACGTGATGTCGCTGACGACGAGCAACCCAGAGCCGTCGGGCAGCCACAACGGATCGGACACGCCATCGGGAACGTGCGACACCTTCCGCGCATCCCCGCCGGCAATCGGCAACACCCAGACCTGCGCGCCGCTATCGCGCGTCGAGACGAACGCCAGCGTTTTTCCATCGGGCGACCAGCGCGGCTGGCGATCCGAGCCGGGCCCGCCGGTGAGCTGCCGAGCCTTCCCCGCAGCGACCTCGACGACCCAGACGCGCGAGACATTGCGGTTGTCCTGGAGCGAGGGGATCGAGACCGTGTAGGCGACCCACTTCCCGTCCGGCGACAGCTGCGGATCGCTGACGGACTTGAGCGCGATGAAGTCTTCGAATGTCATGGAATGACGCTGCGCGGAAAGTTGGAACGTGAAGAGTGGAACGACGCAGGCAAGTGTCCACGCGGTTTTCATTCCAACATTCCAACGGTCCATCATTCCCTCTCAGTATTCAGGATGTGTGAGTATCGCTCGGACCAGATCGTCGAACAGCTGCGACTCCGGCGTGACGTTGCCGTCCGCGTCGCTGTGCACGTTCCACGCGGCGAGCTCGTTCAACGCGGTCGCCTCCTCATACGTGAGATGCAGCACGTGGCCGTTCGCGCTCTTGCCCGCCTTGTCGAGCACGTTCTTGAGCACATCGGGCAGGTGCCTGGCATTCCGGACTGCATCGTACTGTTGTCTGGTCACCGTGAGGTCCATGCGCTAATCTTGGGTACCTTCGTTGTCACCCGCAACCCAGAGCACGGATGCCCCGCACTGCATTCCTGTCCACCGGTTTTCATGTCCCGTCGCGCGTCGTCACGAACGACGACCTCGCGAAGATCATGGACACGTCCGACGAGTGGATCGTGCAGCGCAGCGGCATCAAGACGCGCTACTGGGTGGACAAGGGCGACACCGGCGTCGCGCTCGCGCGCGAGGCGTCCAAGAAAGCGCTCGACAAAGCGGAGCTCGCGCCGCGCGACATCGATTGCATCATCTATTGCACCTGCACGCCCGATCACTTCGAGCCCGGCAACGGCGTCTTCCTGCAGCGCGAGCTCGGCCTCACCGACATTCCCGCGGTCGATGTGCGCAATCAATGCAGCGGATTCATCTATGGGCTGTCGATCGCCGACGCGTGGATCCGCACGGGTCAGTACAAGAACATTCTGCTGGTCGGCGCCGAGGTGCATTCGCGCGGGCTGGACAAGACGACGCGCGGGCGGGACACGGCGGTGCTCTTCGGCGATGGCGCGGGCGCCGCGGTGCTCGGTCCCATCTCCGATGACGGCCGCGGTGTGTTGTCGACGCACATCTTCGCCGACGGCCGCTACGCTGAGAAGCTATGGGTCGACGGGCCCGGCCTGGCGCACGATCCGTACGTGAGTGCGGAGATGCTCGAGCAGGGATTGCATCGCGCCGTGATGGAGGGGCGCGACGTCTTCAAGTTTGCGTCGATCAAGATGCCGGAGTCCGTCGCCATCGCCCTCAAGACCAACCGCCTCACGTCCGCCGACGTCAAGCTGCTCGTCCCCCATCAGGCCAACCTCCGCATCATCGAAATGGTCCAGAAGGCGGCCGGCCTGCGCGACGACCAGGTGTACACCAACATTCAGAAGTACGGCAACACGACCGCGGCCTCGATTCCCATCGCGCTCGATGAAGCCCTCGCCGCAGGACGCTTGCAGCGCGGCGATCTGCTCGTGCTGACGGCATTCGGGTCGGGGTTTACCTGGGGGAGCGCGGCGATTCGCTGGTAGAATCGATCTCCTTCAACTCCTTGAGCTCGCGTGCGGCGCCGGACGCCAACGGCGATCCGCGGTACCGCTCGACAAACCGCGCCAGCTCCACTCGCAGCCGGCCAGTCCGTCCCAGTTTGCGATAGAGGTCGATCAAGCCGTTCGCGGCGCGCATCTGCTCGTACGGGCTCGCTGCCGGTTCCGCGGTGCGAATCTCCAGGTACAACCGTTCCGCCTCGTCGTACCCTTTCAGCCGCATCTCGAGCAAGTGCGCGAGCTGCAGCCGCGCCTCGTGGTCCCGGGGTTCGAGTCTCAGATGATCGCGAAACCAGTCCGCCGCTTCTGCATACTTGCCCTGGACGATCAAGACGTCCTGACGTGGGTACGTCGGCGGCGGCGGGATGTCGCCGTCGGCGTATATCGTCTTGACCATCAAGACTGCGGCGCTCCCCACCGTACGGTGGATGGCGATGGCACCGGCGATGGCGATGGGGAGGGTGAGGATCGTCAGGACAGCGAAGGCGACGCCGGAAATCCAGCCCTTGTGCAACATGAAAAACCACAGCGACGTGAGCATCGTGAAACACGCCGGCACGAACCACGCTGCAACGCGAAACAGCCGCAAGGCGTCGGTCGGATCGGTGTACTGCGGGCCCTTAGCCATCGCGTCCACGATTGCGCCTGAAACGCCGCTCGCGCAAGTTGCGTACAGCGGTACCTACAGGAGAGACATCATGTTTTTCTATTTGGGAATCGGCTTGGCCGCCACGGCGCTCGTCGGCGGCTTCGTGGTCACAAGAAACTTCGTGCGCCGTCGGCTGCGGTTCGTGGATATCGTGCAGAAGCCTGCCGCGCCGCTCGTGGCCGGCGCCATCGCCGCCGTCGCGCTTCTTCCCGCGATGGTGCTCCCGGCTGTCGGACTGGGAACGGCGCTGGCGCTGGGTGTTGGGGTTGCGAGTGGGGTCGCCAGCGGTCGCAACGCGCCGCCGCCCTCTTCCGACTAACTCGCGCGAAGCGCCTCGGGGCGTCCCGCGACGACACGTAACGCGCGCACCGCTTCGCGCGCGAACGTTTTCCCGGCGCCCTTTTCGACCTCTTCCAACGCGCTCCAGCGTGTAAACGCCGGCCGTACCGGCGTCGCCATCTGCAGCGTTTCGAACGCATCGGCGACCGCCAGCACCTTCACCGTGATCGCCATCGGCAGCGCTTCGATATCCCAATCGTCGCCCACGATCTCGTAGTAGTGCGAATACTCGGCGATGATTTCGGCCGCTCCGCGGAGCGCGCGCGCGACGGTGACTGACTCGTCGGTGACGGAGCGCGATAGCAGCTTGAGGAGACGCTGATCGGCCGTCCCGACTTCGTGGAGCAGCGACGCGATCCGAATATTCTCCAGCTCACCGTCGGACAGCTCCAATTCGGCGCCCATCGCCGCCGCGAGCTCCGCGACGCGCGTCGAGTGACCCTCTTGATTGCTTTCCGCTGATTCGATGTGAAAGGTGAGCACTTCCAGCGTGGCCAGATACGCGTTCTTCAGATCTGCCATCCGCGCGGCGCGTTGCTCAGCAAGGCCGCCGACGACATAGCCGGTCAGAATCAGGAAGCCGCCCCACGGGACCAGCGTCAACAACGCGTCCTGAGTCAGGCCGGCTTCCATTCCCATCCCCTCGGTGGCCTGGAAATAGAGGACGAGCGTCACGACGAACAGGCCGGACCCCACAGCAAACCGCCGGCCGCCATAAAAGCCGGCCAGGATGATCGGCAGATAATAGAAGCTGAGAAACGCGAACTTTTGCTCGATCAGCGAATTGATGACGAGCAACGAAGCCACGAGTAGCAGGACCAGGATGCGCTCGAAGTACTTCAACACGAACCGCTGAATCACAAAACCCTTTCTTCCAAGGAGATAGGAAGCGCCGGACCAAAGTGAGGGAAGGGTGGGCAATCTGCAAGTGAGAAGGGTCACAACGGAGCACGAATGAGCACACGCCGGCGTCCGGCATGGAATTCGCTAGAGGGGGCGGCGGGGGACGGCCTGGCGCGTCCTAGAGGCCCCCCCCAGGGCTGAACGGATTCCTCCTCTTCGTGCTCGCCGAGCTTTCGTATATCATCTACCACGCCGGTCTCACGCATTTTCTGTTTGCGCACATCGTCGCCGAGGTCTGCGACGCGCTAGCGCTCGTCACGATCGCGCTGGGGCTCGGCAAGCGGGTCGCGCCGCTCGTACCCGGGGCACTGCAACACCGGTAGCGGCGGGAAGCGAACAAACCGTGGGTCCGTCTCGGCGCGCAGGCACCGATAGAACACGGACCGCCGGCGGTTCGTCACAATCCGCACCCATGTGCAGGTCTCGCAAAGCCCTACAGTTGGGTCAGTCATTAGGTCGAACGACAAGCTAGTTATATCTTGGTGCCCGTGAGCCCCTCCCAGGTAGACGACTTCGGGCTACCCCCCGGAGTGCGTGACGAATACCTGCAAGGAGCCCGGGATCAGCTGGGGGCGATCGCAGAGCTGGCCGAACGGCTGATCGCGGCGGGCGACGACACGGCCGCAATCGAAACACTGCGCCGCGACGCCCATCGGCTGCGCGGCTCCGCCGGCTCGTTCGGATTCCCCCAGGCATCTGTCGTCGCCGCCGAGCTCGAAGAGGCGGCAAAGCAGTGGCTCGAGCATCCCGGAAATGGAGTCGCGGGCCGTGGCCAGGCCGCACGAGGGTACGTGCGACGCTTGGCCGCGGCGCTCTTCACGAAGCAGTCGGCAGCCGCGCCGGCACCTGCCCCGCTCGAACCTCCACTAACCCTCCACCAACCTCCACCGCCCTCGACAACCTCCGCGCCAGAAGGCGCGCCCGACGTCCCGGAGGTGATCGTCGTCGAAGACGATCCTGCACTTGCCGAGCTGCTCACGTTCGGCCTCGAAGCGCGAGGCTATCGCTTCCGGCACTTTCGCAACGGCCGCGAGGCGCTGGACCTGCTCAAGACGATGGACACGCAGGGGAGCTCGCAGCCGCCGCTGCTGCTGCTCGACGTCGATCTCCCTGCACTCGACGGCTATTCGATCTTCGAAGAGCTGCAGCAGTCGTGCCCGGGAAAATTTCGCGTCGTCTTTACGACAGTGCACGGCAGCGAGACGGAGCAGCTGCGCGGGCTCGAAGCGGGCGCGATGGATTACATGGTGAAGCCGATGAGCCTGCGCGTCGCGCTCGAAAAGATCCGCCGCTGGGTGGGTCGGTGACGGCACGCCATTTCCTGACCATCGTCGCCATCGTGCAGGGCGGCCTGCTCGCGGCGCTCATGGTGCTGATCATCCTCAATCGTTGGTTCCGGCTGCGGCGCAGCGGCCGGCTCAACCCGCGGCGTGAGGCGGTGGACGCCTCGATGCGGCGCTGGGCGGCCGGAACCGCGCCGCTCGCGGGAGTACTCGTCGGGCTCGCGCGCCTGCCGACGCCACTCGCCATCGACGCGCTCGTCAAATGGTCGGCGCGCGTGCCGGGCGAGCGGTGGCGCCAGCTCGCCCAGGCGCTGGAGCACACCTGGTGGGCCAGGCTGGTCCGGACGAACAGCACGTCGGCGCGCTGGTGGAAGCGGCTGGAGTGCGCGCGATTCCTGAGCGTCGCCGCCATGCCGCAGGATGTGGCCCGGCTGACCCGCCTGATCAACGATCGTCACCCCGCCGTTCACGTGGCGGCCGTCGCATCCCTCGAGCGGATGGAGAACACGGCCCTCACGCTGACGGCGCTCGATCGCCTGCCGCAGCTCGCTCCCACGGTGCAGGCATACTACGCCGCGATGCTGCTGCGCTCGCGGCCCGTGGTGGTCGAACACTTGCAAAAGCGCCTGCGCCGCGCCGACGATCCGGCCCTGCCCCGGCTCGCCGAGTTTGCGGCGCGGCTGGGTGAGCCCGCGTTGCGCGAGCGCCTCACCGCGCTAGCCGACCACCGCGATCCCGAAGTCCGCGTCCAGGCGTCACGCGCGCTAGGCAGCTTCCCGCACCGCGAGTCCGTCGCGGCGCTCAAGCGGCTGGTGACCGACGACGCGTGGGCGGTGCGGGCGCAGGCGTCGCGGTCGCTCGGCATGATTGCCGATGTGAGTACCCTGCCGCTGCTCCAAGCGGCGTTGCGCGACGACGTGTGGTGGGTGCGCTTGCGATCCGCCCTCGCGTTGATGCGCTTCGCCGCGCAGGGCCGCAACGCGCTGCTCGAGGCTGAGGTCGGTGGCGATCCCTTTGCGCGCGCGATGGCGCAGCTGGTCCTGGGGCTGCCGGCGCAGGCACTGGCGGAGTTTGCCGCATGAGCGTGCTCCATACCGTCGTCGGGACCACGGACCTCGCGATCCTGATCTATTTCCTCGCCCTGAACTCGTTCTATGCCGTGCTGCTGATCCTCTCGATCCCCGAGATCTGGGAGCAAACCCGGCTCGCGGAAGACGAGGATTTCCAGCGGCTGATGCAGAGCGATGCGCTGCCGCCGATCACGATTCTCGTCCCCGCCCACAACGAGAGCGCGACCATCCAAGCCAGCGTCACCGCGATCCTGACGCTCGAGTATCGCAACTACGAGGTCGTCGTGGTGAACGACGGGTCGAAGGACGACACGATGGAGCAGCTGCGCCATGCCTTCGATCTGTACGAGATCCCGCGCGTCTATCCCGAGACGATCGAGACGAAACCGTTGCGCGCGTTGTACCGCTCGCGCTCCCGCTCACGGCTCCTGGTGCTCGACAAGGAGAACGGCGGGAAAGCCGACTCGCTGAACGCGGCCATCAATGCGTCGCGCTTTCCACTCGTGATCGCGGTCGATGCCGATACCCTCATCGAGCCCGACGCCCTGCTCCGCCTCACCCGGCCCTTCCTGCTCGGCCGGCAGATCGCCGCGGTCGGCGGCACCGTGCGCGTCGCCAACAACTGCACGGTCACCGACGGCCGCGTGACGGACGCGCGCGTACCCGCCAAGGCGATCCCCGGGATTCAGGTGGTCGAGTATCTGCGCGCATTTCTGTTCGGCCGGCTGGGGTGGAACCGGCTGGGCGGCAATCTGATCATCTCCGGGGCGTTCGGGCTGTTCAAGAAGGAATACGTCATGGCGGTGGGCGGCTATCGCACCAACAGCATCGTCGAGGACCTCGATCTGGTGGTACGCATGCACCGCCATCTGCGGCGCAACAAGGTCAAGTACGAGATGCCGTTCATTCCCGACCCCGTCGCGTGGACCGAAGTGCCCGAATCGTTCAAGATTCTGTCGCGCCAGCGCGAGCGTTGGCACCGCGGCCTCATCTCGGCCATGTGGCAGTACAAGGGGATGCTCTTCAATCCTCGCTACGGCAGAGTCGGACTGCTCGCCATGCCCTTCTTTGCATTCGGCGAAATGCTCGCCCCGGTCGTCGAGCTGCTGGGCTACATCATCACCGCCGTCGGACTCGCCTTCGGTCTCGTGAACGTCTCGTTCGCGCTGCTGTTCGTCCTCGTCGCGTGGGGATACGGCATGCTGCTCTCCATCTGGGCTGTGGTGCTCGAGGAAGTGAGCTTCCGACGCTATCGCCGCTTCATCGATCTGTTCCGGATGCTGCTGTTCGCGTCGCTGGAAAACTTCGGTTACCGGCAGATGACGGTGTGGTGGCGGCTCAAGGCGTTCGCCAACGTCGCAAAAGGCGTCCACGTCTGGGGCGACATGGCACGCAAAGGCTTCGGCAAACCGAGCGTTGCCGCACTGCTCGCCCTGTGTCTCGCGACGCCGTGTCGCTCGCAAACTGTTCGCGTTTCCGCGTGGAGCTCGTACGAAGCCGTGACCGGCAGTCAGGACTGGACCACGCTCGGAGCCCAGCTCACGGCGACCGGCGCACGCGGCCATGGCGGCTGGATTGCGGCGGAAGTGTTGGGCCGGTTTGGCGAAACCGACGTCACCGAACGCGTGGGCGCTGTCGTACATCCGACGCCGCGGCTCTGGCTCACGGCGGAAGCCGGGACCGCGCGGCAGCCGGTGTTCATGCCAAAGAACACGTGGGAGGTCGATGCGAGCGCGCTCGTGGCGCGACGCGCGTCGCTCGGCCTCGGGTACCGTCGCTGGAACTATGGCGTCGGCCCGGTGGACGTCCTGATGCCGCACGTCACGCTGGAAACGACCCGGATGTCCTGGACCATGCGCGTGTTCGTGTCGCGCAACCCGTCGCGCCGCACGGACACCGCCGTGTATCTGCGGGCCACGCGCGCTCTGACGCGCCGCACGACCGCATCGCTGCTCGGCGCGGCGGGACGCGAGAGCTATTTCGTCGCCGGTGGGGTTCGATCGCTCGAAACCGTCACGGGAGTCGCCGGAATCCGCTACAACGCCGGCAGCGGCACGACCCTGCGGTTCGATGTCAGCGTCATTCACTCGCGGCCGGTCCTCTCGCGCAGCGGCGTGTCTTTGGGCGTGGAACGCGGGCTGTGATACGACCGCCCCGTGATAGTGATCACAAGGTGACTGAGGCTCTTGCATGCCCACATTGCTCCCAAGGCTTTAGAGTATGCGTAAGCTCGCGGTAGCACTGATCGGCGTGGTCGCGTTGGTCCACCTGTCCTGCTCTGATACATCGGGACCGGGGAATCAGGCGAACAATCGCATTTCCATAACCAACAATGCCGGCGTGTTGGCATCGCGAGTCAGGTACATGAACGACTCGATCCCGATCGACACCGCGGGCGTTGGCTACCCGTCGGCTCCCGCGCCGCTCGCGTCGGCGTCGGTCGGTCGCAGTAGCACCGCGAGCCAGGCGGGTGGTTTCAACCTGAGCCTCAAGGCCGCAGTCGCCCCGCCGTCCATCGGCGGCCAGGCGCTGCAGGCCACATCGGTCTCGATCGTCGGCAATCTCGCGGTCGTGAGCTACAACATGGTGGGCAATACCTACCTGGGTGGCGTTGACGTCATCGACATCACCAACAGAAACCAACCAGTGCTCAGGTCCGAAGCGCTGTTTCAGAACACGGACGTCAGCGCCGTGACGACGTCCGGAACCAACGTCTATCTCGCCGAGGCCACGGGCGACACAGGGTTTGCGTCTCCTGCCGCGTTCGAAGTCGTGGAACTCGTAGGCAACCAGCTGGTGCTCACTGGCAACAGGCGCGCTGGCTTGAGCAGCTTTGCCGCGACCAGCGTGGCGTTCGGCAGTACACGCGTCTACGCGACGTCAGGTGATGCCGGGAGTCTGTTCATGCTCAGTCCCGCGACATTCGCCGTGACGAGCTCGATACCGCTGAGTGATGCGCGCTGGGTAGCCGTCGGCGGCGGACAGGTCGCGGTCGTGCAGGGCGTGCCCGGCACACTGACCGTCTACAACGAGAGCAACATGAGCCTGGTTGGCTCGTGGTCGTTCAAGGGCGCCGACATCGCGCAATCAAAGTCACAAGCCGAGCTGGTCGGCGGTAAAGCGTTCATCGCCGCAGGTGACAGCGGCGTGCAAGTCCTGGATCCAGCGACGGGCGCATTCCTCGGCCAGGTGCCGAGACCCAATCCTGACTCACTGGGCCTGAGCCCTTCAGTCGTGGTGACCAACGCGGTCGCCATCGATCAGGACCTCATGTTCATCTCGAATGGTGAAGCTGGCGTCTATCTCGCGCAGGGCAGCCAGGCGTTCTCGACGAGTGGCACAGGACTTCAGACGATCACGATGCGCGGCAAGCTGCGCTTCGGAAACCTTCAGTCGGTGAACCACGTCGCCTACTCTGCGGGCGGTCCCGGCAATCCGGGCATCCTGATGGTCGCGGCCGGCCTCGGCGGGCTGAAGATCGTCCAAGTCAACTAGCAGGTCAGGCAAACACGTAGGGCCGCAGCATGCTGCGCCCCTACTGCTTTCTAACTCTCACCTACACGCGAAGCTGTGGATGCTCGTGCAGCAGTCGACGCTGGAGCGTCGGATGTGTCCGCCAGACTTGCCACCCCATCGCAACGACCGCCAGCGCATTCGCGACCGCCACCGACAGCCAACCGACGGTCCCCAACACCCATTGGGCCCCCACGCCGATCGTAGCCAGGACGAGTCCCTCGAGCAGGATCACGGTCAACAGCACGAGCAGCGCCATGGCGGGGACGCGCTCCACTTGCTCCGCGAGCGCGACGAACACGATCCCCGCGACGACGAACGCGGCGACGTGGACCAGGGTGTAGACGGCGACCAAACCGAACGTCGCGATGATCTCGCCGGGGCCAGAGGCGCCAAGTAACAGGGCTGAGCCAAGCGCCGCGGGCGTGCGGAATGGACTGCCATTCGCGAGATCCACGAGGAAGAACCACACCGCCACCACGGCGGCTCCGATAAGCCCATTGACCGCACCGCGGGCCAGCACGGGATGATCTCGGAGCGCAGCAATCCTCAGCGGGCGGGGATCGCGCTCGGCATAGTGCAAGTAGCCCATGAGCACCAGGCCGGCGGCGATGTTGGCGCCGACGACGTGCGGCCAGGCAATGACGCCAAGGCGCGGCGCATGCAGGAGGAGCAGCCCGACGTAGAAGGTGACTTCCTGAAGGAGCACTCCGAACACCAGGCTGAGGAGGAGCCGCGGCGGCGCCGCGAACGAAGCGCTGAGCCATGACATCCCCACCCCCAAAACCGCGAAGACACCGAAGTGCAGCACTGTGTAGACCACGACGAGCCGGGCAGTGACCTGCGGGATCTCATGGTTCAGGAGAACGCCGGCGAGCAGCGCGGGTGTGCGGAAGGGATGACCGGCAAGCGCATCCGCTACGAGGAACCACAGCGCGACGACGAGCCCAGCGAGCAGACCACCAATCACGCCGTGGACGATCACTGCTTGTGCGGGTCGCCTCATCATCCCGACCTCGCGAAGGGGGTTCTGACAACATGGCGCCGCGGGCGCCCACTGTCTACCGGCGTGACCGCCGCATCTCCGCCGCGATCCCCTCCGCCGCGCGCAGCACGCGGAGCGTATTCAGTCCTGCAACCTTCTTTACATCCGCCTCCGTCCAACCACGGCGTAGCAGCTCCGCGATGAGGTCTGGGAACTTGGACACATCCTCCAAGCCGACTGGCACTTCCGTGATACCGTCGAAGTCAGAACCCACACCCACACAGTCGATTCCGCAGACTTGGCGGATGTGCTCGATGTGATCGGCGACCTGCGCGAGCGTCGCATGGGGGGCTGCGGCGTCCCATGCCTTGAGGGAATCGGCGCGCGTCGTCGAGTCAGCGCCGGCCGCGCGCAGTCTGTCCAGGCGCGCGGTCACCGTGTCGCCCCAGATGCGCACCGCTTCCGACACGAAGCCCGGATTGAAGTTCACCATGACCACGCCGCGGTTCACGGCGACGAGTTTCAGAATCGAGTCTGGCACGTTGCGCGGATGATTCGCGAGCGCGCGTGCCGAGGAGTGCGAGAAGATGACCGGCGCGCGCGAGGTATGCAGCGCGTCGGACATCGTCTGGTCGTTCACGTGCGACAAATCGACCAGCATGCCGAGGCGATTCATCTCGAGCACGACCTGCTTGCCGAAGGGCGACAGGCCGCGCCGGGCGGTGTCGGTAGACGCCGTTGCCCAGTCGAGGCTGCGCCAATGCGTCAGCGTCATGTAGCGCGTGCCGAGCTTGTAGAACATGCGCAGCGCGCCGAGCGAGTTCTCGATCGCGTGGCCGCCTTCGATGCCGATCAGGCACGAGACCTTCCCGGCGGCAAAATTGCGCTCGACGTCGGCGGCCGTGTACGCCATCGCCAGGCTGCGGGCGTTCTTGCTGCAGAGGCGGTACGTGAGATCGATTTGCTCGAGCGCGTACGTCGCGGGGTGGGTTCCGGAATCCATGGTCGTCACCGGGACATACGCGGCCCAGAACTGGCCACCGACGTGTCCGGCGCGCAACCGTGGGACGTCGGTCATCAGCCGCGGCTGGGAGACCCCGAAATTCACCGAGTCGAGGCCACCCCGTTCGCGGATCGCGTCGGGGATGTCATTGTGGCCGTCGATGAGCGGGACGGTGCCGAGGATGCGGATGGCTTGTGCGCGATAGTCTTGGGCGGTCAAGCGGTTCAGCGGTTGGGCGGTTAGGAAGACGATTCCGCCCAGTATTCCAACCGCCAAACCGCTCAACTGCTGAACCGCTACGCTCATCACCGATCTCTCACGTTCCGGGAAGCCCAAAAGCTAGATTACCTCGTGCCCATGGGCAACGAATCGAAAGCCAAGATCGCGCTCACCGTGAACGGCGAAGCGACCGAAGTGGCGTTCGCACCACACAAGACGCTGCTCGAGGTGCTGCGCGAGGATCTGGGACTCACGGGAACGAAGCACGGCTGCGAGCTGGGTGAGTGCGGCACGTGCACCGTGCTGCTGGATGGAACGCCCGTGCTGTCGTGTTTGGTGCTGGGACTCGCGTGCGCGGGTCACGCCGTGCGCACCGTCGAAGCGATGGCGGAGGGCGGCAAGCTCCACCCGCTCCAGGAGACTTTCGCCGATCTCGGCGCGGCGCAATGCGGCTATTGCACACCTGCGTTTTTGCTCGCCGCTGAAGCACTCCTCCAATCCAATCCCAAGCCCACGCGCGACGAAATCAAAGACGCGCTCGCGGGCAACCTTTGCCGCTGCACGGGCTACATCAAGATCTACGAGGCGGTCGAGCTGGCTGCGGCACGCATGCGGGGAGAAAAGGCCGAACCAACCCGAGAATCGCTGTATGGCCGATAAGCATCGCGTCGTCGGCAGAGCGATGCGGAAAGTTGACGCCGTTGCGAAAGTGACGGGCGCCACGCGATTCGCCGACGATCTCGCCTTCCCCCGCATGCTGTACTGCAAGCTGCTGCGCAGCACCCAGCCCCACGCGCGCATCGTGTCGATCGATGTCACCCGGGCGAAGCAGCTGGACGGCGTGCAGGCCGTGCTCACGGGTCCCGACCTGCCGATTCCGTTCGGGATTCTCCCCGTCTCGCAGGACGAGCATACCCTTTGCGTCGACAAAGTCCGCTTCATCGGCGATCCCGTCGCAGCCGTGGCGGCGACGAGCGAGGAAGCTGCGACCGCAGCCACAGATCTGATCCGGGTAGACTACGAGCCGCTCAAATCCTTCGACTCGGCCGAAGCCGCCGTCGCGCATCCTGAGCCTCAGATCCATGACTACGCCGACCGCGGCAATCTCCACAAGCTGATCAATCTCGAGTTCGGCGACGTCGACGCGGCCATCGGTGAAGCAGATCTCGTGCGGGAAGATCTGTTCTTCTTCGAAGGCAACACCCACCTGCCGATGGAGCAGCACGCCGCTGTGGCGGTGTGGTCTCCGGACGGCAAGCTCACGCTGTGGACCTCGACGCAAACGCCCCATTACGTCCATCGCGCGCTCGCCAAAGTCCTGGAGCTGCCGGCCGCGCGGATTCGCGTGATCGCGACGCCGAACGGCGGCGGGTTCGGCGGCAAAAGCGATCCGTTCAATCATGAGATCGCGGTCGCCAAGCTCGCCATGATCACCGGCCGGCCCGTGAAGATCACGCTGACCCGCGAAGAGGTGTTCTACTGTCATCGCGGCCGCCACCCGACGCTCATGTGGGTGAAGACCGGCGTGAAGCGCGACGGCGCGATCACCGGCATGCATTTCCGCTCGCTGCTCGATGGCGGTGCCTACGGCTCCTACGGCGTCGCAAGCACCTACTACACGGGCGCGCTCCAGACCGTCACCTACAACGTCCCGCGCTACCACTTCCAGGGCGCACGCGCCTTCACCAACAAGGCGCCGTGCGGCCCGAAGCGCGGACACGGGACGCCGCAGCCACGGTTCGCGCTCGAGGTGCATCTCGACAAAATCGCCGAGCAGCTGAAAATCGACCCCGCCGAGCTGCGTCTCAAGACGCTCGTGCCGCCGAACTCGCTCACGGCGAATTACCTGCGGGTGGGCTCCATGGGTCTCGGCAAATGCATCGAGAAAGTAGTCGAGGGGTCGGAGTGGAAGCAGAAATTCCGCAAGCTGCCCGAGGGCCGCGGCGTCGGGCTCGCGTGCTCGAGCTACATCTCGGGCGCCGGGCTGCCGATCTATTGGAACAACATGCCGCACTCGGGCGTGCAGCTCAAATGCGACCGCGGCGGCGGCGTGACGGTGTTCTGCGGTTCGACAGAGATCGGGCAGGGATCGGATTCGATCCTCGCCTACATCGTCGCCGAAGTGCTCGGCATCGATCCGTTCGACATCGCGGTCGTCACCGCCGACACCGACCTGACGCCGGTGGACCTCGGCAGCTATTCGAGCCGCGTTACCCTGATGACCGGGAACGCCGCCCTCCAGGCCGCCGAGCGCGCGCGTCAGATCCTCGCGCTACACGCGAGCAGGAAGCTCGAGGTCCCCGTCGAGCGGCTGACCTTCGCTGACGGCCGGGTGTTCGACTCCAAAGATCGAAAGCGCGGGATGGCGTTCGCCGAGGCGATCCAGCTGGCAGAAGCCGCAGAAGGGACGATTGGGACGGTCGGTTCGTACACGCCGCCGATGAGCGCAGGAAAATACCGCGGCGCCGGCGTCGGCCCCTCCCCGGCGTATTCCTACAGCGCCTGCGTGGCGGAGGTGGACGTCGATCCCGAAACCGGCATCGTGCGCGTGCCCACCATCTGGATCGCGCACGACGTGGGTCGATCGATCAATTCCGCGTCGGTGATCGGCCAGATCGAGGGCTCGATCTATATGGGCCTGGGCGAGGCGCTGATGGAAGAGATGGCCTACCGCGGCGACCTCAAAGTCGTCCACAAGATTCCGTCACTCCTCGAGTACAAGAGTCCCACGACGCTCGAGATGTGCGACGTTGTCACGTACCTGATCGAAGATCCCGACCCGAACGGCCCCTTCGGCGCGAAGGAAGTCGGCCAGGGACCGTTGCTGCCCGTCATGCCGGCCGTGGCGAATGCTGTGTATGACGCGGTGGGAGTCCGCATCGACGAGGTGCCGGTCACGCCGGAGAAGGTGCTTAAAGCGTTGCGCCGAAAGCAGAAAGGCGAGGCGGGACGCTACGGTCCGGAGCATTTCCCCGACATCGCGTGGCCCGAGGCCACTCGCGTCCCCACACCTTGGGAAGGAGGAGACGGAAAGGCTGTGCAGCCCGTCAGAGTGTAGGCGTCTCTCTAGGACACTCTCACCCTGGAGGGACCGTGCCGGTTCTTTCTCTTCGCTTCGTCATCCTCCTCGTCGGCATGCTCGCGGCACCAACAGCACTCACGATCGTCGAAACCGGTAGCATCGCCGGGCACGTGCGCGATCCGCAGGGCAAACCCATCAAGACCGCGATGGTCGACGTTGTGGGGACCTCGCTCAGCACCATCACGAACGACAGCGGCTATTACGTATTCCCGAACGTCCCGGTCGGGGCGTACACGGTGCGGGCGCGGCTCATCGGCCACACTCTGACCCAGCCGATAACGGTCCGCGTCACGGCGAACGCGACAGCGGTCGCCGATCTGACACTCGCACCGAGCGCAGCGACCTTGGAGGCGGTGGTAATAAGTGGATATGCGCTTGGGCGTGCGGCAAACGGCGTCGTTCGGATACGCGGCGCCACCGCAGCGGCCTCACGTGCTGATGCACTCTATGTCGTCGATGGCGTCGCAAGCGCATACGACAGCACCGAGGCATGGCGCTACCCACGGCAGGCGGGCAACCGCGAGCAGTACGATGAAATCGTCGAGAACCAGTTCATCGCCGTCGCCGCGGATCCGCTTTCGACTTTCTCGATCGACGTCGATCGCGCCTCGTACAGCAACATGCGGCGCTTCATCCTGCAAGACGGGCAGCTGCCGCCGCGCGACGCAGTCCGCATCGAAGAGCTCGTGAACTATTTCCCCTACGACTATGCTGAGCCTGATGGCGACGACCCGCTGGCGATCCATACCGAGGTCGCACCGGCGCCGTGGAAGCCGCAGCATCAGCTGGTGCGAATCGGCCTGCAGGCGCGTCGGATCAAGGTCGAGAACCTGCCACCGTCGAACTTTGTGTTCCTGCTCGACGTCTCGGGCTCGATGATGCCGTCGAACAAGCTGCCCCTCGTGCAATCGGCGATGCGGTTGCTCGTGAATCAGCTCCGTGCCAAGGACCGTGTCGCGATGGTCGTGTACGCCGGTTCGGCTGGCCTCGTCCTCCCGTCCACGCCCGGAGACCAGAAGAGCAAGATCCTCGACGCTATCGAGCGGTTGGAGGCGGGGGGGAGCACGGCGGGCGGCGAGGGGATTCGCCGCGCCTATGACGAAGCGGTCGCCAACTTCATCCGTGGCGGCAACAACCGGGTCATTCTCGCCACCGATGGCGACTTCAATATTGGCCCGTCGAGCGACGCGGAGATGGTCCAGCTCATCGAGGAAAAGCGTCGCACCGGCGTCTTCCTCACAGTGCTGGGCGTCGGCGAGGGTAATCTGCAGGCCGCCAAGATGGAAAAGCTCGCCGACAAGGGGAATGGCAACTATGCCTACCTCGACAACCTCGGCGAGGCGCAAAAGGTCCTGGTGCACGAGCTCGGCGGCACGCTCTACACCGTCGCGAAGGACGTGAAGATCCAGGTGGAGTGGAATCCCGCGCGCGTGCGCGCGTACCGGCTCATCGGGTACGAGAACCGGCTGCTGCGCAACGAGGACTTCGCGGATGACAAGAAAGACGCCGGCGAGGTCGGGTCCGGCCATTCCGTCACGGCGCTCTACGAAGTGGTGCCGGTCGGCGTCAACACCGACGTGACGATTCGGATGCCGGATTCGCTCCGGTATCAGCGGCGCGATGTCCAATCGACCAGTGCCGCCGGCCCCGAGCTGTTGTTCGTGAAGGTACGCTACAAGCGGCCAGACGGGGACGAGAGCCGCTTGCTGTCGCAACCCGTGCTGGCGGAAGCCGGTCAGAAGCCCTCAGTAGACTTTCAGTTTCAGGCAGCTGTCGCCGAGTTTGGCTTGTTACTGCGGAACTCGGACTTCCGCGGGAAAGCCGATCTCGGTCATGTGATCGCTGCCGCGCGCGAAGCGCGCGGGCGGGACCCGGACGGATATCGCGCCGAGTTCGTGAAGTTGGCTGAGACGGTGCGTGGCATCGGTTTGGCGCAGCGAGAGAAGTCGCACTAGAGTAAGGTCCGTGATGCTGCGACTTCTCGCATTTGCCTTCCTACCGGCAACGCTCGCGGGGCAGCAGGCCCAGTGCCCGCACCCCGCGAGCGACACGGCTGCGCTCGCGCCAGCCGATGTCGAGCAACGACCGATAGCCGATTCCGGCAACGCTCCGCCGTCGTATCCGCAACTCCTGCAGCAGGCGCGGGTGGGCGGCCCAGTGCGAGTACTCTTTACGGTGGACACCGCGGGGCTTCCTGAGCCCGCTTCCATCCGAGTAGCCCGGAGTCCGAACCCCGGATTTGACTTCATCGTCAAGCGCGCCGTGACGCGCTGGCGCTTTGCACCGGCGAGTCATTGCGCGCGGCGGGTGCGTGTCCGTCTCGCGCACGAGTTTCTGTTTCAGCCGATGCCCCCAGACACTTCTCGTCTCGTTCGGGTCTTTGAGTTCGACACGACGGTAACCCTCGCTCGGGACACGCTCCCGGATGGCACGCCCCGCACGACGCTCGGATGGCGACGATCGCCGCCGGTCGTGGCCGACCTTCCCTGGGATTCAGTCGCAGCTGACTCCGCCGAGGAGGCCGTGGTGGCGTCACTCGTGGACGGCCTCAGCGCCTGGAAGGACAGTCTGCCCAGGATCGGGTGTCTAGCCGGCCGAACCCAGAATGCCGACCCCGACGCCGGTTGGCTCGTTCGTCTGAACCAGAAGGGCGGCGTCACAGTGTTGCCATCCCGTCGCTGCCCGCCGACTTTCAGTTCGATGATATACGTCCCGGGTCAGCGTCCGCCGCCACCGGGGGAAGATCCGTTTCACATTCGAGTGAAGACTCGAAAGGCGATCTCGGTGGCACGTTTCCTTTTCGACGTGGACGTCGGACACGGTACCGGCGGGACACAGTATCAATGTGGCGCGGAACGCCGCACCACTGGTTGGCGTGCCCAATGTATCGTTGTGTCGTCCTGGTCGAGCTAAGGCGCAACGATGCTTCGGCTGCCTTCATTCACATATCGCCAACCCCGCTCACTCGCCGAGGCTCTGCGGATGAAGGCCGAGGCGGGGCCCGAGGGTATGTACGTCGCCGGCGGTACCGACCTCTATCCCAACATGAAGCGTCGCCATCAGGAACCGAAGACGGTCATTTCGCTGATGGCGATTCCCGAGCTGCGACGCTCGGACGACAGGGTGGTCGGTGCGGCACTCACGTTGACCGACGTGGCCGGCCGGCCGTCAGGCCGTCCGACCGTCATTAGTACCGCCGCCCGCCTCGTCTCCACGCCGCTGCTCCGCAACATGGGCACCCTCGGCGGCAATCTTTGCCTCGACACGCGCTGCAACTACTACAATCAGAGCTATGAGTGGCGGAAATCGATCGATTTCTGCATGAAGAAGGACGGCCACATCTGCTGGGTGGCGCCGTCGTCGCCGCGCTGCTGGGCGGTCAGTTCGTCGGACGTGGCTCCGGTGATGGTCGCGATTGGCGCCGAATACCGCCTGGTAGGACCCCAGGGTGAGCGTGTGGTCCCCGCCGGCCGGTTCTACCAGAACGACGGGATCAACTATCTCACCAAGCAGCCCGACGAAATCCTGGTTGACGTGCGTCTGCCCGCGCCCAACGGCTGGGACGCCGTCTACCACAAGCTGCGGCGGCGTGGCTCGTTCGATTTTCCGGTGCTCGGCGTCGCCGCGTGGATACAGTGGAAAGGAAAGAATGTCGCCGCTGCACGCATTGTCCTGGGTGGCGTGGCGAGCTATCCGCAGGAAGTCCCGGAAGCCGGTGCTATCCTCCAGGGCGTACCACTCTCCGATGAAGCCATCGCGGCCGCGGCGGAAGCGGCCTACCGACCGTCCAAGCCTATGGATAACACGGACTTCGACCTCTCGTGGCGCAAGCAGAAGGGCCCGTCATTGAAGCGAAGGGCTAGGCGTTGCCTGCGGGTGTCTTTCCTAGTTCCTCGATCTCGGCCGTAGCCTTCGCCAGAGCCTCGGCGACGCGCTTGCGCGCGGCATCGGTCTCGGCTTTCCAGCCGGTCCGGTAGACTGCCTTCACGAGCTGACCCAATGCCCGGTTGACTTCGACCATCGAGCCACCCACCGTGCGCTCCACGGTCTCGGTTACGCGATCGAAGATCTCTTCGACGATGTCCTTGTGCTCGTCCAAAAACGCCCGTCCTGTGTCGGTGATTTCGTAGACCTTCTTACCTTCGACATCGCGCCCGACGACGAGTCCCTCGTCCTCGAGCCACTGCAAGGTTGGATAGATGGTACCCGGCGACGGCGAGTAGCAGCCGTGCATCCGCTCTTCCAACGCCTTCATGACTTCGTATCCATGACGTGGCTTGTCGCGCAGCAGCTTCAGGATGACGTACTTCATATCGCCGGCGCCGAACCACTGGCGCCGCCAACTCCGGGGTCCGCGTCCACGAAAGCCCCATGCCCGGGGACCGAACGCAAAACCAAACCCCTCCCAGCCGAACTTCCCGCCCATCTTTGCCTCTTGTGAGATGTTACGTGACGATATTCTTACACGATATATCTTGTCAAGTGACCCATTTTGCTGATGTGCTCCAAGTCACTATCCGACTTATGCTTGCATGTTCGATCCTCACCCGTACATTGCAGCCCACGTTGAACGCCTAGGTACTCACGCCCGCGCCCGGGAAGAGGAGTCGCAATGTCAGTGCAAGTGACGCCGCACCCACCTTGGGTCGCGGACCTGGATTCCACCCTGGAGCCCAGCCGCCAGGCCATCCTCGACACACCGGTGATTATTGACGCGTCCGAGAACCAACTGGTGGATGGGCAAATCCAGAACTTCCTGGTCGGGTTCTACCCTATCATTCGGGACTTCCCGCAGTGGCTGCAGATGCTGTTGGATCGCTCGCCCGCGATGGGGCGTGATTTCTTCACCGACAACATCCGGGTCGAGCGCCGGCACGACGCGATGTGGCGGGCCATGGGCGATGGCTTCAACGTCCACAAGAAGCGGTTCCAGGAACCGGAGCCGATGATCCCGGCGGTGAAGAAGTTCCACGCCTACTTGACCGAGATGTGCCGCAATGCCGAATTCGGACAGGCGGTTTCGGCGACGAACTACGCAGTCGAAGGGGTCGCCCAGAAAATCTCGGAAAAAGCGCTGCGAGGGCTCGCGAAGAACGAGAAGATCGGACCACGGGGTCGCTGGTGGCTCGAGGAGCATGCTAAGTACGACGATGAGCATCCAATTCATGCCCTGGAGATCATCAAGGACTGCGTCAAGCGGGGGAACAGCGACACCCCCGAAAAGGTCACCCAGGTCGCATTGGAAAGTCTGAGCTTGATGAAGGTCTCCATGGAGGCGTCTTATCACGCGTGAGTAAAGCTCGTCGCGTCTCGCCGACCCGCGGAACTGGGGCAAGCACTGCGGCAGGCAAGAGTCCACTGGTCGACTTGCTGCAGACGGCAGCCGACATCGTGGCTGCCCTGCCGGACGCCGTCGTGGTCACCGGTACCGATCGGCGGGTTCTCGCCGCGAACCAGGCCGGGGCCGACATGCTGGGCTGGCAGGTCGGCGACATCGTCGGCCAGGCGATCGCCGACAGCGTGTCGCCGAACGAGCGAGCCCACGTCGCCTCGCGCGAGGACCGCGTCCTCGGTGGGGAGACGCAGCGGTACGAGACCCGGATCGTCAATCACAGCAACGGGGAAGAGCGCGACGTGGCCGTTTCGAGCGGTCCGTTTCGCATGCACGGTGAGATCATCGGCACCGTCGCCACGCTTCGCGATATCACAGAGCCCAAGCGCGCCCAGGAGACGCTGGCACGCTCGGAAGCGCGCTACCGCCACCTGGTCGAATCGGCCTCCGACGCGATCGTCACCCTCGACGCGAACGGCCGCTTCACTACGGTGAACCACGCCGCGGAAAACATCTCCGGATACAAGCGCGAGGAGCTGGTCGGTCAATGGTTCGCCCCGATGCTCCCTGACGACGACCTCCCGAAGGCGCTGGGCCACTTCCAGCAGGCGCTTGCCGGCGAAACGGGCCTGTTCGAGTCGCAGTTCTACCGTAAGGATGGCGAAGTCCGCACGATCGCGATCACCTACTCGACGCCGCAGAAGGATGAGGAAGTGTTGTGTCTCATCCGCGACGTCACCGACCAGAAAATGCTGCAGGAGCAGCTCATCCAGTCGGAAAAAATGTCGGCGATCGGGCAGCTCGTCTCCGGCGTGGCGCACGAGCTCAACAATCCGCTCGCCGGCATCTCCGCGTTCGCCCAACTGCTGCTCGCCGAGAAACGCTTCCCGCCCGATCAGCGCACGGCGGCGGAGACGATCTACAGCGAGGCGCGCCGCGCCAGCCGCATCGTCCAGAACCTGCTGACCTTTGCGCGCCAGCATAAAGCCGAAAAAGTCCAAACCGGACTCAACCAGGTGCTCGACGACACCCTCGAGCTACGCGGCTACGAGCTGCGCGTCCGCGGCATCGACGTCCGGCGTGAATACGACGAATCGCTCCCGGACACCATGGCCGACGCGCACCAGTTGCAGCAGGTCTTCCTGAACCTCATCACGAATGCCGAGCAGGCGATGGAGCAGCGGGACGGCCACCATCACCGGCTCACGGTGCGCACCCGGCGCAACGCGGACTCGATCCGGATCGAGATCGAGGACACCGGCGCCGGAATTCCGCCGAACCTGATCGAGCGCATCTTCAACCCATTCTTCACGACCAAACCGACCGGTTCGGGAACGGGCCTCGGGCTCTCGATCTCGCTCGGCATCGTGCGCGAGCACGAGGGGCGGATCTGGGCGGAAAACGCGCCGCAAGGCGGTGCCCGGTTCGTGGTCGAGATCCCGGTCACCGAGCCACGGACCTCAGGTGAGCACACCGCCGTCCCGCACGTCCAGCCCACGGGGAGCGACCGCCTGCGGGTGCTCGTGGTGGACGATGAGGCTTCGGTCCGCGTGTCGCTGCAGCGCTACCTGGCCGGCAAGGGCCATGATGTCGAGACCACGGCCAGCGGCGAGGACGCTCTCGTTCGCCTCAAGGCGTCGAAGTATGACGCCGTCATTGTCGATATGCGCATGCCCGACCTCTCCGGCGAGCAGCTCTTCGAGCGGCTTCGCAGCAACGACCCCGCCCACGCCGAGCGCGTGATCTTCACGACTGGGGACCTGGTCAACGAGCAAATGCGCCGCTTCCTCGACGGTACCGGGCGGCCTTGCGTCCCCAAGCCGTTCGAGTTCGCTTCTTTCGATCAGGCATTGCCCGCGGCACGACGCCGCGCGTAAAACGTCGAAAAAGTTGCGTTGGTTTTTGTAGGGGCGCAGCAATGCTGCGCCCCTACCGATTTCTCGCACAACCTCAAATGCGGAAGACCATGCGCCCCGTTCTGTGCCTTCTGATCGTCCTGGTGTCCCCGCTCCGCGCCCAGGAACCGTTCGATTTCTACTCCCGCGGCCCCTACCGGCCTGCGGTCCCGCGCCCCGAAGCGATCACCGGCTATGCCGCTGGCGACCAGCACACCATGTACGCAGTGATGCAACACTATCTCGACACCTTGGTCGCCACCGCGAGCGACCGCGTGCGGATCGAGACCTGGGGCCGCACGACGGAGTACCGGCCCATCCGGGCGCTGATCATTTCCGATCCCGCAAACCTCGCCAAGCTCGACCAGATCCGCGCCGGACTGGCGGAGCTGGCCGATCCGCGCAAGACATCGGCGGCGCGGGCGGCGGCGATCGCGGCGCAAAGCCCTGCCGTTGCGGTCTTCCAGTACTCGGTCCATGGCGACGAACCGGCGGGCTTCGAAGCCGCGATGCAGGTCGCCTACCAGCTCGCGGCATCGGACGAGCCGCAGACCCTCGAGATCCTGAAGTCCGTGGTCCTCGTGTTAAACCCCTCGGCCAATCCCGATGGCCATGAGCGTTTCGCCGCCTGGTACAACTCCGTCGGCGTCGGCGCCGACAACCCCTGGGCCTTCGAGCAGGGCGAGCCCTGGAGTATTACCGGCCGCTACAGTCATTACCGGTTCGACATGAACCGCGACTTGCTCGCGCAGAGCCAGCCCGAGGTCCGGGCAATGATGGACGGCATCCTGCGCTGGCGTCCGCAGGTGTTCGTGGACCATCACTCCACGACGTCGTCCTTTTTCTTCCCGCCGGTGGCGCAGGCGGTGAACATGAACCTGCCACCGCAGACGACGAAATGGTTCGCGACGTACGGTCGCGGCAATGCAGCGGCGTTCGACCGGTACGGCTGGCAGTACTACGTCGGCGGCGTGTTCGACTTCTTCTACGTCGGCTACTGGGACGAATGGACCACGTTCCAGGGCGCCACCGGAATGACGTACGAGACCGACGGCGGCCGGCAATTCAGGAAGCGTCGCGATGATGGCACGATCACGACGCTGCGCGACGGCATCGCACACCACTTTGTCGCGTCGCTGGCCACGCTGGAGACCACGGCCAAGAACCGTGAGGCCCGGTTGCAGGACTATTACGACTTCCGTCGCGCGGCGATGGCCGAGGCGGCGACCGATCGGATGAAGCGCGTCGTGATCGTACCGGGCAACGACCCCCAGTCGACAGCGCATGTGATCGGGTTGCTGCTCCGGAACGGGATCGAGGTGACACGCCTGCGTCAGCCTCTCGCCTCGCGTGTCGCGCACTCCTACATCAGCCCGGGCACGACCGCGATCGCGCGGACGTTCCCCGCCGGCAGTTACGTAATCGACCTGAACCAGCCGCAGCGGCGTCTGGCGAAGGGCATGCTGGAACCGCAGGCGAGCATGGAGCGATCGTTCGTGGAGCGGGAACTCGGGAAATTTCAGCGCAACCGGCGGCGCGGCGGGGACGCAGATAAAGAGGACTACGGGTTCTACGACATCACCGCCTGGTCGTTGCCGCTGTCGTTCAATCTCGACGCCTACTGGACGGAAGATGCCGGGCCTGGGGGTGACGCGGTCAACGATTCGATCGTGCCCCCACCTCCGGCGCCCCCGCGCGCAGCCAGCGGCTACGCCTTCCTGAACGACAGGCCGGGAGCGGCACGGCTGGCACTCGCGCTCGAGGCCGAAGACTTCAAGCTGGCGGTGACCAGGCAGCCGATTCTCATCGGCGGCCGGACCTATCCGCGGGGGACATTCGTCGCACGCGTGCAGCGCAACCCGGCCAGTCTGCACGACCGCATTGTCACGTTGGGGCCCGCCCTGGGCGTGTCCGTTTTCTCACTCCAGACGGCGTTTCCCGACACCGGCGACGCCGGCATCGGCTCCGAGGATGTCGCTGGGCTGCACGCCCCCAAGATCCTGGTGGCGGTGGGCGATGGGATTTCTGAAACGAGCTACGGCTGGTTGTGGTACTACCTCGCCCGTGAGCTCAACGTGGCGTTCACGCCCGTCCCACTGCGCTCGATCGGTCGCGTCGAAGATCTCCAATCCTTCAACGTGCTCATCATTCCCGATGGCAGTGGCGGCCGGATGAAGCGCGAACTGGGCGATGACGGCGTCGAGAAGGTGAAGACGTGGGTGCGCTCAGGAGGCGTACTCATCGGGTACGGTGGCGCGGGTGACCTTGCGGCGAACAAGGACGTCGGGCTCTCGAGCATCGCGAGCGTCGCACCGGACAGCGGGGCCAAGGCTGACACCGCGGCGGCCGGAAACGAGCCCGCCCTGGTCTCGAGCACCGCGGCGCCGCGCGACCGGCCCGAGTGGATCCCGGGCGCGATCTTCCGCGCGACGCTGGATACCACGCACTGGCTGACGGTGGGATACGACCGCAACCGGATCCCGGTATTCATCGACGGCGACACGTTCTGGCGGCCCTCCAAGGGAGGCGCGAACGTCGTCACCTTCACCGATCCGGTGGACTCGTTGGTGCTCTCGGGGTTCACCTGGCCCGACAACACCGCCCGCCTCCTCAAGGGCAGCACCTGGGCGGTGGTCGAGAACCAGGGGAATGGGCGGGTCGTGCTGTTTCTCAGTGATCCGCTGTTCCGAGCTTTCTGGAGAGGGCCGGCGAAGATGCTGACGAATGCAATACTGATAGGGCCGAACCGATAATTACGGCGGCGAAGGGCGGCGGGTGTTTTGCCGCCTTGCGCCGCCCCTCGCCGCCATTCGCCGCCGCCTTTAGATCGCCCGGCTCGTCCGAATCACATCGCGAACTCTGAAGCGGCTCGGCTCCTCGTGCATCCCCGGCGTCCGGCGGAAGATCGTCCTCTCACGGTCCGGCACCTTCCATGTCACGGTCACGTGTCTCTGCTTGCGCAGGACGTCGAGGGTGACGGTCTCGCCGGTGTCGTAGGAGCGCAGAATCCGCATCGCCTGCTCGGGTGATGCCGGCTTGCGGTCACCGATCGAGATGATGACGTCGCCGCCCTTCAGCGCCAAAGAGGAATCTTCCGGCGCCCGGACCACCAGCACGCCCTCGCGTGTGCCGAAATAGTCGCCGAGATCGGGATTGAGTTTCACGAGCTCGATACCGCCCCACGGGCCCCCGAAGATGAACTCGCCCGGCTCCATATTCATCCGGTCCATATTCATCCGAGTGAGCTCTTTGAAAGCGCCCATCTCGGGCCCCTCCATCGGGCCGGTCCACGCGCTGCCGCCCATGTCCTCGGCCACGATCGTCACCTTCCGCGCATCGCTGCCGCGACGGTACTCGACCTGAACCGTGTCACCGGGATCGAGCGCATGAGCGAGATCGATCAGCTTCATCCCCGGCCCCGACCGCTCGTCGTCCTCCGACGTCGCCCCACCGAGCGCCGTGCCTTTGAAGCGGGTGATGACGTCGCCAGCCTTGAGGCCCGCCTTCTCGGCGGGTCCGCCGGGGGTGATCCCTTCGATGCGCGCGCCGACTTTGTCGCCCGCGTCGTTGGCCTTCGTATCCACGATCACGCCGATGCGGCCGCGCTGGTCGCCGAACGCGTACACACCGAACGGTCCGCCCTGGGTCTCGACCCGCACGCGCGGACGCGTGCTCGGCCGGCGCGGCGATCCCTGCGCGGCCGAAACGGCCGGCAGGGCCAGGCTGACGGCGAGGACTGCCACAGTCAAATTGCGAATCATCTAGCTCTCCTCTGGGCCTTTAGAGCCCGACGTAGCGAGCGCGCGTCGCGCGGGCATTCATCAGCTCCCGCATCAGTCCAACGCGCTCCTGCCAAAGTCTTACCAGTTCAGCGTCCTGTGCGCTCTGTTCGCGCTGCGCGAGGGCGCCGTCGAGAATGGAAATCCGGTCTTCGAGGTCTGCCACGACCGCAGCGGCATGGCCGCTCAGAACGCGGCCGTCGGTATCATAGCGCTGCAGAGAATCTTCCAGCGTTGCCGACTGCCGCTTCACCTGACTCAGCTCCGCGTGAGCCGTGCTTTGCGTCCCCGGCTGCATCAGCAAGACGGCAGCGATCGTGGCGGCGAGAGCGAGACTGCCGGTCCACGCGCCCCATGTGCGACGGCGGCGAGAGCGCTGCGTGCGCAGCGCCGACTTCACGGCTGGCCAACGATCGCGCGGCGGGCGCAGCGCCGGCAGCGCCTTGAGCTGCGCGATTCGCTGGTAGAGCCCTTCCAGCTCCGCCTGACATGCGGCGCAGGTGGTGATGTGCCGGCGCGCCCACACCGACGCCTCACCCGCCTGCAGGGCTCCCAGATCTTCCATCGTACAGTGCATCATGCGTGCGCTCCTTCATCCAGCATTCGCCGCAGACGCGCATGCGCGCGCGCCAGCTGCGATTTGGAAAAGCTCACCGATTTGCCCATCTGCTCCGCAATTTCCTCGTGCGTGTAGCCTTCCACGTCGTGCAGCCACACCACCGCGCGGGACGTCTCGGACAGCCGCTCGAATGCGCGCTCCAGGTCGAGGTTTGCGCCGATATGCATCCCGGGCTTCCCCGGTTCTTCGTCCAGCGACTCCGTCTGCCGCACTTGATCGCGACGAATCCGCATCAATGCCTTGGTCGAAGCGATGCGGCGAATCCAACCCCAGAGATGCCCTTCACCGCGGTACTGCTTGATGTTGCGCACCACTTCGAGAAACGTCTCCTGCAACACATCTTCGGCATCCTCGGGCCGCCGCAGCATGCGCCGCACGAGATTGTAGACAGGCGTCTCGAAGGCCCGGAACAGGGCTTCGAGCGCTGCTTCATCTCCGGCTTGCGCACGGGCGACGAGGACATCCGGAACGGCGAGAGACACGGTCATTGTCCGAAAACTATGATGCCACAACTACGTAGAAGGTCGCGAGAACGATCCTAGGGGAAATCACGGTTCCTTAAGGCGTTGCAAGGTAGTAGCTTGGCGCATGCCCACGGCCGACGTGAAAGAATGGCTGCATCACTGGCAGGATGAAGCGGACGCGGCCTACCTCTACCTCGCGCTCGCCGGACAGGAATCCGATCCGCACAGGAAGGACGTCTACATCAAGCTCGCGGGCGTCGAGGAGCGCCATGTGCAGATGTGGACCAAGCTGCTCGGCGAGCACGGCCACACCGTAGACCACGCCCGGCCCTCCCTGAACGCGAAGCTCCGGGCGTGGTTCGGACGGCGCTTCGGGACGCGGTACCTCCTGCCGATGCTGCTCCGCGAGGAAGGCGAGGAGGTCAAGGGATACCTCAATCTCCACAAGGAATCGAGCCTTCCCGACGCGCGGGAAGTCTCGCTGCAGCTCGCCAAGGAATCGGCCGCGCACGCCGGGACGCTCGCGGATCTCTCCGGCAAGGGCGCCGAGCCGTGGCACAAGACGGGCTCCGGCGGGTTCCTGCGCAACGTCGTGTACGGCTTCAACGACGGGCTCACGGCAAACTTCGGACTGGTCGCCGGCGTGATCGGCGCGGCGGTGCAGCCGCACGTCATCCTGATCTCGGGCGTGGCCGGCATGATCGCGGACGCGCTGTCGATGGGATCGTCCGGCTATCTGGCCGCGAAGAGCGAGCAAGAGGTGTGGGAGCACGAGATCGCGATGGAGAAGGAAGAGATTCGCCTGATGCCGGAAGTCGAGATGGAAGAGATGGCGCTGCAGTATGAAGCGAAAGGCGTGGACGCGCGTACGGCACGGCGCATCGCGGAGGAAGTGATGCGCGATCCAGTGCGCGCGCTGGGCGAGCAGGTGCGGGATGAGCTGAAGATCGGCGAGGCGCACTCGACGCCGTTCCGCGAGGGGTGGATCACCGGGGTGGCCACCGCGGTCGGCGCCTTCATTCCTGTTTTTCCGTTCCTTGTGCTGCAGGGACGCGTCGCCATCTGGCTGGCGTTCTCGATCGCGATGGTGTCGCACTTCGCCGTGGGGGCCGCCCGCAGCTTCTTCACCGGCCGCGGCGTGATCCGCAGCGGCATCGACATGTTTGTGATTGGAATGGGAGTTGCGGCCGTCGGCTACCTTGTCGGTGATCTGGTTGCCAAAACTCTCTAAACGACCAGGTTGACGAGGCGGTCCTGCACGTAGATCACCTTCTTCACTTTCTGGCCGTCCACAAACTTCTTCACCGCTTCATCCGCGAGCACGCGGTCGAGCACGTCTTTCTCGGCCATGCCGCGCGGCACCGTGAGACGCGACCGGAGCTTGCCGTTCACCTGCACCGCGATCTCGACGTCGCCCGCTGAGGCCAAGCGCTCGTTGTGCGTGGGCCATGTGGCGTCGAACACAGACGTGTCGTGTCCGAGCAGCTCCCACATCTCTTCGGCAATGTGCGGCGCGTAGGGCGCGAGCATGATCACGAGGGGCTCCATCAGCTCCCTGCTCCCCGCTCCCCGCTCCCTCAGTTCATTCACGTACTCCATCATCGCCGCAATCGCGGTGTTGTACTGCAGGGCTTCCGTGTCGGCCCCGACTTTCCGGATGGTGCGATGCAGCTTTTGCGCGACAGATTCTGCCGCCGCCCCTTCGCCGCCTCGACCCGTTGCCGCCGCCGCTTCATGCACCAATGCCCAGACCTTCTCCAAAAACCGGCGCTGGCCCACGATTCCTGAGTCTCGGAAGTCGCCGCCCTCCTGGAAGGGGCCGAGGAACATCAAGTACATGCGGAAGGTGTCGGCACCCCACTGCTGGATGTAGGTGTCGGGAACGACGACGTTGCCGCGCGACTTCGACATCTTGGCGCCGTCCTTCACGATCAGGCCATGCGCGCGGAATTTCGGGTATGGCGTGTCAAAATGGAGATGGCCAAGGTCGGCCAACACCATGCAGACAAAGCGCGAATACAACAGATGTAAGACGGCGTGCTCATTCCCGCCGATGTAGCTGCTGACCGGGAGCCACTTCTTGGTCCTCGCCGGATCGAAGGGCCGGTCGTGGAATTCGGTGGATGGGTAGCGAAGATGGTACCACGCCGAATCGAGGAACGTGTCGGAGACGTCGGTCTCGCGCCGCGCCTGCCCCCCGCACTGCGGGCATTTCACGAAGTACCACTCTTCATGCCGGGCGAGCGGGCTCACCCCGGTGTCGTCCGGCCGGAAGTCTTCAATGAGCGGGAGCTCGACGGGCAAATCCTTCTCGGGCACCGCGACGACGCCACATTTCTCACAGTAGAGGACGGGGATCGGCGGACCCCAATACCGCTGCCGGGAGATGCACCAGTCGTGAAGCCGATACTGGACACGCGGCGTCGCGAGCCCGCGCTCGGCGAGCCAGGCGACGATCTTCCGGCCCCCTTCGACGCACGACATGCCATCAAACGGCGCCGAGTTCATGAGCACGCCGCTGTCGGACACGGTCGGCAACGTCGTCTCTCCCTCCACGGTGACGACCTGCCGGATGGGAAGCTGGAACTGCGTGGCGAACTCGAAGTCGCGCTTGTCGTGCGCCGGAACCGCCATGATGGCGCCGGTGCCATACTCCATCAGGACGTAGTCGGCGATCCAGATCGGGATCGCTTCGCCGGTGGCGGGGTTGCGGGCGTAGGACCCGATGAAGACGCCCGATTTTGTCTTGTCACCCACGCGCCGCGACACGATGTCCTTGGACTGCACGTCCCGCTGATACGCCTTGACCGCGGAGCGCCGCTCGACCGCGGTGAGCTCGTCCACGAGCGAGTGCTCGGGCGCGAGCACGAGGTAGGTCGCGCCGAACACCGTGTCCGGACGGGTCGTGAAGACCGTGAGCTTCTTGCCGCTGGGCGTCTCGAAGATGAGCTCGGCCCCTTCGCTCCGGCCGATCCAGTTCTTCTGAAGGAGGACGGTGGAGGAAGACCAGTCGAGCTTCGGGAGGTTTTCGAGGAGGCGCTCGGCGTAGTTCGTGATGCGAAAGAACCACTGGTCGAGGAAGCGTTGCTCGACCGGCGTGTCGCACCGCTCGCAGCGGCCGTCGATGACCTGCTCGTTCGCGAGCACCGTCTTGTCTTTGGGACACCAGTTCACCGCGGCGCGCTTCTTGTACGCGAGCCCGGCCTTGAAGAGCTGGAGAAAAAGCCACTGCGTCCACTTGTAGTAGGCGGGATCGGTGGTCGAGAGCTCGTGTCGCCAGTCGAACATCCCGCCGAACCTGCGGAGCTGGCGGCGGAAGGTGGCGATGTTCCGCGGGATCAGCTTGGCCGGATTCGTCCCGATGGTGAGCGCGTAGTTCTCGGAATGGATCCCGAACGCATCGAACCCCATCGGCTCGAACACGGCGTAGCCCTGGAGCCGCTTGAACCGGCCGTAGATGTCCGCGCCCGTGAACGCAAACATGTTGCCGACGTGAAGCCCCTCGGCCGACGGATAGGGGAACATCATGAGGTTGTAGAACGGCCGCGCGGCCCGATCGAGATCGGGCTCGTTGGTATGGCGCTCCACCCAACGCGCTTGCCAGCGCGCTTCGACCGCCGCGGGATCGTAACTCGGGATGTCTCGCATGACGCCGAAAACTAAACTTATTGGCGCACGAAACGCAGGTTGCGGACTCGACCAGTCGTGTACCGCATCTCGGTGACTCGTCCCGCGGCATTGCGGACGAAGACAAACATCCCGCCCGCACCTCTGAAGCCATCGCGGTAGGCAGGTCGAAGCGCCAGGTGGAGATCGGGTTCGCGGTGCAGTATCAGACCGCCGCCCGTCGAGTCCGCTCGCACTTCGACAGTCGTATTGGCTTCATCGCTGGAGTATGAGCCGACGAATCCGGCGAGGGCCTGCCGGTTCGTGTCCGGCGCATCGACCCAGCCGGCCCGCACGGTGTCCGCGCTGGGTGTCACAACGCGCAAGTCATAGTGCCCATCCGTCCGACGATCAAAGAGAACGCGATTCCCGCCGGTAGCCGCCATGAAGACCAAGGGGGTTTGCGGGACGAGCTCGATCCCTGACTCCGTCATCAGTTTGCCGTTGGTCACCGCGAAGCGCTGAGGGACCATGCTACGACGGTCGCGGTACAGTCCCGCCTTGTCGGCGATGGCTGCCGGTGGGACCGTCCGACGCATCGGGGCTACTGCGGGCGCTGCCGGAGCGGCTGGCGGAAGAAACTGCGCGGCCGCGGCATACCCCAGGTCGGAAGGGTCGACATTCCCCGCGTTACACAGCATCGCGACGGCAAGTCGCGCGCGCGGGAAGCGCGCGAGAAATGCGCGATAGCCGGCGGTCGCGCCGTCGTGCATAACGACGGGCTCACCGCGATAGTCGGTGACGAACAACCCCGCCGCGTAGCTGATCCGCCGGCCGTTCGTGAGCACGCCCTGTCGCTCCTGGTCCTCGCGGAATCCGGCACCGCCGAGGCGCGTGCTGTCGAACGCGGCGTTCCATTTCAGCAGATCGCCGACCGTCGTCAGCAAACAGCAGTTGCCATAGATGCTTTCGATTGCGCGTTCGCTATGCCACGCTCCGTCGAGCAGCGAATACGAGAGCGCGCGTCCGTTCACCAGACGTGTAGCGTCGTCTCGCCAGCTGCTGTGGGTCATGCCGAGCGGAACGAAGATCCGTTCCCGGGTGAAGGTGGGGAACGGTGTGCCGGAGGCGCGCTCCACGACCATCGCGAGCAGGTTGAAGTTGGTGTTGCTGTAGTCGTATTCGCTGCCGGGCGGGAAGTTGAGCTCGCGCAAGCGGCGCGTGATCGCCAACACGTACGCCTGATCCAGCGCGCGCGTATTGCGAGGCCAGCCTTCGATGGCGGCGATGGAGCCCCAGTCCCGCATTCCTGAGGTGTGATGCAGCAACTGGCGCAGCGTGACCGGTGTCCCGTAGTCCGGCAACTCCGGCAGCCAGCGGTGAATCTCGTCGTCGAGTGTCAGTCGCCCGTCACGCGCCAGCAACAACACGGCGGCCGCTGTGAACTGTTTGGAAACCGAGCCCGCTTCGAGAATGCTCGCGGGCGTGAGCGCGACCCCGCGCTCGATGTCCGCTCGTCCCCAGGCACGCTCGATGACCGTATTCCCGTTTTGCGCGACTCCGAGCACACAACCAGCCGACGTATCGGAATTCCACGCAGCGAAGATCGAGTCGAGCCGCACTTCGACGGGTCGCGTCGCTTGCGCGGTCAGCGCGGGGGGCGCGGGGGGCGCGGGGGGCGCGGGGGCCGCGACCATCAGCAGCGCGACGACCATCCGGATCGGAATTGGAGATTTCATTGCGCAAAATCTAGTTAGAGCAGTACCTTAGCACACAACCATCCGAATGGCCATTAAATCACAGCAACTCCGCCAAAGCTTCTTGATTTCAGGGGCCGGCGCGGCCGTCCTGCTCATCGTGTCTGTCGCGTGGCTCACCAGCAATCGCGTCGGTGGCGTCCTGGAGCAGCAGGCTGATGTGCGGGGCCGCGATGTCGCCACGCGGGTCGCGGCGATCGTCTCGCAGTATCTCAAGGAACGACACCACGAAGTTGCGTCCTTGGCGAGCTTGCCCCAGCTCGTCGCGAGGGTCCGGCTAGCGGGCCAGGATGCCAGCGCTCGCGGCCTGGACAGGCTGTCGATCCCCACGCTCGAAGCCACGTTCGACGCGTCGCGGGCGCTGGGAGGTGACCCCGAGCTGCGCGACTATCTCCGATCCTACACAGTGATCTCGGACTTCTCGGCACTGAACGTCACCGAAAGTCACGGGCTCAACGTCTTGCTGTCGGGTCACGCTCCGGATTTCGTGCAGCGTGACGAGGTCTGGTGGCAACGCGCGATGCGGGACGGAGCGTACGAGGGCGACCCCCAGTCGGATTCGACCGGTAGAGAAACGGCGCTCGAATTCGACGTCGCCATCCGTGGCCCGCGGGACAATCGGCCGATCGGCGTGTTGCAGGCGCTGTTCAGCCTCGAACGGTTGACCAGGCTGCTTGGCACCGAAGAGCTCGCGGGCCACGGGGCATATCTCGAGGTGGTGACGAGGGACGGCACCGTGCTCGTCTCGCGCGATCCGACTCTGCTGCTGCAAGCCCTTCCCGACAAGGACAAGATCCCATTCCAGGCTCAAGCGGTCACCGCCCACATCGCGACGCGGAGTGAGCGCGAGCTCGTTGTCTCAGTGCCGGCGAATGAGGGAAAGTGGTGGGTGCTCTATCGTGAACCGGCGAGCATGGCGTTCGCTGCCGCCCGAACGACCCAGGTCACGATCTGGGTGGGCGCTCTGCTCGTCGCTGCCGTGGTCGTCGGCGCCTTGTTCTGGCTGGCGCACCGGCTCGGCCGCCTTGTCACTGACCCGGTGCGCGCCGTGGGTGCGATTGCGAGCCGCGTCGCCGGAGGGGATCTGTCCGTCACCGTCACGACGCACCGTGCCGAGGCCAGCGAAGTCGCCGACCTGATGTCATCGGTGCATTCGATGGTGGTCGCGCTACGGCGGCTCGTCGGCGCCATCCGCGCCGCCGCCGACGAAGCGGCAGCGATGGCGACCGAGATCTCCGCGTCGACCGAAGAGATGAGCGCGTCAACCGAGGAGATGGCCTCGACGTCGCAGGACCTCTCCCGGCGCGCCGGGGAACAGGCGCAACTGGTGCGCGCAGCCGCCGACGACGCGGCGCGGATTCTCCAGATCGCGGCAAAGCTCGCCGGAGGGGCGGACGAAGCCGCCCGCCGCAACGCCGACCTGGCGGCGCTGGCGCGACGCCACAAGGACGGACTGGACCAGAGCACGGTGCGTCTCGCCAAACTCGCCGATGAGGTCGCGAAAGGCGCCGAGGAAGCCGAGGCGCTGGCACAGGCGACGGCAAAGATCCAGACGTTCGTCGCCCAGACCAAGGCGGTCGCGACTCAGACGAACATGCTCGCGCTCAATGCCGCGATCGAGGCGGCGCGTGCCGGGCCGCAGGGACGCGGATTCGCCGTCGTCGCGGACGAGGTGCGGAAGCTGGCATCGGTGGCCGCGGCGGCAGCCGGCGCGACGGCCGACACGGTGCGCGGCGTGCTGACGCGCGTACAGGCGACTCGCGACCGGCTCGTACGGCTGGCGGAGGGAGGCGCGGCTGTGCGAGAAGCGTCGCAGACCGCGGCTCAGGGCCTGGCAACCGTGGCGAGCGAGGCCGATGCCAACGATGCCTGGAGCCGCGAGATTGCGCAGTCGGCAGGTGAGCTGCGCTCGCTCGTCGAAGAGATCGCGAACCGGCTGGGCACCATCGCCGGCCAGACCGACACGCTCCTCGCGTCCGCCGAGGAGCTCGCTGCGTCGGGCGAAGAGCAAAGCGCGTCGACGGAAGAAATCGCCTCGTCGGCGAATCAGCTCGCCGAAGCGGCCGACCGGCTCACCGGCGCCGTGAAGTCATTCCGATTGTTGGCGGATGAAGCGACGGCGCGAACCGAACAGCAGGCGGCGGATTAGGACGGGCTAAAGCAGTGCGCGGGCTCGGCGGCGCGCGCTTCGAGAACTTGCTTCACGAAATCGTCGATAGTGCCTTGCACGCGGGGGCCGGACGGGTAGGTCACGCGAAACTTGATGTACTTTTGCTCCTCAGGAAACACCGCGAAGTACGAATTGAATTCCTGTCCAGAGCCTTCGCGCAGTCTCACGCGGACGCCGAACCCGTGGATCGTGATTTCTCGACCAAGTCGCGCGCTGCGCACCTTCACCTTCACCTCGTCCCTGCCCAGCACCTCGTAAGCAGACAATTCACCACGTTGTTGCATCAGGTCCAACGCTTTCGGGAACGCCTGAACCTGTTCTTCGAGGGACGGCCACCCGGTCCGGGGATAGATGAACACATCGAGCGTGATCCCCGCGATGGGCTCGAAGCCGTGATAGCGGTACAGCGTCCCCAGCTCCGGCCGCTCGAGGTGCTCGGAGTCTGCGAACCTCGCCCATCCGGCGCTGATCGGCACGGCCATGTCAGAACAGGGCGTCGGTGCCGCTTCCGTGGTGATAGGCACGACGAACCAGACACCCACCGGGTGACCGCCGAGCGAGGCCGGGGTGAATCGGAGCTGCTTCCCGAGAGCGATCGCGGCGACATCGAAATCGAGTCCGGCAGGCCGCGCGATTTGGGTGGCTGTGACGACCCCGCTCTCGGTGACGTACACCCACACGCGCGGCGTTTTGCGCGCGCCGCCGCCCGGCTGCGGCACACTGAGGAGTACGGGTGGCGTGTCGAACGGCGTCACGCACGGGAAGGACTGCGGGGCATTGGTATCGCAGGCAGGCAGCTTGCCCACTGGCAGGTCCTGGGCAGCGAGTGTGGGTCCGTGGACCAGTCCCAAGACAAGAGCGACTTGGAACGAGTGATTCATGAAGGGCGACCTGCCGCCTCAAACACCACCTTGGCGAGCTCTCCGCATGGGACCGGGACCACGCGCACGCCCGCGCGCGAGCCAGGTGGGTCAGCTCGCGCTCGGCGATCGTTCGGACTTACCGCGCGCGTCACTGCGATCAGCGTCAACGCGTCCTCGACCCGGCGGGGAGATGCTCCAGCAAGTACCGCGTAAGCAGCGAGAAAATGTGCAGCGTCGTGCCGCGGCCCTCGCAGATGCAATGCGAGCGATTGGGATATGCCATGAAGTCGAATGGCTTGTCGAGCGCGACCAGGCGGTTCACCAGCCGTTCCGTGCCCTGGTAATGCACGTTGTCGTCGCCGGAGCCATGCACGATCAACAGGCGTCCCTTGAGCCCCTCGGCCTGATTGATCGGAGAGGCACGCTGGTAACGCGCGCTGTCCGCCGGGCTGGCCAGGAGCCCCATGTAGCGCTCCTGATAAATCGTGTCGTAGAGGCGCTCGTCCGGCACCGGCGCCACGGACATGCCGACCTGGTAGACGTCGGGGTACCGAAACATCGCCTGCAGCGTGCTCGATCCGCCGCCGCTCCAGCCCCAGATCGCGACGCGCGCGGGGTCGAGATAGCGGCGCGATCCGGTGAGGGCCCGCACCGCGTCCGCTTGCTCCCGGCTCGACAAGATGCCGATCGCCCCGTAGACCACCTTTCGCCACGCGCGTCCGCGCGGCGAGGGCGTGCCGCGATTGTCCACCGTGGCCACCACGTAGCCCTGATCCGCGATCATGTGTTCCCACAAGTGACCGCCGCCCCAGGAGTCCTGGGCGGTCTGACCCGCCGGCTCACCGTAGACGTACATCAGCAGCGGATAGACTTTGGTCGAATCGAAGCTTGCGGGCTTGATCATCCAGCCATCGAGCGTGACTCCATCAGAGACGGCAACCCTGAAGAATTCGCCGGGACGCGTGATGAGCGGCGCCACCACCGCGCGCTGTCTGGCATTGTCGACGAGGGTCCGCACGACCCGGTGTGACGGTAACTGCACCAACTCGATCACCGACGGGCTGTCGAAATGCGAATAGGTGTGAAAGGCCCAGCGGGCGTCCGGAGAGATCCTGTAGGAGTGCGAGCCCGCCGCCGCAGCCGGCGACACTCGTACGGCGGACTGTTTTCCATCGAGCCGAGTGCGGTATAGGTAGCGCTGTGTCGCGTTCTCGGGAGACGCGATGTAGTAAAGCCAACCACCAGGCTCGTCCACGGCCGCAACGTCGACGACGTCGAAGTTGCCGGGCGTGATGTTCGTGACTCGCTTCCCGTCGCGGCTGACCCGATAGACGTGCCTCCAGCCGTCGCGTTCGCTCGTCCACAGGAACTCGGTGCCCTTCGCGAGCCACTCGATTTCGTCCACGACGTCGACCCAGGCAGTGTCGCGCTCGGTCAGGACTGTCCGGGTCGCTCCCGTCGCCGCATCCGCCAGCATGACGCGGTCGGTGTTCTGCAGCCGGTTCATCCGCTGGAGGATCAGCTCGCTCGGTCCTGCCCATTCCATGCGCGGGAGATAGTTCTCGCGCGGGTCGTCAGGGATCTGGAGCCACGTGGTGGGGCCGCCATCGGCACGTACGACGCCGGCGCGCACCGCCGAGTTCGTGGTCCCGACCTTGGGATATTGAATCGGCGTGATTTTCGGATAGAGCGAGTCGGTGTCGTTGATGAGGAAATAGGTGCCGAGGCCCGTCATGTCGAACCGCCAATAGGCGATCTTCGAGCCGTCGGGTGACCAGCGGAAGGCGTCTCGGAGGTCGAATTCCTCCTCGTAAACCCAATCGGTCATGCCGTTCACGTGGAGCGAGTCCGCATCGCTCGTCAGGGCCGTGATTGCGCCGTCCGAAAGCCGCTCCACATACACGTTTCCTTGCCGCACATAGGCCACGCGATCGCCGGCAGGCGAGAATTTGGCATACATGAGCGAGGACGGCGGAGCGTTCGGTCCGCCGAGTTTTTTCAGCGCGCCGGTCTTTCGATCGAGCACCCAGTAGTCGCCGCGGGTATTTTGCCGCCAGACGCGTTGGGTGTTGGTGAAGAGCAACATCAAATTGCCGTCGGCCGACCATGCGTAGTCGTCGATGTCGAGGGCTTCGCTTGAGCCGTGCGAGTGCCGGTGGAGGTCTCGTAGCGCACGATGTCGGACTTCTCCACCGTGGTATAGGCGGTACCGTTTTCGATCCACCGCGCCGGTCCAAAGCGCTGCGGAGCAAATTCCGCCGATGCGAAAATGCGGCGCATCAACTCGTTGACATTGTCCGGCACCTGCGCCACCGCGAGGCGGGGCGCAGCTGCGAACAGCGCGAGCAGACCGAAGAAGACCTTCATGCTTCTTCTAGTCTCCGAAATTCGCCAGCCTGACGTCCAGCACATCCGGCAACCCCTGCAGCTTGTCGAGCACCCCATTGGTCAGCGCCTGATCGACGTTGATCGCGGCGAGCGCGTCCGCGGGTCCACCGTCGGCGGTCGGGGACGAGCGGCGGGCTTGATGGTAGCTCGCGATGTTGATGCCGGCGCTCCCGAGCGCCGAGCCGACTCGACCGATGACGCCCGGCACGTCGCGGTTGCGGATCACCAGCATCCAGCCATCGGGAACGACGTCGACGTGATAGTCGTCGATCCGGATGACCCGGCCGTGGCTGCCGCCGATGAGCGCTCCGGTGACGCGCACGCGTCCCCGGGCGGTGTCAACCTTCACACCGATTGACGTCTCGAAGCCCGCCTCCGGCGCACCCGTCTTCGTGCCGAGCTTGATGCCCTTCTCTTCGGCCAGCACCTGCGCATTCACCAGGCTCACGGGGCCGGCGTTCATCGCTGCAAGGAGCCCCTCCAGCGCGGAGACGAGCACCGGCCGCTGCGCTGCCTCTTCCTTGCCGCCGTAGGCGACTTCGACCGCTTTCACGGTTCCATCCGCCAGGGCCAGCGCGAGGCGACCCAGGCGGCGGGCCAGATCGAGGAGCGGCGCCAACCGGCGCAGCAGGTCTCCGCCCATCCCGGGCACGTTGATCGCGAACGAGAGGTCGCCCGCGACCAGTGCCTCCCGGACGGCGCTGCAGATCTCCATCGCCACGCGCTCCTGGGCCTCGGCGGTCGAGGCGGCGAGGTGCGGCGTCAGGATCACGCGATCGAGCGACCGGAGCGGCGAGTCCGCGGGCAGCGGCTCGACGGCGAACACGTCGATGGCCGCGCCGCCGATGCGCTTTTCCTTGATCGCGTCCGCCAGTGCCGCTTCGTCCACCAGCTCCCCGCGCGCCGTGTTGATCAGCACGGCGGTCGGCTTCATCAGCTTGAGGCGGTTGGTGTCGATGAGATGGTGCGTCTGGTCGGTCAGCGCGACATGCAGGGTGACGACGTCAGCCGTGCGGAGCAGCTGATCGATCGGGAGCAGGCGGACGTGCATTTCGCTGGCGCGCTCGGGCGGCAAGTACGGATCGTGACCGACCACCTGCATGCCGAACGCGCGCGCCAGCTGCGCGACGTGGCCGCCGATCCGCCCCAGGCCCACGACGCCTATCGTCTTGCCGCGGAGCTCGGTCCCTTCGAAGCGCTTGCGGTCCCATTCCCCGCGCCGCATGGCGGCCGCGGCGTCCGATATGCGCCGGACCAGCGCGAGCAGGAGACCCATCGCGTGCTCGCCGGCGCTGACGGTGTTGGCGCCGGGAGTATTCATGACCGCAATGCCGCGGCGCGTCGCGGCCGGGACATCGATCGTGTCAACGCCGGTGCCTGCGCGCGCGACGACGCGCAGGTTCGGCGCGCGGGCCATCAGCGGCGCCGTCACGCGCGTTTCGCTACGCACGATCAGCGCGTGCGCGCCCGCGATCGCCTTATCCAGCTCCGCCGGTTTGCCCGCGACGTCCACGACTTCGATGTCAGATGTATTGGACAGCAGGTCGAGACCGCTTTTCGCCACCCGATCGGCGACGACGACGCGCCACGTCATTCCAGCGCCCGAGCGATCAACGGCAACAGCTCGTCCAGCGCGGCGACGGTGTGATCGCCCATGTGCCCGATGCGGATGGTGGAGTCTTTCAGGGCGCCGTAGCCGGCCCCGATCGTCCATCCCTGTTGCTTCAGCGCGCCGACCACATCCTTGGAGTGTTTCCCCTCGGGGAGCCGGAGGCAGGACACTGTCCAACTGTGGCGCCCTTCGCGCGGCAGGAACTTGATGCCGTGCTCGGGAGCCCACGTTTCGACGCGCCGCCGCATGGCGTCGTGCCGTTTCCAGCGTGCTTCGATGCCGCCCTCGCGCTCGATCCGCCCGAGCTGCACCTCGAGTGCGTAGAGCAATGAGATCGCCGGTGTATTGGTCGGCTGGAATTTGGTCGTTGCCGTCAGGAAGCTGATCAGGTCGAAGTAGGCACCCCGCTCCTCGAGGGTCTTGGCGCGCTCGACCATCCGCTCTGACGCCACGCCCAGCGCGAGCCCGGGCGGCAACGCCAAAGCCTTTTGCGACCCCGTGAACGCGAAGTCGAGCTTCCAGGCATCGGTCTCGACCGGGGAGCCCACCATCGAGGTGACGCAGTCGACGAGCAGCAGGACGTCATCGAATTCCTGGAGGACCGCGGCGTAGCCGGCGACATCTTGCAGAACGCCGGTGGACGTCTCGGAGTGGACGCACGTGACGGCGTCCACGGGCGTGCGCTTCAACGCGTCGCGCAGCATGTCGGGTTCGACCGCGGCGCCGAGCGGGACGTCGAGCCGGATGCACTCTTTGCCGCACGCACCGACGATGCCGGCGAACCGCTCGCTGAAGGCGCCGTTGACGAGCGACAGCGCGCGGCGCCGGACGCCGTTGCGAACAGCCATCTCCATGAAGCCGGTCGCCGAGTTCGTGCCGACGAAGACAGGGCGACTCGTGCGAGCCACGGCGCCGAGCTTCGGCGCGACGTTCTGGAGCAGCTTCTCCATCGCCGCGGAACGATGCCCGACCATGGGCCGGATCATGGCCTCCAGAACCTCGGGATGAACGTCTGTCGGTCCCGGGAGGAAGAACTTGCCGAATGTGGGCACAGCTACCGCGTGGGTTGGAACCGATGCCGTCGATGTCATGCGCTCGCCCGCTCCAGCTCCTCGACCAGACCGCCCACCACGACCTCACTGGTCTTCACCAACCGTACACCCTCCTCGCCCCACTCTTTGAGCAGATGCTCGGCGACGTCGCGGTCGATCGGCTTCATGGCGTCCACCACCGCAAACAGGCGGACCTGGGGGCGGTGCTGCAGCAGCCCTTCGATCGCGTACTTGTCGCAGACGTCGAGCGCGACGCCGTAGAGAACGATGTCGTGCGGATTCAGCGCGTCTAGTACCGGAAGGACATTGGGGTTGGAGAAGACGTCGAAACGGTGCTTATGAAAGAGGATGTCGCCACGATGGTTACGAACCCGCGTGGCGAGCGCCGTGGCGTCCTGAGTCTCCGGCTCGATCACCAGCGGATCCCGCAGGGCGGTCTCGGCGATCTTCCGTTGTCCGGGCGTCCCGCGCAGGCAATGTGGCGGAAAGGTCGTCTTCCAGTCCGGCGTGGCCGAGATCTCGGGGTGCTCTCGGACGTGATCGTCGGCGCTCGCCACGATACGGATGCCGTGCCCGTGAGCGTAGTCCGTGAGCTTCCGGAGATTGGGGATGAGCTGCTCGGCGTCGGGCACGTACAGCTTGCCGTCGGCCTTCATGAAGTCGTACTGGGTGTCAACGTCCCAGAAAATGACGCGAGAAGTGGGCATGGGACGGGAAATCTAGACGGGGCTAAAGCTTCAGCGCTACCGCCACCTCATCGCAGGCGTGCTGCCGGGGGCAGCGCGTGCAGTCGGCCCAGACCTTGAGCGGGAATTGCTCCTTTTCGGCGACGCGGAAGCCAAGCCTCAAGAAGAACAGGGGTTTGCGCGTCAGGCCGAACACCTCGTCCAATCCGAGCGCGCGCGCGTCTACGAGCAGCGCCTCGACCAGCGCCTTACCCACGCCGCGGCCCTGCTGGTCGTCGCGTACGGCAAGCCCGGCGATCTCCGCGAGCTGCGTGCTGTAGACCTTGAGACTCCCGGTGCCGACGAGGCTGCCAGTGGGGGGGGGGGCCAGCGCGACGACGTACTCCTTGATATGCCGGCAGAGATCGTAGTTCGAGCGCGGCAGCAGGTCGCCCGTCACCACGAACGGCGCCATCAATGCTTCCATCGCGGCGACGTCCGCGAGGGTGGCTGGGCGCAGCGTTGCTTCGGGCTGGGGAGCGCGGCGCGGCTTGATGGACAGACCGGTCACGCGAGCACCTCTGCGAGGATTGTGACACCGCGCTCGAGCTCCTCACGCGTGATCGTGAGGGGCGGAACGATGCGAATCACGGTCGGGCCGGCGGTCAGGACCAGGAGGTGACGCTCGCGCGCCGCGGCGACGACCGGGGCGGCGACTTCGTTGAGCTCCAGTCCCCACATCAGCCCGCGGCCGCGCGCTTCCCGCACGCGGCGAGTGCTCCCGGCGAGGCGGTGCAACTGCGCCCCGAGCCCGTCGCCCTTGGCGCGAACCGCGGCGAGAAAGTCAGGATCCGCAATCGTCCGAAGCACGTCGAGGGCAACCGTTGCCACAAAGGGACCACCCCCGAACGTGGTCGCGTGATCCCCGGGCGCGAGTGCCGTAGCAATGGCGTCGCTCACCAGGATTGCGCCCATCGGCAATCCACCGCCGAGCGGCTTCGCGAGCGTGTACATGTCGGGCACGACCCCTGAGGGCTCGGAAGCAAACAGCGTCCCGGTGCGCCCGAGGCCGCACTGCACTTCGTCGAAGATCAATGCGGTGGCCGTTTCACTGCACCGTTTCCGTAAGAAGACCAGAAACTCATCTGCTACGCAGCGAACGCCCCCCTCGCCCTGCACCGGCTCGATGATGACGGCAGCGGTGCGCTCTTTCGTGATGGCGCGAGTCGCGGCTTCGATGTCGCCCAGCGGAATGATCTGCACGCCGCCGAGCAGCGGCTCGAACGGGCGGCGATAGTCGGGGCGATCGGTAGCAGCGAGGGAAGCGAACAGCCGGCCATGGAACGAGCCGCTGAACGCGACGATCTCGGTCTTCTTCGACCATTTGCGCGCGAACTTGAACGCGCCCTCGTTCGCCTCGGCGCCCGAGTTACAGAGGAAGACCTGGCCGCCGAATGCCTTCGTCAACTCGGCCGCCAGCCGTTCGCCGGGTTCGGTGCGATACAGGTTCGAGACGTGGATCAGTCCCGTGTCCAGCGCGCGCAGCGCGGCTTCGCGGATGACCGGGCTGTTGTAACCCAGGGCGTTGACCGCGATACCGGCGACGAAGTCGAGGTAGCGCGTACCGTCCTCGGCGATCAGCTCCGAGCCTTCGCCGGCGACGAACAGCGGCCCGACGCGCGCATAGACGCCCAGCAATGCCGTGGCGTCTGCAGTCGTCAGCGGAGTTGTCACGCGGGTTGCGGTGCGGTGGCTGGAGGAGCCGCGAGAAGGCGGGTGCCGGCGGTGGCGTGCGCGAACATATCGAGATCGCCAATCCGTACGGCCCGTACACCCGCCCCCAACGCCTGCGCGGCGGCACGCAGCTTGGCGGCCATACCGCCGGTCGCTACGGCCCCTTCAATCATTGTCTCAATTTCGGCCGCCGCAAGGGTAGGCTGGGTGACGCCTTCGATCGTCACGCCGGGGACATCGGAGACGAACAGCAACTCGAGTGCGCCCAGGGCTGCGGCAATGGCCGCCGCGGCCTGGTCGGCATTCACGTTGAGCGGCCGCACGGGAGCGCTGACCGAGGGGGCGACCGGCGCCACCACCGGCGTGAGCCCCGCGAGCAGCAGACTCTGCAGCAGCGACGCCCGCACGCTCACGATCTCCCCAACCTCGCCCAAGGCCGTTCCGTTCTGGAGCAGCTGGGCGGTCAGGAGGCCGCCGTCAACGCCCGACAGCCCGATCGCGTCGAGCCCGGCAGTGCGCAGCGCGGTCACGAGCAGCCGATTCATCGGGCCGCCGAGCACCATCTCGACTAGCTGTGCGATCTCCGGCGTCGTCACGCGCAAGCCGTCACGTTGCTCGACCGGCAAGCCGAGCCGGCGCGACCAGTCGCTCACCGCCCGGCCACCGCCGTGGACGACCACGGCGGGACCGATCGTGCTCAAGGCGCGAGCACACTCGGCGACCCATTCGGGCCGATCGAGCTCGTTGCCGCCGATCTTCACGACGCGCACGTTCAGCACGCGAGTCCCGCCGTTTCGGGAAGTCCGAGCATCACGTTCATGTTCTGGATCGCCTGCCCCGCCGCACCTTTGACGAGGTTGTCGATCGCGGCGATGACCGTCAGCCGCGGCCGGCGAACATCGACGACTTCGGCCACCCCGATCGCCACGCGATTCCGATAGACGACGTCTTTGAGCGACGGCAGCGCGCCATGCATCACCTGCACGCACGGCTCGGCGTCGTAGGTGGCGCTGTACAGTCCTTCGGCCGTCGCCTGATCGAGCACCCGCGTGAGCGGCACATGGATCGTTTCCAGGATGCCGCGCTTCACCGGCAGGAGGTGCGGCGTGAAGACGAGATCGCCGGTGAAGCCGCCCTCGCGCGACAACGACTGCTTCAGCTCGGCGAGATGGCGGTGGGTGTTGCCGATCGCGTATGCGCGATAGTCCTCGGTGACTTCGCCGAAGAGGAGCTCGCGCTTGGGATTGCGTCCGGCACCCGTGACACCGGACGCCGCGTCGATGATGACCTCACGCGACGCATCGATCAGCCCGAGCTGCGCGAGCGGGATCAACGCGAGCAGTGCGGCCGTCGGATAACATCCGGGGTTGGCGACGAGCTCGGCGTCGGCGAGCCGCGGGCGCGTGAATTCGGTGAGACCGTACACGGCGTCGGGGGAGAGCCGGAAGTCGGCCGAGAGATCCACCGTGCGTTTGCCACCGGCGCGCGCCTCGTGGACGTAGCGCGCCGACACGCCGTGCGGCAACGCCGACAAGATGATCTCAGCCTGCTGCCACGGCGCGTCATCCGCCTTGATCAGCGCGTGCCCATCGACCCACTCACCGGCCGCGGACTCGGCGGTCGCAAACGCGACCGTGGCATCCGGATGGCCGTGCAACAGGCGCAGCAGCTCCTGACCGACATAGCCGGACGCACCCAGTACGCCGACCGGGATTGATGCATGATTATTCATTTGAACGGAAAATTATGCAGGCGCAACGTGCCACGCAAGATGCGTTGAACAATGCGGAGGGGCGCAGCATGCTGCGCCCCTACACCAGACGTTGCAACACCGCTATTCCACCCGTTCCAGCCTCGGATTCGGGCGGTACGCCCTGCCGACTTTCGCGCACGGCTTCCCCTCGAGCATCACGACATCGGCCGTGAAATCGAACCGGCCCTGGAACAGGCTCGAGCCGACGCCGTAGGCGTCGACGGGGATGTCATGCTCTTCAAAGTCGCGGATCTTCTCCACCGTGAAGCCACCCGAGACCACGATCTTGACCTGTCGGTAGCCCCCGGCATCGAGTGCGCGGCGCACGTTCCGCACCAGCTGCGGATTCACGCCGGTCGGCTTGAACGTTCCCATCTGGGGGATGACCGATTTGTCCACGAGCGTCTCCGACGTGTCGAGCCGGACGCCGTACAGCCGGTCGCCGAGCTCGCGCGCCACCGCGAGTGACGTCCCGACGCAGTCGTTGTCGAAATCCACCAGGGTGATGAGCCTGATGGAGGGATCCGACTGCTCGGCGAACTTGCGCGACGCGAGGACGGTGTCGCCGTCGTAGGCGGCAATGAGCGCGTGCGGCACGGTGCCGATCCCTTCGGAGCCCCACCACGACGCCTGGGCGTCGGTGGACACGCCGATGGCGCCGGCGATGTGGGCGGCATAGCCGTCGCCGGTCTGCACCAGCCAGTGATCGTGCCGCGCGGGGAAGAACATCACCTCTTTCGGCTTCGCGGCTTCGACGACCTGCCGCGTGTTCGTCCCCACGCGCGTGCGCCGGGCGAGCACGCCGAGATAGAGCGTCTCCAGCACGGCGAAGGCGTCGTACGGGCCTTCGATGAGAAGCACGGTCTCCCACGGCTGGATCTCGTCGCCATCGTACAGCGCCTGGACCACCAGCTCGTCCCAGCGTTCCGCGCACAGTTTCAAAATCGCGATCGCCTCATCGATGCCGCCGAGGTACGCGTGCGATTTTCCGAAGACCTGCATCGTGACGCGGGGCCGGTGGTGATCTTTCCGCAGCAGCTCGCGCGCGCGAACGAAGTATTTGTCGGAGTAATAACCTTCCCGCATCTTGTCGACGGGAAGGTGGAAGATCGCGGGATCGAGCCGTTTCTTGCGTGAGGCCATCAGCGCGGACCGGGCCAGGCAAACGTGGCGGCGAGCGTGTCACCCGTCGGCAGGGGCAGCTGGCGCGCGACGTTGTTGAGGCGCCCGCAGATCGTGCCGAATGGCTGCAGCACGGCGGGCTGCGAGACCCGCAGGCAGACGACGTCGGCGTCGAGCGCGAGCGCGCGGTCGCGCATCGAGCGCGCCGGGTCGGGACGCGTGAGACTCACCACCAGCGTCGTGGCGCGCCCCTTGAGCACGAGCTGCACGACCCGCGGGGGCTCCTCGGGAATCAGGTCGATGCCGCGCGGCGCGCTGACCGTGTCGCCGCGCACCAGGTTGAGGACCACGCGCGCGCGTCTGGGGCGGACGACCGCCTCGAGACGGAAGTCGCGCGTCGAATCGACCAGATCGAACTCTTCCGCGGCCCGCGCCTCGCCTCCCGCAAACTCGCGTTGGAGAATCAACTCGACCCACAACGCCCGGGGGTGCGGACGAGCCGACGAACCCACGCCGAACGGATAGACTCGCGCCGTATCGCTCCACGCCAGCCGCACGACCCGCCGGTAGGTGTCTTCTTCCCACAACGGCAGCCCCCGGCGCGAGCGGCCCACCTGCCGTCGTGTATAGAACTCACCACCGAGTGTCACAGTATCGCCGACCGTCGGGGTCACCTGAAACAGCGCTTCGACCTCGGCCGTGTCGGTGCGGAGTCTCAGGCGCATGTCGCTGTCGAGCGGGCCGCTGACCGCGCCGCTCGCGAGCGTACGCGGCGCGACTGCGGCAGGCTCGATGACCCGAATGCGATACGTGAGCCGGGTGCCTGGCCCCTGCAGCGCGGACAGCGCGAGCATGACGCTAGTGAACGACGACAGTCCCACGCGACTCCTCAAGTGTAGCGCCTCCGCCCGGCCCGCCCCAGCGGCGGTCCGCAACCCAACCCGCGAGGAGTCCCGTCACCAGCGCCACGAACACCCAGAGCGCGAGCGTGCCGCCGCGGATCGCCGGGCGGGGCACGACGAACGCGTGCGGATTCCCGGCCGAGCGTGCCAGGGCGACACGGACTTCCAAGTGGCTCGCCCGTGCGCCGGCGCAGTGCGAGCACGTCGCCAGATGCTTGGCGAGCGCCGCGCGCTCGACGAGCGACAGCTCACCGTCCAGCTCGGCATCGATCTGCACGAGCCACTGCTCGTGTGTGCTATCGGTCATTTAGAGCTCCTCCCGCACGCGGTACCGCAACGCCCGACGCTGCATCCAGCGCACCGCAAACGCATCCTGCAGCGACCGCCACACGCGATTCCACATACCGTACTTCGTGACGCCATGTTTCCGCGGCCGGTGCCCCACCGGCGCTTCAGTCACCGTACCGCCCTGCATCTTGATCAGCGTCGGGAGAAAACGATGCATCCCCGTGAACAGGGGCAAGGCGCGCAGGGCCTCGGTACGAAAGGCTTTGAGCGAGCAGCCCGTGTCCCGGATGACTTCTCCGTTGAGCCGATTGCGTACGCCATTGGCGATCCGGCTTTGCAGTCGCTTCCACGGCGTGTCCCGCCGCGCGGCCCGATAGCCCGCCACCGCCGTTGTCCCCGTCCGCTGCAGGGTGTCCACGAGCGCCGGAATATCGGCAGGATCGTTTTGCAGGTCGGCGTCCAGGGTGACGACCACCGGCGCGCGCGCGGCCCGAAACCCGGCCGCGAACGCGGCGGTCTGACCGGCGTTGCGCTCGAACGCGATGACGTGCAGCTGGGGATACCGCTGCCGGAGCGACTTGAGCTCCGCCAATGTGCCGTCGGTCGAGCCGTCGTCCACGACGATGACCTCGTAGCTCCGGCCTGTGAGGGCGGCCGCGATCTCGGCGAGCAGCGGTGCGAGGTTATCCCGCTCGTTGTACGCGGGGACGACGAGCGAAAGCTCCATGGGGTGCAAACGATAGCAAGTTGACAGCCGCAAGACGAGTGGCTAAAACCGTGCATGCTCGAATCTCTATCGCGTCGCGAGTTCCTGCGGTCCGCCGCGAGTGGCGTCACCGCGAGTACAGTCATGGCAATTCCGCATCCGATGCGCCCGCCACATCCGCTGCCGCCACAGTCCCGCTGGGCGGCCAAGCCCGTAGCGATCGCGAGTGCCAACGGCCTGCGCGCGGTGCAAAAAGCGTTCGACATGCTGATGCAGGGCGCGGACACGCTCGACGCCGTGATCGAAGGCGTGAAGATCCAGGAGCTCGATCCCAACGACGATTCCGTCGGCTATGGTGGCCTGCCCAACGTGGACGGCGTGGTGCAGCTCGATGCCTCGTGCATGCACGGCCCCACCAAGCGGGCGGGGGCGGTCGGTGCGCTCGAGAACATCAAGACTCCTTCGGAGGTCGCGAAGCTGATCCTCAAGTACACGACCCACATCTTTCTGGTCGGGGAAGGCGCCAAGCGCTTCGCGCTCTCGTACGGCTTCAAGGAAGAAGATCTGCTGACCGAGCATTCGCGCGAGGCGTGGCTGCGCTGGCGCGCCAACTTGAGCCCGAACGACAATTACCTCGATGTGCCGGATTCGGATCACCTCGTCGTCACGAAAACCGGGACGATCAATTGCGACGCCGTGACGCCGCAGGGCGACCTCTCCTCCGTCACGACGACCGCCGGCCTTTCCTGGAAGATTCCCGGCCGCGTGGGCGACTCGCCGATCATCGGCGCCGGGCAGTACTGCGACAACGAGGTCGGCGCGGCGGGATCGACGGGACTCGGCGAGGCGAACATCAAGGTGTGCGGCGGGTTCCTGACGGTCGAGCACCTGCGCCGCGGCATGAAACCGACGGATGCGTGTCTGGAGACGCTGAAGCGCGTCGTCGCCAAGACCGAGGCGCGGCTGCTGGACGCGCAGGCCAAGCCCAAGTTCGACCTCGTGTTCTACGCGGTGACCAAGCGGGGAGAGTTCGGCGCCGCGTCGCTCTATCCCAATCATTTCGCGGTGCACGACGGGGTGGAAGCCAAAATCCGCGATACGGCCTACCTATTCACACGCGCATAGGGCTTCTCCTCCTCGCGCTGGCTTCGCCACTCGGGGCGCAGGAGCCAAATCCAAAACACAACTGGGTCGATCATATCTACCCATTCGTCTATTACAGCTCCGCGGACGGATTCTGGCTGGCCGGGCACTACGACTGGTCGAGCCCGATGGGCTTCGCCGAGCGCCCGGAGCCGAGTTTCGGGCGCATCGCCTTCGATGTCGGCGCGAGTACGCAGGGGAGCTACGCCTTCATCGTCGATGCCCAGGCGCCCGCCTACTGGGACGGTTGGCGGATCGGTCTGACGCTCAGCCTGACCCGCGCCAATCGCCTCGGTTATTTCGGGCAGGGCAACGGCACGCTGTACGCACGCGATAGCACCAAGGGAGTGGGGCGCTCGTACTTTTACCGTGTCAGCCGCAGGACTGATGGGGCGCGACTCACGGTGCAACGCAAAGTGACCGGCCCGTTGCGCGTGCTCGTGGGTGGCACGTTCGAACACACCGATTTCCGTCAGCTGCCTGGCGAAAGCGTTTTCAAGCGCGACCGCACCGCCGGTCTTGTCGATGACTCGCCGTTCAACGACGCCGTCGGACGCGTCGGCGTCGTTGTCGACCTGCGCGATCTCGAGGTGGATCCGCACCGCGGCGTCCTCGCCGAAGCGCTGGTCGGCCGGGGGCGGGGCTATACGCGGACGAGCGCGTCGTTCCACGCGTATGTGCATCCGCTCCGACGGCTGGTGCTCGCGGGGCGGATCGGCGGCGAGCGCGTCACCGGCACCGCGCCGCTCGCGGTCCAGCAGACGATGGAAACGAGTGAGGGGCCGGTCGTCGCCCTGGGAGGATTTCGGTCGCTGCGCGGCTATTACGACGGACGCTTTGTCGGGCCCGGCAAGATCGTCGGCGGCATCGAGGCTCGGTACGGCATCCTGTGGTCGCCGCGGCTGCTGGAGCTCAAGCTCATAGCCTTCTACGATGCGGGCCGAGTCTTCGCTCCGGGCGAGGCGGTTCGGCTCACGCGGCAGGGCCTGCATGCCGCGTGGGGTGGCGGTGTGGCACTGGCTCTCCTGCGAAACACGCTAGTTCTGGTGGAGGCGGGCAAAGGCTCGGAGGGCGCTCAGGTCACGTTCGCGACCGCGTGGACCTTCTAGCGGACTTCCCGAATTTCGACGCCACGCCGCTTCAATTCGTCCACATACGCCTGAAAGGGCACCGCCTCATCGGGCGTATACACGCCTGCTGACCTGATTCGGCCGTCTACCTGCATGACGCCGGTGATCGCGAGCGAATACCCCGTCGTCCGCATCATCGCGCTGATCCCCGTCGCCTCGTCGAAATAGTCGAGCAGCTGCCAAGCCACGCGCTTGCCGCTCTTCCCCTGCACGTCCACCCGCAGCGCAACGAGGTCGCGGCCGTTGGGCTTGGTGAGCTGGGGCGACACCGCGGCGATGAACGCGTCGCGCGGCACGATCTCCGTGCCTTTCATCTTCACCGGCTCCAGCGACAGGAGTCCCATCTCGCGGATCGGTCGCATGATCGCAACATGGCCCGGGTAGCGCAGCGTCTTGTACTCCATCGTGCGGACCTTGCCGCGATACGCCCACGGCATCGTCGAAATCCCGCCCCCGGTGTGAAATGCCTCCAACGTTCCGACCGGGCTCGGGAATTCCACATCCTCGAGCTCCGACAGCGCGTCCACGCGCTCGGGCCGCCCCTCGCGCAGGACCCAGGACGGCGTCGTGTAGTAATCGAGCGCGCCTTCCAGGGAGTAGACGATCTGATAGTTGAGCGGCGGTTCGGGCTTCTGCGGCAGGCCACCCACAAAAATCTTGACGCTGTCGGCATCTCCGACGCGCCGGATCCCCTCGGCCGCGATGATGTTGACCATTCCGGGGGCGAGACCGCAGTCGGGAATGATCGAGACCCGTTTCTTCTGGGCGGCGGCGTGCAGCGTCTTCTGCTTTTGGACGATTTCGGTGTTGCCGCCCAGATCGGCGCAGTGTAGTCCCATGGCGACGGCAGCTTTCGCAACCGGATAGTTGAAGTAATACGGCAGCGCGTTCATGACGGCGTCGTGACCGCGCATCAGCTTCCGCAGCCGCGGGCCACGCTTCGCGTCGAGACGCGACATGACGAGGCGTTTGTCCTTTTTCTTCTTGAGGAACGCGGCCAGGCGGCGGGGATTCAGATCGGCGAGCGTGACGCGCTTGACGTCAGGGCGCTGCAGGAGATCGTACGCGCAGGCAGAACCCTGCAGACCAGCGCCCAGCACGAGCATGCGCATCGCGGCAACGCCTCCAAAATGATCGATGGGAGATGAAACGGCCGGAAAGCTAGTAGATTCGCAGCCGTGACCGCAACCGAACTGACGCGGCAGCGACTGATCCGAACGGCCCTCGAGCTCTTCACCACCCGCGGCTACCACGACACGACGACGGCGCAGATCGCGAAGAAGGCGGGGATCGCCGAAGGAACGATTTATCGGCATTTCGCGAGCAAGCAGCAGCTCTTCAATGAGATGTATCGCGCGGCGCAGCGGTGGGCGACGAAGATCGTGCAGGAGACTACCCGGGACCGCGATGCCGGGCCCGCCCGCGCGCAGTTAACCGCGGTCGCGCAGGGGCTGATCGAGGGAGCGGCTCACGACACCGCCGTCGTGAAGCTCGGGCTGCTCGAGCCGCCCGGAGCCATACTCGACGACGAAAGCCGGAGGACCGAGCGCGAGTTTCGGTTAACGCTGGAACGGATTGTTGCCGAGGGAAAGGCGCAGGGCTCGGTGCGGGCGGGAGCGGTAGAGATCTGGGTAGGCGTTTGGTTGGCGGCGATCAGCCATGCGTTGGAAAAGGTCGTTGCGGGGGAGTGGAAGCCCGGAGACACCGGTGCCCGATTAGTAATCGAAGCGGCATGGAAAGCCATAAGCGTGTGAGTGAGGTGCAGGGGCGCAGCATGCTGCGCCCCTACCACCTACGCACGATTACGCACGCCTCAATTCGAACAACGCGATTTCCGGCGGCACAAACACCCGCAATGGCACGCCCACCACGCCGATGCCACGGCTGACGTAGAGCTGACTCGTGCCCTGCGTGAAATGGCCCATCACGTATTTCGTGATCAGCCGGCCAGGGGACCAACCGATCACCGGCAGATAAAACTGCCCGCCGTGGATGTGGCCGGCCAGCGTGAGTGGAATGCCACGCGGCGCGGCGCCGTCGAATGCGCCGGGCCGGTGGGCGAGCAGGATCCGAAACGCGTCCTTGGCGGATGGAGTAATCCGGAGCGCCGCGTCGATGTCATCATCCTGCGGATCGTCGGCGCGCCAGGCGTGGGGGTCGTCGATTCCCACGAGTGCGATCGCGGCGGCGCCGCGCTCGATCACGTGGACGCCGTTCTTCACGAACATCTGCCCCGCATCCTTCACACCGCGAATGACGGCGTCCTGGCCCGTGTACCGATCGTGATTGCCGAGCACGGTGACGACACCCAGGGGCGCCTGGAGATCACGAAACGCGCGCACGTAGTCCGGGATGTACGACTGCGAGATGTCGATCATGTCACCCGTCTGCACAATTAGATCCGCACCCAGCGCATTGGTCTGCTTGACGATTTCCTGCATTTTCTCTTCGGACATGTGGATGCCGGCGTGCACGTCCGACAGGTGCGCAATGCGCAATCCGTTCAGCGCCGGGGGAAGATCGGGAAAGACCAGCGTGCGGCGGGTAATCGACGGCAGGCGCTCGGCGCTCCAAATACCGTATGCGGAAAAGCCAACACCCACGGCACCGTATGCATATGTGGCCCGGACCAAGAACTTGCGGCGTGAAATGCGTGCGCTGTGCGCCGTGAGCTGTGCGCCGGACTGCTCGGACTGCTCGGATTCCCGGCGCACGGCGTACGGCGTACGGCGCACGACTTTGCCCACCAGCCACACCGCTCCTTTGCCGAGCAGGTAGACAGTGACCAGGCCACAGAATATCCAGCCCAGAAACTGCCACGCGATCCAGGGCGCGATGTAGGGGACGCGGCTGATGCCCCACAGGCTGCCCGAGAACATCCGCACGGCGACGATGCCCCACGGGATGTTGAAGATGACAAAGACGAGGGTGAGCCAGCGGCGCGCCGAGAGCGGCAGGCGCTCGCGCAGGTAGAGGTACACCAGCACTTGGGGCGCTGCGAACAGCAACAGATAAATTATGGCCATGCCATCCCGTACGCCGTGGTTGTCAGCCTTGTTCCCCGTGCTGCTGGCGGCACCGCTCCTGGCGCAGCGCGCGAATCCCGTCGAGCGACAGTTGATCGCCGCTAGCCTGTGGGCCGAAGCGCGCTACAACTATGCCTACTGGGACGCCGTCCGCGCGAATTGGGACTCGGCCTTCGCGGCGACAGTCACGGCTACGCAAGCACGTCCCGCTCCCACCGACCTGCAATACTTCCATCGGTTGCGGCGTTGGGGCGCGCTGTTGAACGACGGCCAGCTCGAGATCCTGCCGCCGTCGAGCATCGCGAACCGCATTGCACGCCCCCCGCTCGAACTGCGCAGCATCGAGCGGCGGCCCTTCATTATGGACTATGCCGTAAACGACGAAATGCGCGTCGCCCGTCCCGAGCGGCTGGCGGAAGTCCTTGCGGTGCAGGGCGTCCCCGCGGCACAATGGATTCGCGACTCCGTGTTGCCGGAAGTCTCGGCCGCGAACGATGCGAGCCGCTGGGAGCGGGCGGTCGCCCGGATGCTGGAAGGCGAGCGCGGCACCGCGTTGCTGCTCGTGCTGCGCCTCCCTGGTGGCGCCGAGCGCGGCGCGAGCCTCACGCGTAGCGTGCCCTTGGCGGCGCGCTGGCCGATCGAGCCTCACGCCCTCGAACTCGATACGCTGCCCGACGGCGCGATCTGGGTCCGGGTGACCTCGTTCGTAGATCCGGATGTCGTCAGTCAATTCGACCGCGCGATCGGCGCTGCCGTCCGCGAAGGACCGCGACATCGCGGCCTGATCGTCGATCTGCGGGAGGCGATCTGGACGGTCGATGGCCGTGATAACAGCTATGCGCTCCTGTCCCGGCTCATCGAGCGCCCTTTCCTCTCGGCGCGGCAGCGCATGCCCTTGTACCGTCCCGATTCCACCAGTCTCTGGGTCAGCACGCCGTCAGGCATGATCTGGCCGCCGCCAACCCACGAGCACGCCGCATACACGGGGCCGGTGGCGGTCCTCATGTCGCCACGCACCGCCGGTCCGGCCGAGGACTTCCTCGTCGCGTTTCAGGCGGGCGGCCGCGGACCGACCTTCGGCGAGTCGTCCGCCGGGAGTACGGGACAGACGGTTGTGCGGACGCTGTCGGGTGGCTGGAAGGTGCGCGTAACCGCAGCGCGGGACGCGTTCCCCGACGGCAAGGAGTTCGTGCCGACGGGGATCGCGCCGCAAATCCCCGTGGCGGTACGGGTCGAGGACGTGTTGGCCGGGCGCGACGCGGTGCTCGATCGGGCGCGCGCCTACCTGACCGAGGCCGCGAGCCGTTAGCTCTTCAGCTGCGCCCGGAAGAACCGGATCGCGGCATTCCACGCGCTGTCTGCCACCTCCGGTTTTTCGCGCGTCCGCAAGAACCCGTGCCCCACGCCCGGATAGACGGCATAGGGATAATCCTTGCCTGCGGCCTTCATGGCCGCCGCGGCATCGGGCAACCCGGCGTTGATGCGTGCGTCGTTCTCCGCGTAGACCCCGAGCCCTTTCGCGCGGATCTTCCCCATGTCGGCCGCACTGGGACTCGGACCGTAACACACCACAAACGCCTTGAGCTGCGGCGTGTTCGTCGCGTACCGGAAGCTCTGGCCGCCACCCCAGCAGAAGCCGATGATGCCGATCTCACCGGAGCGTACCGGTTTCAGCTTGTTGAGATAGGCCCGCGTCGCATCGAGATCCTGGGTCACGGTATCGGGGTTCAGTGTTGCGATGAGCTTGCGTGCCGAATCGGGCGTCGCGGGCGTGCCGCCCCGGTGCGACAACAGGTCGGGCGCGATGGCGACGAACCCATCCTTCGCCAGCTGCTCGGTCGTCTGCCGGATGAAATCCGACATGCCGAAGATCTCGTGGATGACGATCACCGCAGGCGCCGGTTGCGGGCGCTCGGGGTAGGCGATGTAGGCCGTCACCGTATCCTTGCCGGAGAGGAACTTGACGTATTCGGAATGAATGTCGGGCGGCGAGAGGCGGCGAAGGGCGGCGGAGGGCGGCAAATTCATCGCCGCTGTCGCTAGAATCCCCACGCCAGCCACCAACACAGCCTTTGCCCCCATTCGCCGCCTTTCGTCGCCCTTCGCCGCCGTATTAGCGTCCATAAGTCACCCTCCAGATTTTGTCGCCGCGATCGTCACTCACGAGCAGAGATCCATCAGGAAGCACCAAGAGCCCGACCGGCCGCCCCCAGCGCGAGCCATCGGGACGCTGCCAGCCGACAATGAAATCCTCCACACCCACCGCACGATGGCCGGTGCTGTCTACTTCGACGCGCACGACCTTCGCCCCGGTCGGCACCGACCGATCCCACGAGCCGTGCAGCGTGACGAACGCGTCGCCGCGATACTCCCGCGGGAACTGCGTGCCGGTGTAGAACGCGAGTCCGAGCGGCGCGGAGTGCGCCTGCACCGTGATCGCCGGCGGCTCGACATTCGAGCAGTTCGCCGATCCATACTCGGGGTTGGGTTTGCCGGGGAGATAGCAGTCGGGCCAGCCGTAGTTGCGGCCGTCCTTGATGATGTTGATGTGCTCGGGCGGCAGGTCATCGCCGAGATTGTCGCGGTCGTTGTTACCGCCCCACAGCTCACCCGTCTTGGGATTGAATGCCATGCCGACCGTATTGCGCAGGCCCTTCGCGAAGATGCGGCCGCCCGAGCCATCGGCGTTGAGCTGCGTGACCGCCGCCCGCATCGAGTCCTTGCCCTCGTCGCAGAGATTGCACGAGGAGCCGACGGCCAGGTACAGCTTGCCGTCGGGCCCGAAGACGATCGTCCGGGTCGAATGGCCGCCACCCGGCAGGCGCATCATTGGGACCGGTGCCCGGGCGCCCGGATCGAACCGAACGAGCTCGTTCTCTTCGGCGACGTACATGGTGTCGCCGCGAAAGGCGATGCCGAAGGGCCCTTTCAATCCACTCGCGATCGTCACCACGCTGTCGGCGACGCCGTCATGATTCGCGTCGGTCAGCTTGACGATCAGACCCGGGCCCGGCTGCGAGGCGTAGATCGCGTTACCAGGGCCGAGCGTCATGAATCGGACGCCTTGGAGATTCTCCGCAAACATCGCGATCTTGAACCCAGGCGGCGCGCGGAGCGCATCGTCGCTCCGCGCCTGCCCCTGGCCACGCGCGGGAGTTCCGTTGCAGGCGATGGCGATTAATGCGACGAACAACACAGGCTGGCGCATTGGTTACCTCCGACCGATGGTGGCTCGCAGCAGCAGCTTGCCGTCCGGGTCCACGCGGACCTCGGTAGGCGCGAACGGCAGGTCGACGCGAGTGGTGTTCTCGCGACTGTCGCCCCTGACGGCGACGTCGCGCCGCACCGTCGCGCCGTTCGCTCCGCGGAGCTCGAGCGTCAGTTGCGGGAGTCGGAACAGACCCCACTCCGGTTTTTGGCGTTGGATGATACCCAGAAGCACTTTCCCCGCTCCCGCGTCGTATTGCCAGGTCACATCGAGCTGTGGGTACCCCGGTTGGTACAGCCATTGGTGGAAGAACCAACCAAGCTTCGCTCGGGCTTCCTTCTCTATTACGCGCTGGAAGTCTTCACTCGTTGCGGTCGAGTCGCGGTAGGTCCGGTAGTAGCTGCGGAGCCCGCGAAAGAAGGCCGAATCGCCGATCGTGCCGCGGAGCATGTGCAGCACCCACGCGCCCTTGGGATAGCTGTTCGCGTTCAGGAGCTTGATCGGATCGGCCGCATAACCTGAGTCCACGATCGGACGGTCGGTGACGTCGGATTTGAAGTACGACTCGGCATTCGTTCGCATCGCGTTCGCCAATACCGAGTCACCGTCCAACGCGGCGCCGATCACACCATCGAAATAGGTGGCGAAGCCTTCGGAGAGCCAGATATCGGGCCAGTCGCGCTCCGTGACCGCATCGCCGAACCACTGGTGCGAGGTCTCGTGCCGCACGACGCCCTCGCCCATCCGCCGCTCGACGTACGGCTTCTCGGCGTAGAAGATGGCGCTCGAGTTCTCCATCCCGCCGAATTTCGTGGACGATTGCACGTGCGCGAGCTTCTCGTAGGGGAATGGCGCGATCAGTCGCTGCATTACCTCGACGATCTCCGTGGCTCGACGGAACGGGATGGAGTCCGCGAACGCCGAGTCTTCCGGATAGGTCCAGACTTGGATGGGGATCGTGTCGCGGCCGTTGATCACTGGGCGGTGCTTCGAGACTGTGAACTCGCCGGCGCCGATGACCATGGTGTAAGTGGGGATCGGATGCGATTCGTCCCACTCACGACCGCCCTCCCCCGGGGTCAACTTCCCGTTCGCAACCACGCGCCACACCGCCGGGGCCCGGATCGAGAACCGCGTCATCGCCTTGTCGCTCGGGCGATCGACAGTGGGGAGCCAGAAGCGCCCTCGCTCCGGCCAGTTATCGGCGAAGGCGACGCGGCGGCCGCGTGCGTTCGATCCGATGATCAAGCCATCTTGCGGAGTGCCGTGGTAACCTACTACCGCGATTATCGTCGCCGGCTGAGGCCGTAGAGGGATACGGAGCACGCGGCCGTCATACGTGAATTCTCTACTCAAGCCGCCACGCGTGGGGACCAAGACCTTCACCGAGTCAATAGTCATGCCGACGAGATTGAGCGCGAGCACGCTGTCTCCAGGGACCTGATGTTCGAAAGTCACCACGGCCGCGACGTGGATCTCGCGCCCTGAATCGGGAAGCGTGACGAAGAACCAGTAGCTCTTCACATCGATCCCGCTTCGCTGCGCCACCGCCGGCCCCGACAGGAGCAACGCCGCGAGCATGCTACCGACCGTTCGCATACACCCCTTTCAGCGCCGTCTCCGCCTTCGGCATCGTTTCCCGACTCGCGATCGCTTCCTCCGCAGCCTTCGCCACCTGCTCCGTCACCTCAGCTTCGACCTCGGATAGCTGCTTGGCCTTCACGCCGTCTTCCTTCAAGTACTCCTCATAGAGACCAATGGGATCGCGCTTCCCCCACGAGCGAAACAGCTCAGCCGAAAACGTGTCCCGAGCCTCGCGCTCGTCGTGCGTGGCGTGGCCGCCCATCCGGAACGTTTCCGCGATCAGCAGCGCCGGCCCATTACCACTGCGACACCGCTCGGCCGCGATTCGTGTGACGGCGTACGCGTCGAGCACGTTGTTGCCGTCGAACGTCGCACCCCAGACTCCGTAGCTCGCGGGCCAGTCCTTGAAGTCGGCAGGCAGATGGTGCTGCTCGAGGCGCGTGCCCAACGCGACTTGATTGTTCTCGATGATGAAAATGGCGGGCACACGCTGCACGGCCGCGAAGTTGGTGCCCTCATGCGCCGCGGCGGTTTTGGTCGATCCGTCGCCGACCCAGGTGAGCGCCACGCGTGGCTCGCGCCTGATCTTGAACGTCAGCGCCAGCCCCGCAATCACCGGCACCATGTCGCCGACATGCGAGATCGGCTGGAGTACCCCGTGCCGGAACGAGCCGACGTGGAGGTCGCGCCCGGCGCTCGGCGAGTCAGCCGTGGCCAGGTAGGCGCGCAGCATGTCGGCAATCGACATCCCCATCTCGCAACAGGCGGCGGCGTTGCGGATCATCGGCGCGACGATGTCCATGCCGCGCTCGAGTGCGTGGACCGGGCCGACCGTCGTCGCTTCTTCGCCGGTCCCCAGCCACGCTTTAGAAATCACGCCGGTGCGAACCCAGCGCTTCAGCTCGATGTCATGCAGCCGGGCGCGCAGCAGGCCGCGATAAAGCTGGAGCTTGGAGTCGGGAGTCAGGGTGGACACGATCCGGGCGCGCTCTGGATTCGTCTCGAGCGTCGACCGAAACGCGCGCACCAGCGCGGGATCCGGTTTCCAGTCGACGTACTCCGGTGGGTCGAACGCGGGGAACCGCTTCACGGCCTCACGAAAACTTTTCCTTCAACTTGCCGAGGAATCCGCCGCCCCCGCCCCCGCCCGACGAGGGGGCGGAGCCCGTCAGCGCTTCAGCAAACTCGATCGCGGTGGAGAAGCGGTTGTCCGGATTCGTCTGCAGTGCCTTGGCGAGTGCTTTCTCGACCGTGTCGGGGATGTCGGTGCGCAGGGTGCGGATCGCGATGGGCTGACTCCGCAGCCGCGCGATCATCATTTCCTGCGCGTTGCGGCCCGAGAACGGCAGCTTGCCGGTGAACATCTCGAACGCCACGATGCCGAGGGCGTAGATGTCGCTGCGCGCGTCGAGCGGTTTGCCGCGGATCTGCTCGGGACTCATGAACTCGGGCGTGCCCAGGATGATCCCCGTCGCGGTCAGCTTGGCGATCGCCGGATCGGCGCGCCGCTCCTTGGCCAGACCGAAGTCCATCACCACAGCGCGCTCGGCGCCCCCCCCGCCGTCGTCGTCCGGCACCAGCATGACGTTCTCGGGCTTCAGGTCGCGATGAATGATCTGCAGCTCGTGGGCATGATGCAGGCCGGCGCACATCTGCTTGAGCAACGTCACGCCGAGCGTCATGTCCATCGGGCCGCCGCGCACTTCCCGGTCGGACAGCAGTTCGCCCTTCAGGAACGGCATCACCAGATAGATCAGCCCGTCTTCCGATTCGCCGAGTCGCAGGATGCGGCAGACGTTAGGATGGTCGAGCCGCATCGCGAGTCCCGCTTCGCGCCGCAGGCGCTCGACGGAGCTCTTGTCCGACGCGAGCCGCGGCGAGAGCACTTTGATCGCGACGGTGTCGCCGGTCGAGATTTCCTTGGCGAGATAGACGTACGACATCCCACCCTCGCCCAGCTTCTTCATCACCTGATAGCGGGCGTCCAGGATCTGATTGGACAGACTCGAGGCGCGGTCGAGACCGGCTTTCCCGGGCGGCAGCGGTGTCCGGACGCCGGTGCCGCTTCCCCCGCTCGCTTTTGGGGAAGGGGGAGCCGCAGGCTTCCGGGCCTGGATCTCCACGAGCATGCTGCCGTCCTTCGGACAAAAGCGGGCGCCCGCGTCGGTATACACGGATCCGCATTTCGGGCAGCGGCGCTCGCTCATTGCCGGACCAAGTTGCGCCCTTCGTTCTTGGCGCGGTAGAGGGCCTGATCGGCGAGCGACACGAAACTATCCGCGCTGTGGACGCGATCGTCGGGAAACGATGCGAGTCCGATGCTGACTGTGAGCTGGATCGGATCGGATCCGGGGTCGGCGAAGTCCCGGTTCGCGACGCGCATGCGCACGCGCTCGGCAAAGATCGTGGCGCCGTGCGGCGCTGTCTCCGGCATCACGACGACGAACTCCTCGCCGCCATACCGCGCCACGATGTCGACCGAGCGCGCCTCGCGCCGCAGCAGCTCGCCGACCTGCCGCAGCACCGAGTCGCCGGCGATGTGGCCGCGCGTGTCGTTGATCGATTTGAAACGATCGATGTCCGCGAGCAGGATCGTCAGCGCCAGGTTGTAACGCCGCGCGCGGTCCAGCTCCTGCGCCAGCGCTTCGGCCAGGGCGCGCCGGTTCATGCACCCGGTCAGCGCGTCGGTGGACGCGAGCTTCTCGAGCCGCTGCTTATCCGACACGGCGCTCTCGAAGTCGTAGGCCTTCTCGATTGCGGATACCGCCGTCTTGATGACCGTCTCGGCGAACTGCGCGTCCGCCCGGGTGAGCGGCGGATCGTCGCCGGTCGTCCGCAGGAAGAAGACGCCGATCTGCTGGTCCTTCATCCAGAACGGCAGGGCGACGGCCGAGCGCGTGGGCACCTTGATCTCGTCCCGCTCCCAGCGGCGCCGTTCGTCTTCATAGAGAGGATCGGTGGCGACATCTTCGACCAGGACGAGCCGGCCGCTCGAGACGGCCTTCCGGATCTCGGGGTAGCGGGCCAGCTCGATCTGGAGATTGCGCAGCATCGGGTTTTCATACGCGGCCACGACCACGCCCTGCTGATCGCCGGGCTTCGCGAGCACCATCGAGCATTTGGAAATGTTGAGCGCGCGGGCCACCCGGCGGGCGAGGATGTGGTACATCTCGTCCGGCTTGAGGGAGTCGGTCACCTCGTGAAGGATGTCCACCATCGCGGCCCGGCTGCGCGCTTCCTCCCGCGCCTGCGCGAGCGCGCGGCCGACCCGGATGTGCGCTTCGACGCGCGCGAGCAGCTCCCGCACCCGAAACGGCTTGGAGATGAAGTCGGCCGCGCCGAGGCCGAGCGCGCGCACGGTCGCTTCTTCCGGCGGCATGGACGACACCATGAGCACCGGCAGGTCGCGGTAGCGCTCGTCCTGCTTGAGGCGCTCGAGCAGCTGCAGCCCGTCCACCTTGGGCATCATGATATCGAGCAGCAGGATCGCGGGCTTGATCTCCTCGAGCTTCGCGAAGAGTCCGTCGCCTCCAGGGCAGACCGCGACCTCGTATCCGTTTTCCTTCAGGATCCAGGTCAGCGTCTGGACCAATGAGGCGTCGTCGTCGGCGACCAGGACTCGCGTAGCGGGACCAGCCATCAATCTGTTGCCTCGAGAAGCGAGCGATCCACGTTGCCACCGCTGACCACGAGCACCGTGGTGCGGGAGCGCGGCACCGCGCCGGCGAGGAGAGCCGCCGTCGTGGCTGCGCCCGACGGCTCGACCGCGAGTCGGCAGGTGCGCCATAGAAACTGCACGGCGGCGCGGATACTGTCATCCTCCACCAGGACGACCCCCCGCAGCCGGTCTTTCTCCCGCGTCAGCTCAGCAAACGGCACGTCGCCGACGTTGAGCGTGATCAGACCGTCGGCGATGCTGCCGGTGCGCTCGAGATGGACGACTGTTCCGGCCGCGAGCGAGTGGTGCAGCTTGGGCGCGCCGGCCGGCTCGACTCCCCACACCGCGGCCTTGCTGCCCGCTGCGGTGAGACCCGTCACGACGCCCGAAATCAGGCCGCCACCGCCCACCGGGACGACCACCGTCTCGACCTCAGGAAGCTGCTCGACGATTTCGAGCGCGACGGTCGCCTGGCCCGCCACGATGTCGGGATGATCGAACGGCGGTACGATCGCGAGCTGCTCGGTGCGGGCGATCTCCTCCGCCTTGATGCGCCGATCCTCGGACGTGCGGCCCGCGAAGACGACCTCCCCGCCCCACTTCTTGACCCCGTCGACTTTCACCGCGGGCGTCGTTTCGGGCATCACGATCACCGCCCGCACGCCGAATTGCTTCGCGGCGTACGCCACCGCCTGCCCGTGATTTCCCGACGAAAACGTGATGACGCCGCGTTTGCGCACGGCGTCGGGGAGTTTCCGGATGGCGTTGTAGGCGCCGCGGATCTTGAACGCGCCGATCGGCTGTTCGTTCTCGAGCTTGAGATGGGCGCCCAACTCCTCGACATAGAGGAGCGGAGTGCGGCGCGCGATGCCCCGCAGGCCAGCTGCGGCTTCCTGGATGTCCTGGGAAGTGACCACGCTACTTCTTGGGCTTCGGCTTGGGCTTAGACTTGGACTTGGGTGGCGGCGTCTCGTCCTCGTCCTCGTCGATCTCCTCGTCTTCATCTTCTTTCACGACACGCGCCACGTCGACGACGAGGTCGCCCGGCGTCAGGTTCATGACCTTCACGCCCTGGGTGTTGCGGCCGGAAATGCGGATCCCCTCAACCGGTACCCGGATCATGATCCCCTTCTTGGTGATCATCATCAGCTCGTCGTCGGGCAGCACCTCTTTCAACGCCACGATGTCGCCGGTCTTCTCGTTGCGTTTCAGCGTGATGATGCCGCGGCCGCCACGATGCTGCACGCGGTATTCATCCAGCTCAGAGCGCTTGCCCATCCCCTTCTCGGTCACGGTGAGCAGCGTGGACTTGCGGCGCACGACGACCATGTCGATGACATGGTCTTTCTTGTCGAGCGCGATGCCCTTGACGCCGGTCGCCGTGCGGCCCATGTCGCGCACGTCTTTCTCGTGGAAGCGGATGCTCATGCCGTGCCCGGTCGCCAGCACGATGTCGTTCTTGCCGTCCGTGACCTGCACGTCGATCAGCTCGTCGCCCTTCTCGATGTTGATTGCGCGAATCCCGACCGAGCGCGGATTCCCAAACTCCGACAGCACCGTCTTCTTGACCACGCCGTCCTTCGTGGTGAACAGCAGGAACTGATCTTCGGAGAACTCCCGCACGGGCACCAGCGCGGCGAGCCGCTCGTCGGGCTTCATCGCGACGCACGAGAGGATCGGCTTGCCGCGCGCGGCACGCGCCGCCTGTCCGATCTCGTGCACCTTGAGCCAGTAACACTGCCCCTGTTCGGTGAAGAACATCACGTAGTCGTGCGTCGACGCGATGAAGAGATGCTCGACCCAGTCGTCTTCCTTTTGGTGGGCGGCGATCACGCCCTTGCCGCCGCGCCGCTGCCGCCGGTACGCCGAGACGGGAAGCCGCTTGATGTAGCCGGCGTGGGACACGGTGATCACCATGTCCTCTTCGGCGATCAGGTCCTCGATCGAGAACTCGCCCTGATCGGCGACGATCTCCGTGCGCCGCTCGTCGCCGAAGCCGTGCGCCAGCTCGGTGAGCTCTTCCTTCAGGATCTTCATGCGCCGCGGCTTGGAGGCCAGGATCTCCCTGCACTCCTTGATGAATTTGCGGACGTCCTTCAGCTCCTCGTCGAGCTTCGTGATCTCGAGGGCGGTGAGCCGCGCCAGCCGCATGTTCAGGATTTCGGCCGACTGCTTCTCCGACAGCTTGAACCGCTTCCGCAAAGCCGCATCGGCGCTTGGTGTGTCCTTCGATTTCTTGATGATCTTGATGACTTCGTCGATGTTGTCGACGGCGATCTTCAAGCCTTCGAGGATGTGTTCGCGATCCTGCGCACGCTGCAGCTCGAACTCGGTGCGCCGGGTGATGACGGTATGGCGGTGCTCGATGAAGTGCTGCAGCAGCTCGAGGAGTGTCAGCTCCTTCGGCGTACCGTCCACCAGGGCCAGCATGATGGCGCCGAACGTCTGCTGCATCTGCGTGTGCTTGTAGAGCTGATTGAGCACGACCATGGGTATGACGTCGCGCTTCAGCTCGATCACGAGCCGGATCCCTTCCTTATCCGACTCGTTCCGGACGTCGCTGATGCCTTCGAGTTTTTTGGCGAGCGCGAGGTCGCGAATCTGCTCGTGCACGCGCTCGGGACTGACCTGATAGGGGAACTCGGTGACGACGATCTGTTGCTTGCCGGTCGATTCCTTCTCTTCCGCGATGGCGCGAGCACGGATGACGATGCGCCCACGACCCTTCTCGTAACACTCCTTGATCCCGTCGCGGCCGTAGATGATCGCCCCGGTCGGGAAGTCGGGGCCTTTGACGAACTTCCTGATGTCCTTGATGGTGGCGTTCGGGTGATCGACCAAATGCACCACGGCCTGCACGACCTCGCTCAGGTTGTGCGGCGGGATGTTCGTGGTCATGCCGACCGCGATGCCCGCGGAACCGTTGACGAGCAGGTTGGGCAGCCGTCCGGGCAGCACCGTCGGCTCCTGCAGCCGGTCGTCGAAGTTCGGGACGAACGCGACGGTGTTCTTGTCGATGTCCTCCAGCATCGTCATCGCGACGCGGGTGAGGCGCGCTTCGGTGTAGCGGTACGCCGCGGCGGAGTCGCCGTCGACCGATCCGAAATTCCCCTGCCCATCTACCAGCGGGTAGCGCAGGGAGAAGTCCTGGACCATCCGCACCAGGGTGTCGTACAGCGCGACGTCGCCATGGGGGTGGTACTTGCCGAGCACATCACCCACGACCGTCGCGCTCTTCTTGTACGGACGGCCGGGAACGAGCCCCAGCTCGTTCATCGCGTAGAGGATCCGGCGGTGCACGGGCTTCAGGCCGTCGCGGACATCGGGCAGCGCGCGCTGCACGATGACGCTCATCGAATAGTCGAGGAACGACTCTTTGAGCTCGTCCTCGATCAGGCGAGGGAGTATCCGTTCGCGGACGTTCGGTCCTGTCATGTGAGATCGATATCGGAGAGGTGTAAGATGATAAAAATTAAATACTTAGGCTCCTTAAGGCAACTCCACGACCAGCTTACCGAGCTGCTCGCCCCGGGCCAATCGCTCGTATGCATCTCGTGCGTGGTCCAGCGGATAGACGCGATCGACAACCGGTCGCAACTCTCCCTTCGCCAGCCGTCCGACGACCTCCGCGTACTCCGCCGCGTTGCCCATCGTCGAACCCAGGATGCTCCAATGGTGCCAGAACAATCGCCGCAGATCGAGATGCACCTGCGGCCCGGATGTCGCGCCACAGGTCACCAGTCGGCCCCCGCGCCGGAGACAGCGGAGCGAGTCGTCCCACGTCGCGGCTCCGACATTCTCGACCACGACATCCACGCCGCGCTTGTTGGTCAGGGCACGCACTTCGGCGGCCACCTGTTGGGTGCGGTGGTTGAGGGTCACATCGGCGCCGAGCTGCTTCGCCGCGGCAAGTTTGGCGTCGTCCGAGGAGGTCACGATGACCCGCGCGCCGACGAGCTTGGCGATGCGCATCGCGCTCAAGGACACGCCCCCGCCGATTCCCCAAATGAGCGCCGTCTCGCCGGCCTTGAGCTGCGCCCGTGTCACGAGCATCCGCCAGGCGGTCAGCGTCACAAGCGAGAACGCCGCCGCTTCTGCCCAGGTGAGCGCCGGGGACAGGTTGGGCCCGCGCACCACGTTTTGCGCCGGTACCGTCACCAGCTCGGCCATTGTCCCCGGGAGGTGTTCGCCCAGGAGTCGATAGTTCACGCAGAGCGAATGCTCGCCCGCGCGGCAGAATTCGCACGTGTAATCGGAGATGCCCGGATTGATGAGCACCCGATCGGCGGGCTGCACGTTGGTGACACCGGGGCCGACGGTCTCGACAACCCCGGCGCCGTCGGCGCCGACGACAAACGGAAAGCGCTCCGCGGTCCCCCCCCCCGGAAGTCCGTCTGCGACGAACAAATCGAGGTGGTTCAGAGCCGCGGCGCGAATGCGGACGCGCACCTCTCCCGCCCCGGGCGCGGGGGCGTCAGGAACATCGATGATGGCGAGTTTGTCTATTCCGCCGGTGGCGGTGAGAACGCAGGCGCGCATGGGCGCCTGAAATCTAGGGCCGGAACGTCGGCGTAATCATCTGCTCCGTCCCCGTGGCGGGCACGGGGATCGGCGTCGCGGAGCTCACCGGCTGGATGTACACGCGATACGTGGGATTGCGGCGGTTCTGCGGCTCGGCGTTCACGACGAGCGCCACCAGGTCGCCCGCGGGCGAGACCGCAAACGATGCAATCGCGAGGTCCGTGCCCGTGATCGCCGTCGTCGCACCCGTCGCGAGATCGGCTCGCATCACCTGCTGAACGGTGCGGTTGTTTTCACGCCGCTCCGCGAGATAGGCGAGGGCGCCATCGCGCAGGAAGCGGGGGTCGGACTCGCGCTGCTGCAGGCCACGCGTGAACTGCCGCTGATTGGAGCCATCCCGCGCCATCAGCCAGATGTGCGACTCTTTATTGCGCGTCGAGACGTACGCGATGGTCTGCCCGTCGGGCGACACGGTTGGCATGGCGTTGACCGAGTCCCGGGTCAGCTGAGTCAGGCCGGCGCCATCCACATTGACGGCCCAGATCTGCTGTTTCCCCGCGGTCCGCGCGGAATGGAAGACCAGCCCCTGCCCGTCCGGCGTGAACGAGGGCCGGCCATCGGCCTGCGGGTCGTTCGTGATGCGCGTGGACCCCGTCCCGTCCGCGTTCATCACGTAGATCTCGGCGTTGCCATCGCGCTGGGAAACGAATGCGATGCGCGAGCCATCGGGAGAGAAGGCCGGATCGCTCGCCGACGTCGTGTCGGGCGTGAGCTTGGTGAGCTGGGCGAGGTTGGAGCGATCCACGGCATAGAGCTGGAACTTGCCCGGCGGGTTACCCCGCGAGCTGGCGACGAGGATCTCGCCGACGACGTACACGTCCGCCACTGCGGTCTTCCCGCCAGCGGCAGTCGCCGTGATCTTCGCGTGCCCATACCCGGCGCCGGCAACCGTGCCGTCTTCCCCCACGGTCGCAACCTGCGGACTATCGCTGTTCCAGGTGAGGTTGGAGGCGGGGCCGAGCACGTTCCCCTGGTCGTCGGCGTAGTTGGCGCGCAGGGTGCGCCGCTGATTCACTCCAAGCCCCACGCGGGCCTCGGTGAACTTCACCGAGCCAGCGATCACGCTGACACTCCAGGTCACCACGAGACCAGCGCCCGGGCCCCGCACCATCAGCTGCGTCTTCCCCACCGCGCGACCCGTCAGGAGTCCGGTCTTCACGTCGAAGTTCGCGATCCCGGGATCCGTGACGGTCCAACGGAATGGCGCTTCCGGAACCGACGTGTTGTCGGCGGTCAGTGCTTGCGCTTCGAACTTCACGCTGCCGGTCAGCGGGACCTGGACTTCAGCGGACGAGCGGGGACGCACCGCCAGCTTGTCCACGACCTGATGCACCGACACTTCGATGCTCTTGCTCTGCAGCAGCCCTGAGACGGTCAGGATCGCTTTGCCCGGCCCGGCTGCGGTCACGACGCCCGCGAGGCTGACGCGCGCCACGCTCTGATCGCTCGACGACCACTGCAGCACGAGCGGATTGACCGTCCGGTTGCTCTGCGCGGCGACGACCACGTGCACCGTGTCAACTTCGCCCGGCGAGAGCATCAGGGGTGAGCCCTCCCGCACCGTGAATTCCGCCTGCTGCACGACCACCGGCGCGGTTGCCGTGAGCCCCCCAGCGCCCGACGCGGTCGCCTGGATCGTGCCCTGACCAGGCGAGAGCGCTACCACGTTCCCGCTTTGGTCGACGCTCGCCACGGCCGGGCTCAACGATGTCCAGACGACCATGACGGGCGCCGCCGGAGAACCGTCCTCCCGCAGTGCCCGCGGGGAGACGCGCCAATTCTCCGACGGCAGCAGGTAGACGACTCCCGGCTCGAGCCGCAGCGCCGCGGCCGGTCCACTGCCCGGCGGTTGCCCCGCAAGTGGGTCCGGCCCCGGGGGGGGTGGGGGAGGGGCGGGTGGGCCGGCCGGAGGGGCAGCTGGCGGAGCGGGTGCGGCTCCCCCCGTGACCTGGACCGCAGCCTGGCCGCGGCGTGCGCCTACGCGGGCCTCGATGATGGCCACGCCGTTGGCGACCCCGGTGACCGTGCCGCTGTTATCGACCTTCGCGATGTTGACGTTGTTGGACGACCAGATGATGCGGACGGTGGGGATGACATTCCCGATGCGATCGAACGCTGTGGCGAGTAAACCACTGCGTTCCCCGACGCGGATGGTCACCGTTGGAGGGGCGACCTGGACTTCGGAGACGTTCTGCGCCGCCGCTGCGCCCGGCGCGACGCACGCGAGCGCGACGATGAGTGCGCGTCGTATCATGGGTGGCGAATGTGTGTCCGGCTAAATGCCGTTGTCAAGCCAACTTGTCACAATCGCCCACACCAGCGGGGACCCAAAACGCGGTAGTCCGTGTCACTTGCGAGGTCTGAATCCCGCGGTAAGCTATAGGCCACCCACGACGCCCCCGCACCTATCAGCATAGGAGAAGATCCGATGCTTGAGCAGATGGATGTAACGGAGAGTAGTTGGCCCGGACCGGGGTTCATGGAGCCGATGTTCCCGTCGGCGCCCACGCCTCCTCCGATGCCATCGTCGATGCCGGACGAAGACTCACGCCCATCTTCCAAGCCGAAGGCCAAGAAGAAGGCCAAGAAAAAGAAAGCCGCCAAGAAGAAGGCGCGGCCGAAGGCACGGAAGAAGTCGGCGAAAAAGAAAAAGGCAGGCAAGAAGAAACGCCGCCGCTAACACCGTTCGCTATGTCACCCGCGGGAGCGTCTCGACGAGACGCTCCCGCGGGCCACGTTAGGAGGCAAATCGTGCGCCGTGCGCCGTACGCCGTACTCGTGGCACTGATCGCGTGCCGAGCCCCCGCAATTCCGCTCGGCGATCCACCGAAAGAAATCGCTGCGATGCTGCAGCGCTCGGCGTCCGATTGGAATCGTGGCGATCTCACCGGCTTTATGGGCGACTACTCGAACGACTCGTTGACCAGCTACATGGCAGGCGGTCATGTCATGTACGGCTGGCAGAAGATGTACGATCGGTACCAGGCGAACTACTTCGCACCGGGGAAGTCGCGCGATTCGCTTTCGTTTGATGAGCTGCACGTGCGCGTGCTAACGCCCGATTTCGCGTACGCGACCGCGCGTTTCAAACTCTCCAGAGGCGACTCCGTCGTTGCAAGCGGGCCCTTCACCTTGGTGTTGCAGAAACAAGGAGACCGCTGGCGCATTCTCCACGATCACACGTCACCGGACCCGAAGTGAGGCTCACGTCGGGACCCTTCGCTTCGCTCAGGGCAGGCCGTTGGCACGTCGGCACGTTGACGCTCTCGCTCGTCGCGCTCGCGGGCTGCAGCAAGATCCGCGACAGGTTAGGCGTCACCGGGGATCGCGTCATCGCGCTCGAGGGCGCGACGCTGATCGACGGTGCGGGTGGCGCGCCGAAGCGGGACGCCGTGATCATCATCCGCAACGGGCACATCGAAACGATCGCCCGCGTCAACGAAATCCCCGTTCCGAAGAACGCCGAGCGCATCAACCTGGTCGGCAAGACCATCATCCCGGGTCTGATCGATGCACACGCGCATGTGGAGCGGTGGGCGACGGGACGCTACGTCGCGTGGGGCGTCACAACCGTGCGCGATCTGCACGGCGGCACCGACACCGTGCTCACGCTCAAGAACGACCTGAATCTCGGATCGATCCTGGGCCCGCGCATGTTCAGCGCGGGCGCCATGATTGACGGCACGCCGACGACCTATCCCAACGCAACGGGCGTCGCGACGCCGGACCAGGCACGGCGCGCGGTCGATCAACATGCCGTCGCCGGCGTGGATTACCTCAAGGTCTACACGAAGATCACGCCAAGCCTGCTGCGGCCGCTGCTCGACGAGGCGGAGAAACTGCATCTACCCGTAGCGGCGCACCTGGGGAAAACCGACGCGTTGACGGCGGCGCGCATGGGCGTCATCTCGATCGAGCATATGGCCGGCGTCGTCCAGGCCGCCACGGGCGACCAGACCTACGCGAACGCGCACACCAGCTTCCTGACCGGTTGGACGGTTGAAGAAAAGGGCTGGGCGAGCCTCGATTCGAGCGCCATCGCCCGCACCGCGCGCTCGCTCGCGCAGACGAAGGTCGCGATCGTCCCCACGTTGGTGGTGCACGACATGCTTGCCCGGCTCGATAACCCGATTCTGCTCACGCGCCCCGGGATGGAGGACGTGCCCGAGAGCGCGCAGAGTGTCCGCAACGTGCCCAGCCTGCTGCGCCGCACCGGATGGCGCTCGGCGGATTTCGACGCGTTCCGGCACTCGCGCCGGCGGCAGGATCAATTCGTCCGCGAGTACCAGCGGGCGGGAGGCGCGATTGCGGCGGGCTCGGACGCCGCCAATCAACTGCTGATTCCCGGGTATTCGCTCCACGAAGAGATGGCGCTGCTGGTCGGCGCCGGCCTCACGCCGCTCGAAGCGATCACCGCCGCCACGCGCCGCGGCGCGCAGCTGTTGCATGCGGATTCACTCGGCATGCTCGCGCCCGGCAAAGTCGCCGACCTCGTGGTGCTCAACGGCAACCCCGCCAGCAACATCGCGGCCACGCGCAACATCGCGCTGGTCATGATCCGCGGCCGGATGATCCGGCCGGATTCCCTGAGAGCGACATGGAAATAAAACAGCGACGGTCGGACGGTCTGACGGTCGGACGGTCGGTCTTCCTTCTTTTCCTCACCGCCTGCGGAGTGGGGAAACCGCCGCAGAGCAGTGCTGGCCCGTTCGATGTGATCCTGAAGGGCGGCTGGATCATCGACGGCAGCGGCAACCCGCGCTACCGCGGCGACGTCGCGATCCGCGGAGACCGCGTCGCTGCAGTCGGTTTTCTCGGCACCGCGACGGCTAAGGACACCGTGGACGTGAGCGGGCTCGTCGTCGCCCCCGGCTTCATCGACATGATGGGCCAGTCCGAGATCAACGCGCTGATCGACAACCGCGTCTTCTCGAAGGTGACGCAGGGCATCACGACGGAAGTGACGGGCGAGGGCGGCTCGGTCGCGCCGCTCACCGACAAGCTGGTGCAGGACGATTCCGACGCCATGAAGAAATGGCATTACCGCGAAGACTGGCGTGACTTGAGCGGCTACTTCGCACAGCTCGAGCGGCAGCGCGTGGCGCTCAACATCGCGACCTTCGTCGGCGCGACGCAGGTGCGCCTCGCTGTGGTCGGCAATGAGAATCGCGACCCGACTCCGGCGGAGCTCGCGCACATGACGGCGATCGTCGACACGCTGATGGAGCAAGGCGCGCTGGGCGTGTGGACGGCGCTCGAATACGCGCCCGCGAGCTATTCCAAGACCGACGAGCTGATCGCGCTCGCGCACGCCGCCAGCCGGCACGGTGGCATCTATGCGTCCCACATGCGGGATGAAGGCCAGCATATCGACGAGGCGCTGAACGAAGTCTTCCGGATCGCCAAGGAAGCGCAGATTCCGGCCGAGGTGTCGCATCTCAAGCTCTCGGGACGTCGCAGCTGGGGACAGATGCCCCGCGTGCTCGCGAAAATCGATTCCGCGCGTGCGGCCGGGCTCGACGTGACTGCTGACCAGTATCCGTATATCCGCGCCGCGACCTCACTCGATGCGTCGATTCCTACGTGGGCCGAGAGTGGAGGCTGGGACTCGCTGCTCATCCGGCTGCGCGATCCAGCGACCCGCACCCGGCTGCACCGAGAAATCGTCAACCCACAGACGGAAAGCTTCTTCGTCGCGGCGGGCGGCGGCACCGGCGTTCTGATCACCGGCACGTTTCAGGATTCGTTGCGCTACATGCAGGGCAAGACGGTCGCCCAGATTGCGGCGATGCACCATCGGGATACGGTCGAGACGGTCTTCGACATCGTCCTCGCCGAAGGCGGTCATCGCACCGACGCAGTCTATGCAATCATGAATGAGCCCGACGTGCAGGCCGGGATGAAACAGTGGTGGATGGCGGTGAATACCGATTTCGGCGGCGTGGCGCCCGACGGACCGCTCGGCACGCAGTCCGCGCACCCGCGCGCCTACGGCAGCTTTCCGCGCATCCTCGGCCACTACTCCCGCGATCTGAAGCTGTTCCCGCTGGAGTTCGCGGTGCGGAAGATGACGTCGCTCGCGGCGCAGCGCGTCGGTCTCGCCGATCGCGGCCTGTTGCGACCCGGGATGTACGCCGACATCACCGTGTTCAATCCGGTCACCGTGATCGACCGCGCGACGTTCGAGCAGCCGCACCAGACTTCGGTCGGCATCGAGTACGTGTTCGTGAATGGGCGCATGGTTTTGAAGCATGGGCAGATGACGGACGCGCGTCCGGGTCGGGGACTCCGGGGTCCAGGATACCGCGGGTCGCGCTAGGGTGACGCTCGGCCGGCTAGTCGTCGCGTGGCTCCTGATCGTCATCTGCTTTGTCATGACGACCTTTGCAAGCGGCTATCTCATCGCCAAGCTGACGCAACCGCCTCCTACCGGACCGGTTTATACCGCCACTCGTCTGCGCGTCTTGAGATGGCGTGTCATCGAAGCGGGTCTTTTGACGCTGCTCGCCTCGTTGTGGTTTGACTCGTTGGGCAGCGGTGAGTGGTGGCTGCTCTTCCTTATGTTGGGTGGGCTCGCGAGCGGCCCGAGGTGGGCTCGTCAGGATCCCATGCCCCCCCGGGTCGTGATCGCGGGCACGTGTGTCGACATTGTCCGATATCTTGTGGCCGGGTCCCTGCTCGCCTGGCGCCTCTCGTAGGTATCTTCGCGTGTAAGGTTTCCTCACCGCCACACGTTTCTCTTGTAAGAGACAGCGTGCCAGTATCAGAGCCGTCGATTCCATTCGCGAGTGAACGCTCCGACGATGCGGCGCTCGTTCAGCGCTTGTCTACCGGTGATCTGGACGCGCTGGATGCCCTCTTCCACCGGCACGCAAGTGCGCTCTTGAATCTCGCGCGTCGCATAACGGGATCTGCCGTCGATGCGGAGGATGTCGTGCAGGATTTGTTCGTGGGTTTGCCAATGGCAGTTCGGCGTTACGCCGAGCGAGGCAGCTTCGGTGCGTGGTTGCGCACCGTGACGGTGCGCCTCGCTCTCGACCGCGTTCGGCGACGCACCCGCCGGCATGAGGTCGCTCTCGATCTCGCCGGTGAGCAAACCGCCGTATCAGAAACGCCTGAAGTTCGCTGGGATCTCGAAGGCGCCATCGCTGCACTTCCGGACGACCTGCGAATGGTGTTCGTGCTGAGGGAGGTCGAGGGATTCTCCCACGCGGAGATCGGGAGGTTGCTCGGCATCCGCACGGGAACGAGTGAGGTGCGGTTGCACCGCGCGGTGCGCGCGCTGCGGCATGCGTTGGGAGGTGGAGCGTGAACGATTCCTGGGCCCGCGAGATGAAGACGGCGATCGCTCGGTTGCCGACTGCAGCGGCGTCCCCTGAGCTACTCGAGCGCATTCACGAGCGCCTCGCGGCCAACGAGCACGTCATTCTGCCGCTCGTCGATCCGCCCCTTGCGTCAGCCCGCTGGCGAGTCGCCGCAGCAGCCGTTCTGGTTCTTGCAGCAGGCGCAGGACTTTGGTTCGCCTGGCCGACGGGAACGCTGACAGCGGGCGATATCCAAGGTGAGCTCACCTTCACGCCGGCGACGCCTCGCGCTGGCGCGACGGTGCAGGTCACATATCGCGCGCCCAGCACTCTTACCGGCCGCGACCGGCTCATCCTCAGAGCGCGTTACCGCAGCACGCGTGACGACGCCTACCAGCGCACGACGAGGCAGGCAGTCGCCGCTCAGCTGACGCGCGCCGGAGGCGGATTGTTCCGAACCAACCTTCGCTTGCCGGACTCGGTCGTGTACGCCGCCTTCGCGGTGGAGGACGCGGACGGCCGGATCGTTGACAGCAACGGACGTCGCTTATGGGAACTGCTGGTCCACGACCCCGAGGGCCGGCCGACGTTCGACGCCCTGAAGCAGCGTGAAAACGACATGATGGGTCGGAACTGGGAAGAGGGCTACGAGACGGCGCGTCAGGTGGCAGCCCTGTATCCCGACCGCGTCGGCAGCTGGTCGAACCTGTTCTTTTACGAGAAGTATGTGCTCGGTCAATCGCACCTGGACAGCGCTCTCGACGGACACAGGATCCGCCTGAAGGCCTTTCACGACCGGCTCGCGCGTCGCGCGTCCCTCACAGGCGACGACCTCGGAGACATGTTCTGGTACGCCATGGACGTGGGAGACAGCGTCCGCGAGGCGTTTTGGCGCAGTCGCCTGGAGCGGGAGGCACCCACGTCGCCATTAGCTGTGCAAAATCGCGCGCTCGCCATCGGGGCCCGCGCGTGGAAAGACAAGGACTCAGTGCGGGCGCTGGCCGACCTGGACCGCCTGTGGGACGAAGCAGGTCCGGCACACGGCAACCTGGTCAACGTGGGGTGGAGCATGGCGCAGCGCGTGGCGGATTCCGCGGGCCTCGTGCGCTGGGCGGATCACTACCTCGTGATGAACCCGCGCGATTCGTCGTGGATTGCGACGGTGTTCACGCGCTATCCCGCCCTGCGCGAGGAAGGCATGCAGCGGTTGCGCCGCCACCTCGAGGGTCTTCAGATGCTTAACGACTCGCGGCGAGCGCTCGAGCGCACCGTGGAGGAGCAGCGTGCCGTCGACGCCGCGAGCGCGCGCCAGATTCTGGTCGCGTTGGGCGACGCGCTGGTGGCGAGCGGCCGAACGGCGGCGGGTCTCGACACACTCCGGCTGGCCGTGGGGGAGGGTTGGGATGTCACACTGTTCCGCCGCGTCGCGCAGATCCAACTCTCAGTCGGCGACACGGCGGGCGCCCTTCGATTGCTGGGGCTTGTGGCCGCCGATCCGGCGACGGAGGAGCTCACCGGAGTCCCGGTCGACTCAGCCGAGTGGGCGCGGCTCGTTCAGGAGGGCCGCAGCGAGATGCGCCGCCGCCTGCTGGACATGGCGGTCCGTCGAGGCCTCCCTCCGGAAGCGCGGCTGGAACGAGCCGGTGGCAGCGCGGTGCGCCTCGACACGCTCACGCGCGGTCGCGTGACATTCGTCGCCTTCTGGTCCCGCCATTGCGGCCCGTCGTTGGAGGAGCTGCCCGCGTTGGAGCGTCTGACCGGTCGGCTCCGGAAACAGGGTGTGGCCATCGTGACGATCACGGACGAGCGCGTCTCGGACGACTTGCAGCGGTTCCTCGCGGACCAGAAACTCACATTCCCCGTCTACGCCGACGCGTGGCGGGAGGCGAGCCGCGCGTTCAGCCAGTGGGGCACACCCTCCTATTTTGTCCTCGACGCTGATGGAGTCGTGCGCTTCGAGTATCGGGAGCTGGATCGGGTCCCCGCGGAGGTAGCGGCGCTCCGGTAGACCCCTCATCTTCCGCGCACGATGTCCACGCAATCCATCGTGCGCCTCACCAGCTACTCGCACGGCGCCGGCTGAGCCTGCAAGCTCGGCCCCGCCGAGTTGGCGCAGGTCTTGCGCCACGTGCCGACAATCACCGATCCACGCATCCTCGTCGATGCTTCGACGCGGGACGACGCCGCCGTGTATCAGCTGACGCCGGATCGCGCGATCGTGGCGACGGTCGATTTCTTCACGCCCATTGTGGACGATGCGTACGACTTCGGACGAATCGCGGCCGCCAATGCGTTCTCGGACGTCTATGCGATGGGGGGGACACCGCTGCTCGCGCTGAATCTCGTCGGCTGGCCGCGGGACAAATTGCCCTACGAGCTGCTGGGCGACGTGCTGCGCGGCGGCGCCGACATCGCGAGGGAAGCGGGCGCCTTCGTACTCGGCGGCCATTCGGTGGACGATCCCGAACCCAAGTACGGCATGGTCGCGATCGGTGAAGTGCATCCCCATCGGGTCGTCACGCTCGCGCGCGCCCGCGCCGGCGACGCCCTCGTGCTGACCAAGCCGATCGGAACCGGCGTGCTCACGACGGCCTTGAAACGGGATCTCGCAACGGCGGCCGAGATCAGCGCTGCCGTCACGTCGATGGCGACCTTGAACGCCGGCGCCGCCCGCGCGATGCGCGCGACCGGAGGCGGCGTGCACGCCGCGACCGACGTGACGGGCTTCGGTCTGCTGGGTCACTTACACAACATGCTCGCCGCGAGCGGTCTGGCAGCCGAGCTCGATGCGGCGGTCATCCCGCTGTTCCCCACTGCCGTCGCGCTCGCCGAGCGGGGGGCGATTCCGGGCGGTTCGAAACGCAATCGTGACACGCTCGCGCCTGATGTGAAGTTCGGCGCCGAGGTCCCCGAGGCGATTCGCGTTCTGCTGTTCGACGCGCAGACGTCCGGTGGTCTATTGATCGCCGTGGATCCCGACCGCGCGGGCGCGTTGGTCGCCGCCTTGGAGCGGGAGGGGACTCCTGCGGCTGCGCGAATCGGCCGTCTCACGCGCGGTGTGGCAGGCGCGATGACGGTGACCTGAAATGCGGGGACCCCCACCCCCCGCGATTCCGGAATACCGCGCGCTGACGCCCGACGCGCTCGACGCGCTGGAGCGGGCCGTGAGCCAGCGGCGGCGGGTAGCGCTGCGACGTCGGGGCACCGAATATGTCGTGGTGGCCGAGCGTCTCGAGACGAGTGGCCGTGACGACGTCCTGGCGGGCCGGCTCCCGATGACCGGCGAGCTGCTCACGTTTCGGCTGCGCGACCTGGAGAGTTTCGCGGTGCTCCCCTGAGCGCCGCTACCAATTGTGTTCACACGCCTGCTCGTAGGTCTGGACGGCAGTCCCAACGCCGACGAAGCGCTGGAGCAAGCCGTCCACCTCGGCCTCCGGTTCAAGTCCAAGCTGGTGGTGGCGCATATCAAGGAGACGCACCGCCTGGGCCGGCGCGTCTCCGACTCCGGCGAGCTGCTCAAGCGGGCGGAGGAGCGGGTCAAGGACGCCGGGCTCGGGGTGGAAACGATCGTCAAGCATGGCGACCCCGATGTCGAGCTGGCCGCGCTCGCCCGGGACGTCGATACGGTGCTGGTGGGTCGCCGCGGCCGCTCGGCGCCCGCCGACGTGCTCGGCAAGACGGTGACGTCGCTGATTCGCATCGCCGAGCGATCGGTCATCGTGTGCGCCAGCAAGCCCTCGCCGATGAATTCCTGCGCGATCGCCTACGACGGCCGGGAGACGGCGCAGCGCGCACTCGCGCTCGTCGCGCGCTTCGCGAGTGTCACGCAGAGCACGGTGCATGTGATTCACGCGACGGTCGATCCAGCCATGGGCTCAATGATCATCGGCGAGGCAGAAGCCATGCTGTCCCTGCAAGGCGTCAAGTTCGTCACGCACGTCGAGCCCGGCACGCCGGGGGCGGCGGTGGCACGCGTCATCGAGCGCACGAAATGCGATGCGCTGTTCGCGGGCGCGCACGTGGGCTCGGGGGAGGGCCGCCGCAGCGACGTCAGGGTCTCGCACGCCGAGGAGATCCTGCTGCACACCGACATCCCGGTGGTCATTCAGCCGTGACCACGCCGTTCGTGCTCGTGCATGCCGATGAAAGCTGCCTCGGCAACGATTCCACGAAGCCGAGCCCGGGCGGAAACGGAGCGTTGATCGAAGCGCCCGCGGGAGACAGTGTGGCGCGCTGGGATTTCTATGAGTGCTCGCCGCAGACGACGAACAACAAGATGGCGCTCGCCGGCGCGATTGCCGCACTCGAATGGATCCGCCGCCAGTGGCGCCACGCCATCGTTCATTTTGTCTCTGATTCCGAGTACCTGGTGAAGGGAATGAACGAGTGGTCGAGGGACTGGGAGGCGCGGGGCTGGCGTCGCAAGACGGGGGCGCTCGAGAACGCCGAGCTGTGGCAGAAGCTGAAGCAGGTGTCCGCAGCACATACAGTAGAATGGCGCTGGGTGCGCGGCCACAACGAGCACGTCAAGAACGAATACGCCAATGTCGTGGCGATCCGCGCCGCCGAGCAGCAGGAGCGCTCCAACGGCCTGATTCCGTCCGGCTTCGACACCTGGCTCGCGCAGCAGCGGGCGCGCGGCAAGTTTGTCGACTTCGATCCCGACAAGGAGCTGCATGAGCGGAGCAAGTAAAGACCACCTGGTAGCCGCCGATCCGTCGGTTCCCGTCGATCGCATCCCCCTCTACGAGGTGTACATGCGCATGGCGGAGGAGCTGGCCAAGCGCTCGACCTGCGTGCGCCTGCAGGTGGGAACGGTCGTCACCGATCAGCGACTCGAGAACGTCCTGGCGATCGGGTACAACGGCAACGCGCGCGGGCTGCCCAACAAATGTGATTCGGCCGTGCCCGGCAACTGCGGCTGCATCCATTCAGAGATGAACGCGCTGGTGAAGGCACCCGGTAACGTCAGCGACAAGGTCGTCTTCGTCAGCGCGTCGCCGTGCGTCATGTGCGCCAAGCTCATCATCAACTCCGGCGTCACGCACGTGTTCTACCGCAAGGCGTATCGCGATCCCTCGGGCGTGGAAGTGCTGCAGCAGGGCGGTGTCGTCCCGGTCCTGTACGACCGGTGGATGCACGCGTGGAGGAACGGAGCGTAGTGGACGAGCTCGACCGTCTGTTCGGTCTGCTCGTCGCCGCGCTCGCCAAGGAAACGCGCGTCGCGGTGCCCTTTCCCGCGGCGGAAATCTACGAGCGGCTCGTGCCGTATCGCTCCAATCGCTCACACCTGAACGTCGCGACCCACCAGGATTACGAAATGACGGTGCTCCGGCTGCTGTCGGGCGAGCGCAACTACGTCCAGCTGGAGCCGGACAACGTGCGAGAGGCCATGCAGAGCGAGATCGCGACGGTAAACCCCGATCCCGCGTATTTTCGCAGTTTTCCCGACGCGCAGGTGATGGTCAACGGCCACGCCGCCGAGCGCGTCCTGCTGGCGGACCGCGCGTACGCGCCGCCAACCGACGATGATGAAGACGAAAACCCCATCCCAGCCTCGCCCCAGCTCGTGCAGGCGGAGCGATTTCGCGTCGCGCGCCCGCCGGAGCGAGGGGGTCCGTCTGAAAATCAATGCGAGTACTGCGGCGGAGTGCTGCCCGGCAATCGCGACGTGAGGTTCTGCCCGCACTGTGGCCAGCCGCTCGAAGGCGACCTGCGGTGCCAGGGCTGCGGTAACGCGTTGGACGTGGGCTGGGCCTACTGTCTGGCCTGCGGGCGAGCGACGGGGTTTGAATGATGCCGGACAGTCGGACTGTCTGACGGTCGGACAATGAAATCGCACCACATCGCGGTGATCGCGGGTGATGGAATCGGACCCGAGGTCATTGAAGCTGCCATCCCCGTGCTCGATCGCGTCGCCGCCAAGCACGGGTTCTCAGTCGCCTGGGAACGCCTTCCGTATTCCGCTGATCACTATCTCAACACCCGCGAGACTCTCCCGGAGGCCGCCTTTCGTCATTTGCGGGACGACGTGGACGGCATCTTGCTCGGGGCGCTAGGTGACCCGCGTGTGCCGGGGAACGAACACGCCCGTGACATCTTGCTTGGACTCAGGTTTCGCCTCGACTTGTACGTGAATTTTCGACCGGTGGAGCTGTTGCATCCCGATCTAACACCGCTGCGTCTCAACAGTCAGACTGTCCGACAGTCCGACCGTCCGACGATTGACTTCGTGATTTTCCGCGAGAACACCGAAGGCCAGTATCTGGGCCGCGGCCGCTCGAGCGGAGACGAGCACATCGCTGAGGAAGTGAACACCGGCAAAGGCGTCGAGCGGATCATCCGCGCGGCGTTCGACTGGGCGAAAGCGCACGGCAAGACGCGCGTGACGATGAGCGATAAGTCGAACGCAATTCCGACGCACCGGATCTGGCAGGAGCGGTTCAAGACAGTGGCCAAGGAATACCCGGGGATCACGGCGGAGCATCGCTACGTGGACGCCCTGGCGCTGGAGCTGGTGCGGGAGCCCCAGCGCTTCGAGGTCATTGTGACGAACAATCTCTACGGCGACATCCTGTCCGATCTGGGAGCCGGACTCGTCGGGGGACTCGGTATCGCGGCCAGCGCCAACCTGCATCCCGGCAGCCGGCACGCCCTGTTCGAGCCGGTGCACGGCTCCGCGCCGGCCCTCACCGGCAAGGGCATCGCCAACCCCATTGCCGCGGTATTGACCGGCGGCTTGATGTTCGAGCACCTTGGCCACCCGGCCGCCGCAGCGGAGCTCAAGCGGGCGGTCCGCACGGTGCTGGCGGGTCCCGCCCGCACACCCGACCTCGGCGGTCACGGGAGCACGAAAGCCGTCGTATCTGCCTTGGGGACCCTGGTTTGAATCCTAGTTGACAGAATGGGCACTGATTCGTTGAGTCTGGGTAGGAATTAATCCCCACGGGCGAAGGTAGTGATGCCGCCACTGCCGCTGGCCAAGATCCTCGATGTCGCACTCCCGTTGTTGTCGGGTGAAGCAAGGGCCGTCGTGGATGTGCTCGCCTGCAAGAATGGCCTGCTACCGCCGGCAGCCGACGTCGCCGCGTTCCTGGGCCTCCGTACCCGCCATCAAGTAGCCCGCACCCTCCGCCGGGCGAGCTTGCCACCGCTCGAAGAGCTGGCCGCATGGACGCGGCTCTTCTACTGGGTCCACCAGTGGGAGCAGACCGGGGCATCGTTGCTCGCGTTGGCGCGTCAGTCGCATCTCGAACCCGCAACCTGCTACCGGGTCGTGCGCCGGTTGATGGGGCAGCCGTGGTCGCGCGTCCGACGCGGCGGCATCGCCGGTGCCGTCCTGCGGTTTCGGACGATCTGGAGAGACAGCGGAATGCATCAGCTGGCGCTCCAACCGTATCTCCAGGCGGCGGCGCGACAGGAGGCGGCAGGGGGAGGGAGTGGCGCACGCGCGGTCGGCGCCGGCGACTTCAGACCCGATTACACCGTCCGTGCGGTGCGCAAGCCTCCTCGCGCCCCTGCCGATCAACTGGGCCGGCCCCGCGGCGTGATCGTTTCGCGACTGGGGCTTGCCGGCTATCCATTCGACGTCCGGATCGCCCCCGATGGCGCTGCCTGGCTGACGCGACTCCACGCGGCCCTGCTCCAGCGGCTGCAGCTGCAACCGTTGTCGTCCACCGGCGTGATACGCGTCGGCATCGCGCCAACTCGCGTGCTCATCTCGCCCTCGGGCGATCGGGCATGGGTGACGAATCAGTTCACCAAGGACGTCGCCGTCGTCGATCTGTCCTGCCGGCGCCGGACCGGCTCCATCGGAATGGAAGGCGATCCGCTTGGCGCGGCGCTGTCGCCAGACGCGCGAACCCTCTACGTCTCGACGAATCTCGATCGCTTGTCCGCTTGCGCACTCACCGACAACGGCGGGCGGATCGTGCGCTCAACCCCGCTGCCGCAGGCGTGTACAGAATTGGCCGTCCATCCCGCGGGCAACCGCGTGTATGCGCCCACCTGGAAAGCCGGCACCATCCTCGAGCTCGATGCGCGGAGCCTGTCTGTCATGCATCGCTACGAGGTGGGCGGGCAACCGCTGGGTATCGCGATCTCCGCCGATGGCCTGCGCCTCTATAGCGGCAACGAACATGGCTGGATCGACCTGGTCCATTTACCCACCGGGAAAATCGTGAGACGCACCTTCGACACTCCGGTAAACGAAGTGGCGCTGACACCAGATCAACACGTCGTCTACGCCAGCATGCGGACGGCCGGCCGGATCGCGCTGGTCGACGCGTGTACGCTGGCGTGCGTCGGAACGGTCGAGACGGGCGGCCTGCCCCGCCACATCGCTTTCGATGCACTCGGCCGTGTCGCAATCGTGGCCAATGAGGCCGGATGGGTTGACGTCGTGCGCTGATCGAACGTCGTGCGTTGGTCGACGCGGGCAGGAAATCGCGAACGGCGGATGGGAACAAGTCCATCCGCCGTTCGTGTTTTCGCGTGATGACCTACCGTCGTATCCGATGCAGACCCATATTCCGCCCACTTATGATGGAGTCGCACTCATGAAAACTCAGGGCGCCACAAAGGACGTCGTCTTCCTGTCCGGGGTTCGGACGGGATTCGGCGCGTTCGGCGGCTCTTTGAAGGACCTTTCCGCCATCGACTTAGGCGCGACGGCATCTCGTCACGCGATTCAGCGCTCCGGTGTTCCCTCGAGCGATTTCGGACATACGGTTTTTGGCAACGCACTCCAGACGTCGGCCGATGCGATCTACATGGCCCGCCATGTGGGACTCAAGGCCGGGCTTCCGATCGAGACGCCGGCCGTGACCGTCAACCGCCTGTGCGGCTCGGGCTTCGAAGCCATCACGCAGGGCGCCCAGCTGATTCTGCTCGGCGAGGCGGACGCGGTGCTCGCCGGTGGCGCGGAATCGATGAGCCAGGCGCCGCACGTCGTACGCGGCGCGCGCTGGGGCCTGCGCCTCGGACCGGCGCCGCTCGAAGATCTGCTGTGGGAAGCGCTGAAGGACCCGCAATGCGGCCTGTCGATGGCCGAGACCGCCGAAAGCCTCGCCGAGAAGTACAAACTCACCCGGAAGGAAGTCGACGAAGTCGCTGTCGCCTCGCAGCAGCGCGCGAAGCAGGCCTGGGACGCCTGCGCGTTCCAGGACGAAGTCATTCCGGTCACAATCAAAGTGAAAGGGAAGGAAGTCGAGTTCCGCGCCGATGAGCACATGCGGCCTGAAACGACGCTCGAAATACTCGGCGGGCTGAAGCCGTACTTCAAGAAGGATGGGCTCGTCACGGCCGGGAACGCGTCGGGCATCTCGGACGGCGCCGCGGCGACGGTGCTGGCGAGCGAGGAGTATGCAAAGGCGCACGGCTTGAAGCCGCTCGGCCGCCTGGTCGCGTGGGCGGTCGCCGGCGTCGAGCCCAGGCATATGGGCATCGGCCCGGCGCCCGCGGCCCGCAAGGCGCTCGCAAAGGCAAACATGAAACTGGAGCAGATGGATCTCGTTGAAGTGAACGAAGCATTCGCGCCGCAATATCTCGCGGTCGAGCGCGAGCTGGGCCTGGACCGCACGCGCACCAATGCGTGCGGCGGCGCGATCGCGATCGGGCATCCGCTCGCGGCCACGGGCACGCGGATCACGATTCATTTGCTGCACGCGCTCAGGCGCGAGCACAAGCGCTTTGGCCTGGGCTCGGCCTGCATCGGCGGGGGGCAGGGCGCGGCCGTGATCGTCGAGGTGTTATGAGCGACATTCTCCTCGCGGCAATCGGAGCGATCGCCCTCTATCTGTTCGCCGGGCTCCGCGTGCTGCGCGAGTACGAACGGGGAGTCTACTTTCTGCTCGGCCACCTGCGCCCCACCAAAGGCCCGGGACTTATTTTCCTGCCGCCGCTCCTCGCCAAGATGCAGAAGGTGTCGCTGCGCGTCATGGCGATCGACATTCCGCCGCAGGACGTGATCACGCGCGACAACATCTCGATCAAGGTCAACGCGGTGTTGTACATGCGGGTGAAGACCCCGGACAAGGCCGTCGTCGGCGTCGAGAACTACCTCTACGCCACGAGCCAGCTGGCGCAAACGACGTTGCGGTCGGTCCTGGGCGAAACCGAGATGGATCAGCTCCTCGCCGACCGCGAGAAGATCAACGCGATCCTGCGGCAGATCATCGACACCCGCTGCGAAGAGTGGGGCATCGAGGTCTCGGCCGTCGAAGTCAAGGACGTGGATCTCCCGCCCGAGATGAAGCGCGCGATGGCCCGTCAAGCGGAAGCGGAGCGCGAGCGCCGCGCCAAGGTGATCAACGCCGAGGGCGAGCTGCAGGCGTCCGAGAAGCTCGCGCAGGCCGCAGCGATCATCGGCCGCGAGCCGGCGGCGATCCAGCTCCGCTACCTCCAGACCGTCAACGAGATCGCGTCCGAAAACAACTCGACGACCATCTTTCCAATTCCGATCGACCTGTTCAAGGGCTTCATGGAGAAGATCGCCGATTCCACCACCCGGGCCCTCCCGGAGCGGACGGCGGGCGAACGGCTCCCCGCGCCGCGCACCAAGGGAAGAGCGAAGGTCTGATGGCGAAAGAGGGAGGCGACCTCGTCAGTCGTGAGGCGCTGGAGCGCATCATCAAGCGTGCTGCCGAGCTGCAGGCCGGAGAACACGACGTCGGCGACGGTCTCACGAACAACGAGGTCCTGGCGCTCGGGAAAGACGTCGGCATTCCCGACCGCTACCTGCGGCAGGCGATGCTGGAGGAGCAGACGCGCGTGGCCCCCGAGGTCGCGACGGGGACGTGGGCGTGGCTCACCGGTCCCCGCTCGATCGTGGCGTATCGCGTCGTCCCCGGCGATCGCGCCGCCGTCGAGCGCGAGCTGAGCCGCTGGATGACGGACGAAGAGCTGCTCCAGCCGAAACGGCATTTCGCCGACCGGACGTCGTGGGAGCCCAAGGCGGGCGCATTCGCGTCGATTCAGCGCGCGCTGGCGGGACGACGCCGCTATTCACTCGCGCAGGCCAATGAACTGACCGCGCAGGTCGTGCAGCTCGAGGCGGGATTCTGTTTCGTCCGGCTCGAGGCGGACGTCCGCCAGCAGCGCACCAAACGCATCACCGGCGCCACCGTCATGGCGGTTGTGGGCTGGGGGATGACTGGCGCGGTCGCACTCATTGCTCCCCCGCTCGCCCTGGCGCAGGCACTGATGCTGGTGCCGGGCGTCGCCCTGACGGCGGGAGGCGCGATGGTCGCGCGCACCTACCGGGGCGCGAACGAGCGCCTGCAGATCGCATTGGAGCAGGTGCTCGACCGCCTCGAGCGCGGAGACATTCGCTCCTCCAGCCAGGGCATCTTGCCCGGGGCGTCGCAGACCTTCGCCCGAATCGCCGAAGAGGTACGCAAGGCATTCGAGACTCCCCCCCCCGCGAAGCCCAAAACCAGGAGCTGAGGAATTGGCGGACATCCAGCGCGTCGGCGTGCTCGGCTGCGGCTTGATGGGCAGCGGCATCGCCCAGGTCGCGGCGACGGCAGGATACGAGACCATCGTGCGCGACGTCTCCAAGGAGATCCTCGATCGGGGCCGTGCCGGCATCGAGAAGTCACTCGGCAAGCTGGTCGAAAAAGGCAAGCTCCAGCCCGCAGACCGGGACGCCGCGCTCAAGCGACTGAAGTTCACGACCGTCGTGGCCGACCTGCGCACAGTGGACATCGTGATCGAAGCGATCACTGAGGACCTCGCGCTCAAGAACGTGCTCTTCCTCGAGCTCGACGGCTTGTGCGGCCCTGGGACGATCTTTGCCTCCAATACGTCGAGCCTGACGATCGCCGAGATGGCGGGGGCGACGAAGCGCGCCGATCGCTTCGTGGGGCTGCATTTCTTCAATCCGGTGCCTGTGATGCCGCTGGTGGAGGTGGTCCGCACCATCACGACGTCCGAGCAGACCTTCAAGCGCGCCTTCGCCTTCGCGGCCTCGCTGGGCAAGGAGCCCGTTGCGGCCAAGGACAACTCCGGCTTCATCGTGAACCTGCTCCTCGTGCCGTATCTGCTGGACGCGATTCGCGCGGTGGAACGCGGCGTGGGGAGCGTGCCCGACATCGATAAGGCGATGCAGCTGGGCTGCGGTTACCCGATGGGGCCGTTGACGCTGCTCGATCTTGTCGGCCTCGACACGACGCACCACATCGCCGAGATCATGTTCAAGGAATACCGTGAGGCGCGTTACGCGCCGCCGCCGTTGCTCAAACGGATGGTGCTCGCGGGGATGTACGGCAGAAAGGCCGGCAAGGGCTTCTACGACTACTCGTCCAATCCACCCATCGTCAGCAACCTGGGACTCTGATGCTCGGTTACGACGCGGCACACTGGCACGCGGTGCTCAACGATCTTCCCGCGGCCCTGCTCCTGGTGGCGGTGCTGTTCGATGTCGCCGCGGGGATCACGAAGCGTGAATCGCTCATGTGGGCGGCCATCTGGACGCTGTGGGCCGGCGTGATCGGCGGGTGGGCGGCGGTCGTCGCGGGTAAAGTCGCGTCGAACACGATCGACCATGGTGAAGCGATTCACGAGATCATGGAAAAACACGAGAACATGGCGCTGCTGACGATGGCCCTGTTCACCGTCGTCCTCGCCTGGCGTCTCATCCGGCGTTTCCAGATGCCGGCGCAGGAGCTCGCGTTCACGCGCATGTTGAGCATCGTCGGACTCCTGGGATTGGTGTGGACCGGCGTGCTCGGCGGCAGACTTATGTTCCAGCACGCGGCCGGCATTCCGTCGCGGGTGCTGCAGAGCGAGCTCCAGAACCGGGAGGCAGGCCACGAGCATCAACCCGGTGAGGAGCACGAGCCCGCGGCGACGGATAGTACGAAGACGGATACCACGAAGACCACGGCACCGCACACCCACCCGCCGGGCTCGCCGCCGCACTCGCACTAATGCATGCGTCGTGCGTCGTGCGTGGTGCGTGGGCGTTCGCCCTACTCCTCGGTGCGTGCACGCCCACCACGACCCGTCCTGCGTTTGCTCCGATGCCGGAGGCGCTGCACGCAGTGATCAACGCACCGCCCGAACGCGTCACACAGTTTGCCGATTCATTGCTCCGCGTCGACACCATCCGCGTGCGTTTCGTGAATCTCCGGGACGCGTTTCTGGAGACGAACGCGTTCGCGGGCACGCATCGCTTGCGCCTCTGGGCTGATCCTGACGTGCCTGGCAAGTCGCGGGTGACGATTGAAGCCGTGTACCGGCCGATGGAGGATCCATCGCGCACGGCGCGCGACCTCGAGCGCGCCGCGCCGCCCGGCTCGTCTGGTCAGCTGCGCGCCGAGCACCTTCTCGCCGCCTTAAAGGACAGGCTTGGAGTCACGACTTACTAAGAGCCTCGGCGCCCTCGAGTACTTCACATTCGGTTTCGGCAGCATGGTGGGGGCCGGTTGGCTGGTCGTCATCGACGACTGGCTGGGGCGCGGCGGACCAGGGGGCGCGATGCTCGGCTTTCTGGCGGGCGCCTTGCTGCTCCTCCCGATCGCCCTCACCTACGGCCGCCTGGTGCGACTGATTCCCGACGCCGGCGCCGAAATCGCCTACACCGAGCGCGTCTTTCCGTCGGCGGTGAGTTTCTCCGCCGGCTGGATGATGGTCCTGGCGTACGCGATCGTCTGTCCGTGGGAAGCGGTGGCGATCGGCAACCTCCTCGCACGGCTGTTTCCCGGGATGAACGCCGTCGCGCTGTACACCGTCGCGGGAAAGGCCATCACGCTGCCGCGCCTGCTCGCCGGTCTGGGGCTGACGGCCGCCATCGGCGTGGTCAACTACCGTGGCATCCGGCTCAGCGGACGCTTTCAGGACATCACGACCATCGGCCTCCTGGCGTGCTTCGCACTGTTTGTTACGCTCGGCATCGGCGAGGGCAGTCCAGCGAATGTCGCGCCGCTCTTCGCACCAGTCGGACCGTTCATCTCCGTCCTGCTCGTCATGCAGATCGTTCCCTACTTCATGACCGGCTTCGAGTCGATTCCCAAGGCATCGGAGGAAGCGCTCCCGCACCTCCGGCCGGGCACCCTCCCGCGGATCATCACCGTCGCGCTGCTCGCCGGGGGCTTCTTCTACGTCGTGATCGTCGGCGTGGTCGCCTGGGTATATCCGTGGACCGACATCGTCAGCCAGCATCTGGGGACCGACGCGGCATTCGCCCGCGCCTTCGGCACGCCCTGGATCGCGCGACTGATTCTCGCGGCCGCGGTTCTGTCACTCTTCAAGGTCTTCAACGGGAATTTCGTCGCGGCCACGCGGCTGGTCTACGCACTCGGGCGGCGTGGGCTGGTCCATCCCGCGCTCGGCGCGGTGCAGCCGCGATTCGGGACGCCTGCGCTGGCGATCGCATTTGTGGCGATTCCGACTGCCGCCGCCGCATTCCTCGGCGACGCGGTGCTCGTGCCGATCAGCGAAGTCGGCGCGGCGGTCGGAGCTATCGGCTGGTGCGCCGCGTGCCTGGCGTTCATTGCGCTGGCGCGCCGCCAAAACCTGCGAGACGGCGTCGCCATCGCGATGATCGGCGCGGTGGTGAGTGTCGCGATCGTCCTGATGAAAGTGGTGCCTGCGGTACCGGGAAGCTTTACGGCAGTGGAATGGCTGGCCTTTACGGCTTGGTGTGTACTGGGGCTGGTGCTGCGCCAACGAGCCCGCGCACCCATTGCTCCATCTGTCCCAGGTCGATAGCGGCGTCGCGGCACGGCCCGTTGGGGAGCTGCATCGTCAGACCGAGAACGGGAAGCCTTCCCGCAACGTCACGCAAACCGGTCATCATGTCGCGCTCGCACGCCACCGCGACCACGGCGCGGGGCCGGCGCTCCCGGATGACCCGCCGGGCTAGCTGGCCGCGCGTCGCCACGAAGACCGGCACTTCGTAGCGCCCCGCGATCTCCAGCACACCGTCGAGCGCCTGCTTTGAGAGACAGCGTGGGATCAGGACCAACAGCTCGCCCTTCCCGACCCTGCGGCCCCGGCGCTCCGCGAGCGTGTTGTACACGTCGATCGCGGCGTGCTCGACCCAGTCGCGCTTCCCGAAGCCGCGTGCGATCAGTGAGGTGTAATTCATTAGCTGCAGGTAGGGACCACGCTCCATCAGCCGTTCGGGCAGCAGATTGCGGCCGCTGTAAAACGACGCCGCGAGCACACCCAGATACAGCCACTGCAGGACCGCCAACACCGCGAGGACCGACCACAGGATCCTGGGCACCAGCGGTGAGAGCGTCCCGAGCCGAGGCCCGATCAGATAAAGAAGAAAGGCGACGGCGCCGGTAGCTGCTGCAATGGTGAGTGCGGCGAAGCGGAAGAACAGCCGCGGGGCCGCCGAAAAGTTGCCGCCGCCCGGCAGGGCGCGGCCATTCCACTCGTCCCACTCGTGGCCCAGCCGCCGATCCACTTCGATATGGATCAGCTGAGCACGGGGGGCGGGGGCGCTCGTTGGAGGGGCGGGAGGCGTAACGGTCTGTTGTGGAGCCATCGGGAACGAAGCTTCACGTTGTGCTCCCCCGGTGTCAAGTTTGGAAGGTGTTACTCACCGACGCTCGTGTCCGCGCGGCATACGCCGAGGGTGCGGGCATCTACCGCATTCTGCCTACCGCGGTCGCGATTCCGGAGAACCAGGACGACGTCGTTGCCCTCGTGCATCAGGCGCGCGAGTCACACCTCGCACTGATCCCCCGGGGCGCGGGAAGCGGGATGCCCGGCGGCAACGTCGGAAATGGCGTCATCGTGGACTTGAGCGCCGGTTTTTCCGATCTCGTCATCGATCCTCACCGCCGCACCGCCCGTGCCGGCGCGTCGGTCAGCTGGGCCGAAGTGAACGACGCCGCCAAACCGTACGGCCTGCGATTGCCGCCGGACCCGTCCTCCGGCGCTTTCGCGACGAGTGGCGGGATGGTGGCGACGAACGCGGCTGGCCCCCGGACGGTGCGATACGGGAGTGTGCGGCCATGGGTGGAAGCGCTCGAGATCGTCGACGCTGATGGCGAGGTTCGCACAGTAAAACGGGGAGAAGGGGGAGGAGAGACGTACGGTTTGCCCGCTGACGGCAGACGGCTGATAGCAGACGGCTTTCCCAAGACGCAGAAGAATTCCAGCGGCTACGCACTCGACCGCTTCGCCGAGTCAGGCGATGAGATCGATCTCTTGATCGGCTCCGAGGGGACGCTCGCGATCATCACCCAGGTCCATTGGCGGCTCGATCCGATTCCTCCCGCCGGCGCCGGTGCCGCGCTCGGATTCGCCGATCTCGAGTCGATGGCCGACGCGGTGCCGTACCTGGTGTCGCTGCAACCATCCGCGCTCGAACTGCTGGATGAGACCCTGCTGCAGTTCGTCCCCGGCGCGCCGAAGGCCGCGTGCCTGCTGCTCGTCGAGTTTGAGCGCGAAACGGCGGCGGCCGCGCGCGGCGTCGTGGGGGACGCGGTGCGCGGTCTGAAGCAGTCCGCAACGCACGTAGAGAACGCGCTCGACCGCGCGGGCCTCGAGCACCTGTGGACCGTGCGGCGCCAGGCGTCCCCCGCCCTGTCTCGGCTTCCTCCCACGCAGCGGTCGCTGCAGCTCGTCGAAGACGGCTGCGTGCCGCTCAACGCGCTCGGCGCGTACGTGGCGGTGCTCCGCGCCGTGGCGGATCGGCGCAGCATTCCGGTTGCGATCTTCGGACACGCGGGCGACGGGCACGTCCATGTGAATGCGCTTCCGGATACGACGCGCGACGGCTGGCGCGACGCATTGCGCGGGCTGTTCGACGACGTCACCGATCTGCTGATCCGGCTGCACGGCGTCCCGTCGGGCGAACACGGCGTGGGCCGGCTGCGGGCGGGAATCCTGGAGCGCTTCTACGGCCCGGAGGTCATGCAGCTGTTTCGCGACGTGAAGCGCGCCTACGACCCGCTGTCCATCTTGAACCCGGGTGTTATCATTCCCGCGACTGATTGGTCGCCCGTGGCCGCCCTGAAGGTCGGTGCCGGTGCCGCGGTCATTCCCGAAGACATCGCCACGCGACTACGAGAAGTGGAGCGCAGCGCCGCATGGGCCACGCCGAAACTCGAACTGGCACACTAGCCCCGATGGAAGTTTTTCGTGCTCCGCGCATCACGCTGCTCGCCCGTCCGCAGTTCCTCGAACCAGAGCATCTCAAGGTGCAGTGGCGCGGTGCGGCCAGCGACGGTGAGCGTCTCGCCGAGTACGCCGGCCGGTTGTGCTACATGAGCCAGCACAATCCGGTGAATCGGACGACGGCGGAATACCTCGAGAACATCAAGAAGCAGGGTCACGGCTCGGTGCTGGAGCACGCCGTCTACGTGCTGCTCATCGAGGGGATCTCGCGCTCCTGCTCGCACGAGCTGGTGCGCCACCGCGCGGGGTTCGGGTATTCGCAGATCTCGCAGCGCTACGTCGATGAGTCACACGCCGCGTTCGTCATGCCGCCCGCCGTCGCCGGCGACGCGCGGCTCGAGGAGGAATGGCAGCAGCAGGTCGCCGAGGCCCAGGCCGCCTACGTGCGCGCGGTCGAAGGATTGATGCAGCGCTACGAGTGGGTCGCCGACAAGGTGCACCGGCGGAAAATGGCACGCGAAGCGGCGCGGAGCGTGCTGCCGAACGCAACCGAGGTGAAGATCGTCGTCTCCGGGAACGCGCGTGCGTGGCGCACGATGCTCGAGCTGCGCTGCGGCGAGGGCGCCGAGCTTGAAATCCGGCGCATGGCGATCGGAGTACTGCGACTGCTGCAGACAGAAGCGGGCGCGCTCTTCTCCGATTTCGAGATTTACACTGCGGACGACAAGGACGAAGCTGCCCGCGTCGTCTACCACAAGGTCTGACGTTTTTCATCCGACGATTCTCGCGACGGTTTTCTTTTTGACGTCGTTCATTTGACGGTTTTCATTTCGCCGTCTTTGTCGACGTTTCTCTCTTGCGTATCTGTACATCATTTCGTATTCTGCACTTACATGCGGATTGGTCTCGCATACAACGAGAAACCCGACGTGACGCCCTCGTCGGATGCCTACGCAGAATGGGATGACCCGTCTACCATCGACGCGGTCGATCAGGCTCTGGGTCTCTTTGGCACCGTCGTTCGTCTCGAAGCCGACGAATTCTTTCCGCAAAAACTTTCGCTCGCCCGTCCCGACATCGTCTTCAACATGGCCGAGGGATTGCACGGGCCGTGTCGCGAATCGCACGTCCCCGCGCTGTGCGAGTACCTGAACATTCCGTACACCGGCTCCGACCCGCTCACACTCGCGCTGACATTGCACAAAGGACGGACCAAGGAGATCCTCGCGTATCGCGGCGTGCCGACCGCGCCGTTTCGCGTCATCGAGCGCGTCGCGGACCTGGAGCGCATGCCGCTGCCATTTCCGCTGTTCGTGAAACCGGTCGCGGAGGGGTCCGGTAAAGGTATATTTGTCAATAACTTATGCGAGACCACTGCACAGCTCGCAGAGCGCGTGCCCTTCCTGCTTGAGCGCTACCAGCAGGCGGTGCTCGTCGAGACGTATCTCCCGGGACCCGAGTTCACGGTCGCGATCCTCGGCAACAACGGCGACGTGCGCTGCCTCCCCATCGTCGCATTCGATTTCGCCACGCTGCCCGCCGGCGCGCCGCCCGTATACGGCTACGAAGCGAAGTGGATCTGGGACACGCGCGAGCATCCGCTCGCGATCTTCCAGTGCCCGCCGACGGGTGTGGCCGAGTCGCTGTGCCGCGAGACGGAGCGCGTGGCGCTCGATGCGTATCGCGCGCTGGGGTGCCGCGACTGGTGCCGCATCGACGTGCGGGTTGACCGCTTCGGCGTCCCGAACGTCGTCGAGCTCAATCCCCTGCCGGGCATCATCCCCGATCCGGCGATGAACTCCTGCTTCCCGAAGGCCGCTCGGGTCGCCGGCTACACCTACGACGAGCTCATTCAGGACGTCGTTCGGATCGCGTGGCGGCGGATAACAGGCCGCGAGGCAGAGGCGCTGGTAGGGGCGCAGCATGCTGAGCCCCTACAGGCACCAACGGCACTCTCGGCATGAGAGTCGTTATCCTCTACGACCCCGGCGCCGATGACTGGACCGCCGAGGACGTCGCCGGCGTGATGGAGGCGGTGGACCACATCGCCCGAATCTTCATCTCCCTCAATCATCAGGTGCAGCGCGTTCCGGTCCGGCATGACATGCGCTGGTTCAACGTCTGCCGTCGGGCCGACCTCGTCTTCAATCTTTGCGAAGGCGTGCGCGGTGTGGCGCAATGGGAGGATCACGTCGTCGGTACGCTGGAGCTGGCCGGCATCGCGTACACGGGCTGCGGCCCGTGGACGACATCCGCCTGCCGCCGCAAAGCGGTCGCCAACACGCTGCTGGAGCGCGCCGGCCTGCCGGTGCCGCGCTGGACGATCGCGCAGGGAAAAATCGACGACGACTTCCCATTGCCCGCCATCGTGAAGCCCGCGGCCGAAGACGCCAGCGCGGGCCTCGACCGGCAATCCGTCGTCACCGATCGCAAGAACCTCAAGGCGCGCATCGCCGCGATGACCGAGCAGTTCGACGAGGTGCTGGTGCAGCAATACATCGCCGGCCGCGAGTTCAACGTCGGGATCGTCGGCGAGCGCACACTCCCCGTCGCCGAGATCGATTTCAGTACGATGCCCGAGGGCACGTGGCCGATCCTCACGTATGCCGCCAAGTGGCACGTAGGATCGCCCGAGGATCTCGGCAGCCGCCCGGTGTGCCCCGCCCAGATCCCGCAGCGCGTCGCAGACCGGCTGTGCCGGCTGGCGGAGACGGCGTGGCGCACGATGCAGGGGAAAGGCTACGGCCGGGTGGACCTCCGCGTGGACGAGGCGGGCCGCGCGTGGATCCTCGAAGTGAATCCCAATCCCGATCTCACCGACGAGGCGGGCCTGTCGCGCATGGCGAAAGCCGCGGGATGGGACTACCCGGAGCTGATCCGCCGCATCGCCGAGCTCGCGTTGCGGGAGGCCCAGGGAACGAAGGCCGCGCGTGAGCTGCTCGCTGCGCCCCGTCGGGCACGCGCACCGCGCACGGCTTGAGCTGCTGACGCGTGGGACGGGCCTCTTCCGCGAGGACGAGGTCGCCACCGCGATCGAGCTGCTCGACGAGAGCCTGGCGGGAGACGACGACTATCAGTTCGTCGGTGCATTCGTAGCCGATCAGTTGATTGGCTACGCCTGCTGGGGCGCAACACCCGGCACGCTCGCGACGAGCGATTTGTACTGGATCGTCGTCGATCGCGAGCGACAGGGGTCGGGCATTGGATCGCAGCTGCTGCGCGAAGTCGAGTCACGGCTGACGGCTGACGGCAGACGGCTGGTTGTCGTCGAGACCAGCTCGCGCGCCGATTACGCACCGACGCGGGCGTTTTACGAATCACGCGGCTACACCAGGACCGCGACCATCCCGGGGTATTACGCGCCCGGTGACGATCTGGTGGTCTTTACCAAGGATCTGACCTGACGGAGACCTGGCAAGAGCTACTCCGCAAGAAGAGCATCGCCTCCCTCGACGCCCTGGCCGCGCGGTTCGGCGCGGAACACGTCGGCGATATCGCCCGCCTCCGGCAAGCCGCCGAAAACTTCGAATTCCGCATTTCCCCCGCCATGGTCGACCTCATCAAGTCACCGGGGGATCCGATCTGGCGGCAGTACGTACCCACCGTGCAGGAGCTGGAAGTCCAGGACGGTCTCGTGGACTCGCTCGCGGAGGACGAGCACTCGCCGGTCCCCAACATCACGCACCGCTATCCGGACCGGGCGCTGTTTCTCGTATCCCCGGTCTGCGCGGCCTACTGCCGCTTCTGCACGCGGCGCCGCAAAGTCGGCGACCCCCAGAAGATCCCGCTGGCGCAGCTCGAATCGGCCTTCCGCTATCTCGAGGAGCACCGGGAAATCCGCGACGTGATCATGTCGGGTGGCGATCCCCTCCTCCTCTCGGACCGCCGGATCGACGAGATCTGCAAGCGGCTGCGGGCGATTCCGCATCTGGAGGTGCTGCGGATCGGGAGCCGAGTCCCGTGCCACCTCCCCGAGCGGGTGACGCCCGAGCTGTGCGCGATCCTCAAGCAGTACCACCCCCTCTACATCAACACGCACTTCAACCATCCCGACGAGCTGACGCCCGCTGCGGTGCAAGCGCTGGGAATGTTGGCCGACGCCGGGATCCCGCTGGGCTGCCAGACGGTGCTGCTGAAGGGCGTAAACGACGACCCGGAGGTCATGAAGCTGCTGATGCAGAAGCTGCTACGGCCGTACTACATCTATATGTGCGACCAGGTGGCGGGCGCCGAGCACTTCCGGACCACCGTCCAGAAGGGGCTGGAGATCGTCCGAGCGCTCCGGGGCTGGACCTCGGGGCTGGCGGTGCCGCACTTCGTGATCGATTCGCCGGGAGGCGGCGGCAAGATCCCGCTCCTGCCCGAATACGTCGTCGAGCTGACTGACAAGGAAGTCGTCCTGCGGAACTACGCCGGCAAATTGTACCGCTACACGCAGGGCGCGAAGGAACCGACGCTCGATCCGGTCCAGGTGGGGTGAGCGAGCTCACCCTCGATCGCGTAGTACGGTTGTATCGCGAGCACGCCGCCGCCCTGCGGATCGTGCGCGGGGTCCAAAAACGGCTGTACGCCCAACGAAGCGACGCCCGTCTCGAGCGCTTCGCCGCGTACCGCTGGACTGCGGCGGCGCTCCGCCGCGCCGGCTTGCCCGCCCACTACAAGCGCCGCTTCCGACCCAGGTTCGACGATATCGAAGCCGAGCTCACCTACCTGTTCGTCCGGAGCCTGCGCCCCGCCGTCGTACTGGAGATCGCCCCGTACTACGGGTGGTCCACGACGTGGCTGCTGCACGCGTTGCGCGACAACGGCGCCGGCCGGCTGCACTCCTACGACCTGGTGGACTACAGCCGCTGGACCATGCCCCCCGAGCTGACCGGCGACCGGTGGCTCCTTACCCAGGCGGATGTCCGGAACTGCCTGGATCGACTGCCGCGCGACGTCGGATACCTCTTCCTGGACGCGTCCCACACCGCGGAGTTCGCCCGCTGGTACCTGGACTCGCTGTTCCCGCGGCTCGCCCCGGGGACGCTGGTCGGCGTCCACGACATCGTCCGCGGGGACCTGCCGCCCATGGAAGAAGGCCTTGTGCTGCACGAATGGTTGGCGCGGCGCGGGGTTCCGTTCCTCACAGCGGCGCCCGGGCAGCCCGGCGGCGCGCACCAACGGATTGTCGCGCTCAAGCGGCAGCTCGGGCTGGCCGAGCCGATTCATGACTCCCTGAAGAACCCGATGATCTTTTTCCGCTTGCCCTAGGGTGGGGTTGACTGCTCGGGCCTGGCCCGTATATTTATGTTCAACAATGCATAAACATACGATGACCCTGCTGCTGACGAATGTGCCGAATATTCACGGCGGACCCTCTCGAGGGAGCGGCGGGGCACGATAGCGTGACAAGAAAGCGCGAACTCAGCCAGCCCGCTCCCTCAGCAGAGCGGGCTTTTCGTTTGCTCGATCCCTGGCGCGAGCGCGACGCGT